>Ga0222427_100299_pt1 | contig 100056 bp, 69 predicted proteins | sample 2B20Ametagenome_FD_182890 | JGI IMG/M metagenome (GOLD analysis project Ga0222427, IMG submission 182890) | Enriched microbial communities from leaf-cutter ant dump, University of Wisconsin, Madison, United States - 2B20A (version 2) | ecosystem: Environmental > Terrestrial > Nest > Insects nest... | reverse complement strand
AACAATCATCTTGCAGACCTCGAGCTTGAACTCGGTGTCGAACTTTCTGTACTTACGGCTCATCGGGTACTCCTCAGTGGGGGGATTTTCACCCATTGAGGTGTCCGGGGTCATTAGACCAGCGCAGGTGACTCCACTACTGCAATCGCGGGTGAACCCGCTCCCACAAGCTGCTCCGCAAACTTTCAGCCCTGCCACCCTCCACCCAGCACCTTGTACAAGGTCACCCGGTTCGCCTGCTCCGACAGCTCCAGGCTGATCAGCGATTGCTGCGCCGAGTACAGCGAACGCTGTGCATCGAGCACTTCGAGGAAACTGTCCGAACCCTGCTTGTACAGCGCCAGCGACAGGTCGTAGCTGCGCTGGCTGGCTTCGGTGAGGCTGCGCTGGGCGTCGAGCTGCTCGTTGACATGGGCGCGCACGGCCAGAGCATCGGCGACTTCGCTGAAGGCGGTCTGCAAGGTCTTCTCGTAAGTCGCCACATCGATATCCCGGGTGATCTTCGCCGCCTCAAGGCTGGCCTTGTTGCTGCCAGCATTGAAGATCGGCAGGTTGATCGACGGGGCGAAACTCCATGCCCGGCTACCCGAGCCGAACAGCCCGGACAACTCGCTGCTGGCCGTACCGCCACTGGCAGTCAGGCTGATGCTGGGGAAGAACGCCGCCCGTGCCGCGCCGATATCGGCGTAGGCCGCCTTGAGGCTGTGCTCGGCGGCAAGCACGTCCGGCCGCCGGGTCAGCAGGCTGGAGGGCAGGCCGTCCGGCACCGTGACCAACAGCGCAGCGTGGTACGCCTGGGCGTCGGGCAACAGGGCCGGGTCGAGGCTCTCGCCCACCAGCAGTTGCAGGGCATTGCGGTCCTGGGCCACCTGGCTTTCATAGTTGGCCACCTGCACCCGCGCCGATTCCACCGTGCTGCGCGCCTGGGCCAGGCTCAGACCGGACTCGCCGCCGAGGCCATGGCTCTGCTTGACCAGGCCATAGGTCTTCTGCTGGCTGTCGTAGGTGTCCTGGGCCAGCTTGAGCAACTGCTGGTCGGCAGCCAGGGTCATCCAGGCGTTGGCAACTTCCGCCACCAAGGCGATCTGCGTGCTGCGCCGGGTTTCCTCCTGGGCCAGGTAGTTCTCCAGCGCGGCGTCCTTGAGGTTGCCGAGGCGGTTGAACAGGTCCACTTCGTAATTGCTGATGCCCAGGCCGACGCTGTACTGGCTGCTGACCAGGCTTTGCCCGTCGCTCACCGCCCGTTGGCGGGTGCCATCGGCCGTGGCCGATAGCGACGGGTACTGCGCTGCCCGCTGGATGCGGTACTGCGCGCGCTGGTATTCGACGTTGAGCGCAGCCACCCGCAGGTCGCGGTTGTTGGCCAGGGCCCGGGCCACCGTGTCGCGCAGGCGCGAGTCGACGAAGAAGCTGCGCCAGTCGATCTCCGCAGCCGCTTCGCCAGCGCTGCTGCCCACCGGCCATTGCGTATCGACCGGCGCTGCCGGTTGCTGGTAGTCCGGTGCCAGGTTGACGCAGCCGCCCAGGGCCAGGGCAATCAGCAGGGACAGACAGGACAGGCGCATCAGTTGACTCCTTCGGCAGTGGCGCTGGCGCGACGGGCGGCCAGGCGTTGTACCAGCACATAGAACAGGGGAATGAAGAACAGGCCGAGCAGGGTGGCGGCGAGCATGCCGCCGAGCACGCCGGTGCCGATGGCCTGGCGCCCGCCAGCGCCGGCGCCGCTGCTCACCGCCAGCGGCAGCACGCCGAGGATGAACGCCAGCGAAGTCATCAATACCGGACGCAGGCGGATGCGCACCGCTTCCAGGGTCGCGGCCAGAAGGTCGCCGCTGCGCTCGTAGGCTTCCTTGGCGAACTCGACGATCAGGATGGCGTTTTTCGCCGCCAGGCCCACGGTGGTCAGCAGGCCGACCTGGAAGTAGACGTCGTTGGACAGCCCGCGCACCCCGGTCAGCAGCAGCGCGCCGAGGATGCCCAGGGGCACCACCAGCATCACCGCGAAGGGCACCGACCAGCTTTCGTACAGGGCTGCCAGGCAGAGGAACACGAACAGGATCGAGATGGCGTAGAGCAGCGGCGCCTGGTTGCCGGCCAGGCGTTCCTGGTAGGACTGGCCGGTCCAGGCGTAGCCGATGCCTTCCGGCAGTTGCGCCATGATTTCTTCCACGGCGGCCATGGCATCGCCGGAGCTCACGCCGGGGGCCGGCTCGCCCACCAGCTCGAACGAGCCAAAGCCGTTGTAACGCTCCAGCAGCGGCGACGAATTGCTCCAGCGCGTGCTGATGAACGAGGCCATCGGCACCATCGCATTGCTGTCGTTGCGCACGTACCAGTCACCGAGGTTCTCGGCGAGCATGCGGTTGCCGGCCTCGCCTTGCAGGTAGACCTTCTTCACCCGCCCGGCATCGAGGAAGTCGTTCACGTAGCTGCCGCCCATGGCCACGCTCAGGGTGTCGTTGATATCGCTGGCGGCCACGCCCATGGCGCCGGCCTTGCGGTCGTCGATATCGATGTTCAGTTGCGGCGTGTCTTCCAGACCCTGGGCGCGGACCATGGCCAGGCGCGGGTCCTGGGCGGCCAACTGGATGAACTGGTCGCGGGCCTTGAGCAATTCGGCATGGCCGAGGCCGCCCAGGTCCTGCAACTGCACGTCGAAGCCGGAACTCTCGCCCAGGCCCTGGATCGCCGGCGGCGCCATGACGAACACCTGGGCATCGAGAATCCGTCCCAGCGCCTGGCTGGCCCGTTGTGCCACCGCCGCCGCGCTGTGCTCGGTGCCCTGGCGCTCGCTCCAGTCCTTGAGCTTGATGAAGCCGCGTCCGGAGTTCTGTGCGTTGCCGCCATTGCCAAGGCCGCGCACGGTCAGCACCGAGGCCACTTCAGGCTGCGTCAGCAGGTACTCGCGCACCTCGGCGGTCACCGCCTGCAAGCGCTCGTCGGTGCCGCCCACCGGCAGGGTGATGCCGACCATCAACATGCCCTGGTCCTCGTCGGGCAGGAAGGCGCTGGGCAGCTTCTCGAACATCAGTGCCACGCCGCCGAGTACCAGGGCGTACACCAGCAGGGCGCGCAGCGGCCTTGCCAGCAGGCGGCCGATGCTGCCCTGGTAGCGCAGCGAGGCGCGTTCGAAGCTGCGGTTGAACCAGCCGAAGAAGCCGCGCCGCTCGCCGCCATGGCCGGGCTTGAGCAGGGTGGCGCACAGCGCCGGCGTCAGGATCAGCGCCACCAGCACCGACAGGGTCATGGCGGCGACCATGGTCACCGAGAACTGCCGGTAGATCACCCCGGTGGAACCGCCGATAAAGGCCATCGGCACGAACGCCGCCGACAGCACCACGGCGATGCCGACCAGCGCGCTGCTGATCTCGCCCATGGACTGGCGCGTTGCCTCCCGTGGCGACAGGCCTTTCTCGGTCATGATCCGCTCGACGTTCTCCACCACCACGATGGCATCGTCCACCAGCAGGCCGATGGCCAGGACCATGCCGAACATGGTCAGGGTATTGATCGAATAGCCCAGCAGCGACAGCACGCTGAAGGTGCCCAGCAGCACCACCGGCACGGCGATGGCCGGGATCAGGGTGGCGCGCAGGTTCTGCAGGAACAGGTACATGATCAGCACCACCAGCGCGATGGCCTCGAACAGGGTCTTGATCACTTCCTCGATGGAGATCTTCACGAAGGGGGCGGTGTTGTAGGCCACCTCGGCGCGCAGTTGCAACTGGCTGGGGAAGAACTTTTCCAGCTCGGCGAGCTTGCTTTGCACTGCCTCGGACACGTCCAGGGCGTTGGCCCCGGTAGCCAGGCTGATGGCCATGCCGCCGGCGGGGCGGCCATTGTGCTCGGCGACCACGTCGTAGCTTTCGCTACCCAGTTCGACCCGGGCCACGTCGGCCAGGGTCACCACTGCGCCGTTGCTGGCGTACTTCAGCACCAGCTCGCGGAACTGCGCGGCAGTCTGCAGCTTGCTGCGCGCATTGATGGTGGCGTTGAGTTGCTGGCCGGGCAGCGCGGGCAGGGCACCGAGCTGGCCAGCCGAGGTGTCGACGTTCTGGCTTTGCAGGGCGCTGCTCACGTCGGAGGGCATCAGCGCGTATTGCTTGAGCTTGTCCGGGTCGAGCCAGATGCGCATGGCGTAGCTGGAGCCCAGGGTGGTCACCTGGCCGACCCCGCTGACCCGGCTGATCTGGTCGTACAGGGTGCTGGAGATGAAGTCGCTGATATCGGTGGCGCTGACCTCGGGGTTGTCCGAGACCAGCGAGAAGATGATCAGGAAGTCGCTGGCCGAGTTGCGGATCTGGATGCCTTGCTGCTGCACGGTTTCCGGCAGGCGCGCCTTGGCCTGTTCCAGCTTGGTCTGCACCAGCATCTGCGCGGTATTGATATCGGTGCCGGCCTCGAAGGTCAGGGTGATGCTGGCACTGCCCGCCGAACTGCTGCTGGAAGACATGTAGGTCAGGCCTTCAAGGCCGGTCATCTGCTGTTCGATGACCTGGGTCACCGAGTCTTCCATGGTCTTGGCCGAGGCGCCGGTGTAGGTGGCGCTGAGGGTGATCTGCGGCGGGGCGATGTTGGGGTACTGGGCCAGCGGTAGCTGGAAGATCGCCAGCACGCCGCCGAGCATCACCAGGATGGCGATGACCCAGGCGAAGATCGGGCGGTCGATGAAATAGCGGGCCATGGGCGCGTCCTCAGTTCTTGCTGGCGGTCAGGTTGGCGTCGACGGTCTGCACCTGCTGGCCGACCCGGACCTTCTGCAGGCCCTGGACGATCAACTGGTCGCCGGGCTGCAGACCGGCGCTGACCCACCAGCGGTTGCCGACCGCGCGGGCCAGGGTCAACTGGCGCTGCTCGACCTTGCCGTCGACCACCACCAGGGCCGTGGCATCGCCGCGCTCGTCGCGGCTCACGCCTTGCTGCGGGACGAGAATGGCGTCCTGCTGCACGCCTTCGCGCAGGGTCGCCTTGAGGTACATGCCGGGTAGCAGCAGGCCGTTCGGGTTGGGCACCAGGGCGCGCAGGGTGACGCTGCCGGTGCTTTCATCCACGGTGACGCCATTGAAGGTCAGGGTGCCTTCATGGCCGTAGGCGCTGCCGTCTTCCAGAGCCAGGTCGATGCGCGTGGCGTCCTTCTGTTCGGCCGGGGCCAGCTTGCCTTCGGCCAGCTCGCGCTTGAGGCGCAGCAGGGTGCTGCTGGGCTGGGTGAAGTCGACGTAGATCGGGTCCAGTTGCTGCACCGTGGTCAGGGCGCTGGTCTGCTCGGCGGTGACCAGGGCGCCGGGGGTCACCGAGGAGGTGCCGGTCTGGCCGTCGATGGGGGAGGTGATGCGGGTGTAGCCGAGGTTGATCCGTGCGGTCTTCGCCGCCGCTTCGGCCGACTGCAACGATGCCTTGGCCTGGAGCAGGGAGGCCTGGGCGGTTTCGTTGTCCTCGGCGCTGATCGCGTCGATCTGCACCAGTTGCGCGTCGCGTTTGGCCTTGAGCTCGGCGGCCTTGAGCGTGGCCTTGGCCGAGGCCACGCTGGCTTCGGCTTCGGCCAGTGCGGCCTGGTACGACTGCGGATCGATCTGGTACAGCGCCTGGCCGGCCTTGACCGTCTCGCCCTCGGTGAACAGACGCTTCTGGATGATGCCGCCGACCTGCGGGCGGATCTCGGCGACCAAATGGGCGCTGGCGCGGCCGGGCAGGGTGGTGGTCAGGGTCTGCGGGCTGCTGGCGACCTGGTGCACGGCGACCTGCTGGACTTCTGCGCCGGGGCCACCGGGTAGTTTGCCGGGTGCGCCGGCGGGAGTGTCCTGGCGGCAGGCGCCAAGGGCGATCAGCACCATGCCGACGGTGAGGGCGCGCAGCAAGGGGGAACAAGTGAAGGAAGGCATCCGTGGACTCCAGACCGATAAGAGGTATGGCGGCCAGCGTGCGCGGCAATTGTGCAGGCAATGTGCAGAAATCTAGGAGATTCAAGCGGCGGCCTTGCCGCGCCGTGTCGTGCGGGCTTCAATGCGTCCATTGCCCACCTCCTGGCGCCTTCATGAAAATCAGCCTGTCCCGCAAGTTCTTCCTGGCCATGCTCGCCGTCTGCGCCTTCGCCGTGCTGGGCATGGTGTTCGCCGCCTACCTGAGCCTGAAATACGGCTTTCTCGGCTACCTCAACCAGCAGGCCGAGGAGCGTATGGACGGTTTGGTCCCGCGCATCGAGCAGGCCTATGCCCGGCATGGCAGCTGGGACTTCATCCGCCGCGACCAGGACCAGTGGTTCGAACTGCTGCGCCCGGTGGAAACCGAGCCGGCGGGGGTGTTCGATCCGACGCGGCTGAGCGTGTCCGACCTGACCGGCGCCTTCGTCCGTTTTGCCCTGCTGGATGCCCGGCGCCAGCCGATCATCGGCTACCAGGCGGCCTCCGGCGACATGCTGTTGCGACCGATTCACCATCAGGGCGAAGTGGTCGGCTGGATGGCCCTGGCGCCGCTGCAATCGGTGACCAGCGTCGGCGACCGGCGCTTCCAGCTCAATCAGTTGCGCTCCAGCCTGCTGATCGGCCTGGCCTGCTTGCTGGCGACCGCGGTGATTGCCTGGTGGCTGACCCGCGCCTTGCTGCGGCCGATCCGCGAGGTCGCCAGCGCCACCCACCGTCTGGCCGCCGGCGACTACGGGATCCAGGTGCCGGTACGCTCCAGTGACGAAGCCGGGCAACTGGCCGGCGACTTCAATCGCATGGCCGCGACCCTGGCCAGCAACGAACGCATGCGCCGCGACTTCATGGCCGATATCTCCCACGAGTTGCGCACCCCGCTGGCGGTGATGCGTGCCGAACTGGAAGCCATGGAAGACGGTATCCGCCCGCTCAACGCCACCACCCTGCGCTCGTTGCAGGGCGAGGTCGGCGCCCTGACCAAGCTGGTGGACGACCTGTTCGACCTGTCCCTGGCCGAGGTCGGCGGGCCGACCTACCGTCGCGAGCGTATCGACCTGCGGGTGTTGCTGCCGGTAGTGAGCGAAGCCTTCCGCGCCGGGTTCGGCGAACGCGGGGTCAGCCTTGAGCTGGAGTTGCCGGAGCATCCGCTCTGGGTGTTCGGCGATGAGTCCCGCCTCGGGCAACTGCTGCACAACCTGCTGGAAAACAGTCGGCGCTATACCGATCCCGGTGGCCGCACAATATTGCGTGCCGTGCGCGTCGGCGACGAGGTGCATGTGCAGTGCGAGGACTCGGCGCCCGGTGTCGATCCGGCGTCCCTGGAGCGCCTGTTCGAGCGTTTCTACCGCGCCGAGCGCTCGCGCAACCGGGCCAGCGGTGGCACCGGGCTGGGCCTGGCGATCTGCCGGGGTATCGCCGAAGTGCATGGCGGCAAGCTCACCGCCGAAGCCTCGGCCCTGGGCGGGCTGCTGTTGACCCTGACCTTGCCGTCTGCCGGAGAACACTCATGAGCCACGGACGCATCCTGCTGGTGGAAGACGAACCCAAGCTGGCGGCACTGGTGGGCGATTACCTGCGTGCCGGCGGCTACACCGTGGAGCACCTGGCCGAGGGCCTGGCGGTGATCCCGACCCTGCGTCAGCAGGCCTTCGACCTGGTCCTGCTCGACCTGATGCTGCCCGGCCGCGATGGCCTGGACATCTGCCGCGAGCTGCGCGGCTTCAGCCAGATGCCGCTGATCATGATGACCGCCCGGGTCGACGAGATCGACCGCCTGCTGGGCCTGGAGCTGGGCGCCGATGACTACATCTGCAAGCCGTTTTCCCCGCGCGAGCTGGTGGCGCGGGTCAAGGCGGTGCTGCGGCGCAGTGGTGCGCAAGGCGGCAGTTCTGGCCTGGAGCTGGACCCGCAGACCTTTCAGGCCCGCTTCAAGGGTGTGGCGCTGGAGCTGACCCCGGTGGAATTCCGCATGCTGGCCGCCCTGGCGACGCGGCCGGGCCACGTGTTGTCGCGGGACCAGTTGATGAACCACATCTACCAGGACCACCGGGTGGTCGCCGACCGCACGGTGGACAGCCATATCAAGAACCTGCGGCGCAAGCTGGCGGCGGTGGCGCAGGACCCGATCCGCTCGGTGTATGGGGTGGGGTATAGCCTGGAGGTGGAGTAGGGGGCTGATACACCTCTTTTGGTGAGAGTGCCTGTCCGTAGGTCGCATCAAGGCTGCCAGGCGTCTGCCTTGAATCTTGCAGCGTTCTTGAGATCGAGCGCCGTCCGCACGGCGCATCGCCGGCAATCGGATCGCCGCCCGGCCGGCTCCCACATTTGTTTCAACGTACCTATGTCTGTTAGGCCATGGTTGTTCGCCTTGTTGGTACGACGCGGTATCGCGTCGAGCCCAACGGCTTCCCCGCGATAGATCGCCTAACATCCAAGGCTGGCAGCGGAGATCTCACAGGCCATGGCGCGTTGCAACAAATGTGGGAGCCGGCCGGGCGGCGATCCGATTGCCGGCGATGCGCCGCGCGGGCGGCGCTCGATCTTGAGGGCGCTAGAAAAGCATCGACATGCACCTGTCAGCCTTGATGCGGTTTCCCGACGGGCGCTCTGTGCTGACTACATCTGCCGTGCCTGTGTTTGGTGCGCGACTGACTCGAATCAGGTCAATTGCTACATAGTCATCGGGTATTTTTCTCATTAAGTGTGCAAGATGCCCAGTATCTTCTGTGCGCGCTGCACCGTATTCCAGCCTCTGCCCGCCCTGGCAAAAGCGGCCCGCATATTGCTCTCCCTGCTCCCAACTTCAACCCGGAGCACCGTGCAATGAGCTCATCCACCGAATTTCCGCTGTCCGAAGCCCCGCAGTCCGCGCGCAAGGGCCTGCTGCCCATCGCCATGGTGCTGTTCAGCTTCACCTTCTTCACCGGCACCATGTTCGCCGGCGGCAAGCTGGGCATGGCGTTCAATTTCGTCGACATGCTGTGGATCGCCACCATCGGCAATACCTTGCTGGCCCTGTATGCCGCGGCGCTGGCTTTCATCGCCTCGCGCAGCGGCCTGAACACCGTGCTGATGGGGCGCTTCTGCTTTGGCGAGGCGGGTAGCCGGCTGTCCGACTTTCTTCTCGGTTTCGCCGAACTGGGCTGGTACGCCTGGGGCACGGCCACGGTGGCGATCGTACTGGTCAAGCTGCTGGGGCTGGCGGAGGGCTTCAGTATTCCGCTGATGGTGCTGTTCGGCCTGGGCTTCAGCCTGACCGCGATCATCGGCTTCAAAGGGCTGGACGTGCTGTCGCGGGTGTCGGTGCCGCTGATGTTCGTGCTGCTGGTGGTGTCGATGGTCATCGCCACCCGCGATGCCGGCGGCTTCCCGGGGCTGCTGGCGGTGATGCCGCATGACACCCTGACCTTCTCGGCGGCGGTAACCATGGTCTTCGGCACCTTCGCCAGCGGCGCTACCCAGGCCACCAACTGGACCCGCCTGGCCCGCAGCGGCCGGGTCGCGGTAACCGCCAGCATCGTCGCCTTCCTGCTCGGCAATGGCCTGATGGTGGTGGCCGGGGCCTGGTGCGCGATGGTCTACCAGCAGGCCGATATCGTCGAGGTGATGATGCTCCAGGGCCTGTCCTTCGCGGCGGTGGTGATGCTGTGCCTGAACCTCTGGACGATCCAGGGCCCGACTATCTACAACGTTTCGGCCGCAGCCTGCCACCTGCTGCGCAGCGAGCGCCGGCGCACCGCGACCCTGGCGGCGGCCGGTGTGGGCATCGTCCTGGCGATCGGCGGCATGTACGAGATGCTGATCCCGTTCCTGGTGCTGCTCGGCTCGATCATTCCGCCGGTGGGTGGGGTGATCATGGCCGACTTCTGGTATCGCCATCGCGGCAAGTACCCGGCCCTGGCCAGCGTCAGCCTGCCGCGCTACAACCTCACCGGGCTGGTCGCCTATGCCGTCGGTGCGGTGCTGGCCTATGCCTCGCCGTGGGTTGCGCCGCTGGTGGGTATCGGTGCGTCGGCGCTGTGCTATGTGATCCTGCTTGAGGCGAGCCGGCGTCTGGCCCCCGGTCAGGCCGGGATCCAGCGGTGAGCCTGGCACTGGACCAGATCCTGCACCTGCCCGGCCTGGAGGAGATGCAGGTCCGTGCTGGCGCGCGCAACCTGGCGCGACGGGTGCGCTGGCCCTATGTGGCGGAGAACGAAGGCATCGCCGAATGGGTGATGGGTGGCGAGCTGGTGTTCGTCACCGGCATCAACCATCCCCGTGGCGAAGCCAACCTGCTGAGCCTGGTGGAAGATGGCGAGGCGGTGGGCATTGCCGGGATGGTCATCCTTACCGGCGGCAGCTTTCTGCATGCGATTCCGCCCGCGGTGATTGCCCGTGCCGAGCAACTGGGCCTGCCGCTGATCGAGCAGCCCTATGCGCTGAAAATGGTGGTGGTGACCCATCTGATCGGTACGGCGCTGGTGCAGATGAACCAGGTGCGGCGCACCCGCAACGACATCCTCGGCCAGTTGCTGACCGGCGATTACCCGAGCCTGGCCATCGCCCGCCAGCGCGCGGCGCACCTCGACCTTGCCCTGGACCAGCCGCGCCGTTTGGTAGCGTTGCGCCTGGCCGGGGTCGACGGCCTGTTCGAGCAGCATGGCCTGAGCCAGGGCGAGCGCCTGTGGCAGGGGGTGCGTCAGGCCCTGGAGGACCAGTTGGAGGCGTGGTGCCGCGAGCATGCTGGAGCGGTGGTCGTGCAGTTGCCGGGGGATCTGTTCGTACTGTTGCTGGCGGAGATGCCGGAACTGCACGCGAGCTTGTCCGCATTGCATCGGCAATTGGCCGGGGTGGCAGGGCAACTGAACGTGCAAATGGGCCTGTCGAGCCTCGCCGCCGACTGTGCCCACTACCGCCAGGCCCTGCACGAGGCCCGCCAGGCCCTGGACGTGGCGCGCAACTTGCGCCCGGCCAGCGGCTTCTGCGACTTCAGCGAGCTGGGAGTGCTGCGCCTGTTGCAGGGTATCGCCGACCGTTCGCTGATCGACGATTTCGTCGCCCAGACCCTCGGCCCGCTGATCGCCCCTGGCCGCAAGCACCCCCATTTACTGGTGCATACCCTCGACGCGCTGCTCAAGGAGAACGGCAACGGTTTCCAGGCCGCGCAGCGCCTGGGCTTGCATCGCAACACCATCAACCAGCGCATCCAGCGCATCGAACAACTGAGCGGGCAGTCCCTCGACGACCCGCTTTTCCGCATGAACGCCTCGGTCGCCCTGTTGGTATGGCGCATGAGCGAAGACCCGAACCAGGAGTAACTCCATGAACATCATCAATGCACGTCTGCGCGGCAAGCCGGGCCTGTTCCGCATCGAACTGGACGGTGAGCGCATCGCCGCCATCCAGCCGCAGGCCGAGGTGCTGGCGCTGGCCAGCGCCGACGACCTGGACGCCGGGCAGAACCTGGTGGTCGCGCCTTTCGTCGAGCCGCATATCCACCTCGACGCGACCCTCACCGCCGGCGAGCCGAACTGGAACATGAGCGGCACCCTGTTCGAAGGCATCGAACGCTGGGCCGAGCGCAAGGAGATCACCACCCACGAGGACATCAAGACCCGGGCGAAAAAGACCATCGGCATGCTGGTCGACCACGGCATCCAGCATGTGCGCACCCATGTCGACGTGACCGACCCGACCCTGGTCGCGCTCAAGGCCATGGTCGAGGTGCGCGAGGAGGTCCGTCATCTGATCGACCTGCAGATCGTCGCCTTCCCCCAGGAGGGCATCGAGTCCTATGCCAACGGCCGAGCCCTGATGACCGAGGCGGTGGCCATCGGCGCCGATGTGGTCGGCGGCATCCCGCACTTCGAGAACACCCGCGACCAGGGCGTATCGTCGGTGAAGTTCCTGATGGACCTGGCCGAACGCACCGGCTGCCTGGTGGACGTGCACTGCGACGAGACCGACGACCCGCAATCGCGTTTCCTCGAAGTGCTGGCCGAGGAGGCCCGGGTGCGCGGCATGGGCGCCCGGGTCACGGCCAGTCACACCACGGCCATGGGCTCCTATGACAACGCCTACTGCTACAAGCTGTTCCGTCTGCTGAAGCTGTCGGGGATCAACTTCGTTTCCTGCCCGACCGAAAGCATCCACCTGCAAGGCCGCTTCGACAGTTACCCCAAGCGTCGCGGCCTGACCCGGGTGGCCGAGATCGACCGGGCCGGCATGAACATCTGCTTCGGCCAGGATTCGATCGTCGACCCCTGGTACCCGCTGGGCAACGGCAACATCCTGCGCATCCTCGAAGCCGGGCTGCATATCTGCCACATGCTCGGCTACGAGGATCTGCAGCGCTGCCTGGACCTGATCACCGACAACAGCGCCCGCACCCTCAACCTGGGCGAGCGTTACGGCATCGAGGTCGGTCGCCCGGCGAACCTGCTGCTGCTGTCGGCGCCTGACGATTACGAGATGGTGCGCAGCCAGGGGCATGCGCTGGTGTCGGTACGGCATGGCAAAGTGCTGATGCGCCGGACCGAGGCGCGGGTGGAGCGGTTCGCCTGAGCGCTGGCTTCAGGCTGAAGGGCGGGACAGGCGGTGCAGCACCTGCATGGCTTTTTCCGCGTCTTCCTGGGCCACGAAGATGTGGTCGTGGTAATAGCCGGCGATCACGTTGCAACTGATCCCGGCTTCGGCGAGCGCCGTGGCGAAGGCTGCCGTCAGGCCTACCGCTTCGAGGGAGGAATGGATGGTCAGGGTGATCCAGGCGGCGACGTAGCTGTATTCCAGGCCCAGGGCCTGGGCGGTGTCGCGCTCGATGATCACGGTCAGGCCTTCCTGCTCGCGGAAGGTACCGACCGGCAGCCGGCCTTGCAGGGCCGAAGGATCGGCCAGGGTGCAAAACACGTATTCACCGGGGTTGAGCGATGGCTGCATGCCGGTCAGCAAGCGGGTGATGTTCTTTTCGCCGGACATGGGCGGGCTCCTGAGTTGGGAAAGCGAGGGAGGCCATTATTGCGGGTGTTTTCAGCGGCGCGGTTAAAAGTGCTGATGATGGATAAGCGGGGGTGATGGGGCTTGTCCTGATCTTTGCAGCACATCTTCCGGTTTACACAAACCACCCGTGCGGCGCGGTCCATAGGAGCTGCTTTGCTCCCACAGGTTCCCGGGCCGGCCGCAGGATCCAGGCCTCACACAAAACCTGTGGGAGCTGGCATTGCCAGCGATGAGGCCCGCAAGAGCAATCCGGCCAGCAGATCGAAGTCGAAACTGATGGCCTCATCGCCGGCAACGCCGGCTCCCACAGGGTTCCGTGTCAGCCGCAGGATCCAGGCCTCACACAAACCTGTGGGAGCTGGCATTGCCAGCGATGAGGCCCGCAAGAGCAATCCGGCCAGCAGATCGAAGTCGAAGCTGATGACCTCATCGCCGGCAACGCCGGCTCCCACAGAGTCTCGGGCCAGCCGCAGGATCCTGGCCTGACACATGAGCCTATGGGAACCGGCGCTACATCACATCAGCCTTGACCCGGTCTCCTGACAGAAACTCCGTGTGCGCTACCAATTCTGCTGAAGACCTCAGGCGGCGTTGCGCGGGCGGCGCGTGTCGCCCTCGGCTTGCCGCTCGGCGTCGGCGAGGATCAGATCGGCACCTTTCTCTGCCACCATCATCACCGCCGCGTTGGTGTTGCCCGAGGTCACGTTGGGGAAGATCGAGGCATCGACGATGCGCAGCCCTTGCAGACCATGCACCCTGAGCCGGTTGTCGACCACGCTGGTGGCCGGGTCGTCGCCCATGGCGCAGCTGCCGCACAGGTGGTAGATGGAGCCGCAGTTTTCCCGGAAGTATTGCAGCATGGCCTGGTCGTCGTTGACCGCCGCCCCCGGCAGCACTTCGCGCACGGTGATCGCCTGCAGGGCCGGGGCGTGCATGATCCTGCGGATCAGGCGGCTGCCCTGGATGGCTTCGTCGATGTCCTTTTGCGTGCTCAGGTAGTTGGGGTCGATCAGCGCCGGCACGTTCGGGTCGGCCGAGGCGATGCGGATTTCACCGCGGCTGGTCGGGCGGCAGGGGTTGAAGCACAGCAGGAAGCCGGAGTAGGGCTCGGGCTTGAGCGTGGCCTTGTTGCTCTTGGGGATCTGGTACGACAGCGGGTTGAAGTACATCTGCAGGTTCGGATGCGCCTGCCCCTCGTCACTGCGGAAGAACCCGCCGGACTGGTTGACGCTGAGCGACAACGGCCCCTTGCGCGTCAGCAGGTATTGCAGGCCCAGCTTCAGCTTGCCCAGCAGGGAGCCGAACTCGTCGTTGAGGGTCGGCATGCTGGCTTCGTAGTAATAGCTGACGCACAGGTGGTCCTGGAGGTTCTTGCCCACGGCGGGCAGCGAGTGCTGCACCGCGATGCCATGCTGTTCGAGCAGCGCGCGCTCGCCGACCCCGGAGAGTTGCAGGATCTTCGGCGTATCCACGGCACCGGCGGCCAGGATCACTTCGCGGCGCGCACGGAACTCGCGGGACTCGCCGTTCTGGCCGATGCGCACGCCCACGGCGCGGGTGCCTTCGAACAGCACCTGCTCGACCAGCGCATTGTGCTCGATGCTCAGGTTCGACCGGTCCAGCGCCGGGTGCAGGTAGGCAAAGCTGCTGGAGCTGCGCTGGCCATTGCGCACGTTGACGTCGTAGATGCCGGCGCCCTCGAAGTCCTTGCCGTTGAAGTCGTCGCTGCGCGGGTAGCCCAGCTCTTCGCAGCCCTTGAGGAACACGTCGCAGATCGGGTGGGCCTGGCCCTTCATCGGGGTGATGCCGATCGGCCCGCTGGCGCCGTGGTACTCGCTGTCGCCGGCCGGGTGCGATTCCAGCTTGCGGAAGTACGGCAGCACGTCCTTGAACGACCAGCCCTCGGCGCCATTGGCCGCCCAGTCGTCGAAGTCATGGGCCTGGCCGCGCACGTAGATCATCGCGTTGATCGAGCCGGACCCACCCTGGACCTTGCCCCGCGGCGCATACAGGCTGCGCCCGGCGAGCTGGGCCTGGGGCTGGCTGTAGTACATCCAGTTGAAGCTGGGGTTGTAGTAAAGCTTGGCAAAACCGACCGGCAGCTTGAACCAGGGCGAGCGGTCCTTGCCGCCGGCCTCCAGCAGCAGCACCGAATGCCGGCCCGATTCGCTCAGGCGCGCGGCGAGGATGCAACCCGCCGAGCCGGCCCCGGCGATGATGTAGTCGAATGTATTCATGTAAGGCTAATCCAGGTGCAGGTGAGGCCGCCCGGCGCGGGCGGCCGGGCATTCAGCCCTTGGCTGGCGAGACGTCCTTGACGTCGACCGGGTGCGCGGCCATCTGCAGGTGCAGGCGTTCGCCCTCGTAGCCCGAGTGGCGACGCACGACCTCCATGTCCAGCTCGACGCCCAGGCCTGGTTCGCGGGACGGAATGATGTAGCCGTCTTCCCATTGCAGCGGTTTCTTGAGGATCTCGGCATGGAAGCCGTCCCAGGTGCCGATGCTTTCCTGGATCAGGAAGTTCGGCGTGCAGGCGGCAAGCTGGAAGCTGGCGGCGGCGCCGATCGGCCCGTTGTACAGGTGCGGGGCGATCTGCGCGTAGTAGGCCTCGGCCATGCTGGCGATCTTCTTGCCTTCGAGCAGGCCGCCGCAGCGGCCCACGTTCATTTGCAGGATCGACGCGCCGCCGGCTTGAAGCAGCTTGAAGAACTCGTACTTGGTGGTCAGCCGTTCGCCGGTGGCAATCGGAATGCTGGTCTTGCCCGCGACCTGGGCCATGGCCTCTTCCTGGCCCGGTGGAATCGGCTCCTCGAACCACAGCGGGTCGTACTTCTCCAGGCGCTTGGCCAGGCGAATCGCCGAGGACGGCACCATCTGCCCGTGGGTACCGAACAGCAGGTCGCACTTGTTGCCGACCGCCTCGCGGATCTTGCGGCAGAAGGTTTCGCAGCGCTCCAGCACTTCCAGCGACAGCTGGTGCCCGGAGAAGGCGGTGTAGGGGCCGGCCGGGTCGAACTTCAGCGCGGTGAAGCCCAGTTGCATGTTCTGCACCGCGCACTCGGCGGCCAGGTCCGGGTCGCTGTAGTCGTACTCGCCCTGGGCGTTGACCGGGTACAGGTAGGTGTAGGAGCGCAGGCGCTCGTGGACCTGGCCACCGAGCAGCTCGTACACCGGCTTGTTGGCGGCCTTGCCGATGATGTCCCAGCAGGCCATTTCCAGGCCGCTGACCACGCCCATCATGGTCAGGTCGGGGCGCTGGGTGAAGCCGCTGGAGTAGGCGCGGCGGAAGAACCGCTCGATATGGTGCGGGTCCTGGTCGAGCAGGTAGCGGCTGAACACGTCCTCGATCACTGGCACCATGGCCCGCGGGTGGAAGGTGGCGGCGTAGATCTCGCCGACGCCTTCGATGCCGCAATCGGTCTTGAGGGTGACGAACAGCCAGTACATGCCGCCGACATGGGGCGGTGGAACGGCGACGACGTGGGTCTGCAGGGAGACGATTTTCATGCTTGGTCCGCCTTGGCGTTGATGCGTTTGTTCAGCAGGAAGGTGGCGATCACACCGAGCAGGCCGATGACCACGACGTAGGAGAAATAGATCTGGTAGCCGACGAAGCCCGGGTAGTGATCGATGATCCAGCCGTTGAGCAGGGGCAGGAACACGTCCGGCGAGTAGCCGACCAGGGAGATGATGCCGATTGCCAGGCCGGTGACCCGCAGCGGGATCTGGCAGTCATCGAGGATCGCCCAGTACAGGCCGCGGATGGCGTAGGTCATGAGGCCGATGAACAGCACCAGGAACACCAGCACACCCAGCGAATGCAGGCTCGGCAGCAGGATCAGGCCGAGCATGCCGAGGGCCGCGAGGACCATGGCCCAGGCCAGTACGCCGACCTTGGAGAAGCGGTCGCCAAGCCAGCCGCCGCCGATGCCGCCCAGTGGACGCATCCACAGCTTGATGGTGGTGATCAGGCCGGCGGCGGTGGCGCTGAGGCCGAAGCCGCCTTCCTGCAGGTAGGCCGAGAAACTGTAGGTGGCCCAGAAGAAGTGATAGCCGCAGAACACGATGGCGGTCACCAGCCACAGCTCGGGAATCGCCGCCAGGGTGCGCAGGTCCTTGATCAGGTCGGGTTTTTCCCGCTGTTTGGCCGCACCGTTGACCTGCGGGTCGCGGACCATGGCCAGGAGCAGGCCGAGCACGATGCAGCACGCGGCATAGAAGTGGATCACCCGCACCAGGCCCAGTGCACTGCCGTTGCTGCTGTCGGCCATGTAGGCGAACAGCGCCAGGGCGATGGACGCCAGCAGGGCCTCGACCAGCCCGCGGCCGCCGTCCAGTACGCCGAAGAAGCGCCCTTGCTCGGCCTCGCCGGCGATCATGTTGACCCGCTTGATCAGGGACGCCCAGAAGGTCAGCCCGGTGGTGATGCCGAAGCCGCAGAAGATCACCAGCAGCATGCTGAACGTGGGCAACTGTGCGTACCACAGGCCCAGCAGGCCGGTGCCGATCAGCGAAAAGCTGATCAGGAAGCGCGGCGAGATGCGGTCGGCCAGCCAGCCGCTGGGCAGGTAGCTGACCAGGAAGGCGGTGCCGAGGATCGAGTACAGGTAGCCCAGTTCGGTGTTGCTGATCGCCAGGGCTTCGAGCATCGAGCTTTGGTAGACCTGGCGCAGGTACAGCATCGGGTAGATGGCCCCGGCGGCCAGCACCAGCAAGGCCAGTTGCAGGTAGCGGCCGAGATTGGCAGTTGGCGCGCTGGCTTCGAAGGGTTGTGCATTTATTGTTTTTTTCATGGTCGTTCTCGCGGGCGTTACGTCTGCCCAAGGGTGAATCGGCGCGCCGGCAGCGCGCCGCTATCGATCAGTACTTCAGCACCACCAGGCGGGTCTGGGTGAACTCGAGCATGCCGTGCTTGCCGTCGTCGCCGCCCAGGCCGGAGCGCTTCCAGCCGGCGTGGTAGCCCTGGTAGGGGTCGGCCGGGGTACGGTTGACATACAGCTCGCCGGCCTCGATGGCGTTGGCCACCTTCATCGCCGTGCGGTAGTGCTCGCTGTAGAGCACCGACGACAGCCCGAACTGATGGTCGTTGGCCATGGCCAGGGCTTCGTCGAGGGTTTCGTAGGCCAGCACCGGCAGCACCGGGGCGAAGTTTTCTTCCTGGACGATCTCCATGTCCTGGCGGCAGTCGCTGAGCAGGGTCGCCGGGTAGAAGTTGCCCGGGCCTTCCGGCAGGTAGCCACCGGCCTCCAGGCGCGCACCCGCGGCGATCGCGCGCTGCACCTTGGCGTGGATTTCCTCGCGGGCCGCGGCGCTGATCAGCGGGCCCATGCGGCTGGCGTCGTCGGCGCGGTTGCCGATGCGCACAGCGGCGAACTTCTCGCGCAGCAGGTCGAGGAATCGCTGGTGCACGCTGGCTTGCACGTACACCCGCTCGATCGCCGTGCACAGCTGGCCGCAGTGGGTGGTCTTGGAGGCGACGATGGCGCTGGCGGCGGCTTCCAGGTCGGCGTCGGCCTCGATGATCGCCGGGGTCTTGCCGCCCAGTTCCAGCGACGGCTTGGCGATATTGGTCTTGCAGTAGTCCAGCACGGTGCGTCCGGCGCGTACGCTGCCGGTCAGGGTGATCATGCCGACCGCCGGGTGGGTGCACAGGGTGGCGGCAACGTCGTGACTCATGGCCAGGATGTTGATCACCCCGGCGGGCAGGCCGGCTTGTTCCACAGCGCGGGCGATGGCGAAGGCCGACAGCGGCGTGTTGTTGCTCGGCCGCACCACCACCGTGTTGCCGGTGATCAGCGCCGGTGCCACCTTGCGCATGAAGGTGTACACCGGGTAGTTGAACGGAATCAGGCAGGCGACGACGCCGATCGGCTCGCGTTGCAGCAGCAGGGTCTCGTCGCGGCTGTCGCTGGGGATCACTTCGCCTTCGATGCGGCGCGCCCATTCGGCGTGGTAGCGGGTGATTTCGGCGGCGTACAGGGCTTCGTTGCGGGCTTCCTGCGGGGCCTTGCCGGATTCGCTGGCCAGGGCCTGGCCGATGTCGTCGGCGCAGCTTTCGAGGGCGGTGGCGAGGCGGCGCATATGGTTGGCGCGCTCGATGGCCGGCAGGGCGGCCCAGTCGCGCTGGGCGCGGGCGGCGGCGTCGGCGGCCTGGGTGGCGAGGTCATGGCTGGCGGCGGCAACGCTGCCGACGACCTGGCCGGTGGCCGGGTCGAGCACGTTGAAGGCATCGTCGCCGCTGCGCTCGACGAAACGTCCGTCGATATAGTTCTGCTCTGTACGCATGGTGGGGTCCGGTTGCGGGTTTGTGGGGCTCCACAAGGCCTTGGCAGCGCGCGCGGGGACCGGCGGCAAGCAGGTTTTTTCTTGTGGTTTATGCCGGACAATTTGTCGCACCGAGGGGGAGGGGGCAAACGATTCTTCGGCGTTGGTAACGTGCGTAAAACGCATGTTAGTGGCGTTGTCGTGGCTGCCGGTGGTGAGCATGGGTATCTACGCATCTCAAGCAGGCGCGACACGGACCCTGTAGGAGCGGCTGTTAGCCGCGATTGGCCGCAAAGCGGCCATAAAACCTGTGCACTCGGTGTGTCAGTCAGACCTGGGACTCAGGTTTTACGACGGCTTCGCCGCCGATCGCGCGGTCCGGCGTCCCGGCTAACAGCCGCTCCCACAAGGTCCCCGTTGAGCATGGCAGAGATGTGTAGATACCTATGCTCATCGCTGGCAAGCCAGCTCCCACAGGGCGCATGCAGTCACTGTGGGAGCTGGCTTGCCAGCGATGAGGCCCTGGGCCGCAACAAAAAAGGGCCTGCTCTTCAAAGCAGGCCCTTTCTCATTGCCGCGCAAACACTCAGAAGTAATAACCGATATTCACATACAACTGGTTCTCCCACTGGTCACTGCCGCCAGCCCCCAGGCTCTGGGTGTAGCTGCTGCCGCCGATGTACGGGTCGTTCTTGCCGATCAGCCATTCGGTGGCGATCCACAGTTTGCTGAAGGAGAACGAGGTGCCGAGGATGGCGCGCTGCGAGGTCTTGAAATCGGAGGCAGACTTGTCGAAGGCGCTGTAGTTGGCATATAGCTTGATCCCGCTGATCTGGTCGAACAGGTACTTGCCGCCGACGTCGTAGCTGAGGTCGGCGACGTACAGGTTGCCGCGGCTGGCGACGTTGAAGGTGCCGTCGTAGCCGCCGAAGCTGACCACTTCGTCGGTGCCGGGGTTGCGCGGCGACATCTGCTGGCGCGCTGCCTGCAACTGGATGCCCCAGGGGCCGTTCTTGCCCAGGTAGTGCACGGCCACCGCGTTGCGCCGGCCATCATTGTCGGTGTCGTTGTTCTTCAGGGTCGAGGTCAGGCCCGATACCCCCACCTCGGATTTCCAGCCGCCCAGGTCCATGGCCTTGGCCACCCGCACGACCACGGTGTTGCGCTCGCGGTTGTCGCTGCCATCGGCGACGTAGTCGTCGGCGGAGGAGACCACCGTCGAGTAGGTGCGGCCGTTGGAAGTGCCCTTGCCTTGCCAGGCCGGGCGCACGTAGTAACCGGCCTGGATGTTCCAGTCGCCGACCTGCTGGATGTACTTGGCACCGAGCTGGTAGATGTCCTCCAGGCCGACCACGTTGCCCAGGGTCTCGTAGAACGTGCTGCCGAAGTACGGCTGCAGGCCGAACGGCACCTGGTTCAGGCCGACCTGCACCTGCTGCTCGGGGTTGAACTTGTAGCCGATCCAGGCGCTTTCGGCGAAGGCCACGTCACCGACGTTGTTGGTGTACTGATACGGGTAGGCGCGGCCGTAGAAGCGATACTTGGCGGCACCGATCCAGGTGTCCGAGTTGTACTTGGCGGTGAGGAAGGCGGTGTCGAAGTTGAATTTCTGGATATCGCGGTCCGGGTCGTAGTCCCAGCGCGCGCGTACGGCGCCGCCGATATCGAGGTTATCGGTGACCTGGATCGCGAGAGCCGGTGCGGCGACCGCGCCGAGCAGCGGAACCAGGGTGAACAGACGCAGGGCGTGTGGGCGTGAAATGCGCACGATGGTGCTCCTTGTTTATGGTTATGGATGGCAATCGAAGCCCGTGCCGCGGCAATGGCCGCAGCCGGAAAGGTTCATGGGAGGTGTTGCCGCTGCGGGCTAGCCGGGCATCAGGCACATATCTGCGTATCGGTGCGGGCCGCGGCCCCCGGTGCGGCCGCCAGCAGCGTCTGGGTGTAGGCGTGGCGCGGGCTGCCGAGCACCTGTTGGGCGCTGCCGTACTCCACCACCTCGCCCTGGCGCATCACCGCGATGTGGTCGCTGATCTGCGCCGCGACCCGCAGGTCGTGGGTGATGAACAGGATGCTCAGGTTCAACTGCTGCTGCAGCGCGGCCAGCAGCTCCAGGACCTGCTTCTGCACCGAGACATCGAGGGCCGAGACGCTTTCGTCGGCGATCAGCACCTCCGGTTGCATGGCCAGGGCGCGGGCAATGCCGATGCGCTGGCGTTGCCCGCCGGAGAACTGCCGGGGCTTGCGCTTCAGGGCGTCGCGCTTGAGGCCGACCTGTTCCAGCAGATCGCCGGCCTCCTGCCACGCCTGCTTGGCCGACAGCCCGCGCAGTTGCGCGGCGCGGGCGATGATGTCGCCGACCCGGTGGCGCGGATTGAGCGAGCCGTAGGGGTCCTGGAAGATCATCTGGATGCGCCGGCGGTTGCTCGCCAGCTGCTTGCCCTGCAGGGCGAGGAAGTCGGTGTCGCCGACCCAGACATGACCGCTGTCGCTGTCGACCAGCCTGATCGCCGCCTTGACCAGCGTGCTCTTGCCCGAGCCGGACTCGCCGACGATGGCCAGGGTCTTGCCGCGCGGCAGGTTCAGCGAGACGTTCTTCAGCGCCGCCACCTGCTGGCTGCCGACCTTGTAGGTCTTGGTCAGCTGTTCGATGCGCAGCGCCAGTTCGCCGTCGGGGGTGGGCGCGTGCAGTTCCGGGTTGAGCGAGGGCACGGCGGCGATCAGTTTGCGCGTGTACGGGTGGTTCGGCGCATTGAGCACCTGGTCGCGCTCGCCGATCTCCACCAGTCGCCCGCCCTCCATCACGGCGATGCGGTCGGCGATCTCGGCCACCACGCCGAAGTCGTGGGTGATGAACAGGATGCCGTGCTGGCCGCGCCCGCGCAGTTCGCGGACCAGCTTGAGCACCTGGGCCTGGGTGGTCACATCCAGTGCGGTGGTCGGTTCGTCGGCGATCAGCAGGTCCGGGTTCATGGCCAGGGCCATGGCGATCACCACCCGTTGGCATTGGCCGCCGGACAACTGGTGCGGGAAGCTCTCGGCAATGCGCGGCGGGTCGGGCAGGTGGGTGGATTCGAGCAAGGCCAGCATGCGCTCGCGGCGCTCGCCGGCGCTCAGGGCCGGGGCGTGGATCTGGAAGATCTCCTCGACCTGGCGGCCGATGCGGATGGCCGGATTGAGCGCGGCCATCGGCTCCTGGAAGATCATCGCGATACGGTTACCGCGCAACTGGCGCAGGGCCTCTTCATCCAGGCTGCAGATATCCGCGCCGAGAAAGTCGATGCGCCCGCCGCCCAGGCGCAGGCCCTTGGCGAAGTCGCCCATGATGGCCGCCGACAGCACCGACTTGCCGGAGCCGGACTCGCCGATCACGCAGAGGATCTCGCCCTTGAACACCTCCAGGCTGAGGCCCTGGACGGCGTGGCTGCGGTCCGCGCCCGCGGGCAGTTCGATGCTGAGGTTGTCTACGTGCAATACAGGTTGTTGGCTCATCGCTCAGTTCCTCGCGCCTTTCTGTGCGTGTTCGTCCAGGCCATCGGCGAGCAGGCTCAGGCCGAGCATCAGGGTCGAGATGGCAATGCAGGGGAAAATCACCAGGTGGGGGAAGCTGATGGCCATGCTGCGGCCTTCATTGATCATGCCGCCCCAGTCCGGCGTGGGTGGTGGCAGGCCGAGGCCGAGGAAGCCGAGGGCGCCGATCATGATCGCGGTGTAGCCGATGCGCAGGCAGAAATCGACCACCAGCGGGCCGCTGCAATTGGGCAGGATCTCCACCAGCATGATGCGCAGCGCGCCTTCGCCCTGGGTGATGGCGCTGAGCACGTAGTCGCGCGAGCGGATGTCGATGGTCAGCGCGCGCATGATGCGGAAGATCGCCGGCGCGCTGGTGAAGGTCACCGCGATCAGGATGTTCAGCGCCGAGGCGCCGAGGGCGATGATGATCACGATGTACAGCACCAATACCGGGAACGCCAGCACGGTATCGGCGACGTACGACAGCGCGGCGTCGACCTTGCCGTTGAAGTAGCCGGCGCACAGGCCCATGGCGGTACCCACCGAGAATGCGGTGACGGTGGCCAGGATCGACCACAGCAGCACGGTGCGCGTCCCCCAGATCAGCCGCGAGGCGATATCGCGGCCCATCATGTCGGTGCCGAGCAGGAACACCTGGCCGCTGTCGTCCTGGCCCAGCGGGGTGAGCAGCGGGGTGAAGCTGGCCAGCGGGTCATGGGGCGCCAGCCAGGGTGCGAGCAGGGCCAGGCCGGCCCAGCCGCCGACCAGCAGCAGGCCGAGCAGGGCCAGCGGGTTCTTCAAGGTTTCGAGTGCGCGCATCAGGCACCTCCGAGGCTGCGCAGGGTGATGCGCGGGTTGAGCCAGGTGTAGGCGAGGTCGGAGAAGATCTTGGTCGCGCCCACCACCAGCGCGCTGATCATTGCGCAGGCTTCGATGAGGTAGACGTCGTGGTTCAGCGAGGCGGTATAGAGCAGCGAGCCGAAGCCCTTGTAGGCGAAGAACACCTCGACCACGATCACGTTCGACAGCAGCCAGGGGATGTACAGCATGATCACCGTCACCGGCGCAATCAGCACGTTGCGCAAGGCGTGGCGCAGGACGATCTGCCGGGTGGGCACGCCCTTGAGCCGGGCGGTGCGGATATACGGGGCCTGCATCACCTCGACCATCGAGGCGCGGGTGATCCGCGCCAGGTAGCCGACGCCGAACAGGCACAGGACCATCAGCGGCATGGCCAGTTCGGCCAGGCTGAAACCGTCGCTCATGCTGCTGACGCCCGGCAGCCAGTTGAGCCAGAAGACGAAGATCGCCGAGACGAACACCGCGCTGGCGAAGTCCGGGATCGAGGTGGTGACGATCGACAGGCAGGACACCAGGCGGTCCAGCAGCGAGCCCTGACGGATCCCGGCGAGCACGCCGAGGCTGATGGCCAGCGGCACCATCACCAGCAGCGCCAGGCCGGCCAGGGTCAGGGTTTGCACGAGGTTGGGCAGCAGCAGGTCGATCACCGGGGCGCGGAAGTGCACCGAGGTGCCCCAGTCACCGGAAACGAAGTCCTTCAGCCAGACCAGATAGCGCCACACGAACGGCTGGTCATAGCCATGCTCGTGCAGCCATGCCGTGCGCTGGTCGGCGGCGGAGTAGGGGCCGAGGACGTGGGTGGCGACGTCCTCGATATTCAGCTCGAGGGCCAGGAAAACGATCACCGACACCGATAGCAGGGTCGCTATCAGCCCCAGTGCCTTGCGTAACAGAAACTCAGCCATGCTTGCACGCTCCGGCTAGTCATAGGAGGGCGGGCCACCGCCAGGCGGCGACCCGGTCGCATGGTTCAGGCGCTCAGCCAGACCTGGTCCATCGGGAAGAAGTCCGAGGGATGCACGCGGAAGCCTTCGACCTTCTTGCTTGCCACGGTGAACTTGTCGCCCCAGAACGGCTGCACCATGACGCAGGCGTCCTGCAGGATCTGCTCGACGCTCTGCATGGCCTGGGCCCGCTGTTTCGGGTCGATGATGCCCATCGCCCGGTCCAGCGCGGCATCGAAGGCCGGGTCCTGGTAGTGGCTTTCGTTCCAGGCGGCGCCGCTGCGGTAGGCCAGTTCCAGCGACATCACGCCGAGCGGGCGGTGGGCCCAGTAGGTGAGGCTGAACGCAGCCTTGTCCCAGATCGGCCAGTACTGGGTCGCGGGGATCACCTTGAGGTTGATGCGGATCCCGGCTTCGGCGCAGTTCTGCTGGAGGATCTGCGCGCAATCCTGCTCGAAGCGGCCCTGGGTGTTGCCGACGATCAGGTCGATATCGATGCCCTTGGGGTAGCCGGCGTCGGCCAGCAGCTGCCGGGCCTGGGCCACGTCGCGCTTGCGCGCAGGTAGCGGGAAGTACTCGGGGTGCGACGGCGCCACATGGTGGTCCTCGCCCACGGTGCCCATGCCGCGGTAGGCGATCTTGAGCATCTGCGCGTTGTCGGCGCAGAGCACCACGGCCTTGCGGATGCGCAGGTCGTCGAACGGCTTCTGGTCGCAGGCCATGCGCATGACCACGGTCTGCGCCGACTTGCAGCTGAGCAGGCGGGCATTGGGCAGGCGCTTGGCCAGGTCCACCTCGGCCACGCTGATGCGGTACAGCACGTCGACCTGACCGGCCTGCAGGGCGGCCAGTTGCGAGGAAATGTCGGTACCCATGTCGATATAGCGCAGCTCGTCCAAAAGCGCCGGCTGCCCCCAGTAGTCGGCACGCTTGGCGAAGGTCGCCTGCTTGTTGACATCGAACGACACCAGCTTGAACGGTCCGGTGGCCAGCGGATTGCGCGCCCAGTCGTCGCCATTCTTGAAGCTGCGGTGGACGATGGCGCAGGTGAAGGCGTTGAGCATCTCCGGGATGGCCAGCATCGGCCGCTTGAGGAGCAGGCGGAACTGGAAGTCGTCGACCTTCTCGAAGGCGGCGATTTCCTGGAACGCGGTGCGGTTGACCGACTTGGAATCGGCGGCGGTCCAGCGCTCGAAGTTGTGCTGCACGTCGGCGACGTTGAAGGTGTCGCCATTGCTCCACTTGACGTTCTGGCGCAGCTTGAAGGTCCACACCTTGAGGTCTTCGGACGGGCTCCAGCTTTCGGCCAGGTACGGGTGGGTGATGTTGTCGGCGTCGACCCAGGTGAGGAACTCCAGGCTGTTGCGCAGCAGGTTCGAGGCTTCGATCCAGGTGATCAGCATCGGGTCCTGGATTTCCTGGATGGCGCAGGCGAAGCGCAGGCTGCCTCCCGCTTGTGGAGTGGCGGCTTGCAGCGGCGAACCGAGCAGGCTGGAACCGAGGAAGGTGCTGGCACTGGCGGCCGCCACGCCGAGCAGGCTGGCGGTGCGCAGGAACTGCCGGCGGTTGATTTCACCGCGCTGCACTTGCTGGCAAAGGTCGTTGACGGCCGGGTGCGGCGCGGAGCCGTCCAGGGTGATGAGTTCGTCTTTCATGCGTCGCTCCAAACGTGACCAACGGCTGCGTGCAGTCGTGCGCGGGGCACGGCGTTGCCGCTGGTGGAAACAGGGATGGGAGTACCGTAAGGCTGCTGGCGTGGCTTCAGCCCGGGATCGATCGACGGCAGGAGTACGGCGTAAGGAGGACAGCGAGGGTGTGCGGCATGGTGGCGGCTCTCATGTTGTTTTTATTAAGAGATGCCTGAAGTTTCATGAATCGAAGCCGCTTCGACAAACGACTATTACGTCAGCCTAACCTGCGCTGGACGCATGTTACTGGGCGCGTGCAGCCTGTTCGCCACGAAAAAAGCCCCGGCTTGCGCCAAGGGCAAAACGCGGTGCCGAAGGAGGCGCGGCACCGGGGTATGCAACGCGGTAGAGCGGTGGGTCACTGGCAGTCGGCAACTTCTCCGGTACCGCCGAGGTTGCGCTCGGCCAGCCACACTTCATGCATCAGCCATTCGCGGAACTGCTCGACATGCAGCGGCAGGTCCTGCCCCGGACGGCTGACCCACCAGTACGACTGATGGCCGTCGACCTGCACATCGAGGACCTGCACCAGCTGCCCCGCCGCCAGTTCGCGGGCGACCATCTGCCGGTCGGCGATGGTGATGCCCAAGCCATCCATGGCCGCGCGGATGGCCATGTCGAGGGTGTCGAATTCGTAGCCGCCGCTCAGGTCCACGTCGCTGATGCGTGCCGCGTCCAGCCAGTGGCGCCAGGTCAGGTAGCGCTGGTCCTCGCGGGCCAGGACATGCAGCAGGGTCATGTTGCGCAGGTCGGCGCGGCGGTTTTCCTGTTGCAGCAGCAGGGACGGCGAGCACACGGCGATATGCCGCTCGTGCATCAGCAGCGAGCTGTCCAGTCCGTCCCATTCACCATTGCCGAAGCGGATGGCGCCATCGAGGGTGGCCATCTCCGCCAGGTTGTCCTGCAACTGGCTGGTGAGGGTCACTTCCAGGCCCGGGCAGGCTTCGCGCAGGCGCCCCAGGCGCGGCAGCAGCCAGCGGCTGGCGAAGGTCGGCGGTGCGTTGAGGCGGATGCGGTTGGCTTGCTGGTGGGTCTGGATGCCGCGAACCGTCAGTTCGATACGGTCGAACGACTGTTGCAGAGCACGCAGCAGGGTGCGCCCGGCGTCGGTCAGTTGCAGATGGTGGTGGCGGCGTTGCAGCAGCGCCTCGCCCAGTTGTTCTTCCAGCTGGCGCACCTGGCGACTGACCGCGCTCTGGGTGACGTTGAGCAACTCGGCGGCGCGGGTGAAGCTGCCGGTGCTGCCGGCCACTTCGAAGGCTTTGAGGGCGTTGAGGGCGGGGATCTTGCGCTTCACGTGCCAGGGTCTCCTGCGGTGTGGTTGGGGCTCGCTTTACTGGCTTTCCTGGCTAGGCGCGGAGCGGGGCGAAAAAAGTCGCGAAGTTACGCAGCGCGAGTGGTGCTCGCAAACGAGCAATACGCACCTGGAGCATGATAAAAGCGCACGCTTGTAAAGTCAGACGTTTCTGTAGAATTGCCCTACAAATACAAACAGTCGTGTAGGACCATGCGTACATTACCTCCGCTGAATATGCTCAGGGTCTTCGAAGAAGTCGCACACCATCGCAGTTTCAACCGTGCCGCCGTGTCGCTCAGCGTGACCCAGGGTGCGGTCAGCCGGCAGATCAAGCAGTTGGAGGACTACCTCGGCCTGCTGCTGTTCGTGCGCAGCCCGCGTGGCCTGGCTCTGACCGAAGCCGGGCAGGCCCTTGCCGGGCAACTGGGCGAAGCCTTCGACCGTATCGAGCGGGCGGTCGAAGTGTTGCGTGTACCTAACCTGCGCCAGCGCCTGCGCATCCTTGCGCCACCGACCTGGGCCACCCGCTGGCTGTCGCCGCGCCTGCGCCAGTTCATGCAGCGCTGTCCGGACATCAGCCTGAGCGTCACCAACCAGCAGGATGACCAGCACCCGGGCGAGCTGGACCTGCGCATTCTGTTCAGCCATCAGGACCAGGCCCATGGCCAGCAGCGCCTGCTGGTCATGGAACGGCATATCGCCGTGGCCAGCCCCGAGCTGTTCGAGGCGGGCAACCCGCCGCAACTGGGCGAGCATCCCTTGCTGCACATCCTGCATGGCGGCAAGCGCTTGCAGGTGTGGGAAAACTGGCTGGCCGCCACCGGCCAGCATGCGGTCGATGCCGCTGCCGGCATCGAGTTCTCCACCCTCGACCAGGTGATCAATACCGCCCTGGCCGGTGGCGGTCTGGCGGTGATTGACCGGCAGATGATCGAGCGTGAACTGGCCAATGGCAGTCTGTTGCCGATCAGTCCGGTCGAGGTCAGCGGCCCCTATGGCTACTGGCTGGATATTCCCGGCGACAAGCGCGGCCTGGCCAAGGTCGAGCGCTTTCAGGACTGGCTGGGCCTGATGAGCAACCCATGAGCCTCGGCGCCCGCCGGGTCGGTCTCGCCGGAGCCCGCTTCATCGAGGGATAGCGCCTTGGTTTCCGGGGCCCAGGCGATCGATACCAGCGCGCCCACCAGCAATACGCCGGCCAGCAGCGCCATGGTCGGGTTGAGGCCGATCCCGGCGACGCTCACCGGCAGCAGGAAGGTGCTGATCGCCGAGCCCAGGCGGCTGGCGGCGGTGGCCAGGCCGATGCCGCTGGCGCGCACTTCGGTGGGGAAGCTTTCGGCCGGGTACACGCCGACCAGGTTGCTCACCGCCGACAGCACCAGGGTGAACAGGCCGAACAGCGCCACCATGACCCAGGCCATGCTGCCCGGCATCAGGGTGAGGAGGAACAGCGCCGTGGCGAGCAACAGGAAACTGCTGATCAGGAAGCCGCGGCGGGTGAACTTCACCGTGCAGTAGATGCCCAGCAATGCGCCGACGATCAGCAGGGCGTTGAGCATCATTTCCGTGCCGAAGCTTTCGGCCAGTCCCATCTTCTGCAGGATGCTCGGCAGGAAGGTATAGATGGCGAAGTAGGGCATGACGATGCAGATGAAGAACAGGCAGTTGAACGCCGTGCGCTTGCGGTAGCGGGCGCTGAACAGGGCGGCGAAGCCGGATTGGCTGGCACGGCTCGGTGTTTCGTCGAGGGTGACGTGGGCGCCCAGGTGCTTGTGCACGATGGCGCGGGCTTCCTTTGCGCGGCCTTGTTGCAGCAGCCAGCGCGGCGATTCCGGGGTGCCGATGCGGGCGATCAGGATCAGCGCCGCCGGCAGGGCGGCGGAGGCCAGCATCCAGCGCCAGGCGTCGTCGCCCAGCGGCAGCATCGCGGTGCCGACGAAGGTCGCGGCGACGTAGCCGAAGGTCCACACCACCGAGAACGAGCCGAGCAGCACGCCGCGGTGCTTGCGCGGCGAGAATTCGGCGAGCATGGCATGGCCGACGCTGTAGTCCCCGCCCAGGCCGATGCCGATCAGTACCCGGCAGATGAACAGTTGCAGGGCGCTTTCGACGAAGAACTGCATGGCCGAGGCCAGGGTGATCAGCACGAAGCTGACCAGGAAGATTTTCTGTCGGCCCACCCGGTCGGAAATCCAGCCGAAGAACAGGCTGCCGAGAAACAGCCCGATCAGCGCGGAGCTGCCGATCAGCCCCTGCCACAGCGGCGACAGCTGCATCTGCGGGCTGATCAGGGTGAAGGCGATACCGATCAGGCCGAGGATATAGCCGTCGGTGAAATGCGCGCCGAAGGTCAGCCCGGCGATCTTGATATGGAAACGACCGATGGGCAGGTCGTCGAGTTTTACCGTTTGGCCCGTCATGTTGACACCTCGTTGTTCTTGTTGGGTCGGGCGGAGCAGGGGTGTGCCGCGTCGCTCGGCGACGCGGCAACCGGCGTGGCGGCTATCAGCCGGCAAGGCCTCCCATCAGCACGTACTTGATCTCCAGGTAGTCATCCAGACCGTATTTCGAGCCTTCCCGGCCCATCCCCGATTCCTTGATGCCGCCGAAGGGCGCGACCTCGGTGGAGATGATTCCTTCGTTGACGCCGACGATGCCGGCTTCCAGGCCTTCGGCCATGCGCCACACCCGGCCGATGTCGCGGCTGTAGAAGTACGCCGACAGGCCATACGGCGTGTCGTTGGCCAGGCGCAGCACCTCGGCCTCGTCCTTGAAGCGGAAGCACGCGGCCACCGGACCGAAGGTTTCCTCGCCGGCGATCAGCATCGCGTCAGTGGCCTCGGCCAGCACGGTCGGCTCGTAGAAGGTGCCGCCCAGCTCATGCCGGCGACCGCCGCAGAGCAGGCGGGCGCCACGTTCGAGGGCGTCGCCGACATGCTGTTCGACCTTGGCCAGGGCCGCCGCGTTGATCAGCGGGCCCTGGTCGCTTTCGCCCTGCAGCGCGTCGCCTACGCGCAAGGCCCGCACGGCCTCGGCGAAGCGGCTGGTGAAGGCTTCGTAGATACCGTCCTGCACGTAGAAGCGGTTGACGCACACGCAAGTCTGCCCGGTGTTGCGGAATTTCGAGGCCATGGCCCCGCGTACCGCGGCATCCAGGTCGGCGTCGTCGAAGACGATGAACGGGGCGTTGCCGCCCAGCTCCAGCGAGACCTTCTTCAGGGTGTCCGCAGCCTGGCGCATCAGCAGCTTGCCGGTGCGGGTCGAGCCGGTGAACGACAGCTTGCGCACCACCCCGGAGGCTTGCAGGGCTGCGCCGATGGCCGGGGCATCGCCGGAGACGATGTTGAACACACCGGCCGGCACGCCGGCCTGTTCGGCCAGCACGGCGAGGGCGAAGGCCGACAGCGGGGTTTCTTCCGAGGGCTTGAGCACCAGGGTGCAGCCGGCGGCGAGCGCCGGGCCGACCTTGCGGGTGACCATGGCCAGCGGGAAGTTCCACGGGGTGATGGCCGCGACTACGCCCACCGGCTCCTTGGTCACCAGCACCCGGGCATCGGCCTTCGGCGTCGGGATGACATCGCCGTAGACCCGCCGCGCTTCCTCGGCGAACCATTCGAGGAAGCTGGCGGCGTAGGCCACCTCGCCCTTGGCCTCGGCCAGTGGCTTGCCCTGTTCGCGGCTGAGCAGCGCCGCCAGGTCATCGCGGCGGGCCAGCATCAGTTCGGCCCAGCGCCGCAAAATCACCGCGCGCTCCTTCGCCAGCAGGCCACGCCAGGCCGGCAGTGCCTGCTCGGCGGCGGCAATTGCGGCGCGGGTTTCTTCGCCACCGCCCTTGGCCACCTCGGCGACCACTTCGCCGTTGGCCGGGTTGAGCACCGGGTAGGTGGCCGCGCTGTGCAGCCACTGGCCGTCGATGTAATGGCCGGTTTTCAGCAGGTCGCTCATGCCACCGCCTCCCGCAGGTCGAACGGGCCACGGGCCGGGCGGGCAGCACGGAGAATGCGCTTGCCGGCGGTGTAGTCGTTGATCACGTCGCACGGGGTGTAGTTGCGCTCCAGCTCGTACAGGTCTTCCTCGTCCAGGCGCATGTCCAGGGCGGCCAGGGCGCTGTCGAACTGGGCGGTGGTGTCGGCGCCCACCAGCATGCTGTCGACGCCGCCATGCTGGAGTACCCAGGCCTGGGCCACCTGGGCATTGCTCACGCCGTGGCGCAGGGCAACCCGTTGCACCGAGCGGGCGATCTCGAACGAGGCTTCGTCGCTGTACATCTGCTGGGTGAAGAAATCGGTCTGGTTGCGCGTCGATTGCACGTCGCCGGTGAGCAGGCCGCGGGCCAGCGGGCTGAACACCGAGACGCCGAGGCCCTGGTCCTGGCAGAACGGGATCATCTCGCGCTCTTCCTCGCGGTAGGCGCAGTTCAGTTGCAGCTGCATGTTGATCGGGCGTGCCCAGCCGTTGCGCTCGCAGGCCAGCAGGAGCTTGGCCAGTTGCCCGGTGAGCATGGTCGAGACGCCGATATAGCGGGCCTTGCCGGCGCGCACGATATCGTTGAGCGCTTCCATGGTTTCCTCGACCGGGGTGTTCAGGTCGAAGTAATGCAGCATGTAGATATCGAAGTAGTCCATGCCGGCGCGCTGCAGCGAGGCGTCGATGCTGTCCATGATGTGCTTGCGCGAATGACCGCTGGCGTTGATGCCCGTGCGGGTGCCGTAGCCGCATTTGGTGGTGACCACCAGGTCGTCGCGGCGGGCCAGGCGCTTGAGGATGCGCCCGACCACTTCCTCGCCGACCCCGGCGGAATAGAAGTCGGCCAGGTCGATAAAGTTGACCCCGTTGTCCAGGGCGTGGCGCACGATCGGCTCGCTCTGCTGTTCATTGAAGATCCACGGCTTCCAGTCCGGGGTGCCCATGTTCATGGTGCCCAGGCACAGCTTGGAGACCTGCAGGCCGGAGTTGCCCAGTCGGATGTATTGCATGGCGCGGACCTCAGGCTTTCGGGGTGTAGAAGGGGTTGGCGATCTGGTTGACCACGTCGGCCAGCTGGGCGCGGGCCGGCAGGCATTGCAGCGCGGCGCGGATCGCCGTGCGGCAGGCGTTGTAGTTGTTCAGGTAGACCGCATCGAGGTCATCGCAGGACGGGTTGACCCAGTTGGCGGTGACGATGGCCCAGTCATCCTCGGCTTCGGCCGGCAGGGTGCCGTCGAGCAGGGCTTCGGTGACCGCCTTGGCGATACCGGCCTGGGACGCGCCCCAGGTGGCGTTGGCATGCAGGTCGCCGTTGATCTCGGCCTTGTTGACGTACAGGGTCATGGGTTTGACCGGGATGTTCGGCGCGGCGATGACCATGAACGGGCAATGGCCCTGGCTGGGGGAGGCGAGGCTGCTGGCGAAGGCCTGCCCGGCCGGGCCGCTGCGCGGGCCCATCATGATGTTGATATGGGCAGCGTTGACGCCTGGGCCTTCGAAACCTTCGCCGATGTACAGGGCAAGTTGCTTCATGGAGCTAACCTCGATCATTTTGCGGTCTTCGGAAAACCCGGGCGGCACCTGCTGCCCGGGCTGCAAATCAGGTACTCGGCTCAACCGCAAAACGAAGGTGCTGGGTGCATGCGCAAGGGTGGAAGCAGGGGCATGCCGCGACGCTCTTTTTTGTAGTTGGACGAGCTTGCTGGCGCTGGCCAGTCGCGACGATTTTTAGCATCGGGGTGCGGCGGGGATGTAGCGAGATTAAGTCATCGGGTTATGCGCTGGAGTAATAACCGCGAGGCCGGGCAACGCTGCCAGCCGGGTGCTGGCAGCGGGCCGGGAGATCAGCGCAGCGGAATGCTGTAGCTGAGGATCAGCCGGTTCTCGTCGACCGAGCGGCTGAAGCTGGAACGGTAGGCGGCGTTGCGCCAGCGCAGGCGTGCCGTTGTGGCGATGAGCGGAGTGTGGTGGGGGCGGTCAGTTACAACTGGTAGGGGAATTACCAGCCTCTGAATCGATGCTGCCCAGGGCATCCATTCAGAGGCTGCGGGGTTCTAAAGTGCGCACCCTCCCGGTCGATAACTCAGGGTACGCATGGGCTCAAGTTCCTCATAACAACACATGCGACGTTCAGCGTTAGCGTTTCCCCTTGCCAAAACTATAAATACCCGCGGGTGAAGTCATGAATATCAAGCAGAAGCTGACCTGGGCGTTCGCGGCTATCGCGTGCGTGCCTGTCATCCTGGTCGCCGTTCTGGTGGTGTTGAATCTGCGTGAGGGGGCCCAGGCCGGTTTCCTCGACAGCAGCGGTCGTGAGATCCGTCAGATCGACAATGGCATGAAGCAGTTTTTCGACGGCATCAGCCAGAACGTCGACTACGTAGCCAAGGACCCGCGAGTTATCGCGGCCAAGGACCTCAAGAGCTACATCGGCGCCGACGCGGCACAGATTCCCCTTACCCAGACCAACAAAGAGTTGCTGGCGATCTTCGACCAGTTCGCCAAAAGCCACCCAAGTACCGCCTACCTGTCCCTGGGCCAGAGCGATGGCGGCTACGCCAGCTGGCCGGACGACACCAAGCTGAGCAACTACGACCCGCGCGTACGTCCCTGGTACAAGGCGGCCATCGCCGCGCCAGGCACCACCGTACGCACCGGTGCCTACTATTGGGCGCCGGACGATGTGACGCTGATCGGCACCGTGCACACGGTCGCCGACGCTACCGGGAAGATTCTCGGTGTGGTTGGCCTGGACGTATCGCTGAAACAGCTCACGGAACTGGTGCGCAACATCAAGCTGGGCGACAGCGGCTACCTGATGCTGGTGGAGGACAACGGCAACGTGCTGGTAGACCCCAGCGACGCCAAGCACAACTTCAAACCCCTGGCCGACCTGGGCCCCAACTACGCCGAGCTGGCCAAGCAAGGCGACGGTGTGACCCAGATCGAGATCGACGGCGTGGCCTACATGGCCAACGTGGTCAGTTCCAAGGACCTGGGCTGGCGTTTTATCGGCCTGATCAAGCGTGATGAAGTGATGGCCGAGGCCAGCCGCCTGACCTGGTTGATCGCCGCCATTGCCGCGGCATTGGCCCTGGTGTTCGCGATTGTCGGCGCCAGCTTCGCCAGCGTGATCGTGCGTCCGATTCGCAGCGTGGCCGACGGTCTGCAGGAAATCGCCGAAGGCGAGGGCGACCTGACCCGCCAGCTCAAGGTGCAGGGCAAGGACGAAACCGCCAGCCTGGCGGGCTGGTTCAACCAGTTCCTGGGCATGATCGCCCAACTGGTGCAGCGCATCGGCAGCGCCTCGTCCGACCTGCAGACCGCGGCCACCGACACCAGCCAGGTGGCCAACAACCTGAACCAGGCTGCCGGTCGCCAGCGTGAAGCGGTGGAGCTGGTAAGCACGGCGTTCAACGAAATGGTCGCCACGGCCAACGAAGTCGCGCGGTCATGCAGTGCCGCCGCGTCGAGTGCCGAAGAAGGCTACCGCGACGTCAATGACGGCCAGCAGCACATCGGCGAGGCCACCGGCAGCGTGCTCAAGCTCAGCGAGGATCTGCAAAAGTCGACCCAGACCATGCAGTTGCTGGAGCAGGACAGCCAGAACATCAACACCATTCTCGACACCATCCGCTCGATTGCCGAACAGACCAACCTGCTGGCGCTCAACGCCGCGATCGAAGCGGCGCGCGCCGGTGACCAGGGCCGAGGCTTCGCCGTGGTCGCCGACGAAGTCCGCGCCCTGGCACGGCGCACCGCCGACTCCACCGGCGAGATCGACAGCCTGCTGGGCAACCTCGCGCGCCGTACCCAGGAAGTCACCCAGCAGATGCAAGGTAGTCTGCAGGTGTCCCAGGCCAGTGTGGAGCGCATTCAGCAGGCACGTGACAGCTTCGACAAGATCCGTGGCTCGGTGGACTCGATCCGCGACCAGAACACCCAGATCGCCACTGCCGCCGAGGAGCAGCATCAGGTGGCTGAGGAGATCAACCGGCATATCGCGCAGATCCATGCCGATGCACAGTTGGTTGAAGGCTTTGCGCAGTCGTCACGGACGGGGTCGGGGCGGTTGATAGAGATTTCGGCGCAGCTTAAGGGGTTGGTGGGGCGGTTCAACTATTAGCATCTTCGTCTGGGTGAAAGCGCCGAGCGACGAGCGCTCGGCGACCCATCGTTAAGTCAGTCGTGCCATTCCACCAGCGGTTGCGGAATCCGACAGCCATCTAGCCGTTCGATCACAGCGGGACGAAGCTGCATGCTCACCTCGCTCCGCATTGGATGAAAGGTAAACGCTCAAGTGACTTCGCGAGACTGTGCTCGCTCGACCACGATGGAGATACCCATGAGCAACAAGCCCAGTACAGCCAGGCAACTGGCGACCCAGCCGGTCGAGGCCCAGCCCCAGCCAGCGGCGATCGCCCAGCCGCCCAGAGTGGCGCCAATGGCATTCGAGATATTGAAGGCGCTGTGGTTCAACGCCGCAGCCAGGGTCTGTGCGCGTCCCGCGACCTTCATCAAGCGCACCTGAAGCGCCGGCACCAGGGCAAAGCCACAACCGACCATGAACAGGGTGATCAGGGTGCCGATCGATGAGGACGAGAAGGCCGAGAAGAGCGCCAGGAACAGCACGTTCCACAACATGATGCAGACGATCGCCGGTATCAGGGCGCGATCGGCCAAGCGTCCGCCAACCAGATTGCCGGCGATCATTCCTAGCCCCCACAGGGCGAGGACCATGGGTACCTGGTCGACGCTGAAGCCCGAGACTTCGGTCAGCGTTGGGGTGATGTAGCTGTAGACGGCGAACATGCCGCCGAAGCCGATCGAGGCACTGGCGAGTGTCAGCCAGATCTGCAGGCGCTTGAGCCCGGCCAGTTCCGCTGCAGGGCTGGCGTGCCGATCCTTGGGAATTGCCGGGATGAAGTACCTGAACAGCGCTATGGAAATGCCGCCGGCCACGGCCAGCGCACCGAAGGTCGCTCGCCACCCCAGGATCTGGCCGATCCAGGTCGCCACCGGAACACCTATCACATTGGCTGCTGCCAACCCCGCCATGACGTAGCCTGCCGCCTGGGCTTTCTTGTCCTCGTCCACCAGCGTCGCAGCGACCAGGCAGGCGACACCATAGTAGGCGCCGTGGGGCAGACCGCCGATGAAACGCGCCGCAAGAAGAGACGCGTGGTTCCACGCCAGGGCACAGGCTGCATAGCCGAGGGCGAAGAGGGCCAGAAGCAGGATAAGGAGCAGCTTCCTCGGCCAACGCGCTGCAAGAATCGCAATGAGCGGGGCGCCCACCACCACCCCTAGCGCGTAGGCCGTGATGTAGCTACCCGCAGCGGGGATGGAGACGCCGGTGGTCCTGGCGATATCCGGCAAGAGGCTCATGGAGACGAATTCACCGGTACCGATGAACAGCCCTCCCATGCCGAGGGCCACGATCGCCGTGATTACCCCGCGAGGCGCGGAGAGGGGTTGGGTATCGCGGGCCGGGTGCGTCACTTGGGTATTCATGGAGATGCCTTTTCTAGCGTCAAGCAGCCTGCACTCGTTGCGCATGACCGCAACGAGCAGGTGTGGTATCGAGTGGGGGAGGTCTTACGCCAGGTCGGCGATCCAGGCCTTGAACTGGTCCGCGTAAGCTGGATGCCAGCGGGACAGTGCAGGGCGATTGTGGATCATGTCGTCTGCCGACCATTGCATCCGGCGCTGGTCGAGTTTGCGGGTGACTTCGTTGTCTTCGCAGAACAGATAGAACTCACCTCGTGCCATGCTTTCGAGCATGCGCTCGGCGACCTGGTCAGCTGTCCAGGGGGCCTGCGGCTTTACCGAGCGATCCGTCATCCCCGGGAAATTCATCGGCGTATAGGTGTAGCCAGGGATCAGCAAGTGGGCGCTCACGCGGTTTTCCGAACGCAGGTAGAGCTCGTGGGCCAGCTGTTCGGTCAGCACCTTCAGTGCCGCCTTGGAGACGTTGTAGGCCGCATTGCCAGGAGGGGTGGTGATCCCCTCCTTGGAGCCGAGGTTGACGATGGCGGCCGGCGTGTCCTTGCCGAGGAGGTACTCGGTAAACAATTGCTGGACAGCCAGCACACTCCAGAAGTTGACCTCCATGGTCTGGCGCCACTGATCCGGCTCGTGCCATGGTCCCGCGCCTTGGGCGATAGCCGCGTTGTTCACGATCAGCGATACGTCACCAAACCCTCGAGCGCGATCGTACAGCTGCTGCAACGACTGCGCAGAGGTGACGTCCCCGGTTATTGCCAGTAGCTGTGCCCGCGGATCGGCCTCGTTCAGTGTGTCGAGGGCGGCATCGAGCGCAGCCTGGTCCTTGTCGAATAACACGACTTTCATGCCTTGCGCGCAGAGCCGACGTGCGATCGCGAAACCGATGCCGACGGCTGCGCCAGTGACTACGGCAACATTGGCTTGATGGATGGCGGGATGGTTCATGGGATCAGTTCCTCAGTGGTGGCGGGTATGCAGTGTCAGCTCGGTGATTTCCGGCGGGACACCGAGCCGGACAGGAAAGCCGTTCCACAGGGCCGTGCCATTGCTGACGTAGAGGGTCATGTCGGCAACCTGGTACACGCCGGAAATGAAGCCGTCATTGGCATAGCGTGCGATTTGATCCAGGCCAAGGATCATGCCGCCATGGGTGTGGCCCGAAAGCTGGACGGCGACGCCTGCCGCCGCCGAAGCACTGGCATTTTCCGGGCGATGCTTGAGCAGCACGACCGGGGTTTGCGGGGGGATATCGGCAATCGCCTGGCTGAGATCGGGCGCGGATTGGTTGTAGTTCACGGCTACCTCGTCGGCGACACCGGCAATCGCAAGTTGCTGGTCATTGCGGGTGACCAGCACGTGCTCGTTGACCAGCATGTGCATGCCCAACAGTTCGAAGACCTGCCGCCACTGGCGTTCCTGGAAGTAGTATTCGTGGTTGCCGGGGATCGCGATGACGCCCAGCGGCGCACGCAATTCTCCCAGTGCGGCCACGTCGTGCTGCCTGGCCTCTGGTGTGCCGTCGATGAGGTCGCCGGTGATCACCACCAGGTCGGCATTCAGCGCGTTGGTCTTCTCGATCACGCTTGCCGTCCACGGCGCGTTGAACAAGCGACTGATGTGCAGATCCGACAGTTGCACGATGCGCATCCCCTCCAGCCCGGCTGGCAAGTTGGCGATCTCGATGCTTACGCGTTTGACCGCTGGAACCTGAACGGCCTGATGGACGCCGTATACCGACAGCAGTGCCGCGAGCACTGCTGCGCTGGCTCTGCCACGACGGCTCGGCCGGTTACGCTCGCCGGAAAGCAGCTTCAGGGCCAGGCCAATCAGGTCCAGCAAGAGCGTGATCACGATGAGCAGCACGAAGGCGCAAAACGCCCAGCCGAACAGGATGACCAGCAGGCGAGGCAATTCGGGAGAAAACATCGTGCCGGTCATGACGATCTGGAGAGCGTGGTACTGGGCGATACCAAGCAGCAAGATGGCCGCCATCACCCGGCAAGGAGTGGTCGTTAAGACCGGTAGAGCCCATCGCCAGATGAGATAGAGAGAACCGACAAAGGTGTATACGTGGAACACGTTGTTACCATCCATATTGAGTTGAATTTATGGTAGCGATCCGGAGCATGGGTTAGGTTTAGGTCAAATGAATGCCGTGTTTAATTTTGCTCATCACTGGAGGCTGAATGCCTGTTTTGCCAACCGCCAGGCTGTCCCGATCCGACCTGGCCGACCTCAATTCCTTTCTGGTGGTGGAGGGGCATCGCAGCTTCACAAAAGCGGCGATTGAACTGGGCGTGACGACTTCTGCGCTAAGTCATTCCATTCGCAATCTTGAGCAGCGGCTTGGGGTACGCCTGCTCAATCGCACCAATCGAACCGTGTCGCCCACTGCAGCGGGCGCGACCTTGGCGAAACGGCTGGCCGTGGGGTTTCAGGAAATTGGCGGGGCGTTGGCGGAGGTCGACCAGCATCGTGATCGGCCCTCCGGGCGCTTGCGGATCAACGTGCTGAGTGACGGTGCCAGGTTGCTGTTCACCAGGCGCCTTCCAGTCTTTCTGGATGCCTACCCGGACGTCGCAGTGGAAATCGCCATTGATGATCGCATGATCGACATCCTGGCGGCGGGATTCGACGCGGGTGTGCGTTATGGCGAGACCATTCCCGAGGATTTCATCGCCGTGCCGATCAGCGATCGAATTCGCTGGGTCGCCTCGGCGTCCCCCCGGTACATCAATCGCGCTCCTCGGCTTAATGTCCCGGAGGACCTGCTGAACCACAAGTGCATCCAGATCCGTACGGGACAGGGGGTGATCTACCGGTGGGAGTTCGAGAAAGACGGGGAGCAACGGGTGATCGACGTGCCCGGACAACTGTGCGTCAACGAAACCGAGTTCGGCATCCAGATGGCCCTCGCTGATCGCGGCATCACCTACTGCCCCGAGGAGCGCATCCGTCCGCATCTGGAGACGGGTCGCCTGCAGGTCGTGCTGCCTGACTGGTCGCCCGTCGAGCCGCCGTATTATCTCTACTATCCAGGGCGACGACAGATGCCTCCAGGCTTGCGCGAGCTTATCGACACGTTGCGTGCCGATTCGGCTTCATGGTCTGCACAACCATAGCCTTGGGCTGGTCGCGAACGTTGTAGCGCCCTCGGCAAAGCGGCATCAGTGCACCGTACCCGCGAGAAGTGCCAACAAGGCATCGGCATCCAGTTTTGCGCTCATTTCACCACCTTCCAGCAGGCTGTCGGCCAGGTCTCGTTTGCGAGCGTGCAGGCCGACAATCTGCTCCTCGATGCTGTTTTCGGCGACCAGCCGGTAAATGGTCACCGGGCGCTGCTGACCAATGCGATAGGCGCGGTCACTGGCCTGGTCCTCCACCGCCGGATTCCACCACGGGTCAAGATGGATCACATAGTCGGCAGCGGTGAGGTTAAGGCCGCTGCCGCCGGCCTTGAGGCTGATGAGGAAGATCTCGCCCATGCCAGCCTGGAACGCGTTCACTCGACGTTCCCGCTCTTTGGGCAGCACGCTGCCGTCCAGATACTGGTAGGTGATGTGTTTTTCATCGAGCAAGGTGCGGACGATGTTCAGGTGATCAACGTACTGGCTGAACACCAAGGCTCGATGGCCATTCTCAAGAAGCTCTTCGACGAGGGCGGCAAAGGCCTGAAGCTTGCTGCCTGGCAGCGTCGAATCCGCAACCACCAGGCTGGGATGGCAGCAGAAGCGGCGCAGGCGGGTGATTTCCGTGAGTATCCGAAACGACCTGTCCGCTCCTGGGGCCGATGCGGACACGTTGCTCACCGCTTGCTGGCGAAGGGCTTCGTAGAGATGAGCCTCTTCATCGGACAGCGGTACCTTGTAGGTGATTTCCGTGCGGGCGGGGAGTTCGTCGAGCACCTGGCTTTTCAGGCGGCGCAGGATAAAGGGTTGGATAAGCGCTTTCAGGGCCCGTCGGGCTGCTGCATCGCCCTGTTCGATCGGTTGGGCGAAGCGGCTGTTGAAGCTTTCCTGGCTGCCGAGCAGGCCTGGGTTGATGAAGTGGAACAGGTTCCACAGCTCGCCCAGGTGGTTTTCCAGCGGGGTGCCGGTGGCGACCACGCGGAAATTCGACTGCAGGGCCATGACGGCCTGGGAGCGCTTGGTCTGGGCATTCTTGATCGCCTGTGCTTCATCCAGCACGACACTGTTCCAGGAGCGGGCGGCGAAGGCTGCACTGTCCTGCTGCAGGAGCCCGTAGCTGGTGATGACCAGGTCACCGGGCCCGAGGTCATCCAGGTTGCGTTCCTGGTGATACAGATGCAGTTTCAGATGGGGAGCGAATCGCCTGCTTTCAGCTTGCCAGTTGAGGATGACCGAGGTCGGGGCCACGACCAGTTGCGCACCGCCGGTAGCCCGTTGCAGGAGAATGGCCAGGACCTGAACGGTCTTGCCCAGACCCATGTCGTCGGCCAGGCAGGCACCGACGCCCCATTGCGCCAGGCGTGACAACCAGATGAATCCCTCGTGCTGGTAGGCACGCAGGTCGGCTTGCAGGGTGCGGGGTAGCCGGGGTTGGTAATCGCGCAGCGACTGCAGTTTTTGCAGGTGCGTGTGCCAGCTCTCGTCGGCGGTGAATTCGCCGACCTCCGCTGCCAGGCCGGCCAGTATCGGTGTGGTCAACGGATTGAGGCGAAGGCCCTGGTCGGTGACCCGATCGGACAGGTAGGCCAGTTCATCCAGGTGTTTGCGCAGCTTGTCGTCAAGTGCCAGCCAGTCGTGCTCGTTGAGCCTGAGGAAGCGCCCCGGGCTGGACTTGATCAGTTCCAGAAGCTGGCGCAGACGCAGCACCTCGCCGTCATCGAATGTCATCTCGCCCTGCAACAGGAACCATTCCCCCTGTTTGCGCACGCCAAGCTTGAGCCCATCCAGCTTCAGGCGACCTTTTATGCGCATGCGTTCGCCTTCCGGCCAGATGCAGTGCACCTGATTGCCGTCCAGTGCGTGCAGTTCGGCGAGTACCTGCAAGGCATCCTGGGGCTGGTCCAGTTGCCATTCCTGACCATCGCTGTTGGCGTTGGCCAGTCCGGGGCAGGCTTGCAGCAACTGTTGCAGCGCCTGGCGCTCGCCGGTCAGGTCGCGGCATACCTGCAATGGCTTGCCGTCGCGCTCGCCGAGCACGTTCTGTGCGCCCTGGCCCGGTCGGAACCAACTGCTCTCGGCTAATGGGCGCACCAGCAGTTGCAAGCGCAAACCCTCCGCGAGTGGTAGCAGATAGGCGTAGAGGCGCGGATCTGCCGGCTCCTGATCGAGCTGCGCGGCGAGTTCGGGGAGGTCTGAATGGATCGGCAGCAACGGGGCGATGGCGCTGACGGCCTCGAGCAGTTGCGCCTTGCCTGATAGCGGTACGCTCAGGCCTTGGCCGATGATCTTGACGACTTGGCGCAGGTCGCCGTTGAGCGAGTAAATCTGCAGGCGGGTCGGCGTTTGCCTGTGCAGGTAATAGGTGTCGTCGGTGGTGAGGCCCTGCGGATCAAGGCGCAGATGAATCTGCCCGTCCCCGGCTTGCAGATGCAGGCTGGCATGGCCCGTTTCAAGCTCGACGCGCACGTCCGGGGCGTCGTGCCAGAACAGTGCCGGGTGGCCGACCAGCCTGGGCAAGGCCACGCCCAGAGGCAGTTCGTAATCGGCGTGGGAATAGAAGGACCGGTTGGCCTGGATCCCGCTGATCGCCTGACGGTCCTGTTCGCAGAGAAAGTCCAGGCTGTCGACTTCATCCATCAGGCGCTTGAGTGCCACCGGACGGCCTTTGCTCCATTGCCCCTTGGCGCCGAGCTTCTGCTCGCGCGGTTCAAGCTTGTTGGACCAGTGCTGGGGATTCACCAGCCACGCCAGGCGAGTCTTGTTCTTGCCCACGTTGCTGGCCGGCGCGCTCGCGGGCTTTAGCTGGCTCAGCGCGTCAAGTGCGTGCTGCCAGGCCGCCCGGCGTTGGAGCAGTGCGGCCAGTGGTTGCAGCCCTGCATCCTGATGCAGATCGTGAAGATGGCGCGGCACATCGAATTGCGCCGAGATCAACACATCGAACTCGGCCGCCAGCCAGGCGTAACCCCGTTGATCCAGTTCATCCCGGTAATCTTGCAGTGTCGTGCGCCAATCCTGCTCGCGCGCGAACGGGGCATCCAGCCAGTACGCGGCGAGGCCATGCATCAGGCCATCCAGACCCTTGAGCTGCTTGGTGCCCACGTATGACAGGTTCGGCGTATTGCCTTGCAATTGCTCGAAGAACTCATAGAGCGCCCAATAGGCGTTGCCGTACTGCTCCTTTTTGCCCAGGACCAGTGCCTGCTTGAGCGCGGCGTAGTGCTGGCTATCGTTTTCAGCGAAAAGCGCCAGAGAGTACATCGCGTTGAGCAGTGGCGGCAGGTCGATCTTGCGCTTCTTGGTCTGTCTGCGCTGTTCGGTGAGCCAGCTGCGCAGCACAACCAGGGCCTCGCTGGTCTGGCCGCGTAGCATCGAGTGCAGGGTTCGGGAGGTCAGTGGGCAATGCTCACCGCAGTGGCGCAGTGTTTCCGAGTCGCCTCGCCACAGAGCTTGCTCCATCAATTGCACATCCAACGCGGGGTAGGGATGGTGCGCCATCTCGCGCAGAGCCAATGCATAGCTCTCGCCTGTAGCGCCCAGCAGGCTGTTGTTCAAGCGAAGATGATCTTCGAGCAACAACCCGCGCACGGTCTCGTCAAGTTGCTCGAACACCTTCAGGCCAGCCGGATCCGACTGCAGAAGGTGCATGGGGTGTTGGCGTGCCCAGTCATTCGCATGAAAGAGACTGTCCGCTTGATGCAGCGACTGCTGCACCATTGGGGGGCTGCCGTAAAACAGATTCAGCCAGAGATCTTGCAGTACCCGGGGTTTGCCGGGGAATTGCCACTCCCCAAGTGCAGGCAGGCTATCGCTGATCTGCTGCAAGCGCAGCCTGCCGTCGGCGGCGCCCAGCAGGCTAAGGAGAACGCTGTTGCGCCGTTGTGCCGGTATGACGAAGTATTGCCCCTCTCTACGCTGATCGACTGAGACCCAGCCCTGTTCTTGCAGCGATTCCAGCAAGTCGGACAAGGTGGTGGTATCGAGCGGCTTGCCGTCCGGGTCACAGATATCCATGGTCCGCAGCAGTTTCAGCAGCGAGCCTTTGCCTTTGCCGGGGAAGGACATTGCCAGGACGTGGAGCAAGGCCTGGCAGTTTTCGGGCAGGAAATCGGGGGTGAGGGTTTGAGGGGGCATCCTGGATCTCGTTTTTAGCGGTCGGGCAACTGTACGTTATGGCGGCCTTCTGCAAAGGGCGACAGGCTTGCTGATAGCCGTTACAGGTGGATTACGGTGGACGCACCGAGGTCTGGTGCCGAACGTGCAATCCCTCACCCAGTCGCGCAGCTTATGTAGTGGGCTCGTCCCAGTCGCTATGTGTCGCAGCAATCAGCGCGTTCCAGTCATCAGGAGGGTTGCCGCGGCCCAGCATCTTCTCGAATACGGCATATGGATCGGACTTGCTGCCTGCGGAGCGCAGGGTGTTTTCGTCGTTGATCCATGCATAGACGATGACCTTGGATCTTGAGTCGTAGCGAAAGAACAGCCGAAAGCGCCTGCCGATTTTTGCCCGCCGCCAATGTCGGTAGGCTGTGCCCAGTGTGTTGCCTTGGCGGAACTCATCACGGCCAGGGTCGACTGGTACAGCTTCCATAATCAGGTGGCTCAGTGCCCGAAACAGCTTCACGTTGGCGTTGCTTTCAAAACCTTGCGGGTTGTTCTGCTCGGCCCGGGCGGCGGCTTCTTGCAATTTGCGTAGCTGTAAAATCACACCTTCATGGAACAACAGTGTCCAGCCATGGCGTTGCTTCAAAGTGCAACCTCGCCGCCAATGTCGTCGTCCAGATTTACAGGGTGGTTTGCGTTGGCGAGCATGGCCTGTGCCATGTCGTCTGGGAGTGTAGTGATGTTTCGTCCGTTGCGGATATCAGCCTCCAGCAGGTTCAGGAACGCGCCGATGGCAGGGTCTTCGTGGTCGGCCTCGACACGGCTGACCACGACCTCATTCCCGCGGACGTCGAACGCGACCTTGGTGCCTGTACTCAGGCCCAGCAGTTGGCGAACGGCCTTGGGTAGGGTGACCTGGCCCTTGGAGGTGAGCGTGGCGACTTCGTGGATGTCAGGCATGAGCGATTTCCCGGATGCATTAAAAGGAAAAGGTAAGGAGTTATCCTTACTTGGTCAATCCTGATTTTTGAGGGGCGTTATAGGTGGGGAGTGAGGCTGCCAGGGGCGAACCATGACTTACGCCACTTTCGGGAGCGTGATCTATGTAAAGCCGGTCTTTGGTTGGCTTATCGAAGGTGTCAGGTTCTTTCAGAGACTATCCGGATCCCCAAAGAACATTTGGGCAGGGCTCTAGGCATCCCAGGTGGTCAATGTTCTTGGGGAACAAAAACTCGGGCTTCTCTTCCGGGTAGTTCGGTGCAAGCCAGCTCCGCAGGTCTGCGCGGCGAATAGACCTGTAGACACGTTCGTCGTGGTCGTTGAGCGTTATAGGGCCGCCAAGGAAGGTTGCAGGTAGTTCGCCACAGGCAATGGCGTCATAGATACGCTCTACATGGAAATGTAGAAATGGCCACTGGGGGAAGCGTTTGAGCAGCTCGCCTGAATGAGAAATCTCGACTTGCAAGATTTCCGCTGCGTGATCAGTAAGATTGCACCAGAGGATCGCGGCATCGATGGGGTGGTAATGGCTCCTGATCGGATCCATGGTGAGCAGCCTCCTGCAGAAACTGTCCTGACTTGCGCTGGTGGGGCTGTTCTACTACGTCCTCTGTCGAGCGATTTGATTGCTTATTTCTGTTAACCCATCAGCGACGCTTGAGCGCGAAGAGCATTTTTATTGAGCAGTGACGCCGAACTGAAAGCTGGAAGCGGTAACACCACCCATAAATCCCTGCTCGTGGTAAACGACACGGGCAATGTCGTGCTCTGCAGCACCAATGGCCACCATGAGCGGCAGCAGGTGTTCCTCGCGCGGATGAGCCAGACGCGCTGCCGGAGCATGCTCCCAGTCGAGTAGCGCCTGGGTGCGATCTGTAGGTGGTAACGCCATGACCTGATGCAGCCAGCCATCAAATTCCGTCGATGCTATTACCGCAGCAGCGCCAAAGGCGCGCAGGTTGTGATAACTCAGCCCACTGCCTACCAGTAGTACACCCTCATCGCGTAGTGGGGCCAACGAACGCCCCAAGTCGATGTGCGTCTTTGGATCAAGTCCAGCTTGCAATGACAACTGCACAGTGGGCATGTCTTGGTCTGGGTAGGCGACGGCCATGGGGGCATACATACCGTGGTCATAGCCTCTATCGCCGTCCAGTTGTACGCCAAGACCGGCCTCCCGCAGCAGGCTCGCTACACGGCAGGCCAAGACAGGATCGCCAGGTGAGGCGTAACTAATGCGATAGGTGTGCTCAGGGAATCCGTAGTAGTCGTAAATCATGGGTGGATGTGGATGGGATTGCACCGAAAATACAGGCTCCTCCCAGTGCGCGGACACCATCAAGATGGCCCGGGGCTGGCCTCCCGCGTCTGCTGCCAGATTCCGCAACGACTGAGCGAGTTTCGCGTACGGGCCTGCAACCATGCCATCCATCCATGGCCAAGGCCCGCCGCCGTGCGAAATGAAGAATGTGGGTAATCTCGTGGTCATGGTTGCATGGTTCCTTAATTACTAGTGAACAACAGCATCATTGGGCCAATCCGATCTGCGTCAGGAGCGACTGGTTGTCCCAATACAACCATTCCTCATCCATAACGCCGTCCTTGGTCCAGTGACCGATCGTGACCATGCCCAGCTTGAAAGGCTTTCCCGTCGGCGCAATAGTCTTGCCGTCACCTATGGGCATCGGCTGCGAGAATGTTCCTTCGACATAGCCGGAGACCGCCGTCCACTCGCCAGAAGCGATGCGGATCGGATGCTCTCGGATGCGCGTGTCGGGAGCAAATACGAACATTGGTTTCAGCTCCTCGACATGTGCTGGCAAGCCTTTGGTGATACGACCGTCCGGCATGTGTACGACGATGTTGGGTGAGTGGCTCTTGGTCAACTCGCCCCACTTTTGGCCGCTATAGACGTTGAAGTCGAGATCGTCGAAATTCGTCAAATTGGCTTGCTCGGTTCGACGCTGAGCGGCAATCGCGGTGACCTGCCGCTTAAGTTCTTCCACTTGTGCCTGGTCCTCTGCTTTCAACGCAGTTTCCGGAATTGGAGCAGGCACCTTTGGTGTGCTGGCTGGTGACTGGGCGAAGGCGCTCAGGGAAGCGAGTACAACACCAATTGAGAAACCAACTTTCACGAGGGACTTTTTCATGGCTACGGTCCAACCAATACGCTTCATTTAGCTGGAAACATGGCATTTCCGTTGGCCGACTTGTCTGCTGGAACTTCCTCCTGCATGACGTCCCAATGTTCGACGACCTTGCCATTATCCAGGCGGAAGATATCCACCGCGATCATGTTCTTGCCGAACCAGTTGGTGTAGCGGCCGTGGATCATGACTAGATTGCCATCCTCCATGACCAGCCCTGGCTCATAGGTCGGGCTAGGGCCCTTGCTGCTAATGAAACCGCGCAACACATCCAGTCCGTTGGGCATGCCTGGGTTGTGTTGGATCATGTTGCCAGACCAATAGGTCTCCGCTTTTGCCAGGTTGCGCTGGTTAAAAACGACATCGAGGTATTCAACGACGATGGCCTTGTTGCTGGCAGCCTGCTTCTGTTGAGAGGCCGTATGGGTAGGCGCAGCAGGTGCAGTCGTCGATTGGGCGGAGACGGTGAAGGTAGCCAGCGTCAAGCTGAGAGTCAGGCACGCTGTGGCAAATTTCTTTTTCATTGTCAGTTCCATTGGTGGTCGAGTTAGACGATTTCAGTATTCGATGCTGATCTTTCCGAAGTGCCCACCAGCCTGTTGCAGACGGAAGGCCTCGCCCAAGTCGGTGAGGGGGAAAGACTTGCTGATGACAGGACGGATGGGCAGGGCATCAAGCGCACGAACAAGATCCTGCTGATGCTGCCGACTACCTACGATCAATCCCTGTAGGCGTTGTTGGCGCACCGTCAAGCCTGCGGTGGGAACTGGCCCGGCTGGCCCGGTGAGGACACCGATGAGCGCAATGTGACCGGCGACCCGTGCGGCTTTGATCGACTGCGCAAGCGTGCCAGCGCCCCCAACTTCGATCACATGATCGACGCCTCGCCCTGCTGTGATCTCCAGGACCGGCCTGGCCCACTCGGGTTCTTGGCGGTAGTTGATCAGGTGATCGGCACCCAGTTGGCGCACGCGCTCAAGTTTTTCGTTCGAAGACGAGGTGGCAATGACCGTGGCTCCCAGCGCTTTGGCAACTTGCAGGGCGAAGATGGAGACACCACCGGTGCCTTGAACCAGCACGGTGTCGCCAGCCTTGATTCCACCGTTGACGACCAAGGCGCGCCAGACAGTGACCCCCGCCGTGGTCAATGTCGCAGCCTCCGCATGGCTCCAGCCTTTAGGGGCGCGAGTGAAGGACGTCGCGTCGGCCACGACCCATTCGCGGGCGTAACCGTCCACGCCATCTCCGGGGACCGTGGAGAAATCTCCGTTGACCGGATCGCCATTCAGCCAGGTGGGGAAGAATGTCGAAACGACGTGGTCACCGACTGCGAATTCGCTGACGCCTTCACCCACCGCCTCGATGGTGCCGGCACCGTCAGCCATCGGAATGCGCCGATCTGCTGAGGGCATGTGACCGCTGACCACGCCCAAGTCATGGAAATTCAATGAGCTGGCATGGATGCGCACCCGAATCTGACCGGGTCCAGGAGTGCCGGGATCAGGCAAATCGACAATTTCAAGCCGGTCCAATCCACCGGGTGCGCGTAGTTGTATTGCTTTCATGATGTTGGTTACCCCAGCGTGATCACGCCCTTAAGATTGGTAAAAGAGCCGTCTGCACCAGCGATGTTGGTGTAGACGATGCCCAATTCGTAGTCCTGTACGTGCACAACGTTCGCCCCTGTGCCGGGCTCATGCCAATAAACCATGTAGATGTTGTTCACTAGTTCCAGCGCGGTGTAGCGCACCGTGTCCTGCACACCCTTGAACGGGCCGTCCAGCCCGATGAAAGACATCGTCGTGGCATCTTTGAAGTTCAACTCGAAGACGAGTTCGCCAAATCGCACTTGGGCCTTGCGCCCGATCATCGGAAAATTGGGGGACGTCACCGCATCTGCATCTGGCATGTCTTTCTCCTATGAATAGACGGAAGTGGTGGGGTCACTCACTCAGAATGAATCGAGCAGCCTGTTCTCCCACGTAGATGACAGGAGCCATCGTGTGGCCGCTGGTAAGCGTTGGGAAAACAGAGGCGTCGGCCACGCGTAGGTTCTTGATGCCGCGAACCTGCAACTTGGCATTGACGACAGCCGAAACATCGTCGTCCGTCCCCATTTTTGCCGTACCCACGGGATGGAAGACCGTGGACGCGTTGGCCTTGATGAAGTCGAGTAGTTCGGCGTCTCCGATGGTCGGTGCGGGCACGGTCTGCTCGGTCAAGGGTTTAAGAGCTTCGGTTTGCGTCAATCGAAGCAACTGACGCACGCCTTTGGCCAATGCACCGGCATCGTCTGACTCGCCCAAGTAGTTCGGGTCGATGGCGGGTGCGTCGGCTGGGTCAGCACTCGTCAAACGTACGGTGCCCTTGCTCTTGGGGTGCAGGAGCACCACCGCATAGGAGTAGCCAGCGCGTGGTTCGTTGACGTCCTGGAACAGGTCTTTGCCTTCGCCATCCTTCAAGGCCGGCTGATACATCGGAATCACTTCGTACTCAGGCCGGTCTTGACCAGACGTGAGCGAGAAGAAACCGATCCCGTTGCCGGAGAAGAAGGTTGCCGGCCCCGTCCGCTGAAAGCGCCACTCTGCTACCGACGCCGGATCACCGCTCGGGTAGATCGGAACGGGAAACTCCTTGGGGGCGACGACCTGGATGGCCACGCTCAGATGGTCTTGCAGGTTCGCGCCAACACCAGGAACATCAGCAGCCAAAGCGATGCCATGTGCTTGCAGATGTTCAGCAGGGCCAATGCCGGACAACATCAGCAGTTTTGGCGTGTTGATCGCCCCTGCGGCAACGATAACTTCACGGCCCGCAAGGGCCGTCTGCTTTTCATTGCCCACGGTGAACACCACACCAACCGCCTGCTTATCCTCGATGAGGATTCGGGACGTGTTTGCATGGGAGATCAACGTCAGATTGGGCCGACGCCGTACTTCCGGCGTCAGATAGGCATCGGCTATGGTGTGCCGATACTTGTCTTTGTGGATGGTCTCGACTCGGCTCGCCACGTAAGGGTTGGCGCCGTTGATGTCGCCCTTTGGCCCCAGGCCCGCTTCCACGAAGGCGTCCAACAAGAGATCCGGTACGTTGCCATCGTTGACCAATGGCTCCATCACCACGGGGCCATCGCCTCCGCGAAGGGCATCGCCAGCGGCTCGTTCGGAGTTCTCGATCCGTTTGAACGTCTCCGCCGCCGTAGTGGCGCTCCATCCCTCAAGACCTAGAGCAGCCCAGCGGTCGTAGTCGGCTAGCGCGCCCCGCGTCCAAAAGCCGACATTGATGGCGCTGCTGCCGCCAACCGCTTTGCCACGTGGTGTATAGACAGAACGGCCATTCAAATGGGTTTGCGGCACCGTGCTGTAAGCCCAGTCTGCTTCACCGCCCCATAGCGAGTGGAAAGTACCCTGAGCTCTACCCAGTTCACTGTAGGACTCACCGCCTGCTTCGAGCAGCAGCACGGTGCGGTCGGATCGCTCGCTCAGACGAGCAGCCACGGCGACGCCGGCAGGGCCGGCGCCAATGACAATGTAGTCGTATGTCATTGCATCCTCACAGAACGGGTCGTTGGGCCAGAGTTAGAGCGCCGCGAGGGCTGCCTTGTTCGCCTGCAGCCAATCCTCGAAGGACTGGGGTTGGCGGCCGGTGATGCGCTCGAAGTCACCGGTGACCTCAGCGACACGGCCAGCTTCGGTGTTGGTATCGAACGACGCGAAGACGCGCGCCAAGGGCTCGGGTAACCCAGCCTGCACCATGCCCTGTACCAAGCCTTCCAGCGGAACCTGCACGACCTCGATCGGCTTTCCGATTGCAGCGCCCACGGCGGCGCCGATGGCTGCCTTGGTCAGCGACTGTGCGCCGGACAAGGTATAGATGTTCTTGCCAGATTCGGTTCCCGCCAACACGGTGGCAGCCGCCAAGGCAAGATCACTGCGTGCGATATCTGCGCTACCTTGACCACCATCCGCCGCATACCACTTGCCGGAGGCGAGCACCGGGGGCAGGAACATGAACAGATTTTCGAAGTACCAGTGGTTGCGCAGCACCGTCCAGCCGGCCAGACCACTCTCAAGCAGTGCTTTCTCCGTGCCCTCATGGTCAGGTGCAATCAGCAGGGGGGCACCTGCGGGATTGGGTGCTGAGGTGTAAATGACGTGGCTGACGCCAGCCGTTTTCAAGCCATTGATTGCATTGGTGTGCTGTTCCAGCCGGCGGCCTGGGCGGTCAAGCGCATCAGTGCTGACCAGCAGAGCGCGCTCGACGCCGTCGAAGGCTGCCGCAAAGGTGTCGGGCTGTTCGAAGTCGAGGGCACGTGTCTCTACACCCTTGGCGGCCCAATCTGCCAACTTTGCAGGGTTGCGACTGGCCGCGACGATGCGACTAACAGGGACGGATAAAGTGTCAGTGAGGTGCTTCAGAACGAGTTGGCCAAAGTGGCCAGAAGCGCCAGTGACGAGAATCGAGTTCCTCATGAACAAACCTCCTAGGGTAGCGTTTGACTTCCAAAACCGAATGCTAGTAGCTACACTTTACTTTTGGAAGTACGCACCAAAAGGTTAGTGAAGGCGTTTATCGCACATCTGGAGAATGAAATGTCTCAAGCAGCGCAGGAAAAAACCTTGTCTGAGAAGGTCAGATTGGGGGAACTGTTTACAGTGGATTGCCCGTCACGAGACGCACTTAAGCATGTAAGCAGTCTGTGGGGGGTTCTGTGCCTCCTGAGCCTGCAAGAAGGTACTTTGCGCTACAGTGAGTTGCGGCGAAAGGCTGTCGGCATCAGCGAAAAGATGTTAGCTCAAACGTTGAAACGCTTAGAAGAAGACGGCTTTGTTTCTCGTTATGCCCACCCCGTCATTCCGCCCTATGTTGAGTACACATTAACGCCCATGGGGCGGGAGGTCACTGCGCATGTAGCCACGCTGGCTGACTGGATCGAGTCCAACATTGCGCGAATCATGGATTCGCGGCGAGAGAAAGGCGTTGCATAGGCATTGGTGACAGTGGCAGGTCGGCTGAGCAACAGACTGCCAGACCAAATCGATATGGATCATTGAGTGGCGGCCCGAGTAAACTGCGCGCAGCTCTTTGGAACTGAGGCTAATTGCCCGGTCATGAGTGAACGAATAATCATTGAGGCTTGGGCTGGTCGTTCAGGTGCAGCCTTTAATGGTTTATGAAACATCCGCCATGATTCACGCCATGGCGGAATTAGGATGATGAAATATGAAGAGTAGGAGGCTTAGGATGTTCCCAGGGTGTATTATGCTGAGCTAAGCTTGTGAAAGATATAATCAGCAGGCTCGCAGTCGGAAAGTGGAACGTTTCCTTCTAAAAGAAGTTGGCGAAGTAGTTGGTCATCTACTCGTACTTTCCACCCCTTCGCCCAGTGATCTATCACGATGTTATTGCTCTCACGTATTGCATCCATCATCTCCAAACGCTCCGGAAAATAGATGGCGAATCCATTCTCCTTCCAACTGGCGACCTTGATTCCCAGTTGTGCACAGATCGCTACCTTGATCGAGGCGTCAATGATATCAGCCTCCCTAGATAGATTCACGAGGGCCTGAAGCTCAGGGTTAGCGACACCATCAGTGCAAAGGATTTCTCCGCTTCCCCAAGACTCGGGCGGACAGATCTTGTTCTTGGGATCTACTTCAATGAACGGATTGATCTCCATTGGATAAATTCGGCAGACAAGCGGGCGTTCCTCATAAATACCGCACAAATTATCCGGTCGCAGATTTGGGCACTGCTCGAGTGCATTGCCGACGAATACGGCAATCACGCGAATGCTATTGTCGGCCTCGTTGACGGCAACGGATCTGGCCGCATTGTGTACGTAATGCGATGAGGTTGTCGGCCACGTCAGCTCGTTAAATGCTTCAAGTATAATTGCTACATGATGCCCTCGTGCCAGCCATTGTTCTGTTTCGGCGAGTGTTAGAGGTACAAGGCGGCCTTTGCAGCAGATGCCGCATCCTATGCAGCTATATCGAAGTGTGGTGTTTTTTATGCCTGGTTCTTGCATTCTAAAATCCTTAGAAACTATATTCGAGAGTTATTTTTTTGGTTTCAAGGGTTGCTCAGCATGTTTTGATTTTTTGATTGCTCAAATGGTTTTGGTCAATTGGTCAGCAGGCGTAAAAGGTACTCTGCAGGAATGGGGTAAAAACCCCATGGATTCGCTTATAGCTTTGACAGTGTCATTTGATAAAATGAGAAGGTGGTTTTTTGATAAAAATGGCTGGCTGTAAATTAAACTGGGATGGGGCGGATTTATCTGAAGGAATAAAGCGCTCCTTGATGTCCTAGCTATAGCTTGAACTGTTTCGTTAGGCGGCTAAGGTCAACAGCCAGCGTGGCAATTTCCGCAGCGGCAAGCGTCGTCTGATTGGAGCCCTCAGCAGTTTCGGTGGAGAGATCGCGGATGCTGACGAGGTTACGATCTACTTCGCGAGATACTTGAGCTTGCTCTTCAGCAGCCGCTGCAATCATTAAATTGCGCTCGTTTATTTGTCCCAGTGAGCTGGTGATCTCGTTTAGAACTTTTCCTGCTCCATAAGCCATCTGTAGTGTTATTTGAGCTTGCTCGCTTGTCTGCTTCATTGATGTAACAGCATTAGTGGTACCAGATTGAATAGAAACAACCATTTTCTCGATCTCATGCGTTGACTGCTGGGTTCGATGCGCCAATGCTCTAACTTCATCTGCGACGACAGCAAAACCCCGTCCCGCTTCACCCGCTCTTGCGGCTTCTATTGCTGCGTTGAGTGCGAGCAGATTGGTCTGTTCAGCGATAGCGGCTATCACATCCAGCACCTTGCTGATGTCAGTGGCCATAATGGCTAGTGCTTTTATCTCTGAGGAAGTTTCTTCGACATTGGAAACCATGATGTTGATTGCGTTAACCGTTTCCTCTACTTGTTTGCGCCCTGCAATTGCTGCAGCGCTGGATTCGGACGTCAGTTGCGAGGTCGATGCAGCATTACCTGCTACCTCTTCGACAGCCGTGCTCATTTCGGTAACGGCGGTGGCGGCCATCTCAAGCTCATCACTCTGACGCTGAATTGTCCGCGCAGCGCCTTCAGTAACCGCGTGCATTTCTTCCGAAGTTGCAGCAAGCTGAGTTGAAGAATCTTCAATCAACGACAAGGCACTGCGTAGATTTTCCTGCATTAATGAGAGTGATTTAACCAGGCGGGCCGCTTCATCAGAACCACTTGGAATGATTTTTTTACTCAAGTCATTCTGAGAGATGTGTTCTGCTATTTTTAAAGACTCGTTTAACGGGATGGTGAGGCTGCGTGTGTAGAGGAAAGCAAATCCTAATGAAGAAACTCCGCCTACAATCAAGGCTGATATGATGGCGATCACCGTATTCTTGTAAGTTTGAGTGGCTCGTGCCCCCGCATTGTCGGCCTTCTCCTCATTTAGTCTTCTCAATTCACTCAGTATTGTTGTGATTGTTTTTTCGTCATTCTCCATGCTGGAGCTGTATGTCTCCAGTGCAGACTCTAATTGGTCTGCTTTGACTTTTGAAAGGTAAGCTTCCTGAGTGGCTTTGTATTTGTTTTTTGCTTGGAATAAATCGCTGATGGCCTTGCGACCCTCCGGCAAGACTATTAGCTGGTTGAGCTCTTTTGTGTATCTATCTATTAAAATCCATGAGCTATTTATGTCGCTAGTCAAGCTGGCTTTATGTTTCTGGGGGGTGAGTGGGTTTTGGGTGCGCATGCTGATTAGCTGCATGGTTTGAAATTGCTCAATTATCTGACCAATCAGCTTTACACTGATAACGACGTTGTCCTCTACAAATTTCTCTTCCTCATGAAGGGATTTGGCCTGTCTTAGTGAAAGTAATCCCAAGGCGGTAATGGCCATAAAAAAGAAGCCGAAGCATAAAGTCGAGCGAGGCGCGAGGGCGAGCTTACGAAGTAGCATGGAGGTAATCCGCGATCATTAAATTTATGGTTTGCGTATGATTGGTTACGCTATTCGTTCTGCGATGGCCGCTTTCAAAAGGCGCTAAAGTGTTCTGGCGGCGTCTTCAGGGAACACGTACTGCAAGTTGCGTTTGCCGACACCAGCAGAGTACCTACAGTAGGAATTGGATCGTGCATTAAAATCCCTAGGCCTAAAGTGCATAACATCTTGGGTGGTATGCTATTGGCTGGGCATTTTTGTGGGAAGTACGCACCAAAAGGTTAGTTAGGGATTCTCCGATCAAGTCAGCACAGGCCGTCTGACCTATGCTGAAATAGCCCTTCGTCCAACAGTCCTTTACAAGCCCTCCATCCCATGAGTCAGATGAGCTTTTCCGATTTCGAGTACGCCGGTAAGCGCAAGCAAACCCGTCGCGAGCGTTTCCTGGCCGAGATGGAGCAGGTCGCGCTGTGGAACGGGTTGGTCGCGTTGATCGAGCCGCACTAAAAGGCCGGCGGCGGTCGTAAGCCGTATCCCCTGGAAGCGATGATGCGCATTCACTTGCTGCAGAACTGGTTTTCGCTGAATGATCCTGCAATGGAAGAAGCGTTGTACGAGATCACCTCAATGCGCCAGTTTGCTCGGCTGACGCTCAGCGCCCCGATCCCCGAAGACACGACGATCATGAATTTTCGGCACTTGCTCGAGAAACACCAGTTGGCGGCAGGCATCCTGGAAACCATCAATGCCTACCTGCGAGACAGGGGCTGTCGCTGCGCCAAAGTACCACTGTCAATGCCACGATCATCCATGCGCCTAGTTCGACCAAGAACAAGGACGGCGAGCGCGATCCTGAAATGCGTCGTCTGTGCCGACGCAGGCTATACCGGCGTTGAGAAAAGGCCAGAGCATGAAGGGCTACCTGTGATCTGGCAGATTGCTGCGCGACGCAGCACCTACAAGCACTTGAGCAAACGCAGCGTGCTCTACAAAGCCAAGCGCAAGATCGAAAAGGCCAAGGCACAAGTGCGTGCGAAGGTGGAGCACCCGTTCCGGATGATCAAACGCCAGTTCGGCTATGTAAAGACGCGTTTTCGCGGCTTGGCCAAGAACACGGCGCAACTGACTACACTGTTTGCCCTGTCGAATCTGTGGATGGTGCGCCGGCAATTGTTGCCTGCTGCGGGAGAGGTGCGCCCGTGAGGGCAGATAACCAAGGCTTTGCCTTGGTTATCCATTAATCAGCGGCTGAAAATCGGACTTTTCGGCATCCCTAAGCCGCCCATTTCCGGCTGATGAGCAGCTTGTTCGGAGAATCCCTAAGTGGGCGTATGAGCAGGCTTGACCAACAGCGGGTGGCGCTCCGCAACTATGACAGCAGAGCGTCTTGTTCGGGGCATAGCGGCAACGCTGCGTAGGAAAGGAGCGAGCGCCTTACTCGACTTTGTCTAATCCCGTCGCCGTAGGGGGAATCATGGGTGTTTGGCTAGCGGGTGCAAGCCACGAACAATGAGTCCAGAATCAAGGCTATTCCCGTTTCTGGAATGGCAGAAAGACTTTTGCTTTCAACGGCTCGCACGCCCGATGCGAGTCTCGGCCATCCGTATAATTTGCCAGGTTCGGTCACAGCGCGGACGTAGGCATCGCTGAGTTTTCGCCTGATCACTGGTGGCTGATCTGGAGGCAACATAAGGGGGCATCACTTTTAAAATTGCCAAAAGTTGCCCCCAGTTATCCCCCAAGGCCCTTGGAAACCAGTGGGTTTGGAAGGACGGTCATGGACTGATAAGTCGTATAAGACGCTGGTTTTAAAGGATTTTGATGGGGCTTTAGAGGGGGCTCAGAGACTATCCGGATCCCCAAAGAACATACTAATCCTCGACCGCAACCACTTCTCCCCCGGATCATTATCCTGCGCCCCCCGCCAGGCCATATGCAGCTCGAACGTCCGCGTCTCCAACGGCAATTCCTCAGCCCGCAACCCTCCGGCCGCCGTGAGGATATCCGCCGTATAGTCCGGCACCGTCGCCACGATATCCGTCCCGCTCAGCAAACTCCCCAGTCCATTGAACTGCGGCACCGCCAGCACTACATGCCGCTCGCGGCCGACCTTGGCCAGCTCTTCATCGATAAACCCGCTCAGGTCCCCGGCAAACGACACCAGCGCGTGGGGCCGCTTGCAGAAGTCATCCAGGCTCAACGCGCCCGGCACGCTGTCCGCCCGCAGCAGTTTCGGCTTGCTGCGCCGCAGCACCTTGCGCTTGGCATTGGCCGGCAGGTCGTCGGTGTAGCTGACGCCAACCGAGATTTCGCCGGAGGCGAGCAGGGTGGGCATCAGCAGGTAGTTGACCCGCCGTACCACCAGCACCACGCCCGGGGCTTCGGCGCGCACGCGCTTGAGCAGCAGGGGCAGCAGGGCGAATTCGGCGTCGTCGGAGAGGCCGATGCGGAACACCGCGGTGCTGGTCGCCGGGTCGAAGTCGGCGGCGCGGCTGACCGCGGTGGAGATGGAGTCCAGCGCCGGGGAGAGCAGGGCGAAGATCTCCGTCGCCCGCGCCGACGGCTCCATGCTGCGCCCGGTACGGACGAACAGCGGGTCGTCGAACAGGGTGCGCAGGCGCGACAGCGCGGCGCTGATCGCCGGCTGGCCGAGGAACAGCTTTTCCGCCGCACGGGTCACGCTGCGTTCGTGCATCAGGGTCTCGAAAACGATCAAAAGATTGAGATCGACGCGGCGCAGGTCGTTTCGGTTCATCGGCTTCGCTTCGTTGGCGGAATGGGGCGAGAGGTGAATCTTGCGGGCAAAGACTGTTACCCTGCGTTGCAGATTATGGCTGTGTGCCAGTTTACGGCAAGAGCCGTAGCATGAGCCCAATCGATGACAAGCATGTCGACTATTAATGACCACTGATGGTCTTACCGTGAAAGCCCCGATAGAGTTCAGGGCATTAGAGGTTTAAAAGGCGAGGTTTGCGATGTCCCGCATGATCCGTTTCCACAAGTTCGGTCAGGCCGAGGTGCTCAAGATAGAGGAGCTGCCCACGCCCGCGCCAGCTGCCGGGGAAGTGCAGATTCGTGTCCAGGCGATTGGCATCAGTTGGTACGACGTGCTCTGGCGGCAGAATCTGGCGCCGTCCCAGGCACGTTTGCCATCCGGTATCGGCCATGAAATGGCCGGCGTGGTCACCGCCGTGGGCGAGGGCGTCGATGACCTGGCCGTGGGCGACAAGGTCGCCAGCTTCCCGGCCACCAGCCCCAACGAGCATCCGGTCTACGGTGAGGTCATCGTCCTGCCGCGCACTGCGCTGACCCGCTACCCGGACATCCTCAGCCCGATCGAGGCCAGCGTGCACTACACGCCGTTCCTCATCGCCTATTTCGCCTACGTCGACCTGGCCCGGGCCAAGGCCGGGCAGACCGCGCTGATCACCGACGCCAGCCATTGCGCCGGGCCGTCCTTCGTGCAGTTGGGCAAGGCCCTGGGCCTCAAGGTGATCGCCGCGACCCGCGAGGCCGACGAGCGCGAGCCGCTGCTCAAGCTGGGTGCCGACAAGGTGATCGTCACCGAGGAACAGGATCTGCTCATGCAGATCAACAAGTACACCGACAACCGTGGTGTCGACATGGTCCTCGACGGCCTGGGCGGGCCACAGATGTCGCTGCTCGGCGATGTCCTGGCGCCGCGTGGCAGCCTGGTGCTGTATGGCCTGCAGGGCGGCAACCAGACACCATTCCCGGCTTGTGCGGCGTTCCAGAAGAACATCCAGTTCTTCGTCCACTGCATCGGCAACTTCACCGGCAAGCCGGAACTGGGCATCACCCAGGACCAGGTCGCCCTGCACCGGGCCTTGCGCGACATCAACCAGTTCACTGCGGATCGCCAGTTGCTGCCGCAGATCATCCAGGTCTACCCCTTCGAGCGGGTGGTGGATGCCCACCGGCATATGGATGAATGCCCTTGCGGCGGGCGCGTCGTGCTCGAATTGCCGGACGCCTGAGCCGGTCTTTAGCCGCTTCCCACCAAGCCCGAGAATCCTCTCGGGCTTTTTTGTGAAATTTGCCTCCTAAATTTTCAGAAATTTCCTATTAGTCTTATAGGGACTAAGGACATGGCTTGGGCTATGTTGTTGCTGTCGGAATCAAGATATTTCACTGTCTGTAGAGTTACCCGGCGATGTGCGTAAATCACCGGAGCCTGCATGACAGATACTTGTCCGCATACAAGAAAAGTGTTTGGTCCGTTGTCGTCTCAAGGAGCGAGATATGTCCGTCGAATTGCTCGAACGAGTTGAGGCCCGGCCTGCAAGGCCTGGCGCCCGATGCAGCAAGGTTCTGCCGCGATACCTGACAACTTGTCAGTTGTTTTTGTAGGAATGTAGGAAGTTTCCTTCAATACAGACACTCTGCCGCTCTCGTATAACCACGCTGAACTTCGTGGGCATTTCACCTTTGCACTTTCGAGCGGTCTTCGGGTTTTCAACGGTTGCGATAACTATCAGGGAATTGAATATGGGCGCGATTCACGACCAGGCCATGCAGTATGTCTATCAGCAGGTATTGCAACGGGTGCTGGAGCGCATGACCCAAGGGCAGCGCGCCTCGTTGCAGTTGCTGATCCAGCGTCTGCTGGTGATTGCCGGCGGCCTGGAGTGCATCGGCGGGCTCAAGGTCATGCTGGTGCATACCGGCAGCCAGCACAGCACCCAGAGCCTGGCGTTTCTGCGTGCTGCGCAACTGAGCCTGGCGGCGCGCTCGCCCGGCACCTTCGTCCTGCGCATTGCCACGGCGCGGCACAGCGATATGCCGGCAGTGGTGCTGAGCAACATCGAGCGCGCCTTCGCCGCACTGGTGGTCCATGACGATCCCCGGGTCGAACTGTTGATGCTGGAGGACGGCCAGGTACGCGGCTTCGATGTCCGCCAGCCGATTTGCCGGGCCCAGCAACAGGCCGACCGCCATGCCGTGCTGATGGCCGGTCACGTGACGGCAGGCGACGAGCAAATGGCCCTGGGACATCGCCACTATCTCGACCTGGCCGATCTGCACCGCCTGGGCGCGGCCTGGAATGGCGGGGTGGATGTGCTGATCAGCGGCGAGCCGGCCTCCCGGCGCAAGCGCTTCATGGCCACCGCCCTGCGCATGATGCGTGCCGCCGGGGTGCCGCGGGTAAGGCCGATCGAGGCCTTTCCCCGGGCGCTGTTCGAGGTGGTGGCGGCGATCCGTGACGAGTACCGCATGCCCTTGCCGGCGGACAAGCCTGCCGAGACCAGGGTGTTCGAGGCGCGGGGGCGCATGCCGCGCTTCGTTGCCATCGACGATCTGACCTACGACCCGGCCTGCGGCCACGGCCCCTTGCTCGGCGAACTGCTGCGCTACGAGCATGACGAATGGGCCTTCGGCTTTCCCGATTGCGAGGTCGGCAACCCTCTGCTGCGGGCGCACCTGTCGGGGTTGCACCGCGAGTTCATCGAGGAAGGCTGCTACCAGGATGGCGTGGACAGTTGCGTGCAGCGCAGCGAGGAGGCGATGAAGGCCGGACAATTACCAGCGGCCCTGCGCGAACATTTGCTCGGTCCGTGGCAGAAGGGCGAGGACCTGCAGCAGGTGCGGCGCCTGGCCGGGGACTTCGCCTCCCAGGCCTGGGGTATCAGCGAGACCCAACTGGTCTGCCTGTTATTTGCGCCGATCATCGATCAGGGGCGACGCCTGGAGGATTTCCTGCGCCGTTGCCATCCGGGCATGCTCGTGGCCCTGCCTTACCTGCACAAGGCCTTGCAAGGCCAGTCGGCCACCGATCCGGTGCTGCAATGGCTGACCGGCACCAGCGGCCTGCCGATGGCGACCTTGCAGGCGCTGTATCGGCGCTCGCCGCTGCTCAGGCGTGGCTAGGCCATTCCCGCTGCGATCACCTCACGCAGCCAGCGATGCCCCGGATCCCGATGCACCCGTTCAGGCCACAGCATCAGCATCTCGAAGCCGCGTACCGCCAGTGGCGCCTCTACCACCCTCAGCCGCGGATCGGTGCTGACCAGGCGCTCGGGCACCATGGCCACCAGGTCGGTGCTGGCCAGTACCGAGGCCAGCAGCATGAAGTGCGGCACCGACAGCACCACCTGGCGGCTCAGGCCCTGTTCCGCCAGGGCCACGTCGGTCGGGCCATGGAAGCCACCACCATCGGGAGACACGATGACCTGCTCCAGAGCGCAGAACTGCTTCAGCGTCGGCTTGCGCCTGAGGCCGGGGTGGTCGCTGCGCCCTACCAGAACGTAGCGCTCGACGAACAGCGAACGCTGGCGCAACTCTGCCGGGGCGGCCTCGGCGATATGAAACGCCATGTCGATCTCGCCGCGTTCTGCCTGGTGCACGATGGCCGTCGGTTGCAGGTCGAGTACGGCAATGCGGGTCGCCGGGGCGGCGCTGCGGATCTTCGCCAGGGCCGGTAGCAGAATGGTCGAGGCGCCGTAGTCAGTGGCTGCCAGGCGCCAGGTCTGTGTGGCGCTGGCGGGGTCGAAGGGCTGGGTCGGGGCGATGGCCTGGTGCAAGGCTTCCAGCGCCTGGCGCAGCGGCGCACGCAACGCCTCGGCCCGGGCGGTAGGGCGCATGCCACGGGGGCCGGGGAGCAGCAGGGGATCGTCCAGCAGCTCGCGCAGGCGTGCCAGTTGCACGCTGACCGTCGGCTGCGCCAGGTGCAGGCGTTGCGCCGCGCGGGTCACGTTGTGTTCGGCGAGCAGGGCGTCGAGGGTGACCAGCAAATTGAGGTCGAGGCGCCGCAAGGTATCGTGCATGGCAATGCCTGGGATATTGGATATTCATTTCTACTATATCTCAGCACCGCGCATGATGCGCTCCATCCCCTTACGGAGTGTCACCATGAATGTACTGATCGTCTACGCCCACCCTGAGCCTCGCTCTCTCAACGGCGCGCTCAAGGACCATGCCCTCGCTTACTTGCAGAACCAGGGCCACAGCGTCCGGGTCTCGGATCTCTATGCAATGAACTTCAAGGCGCAGATCGACGCCGCGGACAACACCGCAAGCCAGCCCGGCACGCGTTTCCGCGCCTCGGAAGACTCGCGCCAGGCCTATGCCGACGGCACCCAGAGCGCCGATATCGCCCTGGAGCAGGACAAGTTGCGCTGGGCCGACGCGGTGATCCTGCAGTTTCCCCTGTGGTGGTTCGGCTTGCCGGCGATCCTCAAGGGCTGGGTCGACCGGGTCTATGCCTATGGCTTCGCCTACGGCGTCGGTGAGCATTCCGATCAACACTGGGGCGACCGCTACGGCGAAGGCAGCATGAGCGGCAAGCGCGCGATGCTGATGGTCAGCACCGGTGGCTGGGAATCGCATTATGCGCCACGCGGGATCAACGGGCCGATGGACGCGATCCTGTTCCCGATCCAGCACGGCATCCTGTTCTACCCGGGCTTCGAGGTCCTGCCGCCGTTCGTGCTGCATCGCACCAGCCGCATCGACGAAACGGCCTTTGCCCAGGCGTGCGCGGAGCTGGAGCAACGCCTGGATGGCCTGTGGAGCGATGCGCCGATTCCCTTCCGCCGGCAGAACGCCGGGGACTACCTGATCCCCGAGTTGACCCTCCGGCCGGAGCTGGCGCCGGGAGAGGAGGGGCTTGGGATCCATCTGCAGGGACCGCAGTTGCGAGACTGATCGACCCAGGCTTCGGCCGATTTCAGTTCGGTGTCAGTGAGAATCGGTTGAGCAGGCGTCGGGCCCATTCCCAGTTGTTGCTTTCTACCCCTGTTGCACTGGCCCCAAGCGAAGTGCAGGCCGAGCTGTCTGGCAGGGGGGCCCCTGTATCATCCATGGCTACGGGGAATGGCTGCGCGGCACATTCCGGGAATGGATACACGCCCGCCGCCAGGCGCGGATGGTGTGCCAGCGCGCCGCTGACCGGGCGATCGAACACCCTGGCGAATACGGTTTGCCGCAGTTGCGGGTTGGCGAACAGGATGAAGCCCCCCTGGGGCTCGCCCGTTCCATGTCCGTAGCGCCGCTCCTTGGCAGAACTTGGTGTCGGCTCGCCGCTGGTACGGGCGTAGGGCAGGCCGTAACGTTGCCATTGGTGGTTGCCGTCGATGGAGCGGACCATGCTGTACAGCGCCGAGTAGCGTCCCGGAACGCTGCTATCGGGAATCTGCTGTGGATTACCACCGAGCACCCAGACCAGATTGCGCAGCCCTGCCACGTCGAGCAGGGCCATCTTCGACAGGGTGCGGGCATGCTTGAGCGCAGCGAAGGCATCCGGGTCCAGTACACCCTGTTCAAGGCCGATATCCTGGTCGATCTGCTGGGCGATGGCGTCGAACACCAGCAGATCCTTGCCCGCCGAGTCTCCGGTGACGCGATACACCTCGTTGAGCTTCGCCGCCGTAGCGTTTTCCGGTCGGGCCAGGAGCTCGATGAAGTCGCCGGTGGTGCCATCCGGGGCGATGAATTTTGTCAGTTGCAACGCGGCATCGTCGGCGGCCCGCTTGGCCTGGTTCTTCAGGTGATCCTTCAGTTCGTTCAGGCGGCGATGCAGGTCGGAGAGGGGCGGCGGCAGAATCCGCTCCACGAGCTGGTTGAATTCGTCGTTCAACTGTTCGTAGAAGGCCACCGCTTTGCAAATGCTCTCGTCGACCTGGTAAGGCTTGGGCGTGAAGGCGCTGCCATAGCACTGCATCCAATGCAGGTACTCCGAGACGAAATGCGATTCCCCAGTGAGCAGGCCGATGGCGACCCGATGCGAGGTCTCGATGTATTCCCGACCTGCCACGGCGATGCCGGTGCTCCAGTTATGCGCGTATCCGGAAAGAATGTCGGAGCGGGCGATCAGGTCCTTGATGCCGTCGCGGATGAAATCGGTATTGAGCAGGTTCTCACGCAGTTCGGCGAGGCGGGCGGCCGCTTCGTCGGCAGTTTGCCTCGCCGTGCTGGTTAATTGCTGCTCAGCCTGGAATTGCGCACGCTGTACCTCGAACGCGGCGCTTGCGGCGTCCCGGGTTGCTTGCAGGGCCATGCGCTGGCTCTCGGCGGCCAGTTTTTCCTGGAGCGCGGCAGCCTCCTTGGCGACATTGGCTGTAGTCTCCGCAGCAGCCTTGGCCACGGCCGCCTGGATGTCGGTAATGCGTTTCTCGGTGGCAGTGACTTCGTTGACCAGGTTGGTGTAAACGTTGTTGACCGCATCGACGAGACTGCAAACCTGCTTGTTCACCGACTTGCAGACGTTCTTGCAGAACGGAACTATTCCACCCAGGCAGGTCCAGTTGCATCCCAGGTCCACCAGCACGTTATGGCACTGTTCGACGGCGATCTTGCTTGGGGTTGTCATCAATTGGTTGTTCAGGTCGCTGAGCGAGTTCCTCAGGCGCGCGAGGGTATCCGCGCCGTCCGTGGCGGCCTGGCGCGCGGCTTCGGCCGCGGCAGCGGCGGCCTGGGCTTCGAGGGACTTGAGATTGATCAGGTCCTGGTTCTTCTGCAGGGCGTCGGCGGCATCGTTGAAGGTGGCTTCGGCGGTGTCCAGCGCACCTTGCAGCAGGGCGAGTTGCTGTTCGCGTAGTGCCAGGGCCTCGCGGGCGACCTTGAGCTGCGCTTCACCGTTATTGACCTGCGCCCCCAGGTCGATGGATTTGGCCACATAGTCACCCAGCAGGCGTCCGGCGTCCTCTTCCAGGTCGTCGAGCTGATCGGCCAAGTGTTCGACCGACACCCGGACCCCGTTCATCGCCGAGATATGCCCGGCCACCCCGGACTTGTTGGCTGTGCGTCCGGCGGAGGAGTCGAAGATCAGTCGATCCCGCAGGTATTCGGTCGGTATGCGCAGGTCATCAGGTGCGACGGAGAAGCCAGGCAGCCTGGCGTCGATGTACTTTTCCAGGACGAAGTGCCGGCGCTCCACGGCGCGTTCGTCGCCAAGCATGAAAATGTCGCCCGAATAGGCATTTACATAGGTGTGGGCGAACACATCGCTGGCGGCATGTACCAGATAACCTGCGGCGAAGGCCAGTTCGGCGCCTGGTTTGGCGGTGCTGTAGAAGTGCACCAGCCAGTCGCTGGTGCTCCAGTCATCTTCCAGGCCGGGATGGGTGGTCACCTGCCCGGTGATCAGGTCCGGGTAGGCGTCCGGACCGAGGGTGCCGGCGAGAAACGCCTGTGGCTGGTTGCGAATGCTTGAACAGAGCGCTGCGTCCAGGGTCACGGGGACATCGCCGACTTCGATGCGACATGATCGACTCACTTCGGTAATGATCTGCTGACCAATCCAGATGTGGGTCTTCAGACCGAAGGCGGCAGCGGGTGTCGGTACCAGAATGACTGCCAACCACGCGAGAATGCCAAGCGTCCTGCTCATGTAGCCTCCTTGGTGATGTTCCGGCGCTTGTGGCAAGGCCGGGTTCGATCACCCAGACATTCGAACTTTCAATAGACGTGCGAATGCATTGACGCGCGGTATTGTCCTGCTGCGCGAGGAAGGCCTGGGAAGGCGCCTCGAACCGGGCAATCAACTACCCGTTGGTTTTCAACGTAGCAGGGTGCCATTATTGGTGTGCTGATCGGCGCAACAAAAAGTGAACTTTTTCGTGGTCTTCCGATGCACGGCATGGTGCGCCAGCGGCAATCACGGTGGATATCGACCAAGCCGCAGCTTCGGCGAATGTGTCGTTCAGGAGCGGCTGGCAGCTTGAAAGCTGTGATCATCAGGATTCGCCCAGCCAAGTTTTGTTAGGCTCTGTACGAAATGCGTTCGAACTTGCCGATGCCGCGTTAAAACAGGTCTCGAATGCATTTCGTACAGCGTGCAAGTTTGTCGCCCCTACCGAACCACCCGTCCTGGAAGAACCCCGTGGCAAGAAAATCCCGAAGAGAACTGGCCATCGCCGAACAGGGCGAGATCCCGGTCACCGTCATCGATGTGGCACGGGTGGCGGGGGTGTCGCCGATCACCGTGTCCCGTGCCTTGCATCGCCCCGAGCGGGTCAGCGAAGCCACCCGCGAACGGGTGCTGGAAGTGGTCCGGGAAATGGGCTATGTGCCGAATCTTCTGGCCGGCAGCCTGGCCACCAGCAAGAGCCGGCTGGTGGCGATCCTGCTGCCGACCATCGCCAACTCGATCTTCGCCACCCTGGTCCAGTCCGTCATGGAGCGCCTGACCGAGGCGGGCTATCACTCGCTGCTGGGCCCGACCGGCTACTCGCCGGAAAAGGAAGAGGCGCTGCTGGAGGCGATTCTCGGACGGCGCCCGGACGCCATAGTGCTGACCGGCACCCTGCACACCGACGGCAGCCGCGCGCGTCTGGCCTCGGCGGGGATTCCGGTGGTCGAGGCCTGGGACCTGAGCGAGCACGCCCTGGACATGCAGGTCGGTTTCTCTCATGAAGAGGTCGGACAACTGGTTGCCGAGCATTTCCATGGCAAAGGCTACCAGCGCTTCGCCGTGATCACCGTCGACGACCCGCGCGGCATCCGCCGTTGCGAGGGCATGACCCGGCGCCTGGGCGAACTCGGCATCACTGATGTGCCGGTCGAGGTGCTGCCGCTGCCGTCCACCTGGTTCGTCGGCAGGGAAGGGCTGCGACGCCTGTTGCAGCGAGAAACGCATCCGCAACTGGTGTTCTGCAGCTCCGACAGCGTCGCCCTCGGCGTGCTTGCAGAGGCCGCTGCACAAGGCCTGCGCGTACCCGAAGACATCGCCGTGCTCGGTTTCGGCGATACCGTCGACAGCCAGCATGCCCATCCGCCGCTGTCCACCATCAGCGTCAATTCCGCTGCCATGGGCCGCGCCGTGGCCGAGGCGCTGCTGCGCCGTCTGGCCGGCGGCAAGGCGGTAGAACATCACGACACCGGCTTCTTCCTGATCGAACGCGCCAGCACCTGAATTTCGCCTGTCCGACGAAAAACATGAAATTGCTGCTTGAATGATAACGTTATCCATACCATGATAACGTTATCGTTGTACGACGACATATGTCTTCAGCGAGCAAACCGACTACCCGCACAACAATAAATCCGTGGGAGCGTTACCCATGCAACAGGCCACTCCGGCTGCCAAGCCGACCCGCGTCCGCTACCTGATCCTGCTCATGCTGTTCCTGGTCACGACAATCAACTTCGCCGATCGCGCGACCATTTCCATTGCCGGCTCGAGCATCCAGAAAGAGCTGGGCATCGATGCCATCACCCTCGGCTATATCTTCTCCGCCTTCGGCTGGGCCTATGTGCTCGGGCAGATCCCCGGTGGCTGGCTGCTCGACCGCTTTGGCTCCAAGCGGGTCTATGCCGGGAGCATCTTCACCTGGTCGTTCTTTACCTTCCTGCAAGGCTTCGTCGGTGATTTCGGCGTCAGCACGGCGGTGGTCCTGCTGGTGCTGCTGCGCTTGTCGGTAGGGCTGGCGGAGGCGCCGTCGTTCCCCGGCAACTCGCGGATCGTCGCTTCCTGGTTCCCGACCAAGGAGCGGGGGACCGCGTCGGCGGTGTTCAACTCCGCGCAATACTTCGCCACCGCGCTGTTCGCGCCACTGATGGGCTGGATCGTCTACCGCTTCGGCTGGGAGCACGTGTTCATCATGATGGGCGTGCTCGGCATGCTGTTCTCGCTGGTGTGGCTGAAGGTCATCCACAGCCCGCGCAAGCACCCGCTGGTCAACGCTGCCGAGGTCGAGTACATCGCCAGCAACGGCGGCCTGGTCGATCTCGAAGAACAGAAACAGCAGCGCGCCGCCGGACCGCGCTGGGCCGACCTGCGTCAACTGTTGGGCAACCGCATGATGGCCGGGGTCTACCTGGGCCAGTTCTGCATCAACTCGCTGACCTACTTCTTCCTCACCTGGTTTCCTGTGTACCTAGTGCAGGAGCGCGGCATGACCATCCTCAAGGCCGGGATCATCGCCTCGCTGCCGGCGATCTGCGGCTTCCTCGGCGGCATCCTTGGCGGCGTGTTCTCCGACTGGCTGCTGCGCCGCGGCAACTCCCTGAGCGTGGCGCGCAAGACGCCGATCGTGCTGGGCATGGTGCTGTCGATGTCGATGATCGTCTGCAACTACGTGGAAGCGGACTGGATCGTGGTGGCCTTCATGGCCCTGGCGTTCTTCGGCAAGGGCGTCGGCGCGCTGGGCTGGGCGGTGGTTTCCGACACCTCGCCGAAGCAGATCGCCGGGCTGGCCGGCGGCCTGTTCAACACCATCGGCAACCTGTCATCGATCTCCACCCCGATCGTTATCGGCTACATCATCGCCGCTACCGGCTCGTTCAAGATGGCCCTGGTGTTCATTGGCGCCAACGCCCTCATCGCGGCCATCAGCTACCTGTTCGTGGTTGGCGATATCAAGCGCATCGAACTGCGCGGCACCAGCGAGCCCACTGCGGTTCCCGCCACCACCCAGGCTTCTCACTGAGCTCCGAATACAACAAGACCACAAGGAAATGTCATGAACGCACTGACCTCGACCCAGACCACCCAAGGCGCGCCGCTGATCACCGAACTGCAAGTGGTCCCGGTGGCCGGCCATGACAGCATGCTGCTCAACCTCAGCGGCGCCCACGGCCCGTACTTCACCCGCAACGTGCTGATCCTCAAGGACAACGCCGGGCGCATCGGCCTGGGTGAAGTGCCGGGCGGCGAAAGCATTCGCCAGACCCTCGAAGACGCTCGCGAACTGCTGCTCGGCCAGTCCATCGGCAACTACCAGGGCCTGCTGAACAAGGTGCGCAGTGCCTTTGCCGATCGCGATGTCGGCGGTCGTGGCTTGCAGACCTTCGACCTGCGCATCACCGTGCATGCGGTCACCGCCCTGGAATCGGCGCTGCTCGACCTGCTTGGCCAGCACCTCGACGTGCCGGTAGCGGCCTTGCTCGGCGAGGGCCAGCAGCGCGATGCGGTGGAGATGCTCGGCTACCTGTTCTATGTCGGTGACCGCCAGCGCACCGACCTGCCTTATCGCAGCGAGGACGATGCCGACAACGCCTGGTTCCGCGTGCGCAACGAAGAAGCCCTGACCCCGGAGCGGGTCGTGCGCCTGGCCGAGGCGGCCTACGAGCGCTACGGCTTCAAGGACTTCAAACTCAAGGGCGGTGTATTGCGCGGCGGCGAGGAAATCGAGGCAGTAACTGCCCTGGCCGAGCGCTTCCCCGAAGCACGCATCACCCTCGACCCGAATGGCGCCTGGTCACTGAAGGAGGCCATCGCCCTATGCCGTGACCAGCATCACGTCCTGGCCTATGCCGAGGACCCGTGTGGCGCGGAAAACGGTTACAGCGGCCGCGAAGTAATGGCCGAATTCCGCCGTGCCACCGGCCTGCGCACCGCCACCAACATGATTGCCACGGACTGGCGGCAGATGGGCCACGCGATCCAGTTGCAATCGGTCGACATTCCCCTGGCCGACCCGCATTTCTGGACCATGCAGGGCTCGGTGCGGGTCGCGCAGATGTGCAATGACTGGGGCCTGACCTGGGGTTCGCATTCCAACAACCACTTCGACATTTCCCTGGCCATGTTCACCCATGTCGCAGCGGCCGCGCCGGGTAATGTCACGGCGATCGACACCCACTGGATCTGGCAGGACGGCCAGCGCCTGACCCGCGAGCCGCTGAAGATCGAAGGCGGGTTGGTGCAGGTACCGAAGAAACCGGGCTTGGGTATCGAACTGGATCGGGATGCCTTGATGCAGGCCAACGAGACCTACCGCAACATGGGCCTGGGTGCCCGGGATGATGCGGTGGCCATGCAGTACCTGGTGTCGGGTTGGCGCTTCGATAACAAGAAGCCGTGCCTGGTGCGCTGAGTGCCTGCAACCTGATTGTCCTTGCGCCTGCTTGCCTCATCGCGGCAGGCGCATCGCACCACCATCCTGCCCCCCCCTCGCCGAATTGCACCATGCAAGGCAATAAGCCATCATTCTCCCTCGCGACCCGCTCTGGCCCGCGGTTTAAGCAGATGTTCACGGAGGAAATGAATGACAAAGGAGAGCGTCGCGTCACTGCCGGCCGATATCCTGGATCACTGGCACAAGGCGCTGACGGCAGATGATCTGCTTGGCATGCAGGCGAGCGATGTGCGTATCCCGGTGCTGAAAGTCGAACGCATGTCGTGGCCGAACTTTGCCTTGGGATTCAGCGAGGGAAACAAACCGGCGCTGGCGTTTCTGCTCGAGCGTGTCGCCACCGAGCGCGCACGGCGTGAGGAAGATGCGCGCAGAACGCGGGAAGAGGCCGGACTCAGTGGTCCCGAACCGGAAAAGCCGGTGGAGGATCCACGTATACCCATGGCATTGGTGTTCCACCGCACCGCCTCGCCGAACGACAAGCCCTCCGCCATATGGCCGGACCCGCAGACATCCGAGTCCCCGCCACCGCGACCACTGAACATTGCCTTCTGGTTTCCTTTCGATCTGAACGAGCGCAACGAAGTCTGCCTGCCCAAGGACCTCGGCGACTGTCGCCCGCGGATCGTTCGCCAGTGGCTTGAGCCACAGCCGATGCTACGCCCGACCGAGCTGCCGCCCGCCATTGGCCATTTCCACACTTACCGCGAGGAACTGAACAGTTTCCTTCTCACCTTCAATCAGAACCCGGCCTGGAGCACCTACGTCAAAGGTTGCCTGGCACTGTTCGACAATGTCCAGGCCGATGGCAAGGCAGATGCTTTGGCCTCGATCCCCGGGTATTGGCTAGCGGTCCCACGACAACCGGGTTACGCGACCCTGGCGTTGGCCAAGGTGTACAAGGCCCTGACCGCTGCCGAGGACATCGGCGCCCTGGCACAGTTGGTCGAGCCCGACCGCTTCCGTTCGGGCATTGTGGTGGATGAGCCGGCCCCGGCTGCGCTTGTGGCCCGGCATGTGGCCATGGTCGACAAGTCTGCAAACAACGAAGCACCGGACGCGGCGCGTAGCGCGGACCCTTTGAACGACTCGCAGCGCCGTGCCTTGCACGCTCTGCTGCGCTTGCAGGGGCAGAGTGGAGTGGTGGCGGTCAGCGGTCCGCCAGGGACCGGCAAGACGGCGATGCTGCGGGCGATGATCGCCAACCAGTGGGTTCTGGCGGCGTATGACCGACAGGAGCATTGCCCGGTGACCTTTGTGTGCGGCGCTACCGGTCAGAGTGTGGAGAACGTGATGGGCACGTTCAACGGCGCGGTAGGCAGGGTTCATCCCCTGGCGCGACGCTGGCTGAACCCGGTCGGCAAACGGTTGCTCGGGTTTACTGCCAGTGCGCCGTCGAAATCCAGGGCGGGTGAGCATCGCCTCGAATTCACCATCCTTGAAGTCAAGGACAAGGTCCTGTGCACCAATGGCGTCGGTTCTGCCTGCCTGACAAAGGCTGGGAAAGAACCAGGCGACGCCGCACTCAAGCTGGCGCGGCACTTCGAGAAAGCCTTTACTGAACGGCCCGAACTGTTCCGCTCGCTGTTCAGTGAGGCGCAGAAAGAGGAGGTCAGTCAGGTCATCCGGCAGATCTGGCGTGAGCAGAAGTCCGAAAAGGTCGAGGCGAGCATGCTTTGCAAGGGCCTGGAGACCCTTGCCGGGATACTTCATAGCGGTCTGGTGTCGGCCATCGAACGTCAGGCCGACATCGACGCACTGGACGATGTGCAGGCCCTGGCCGAGCGCTTTCCGAGTGAGGGGTGGTCCTGCGCATGGGTTGAAGGCATCCAGGCGGATCTGCTCCGCGCCGCGACACCCCAGGCGCGCCAGGCGCAGCAGCAGAAGTTGCTGGATGTGGTGTGGCGCCCGGTCATTTTCCAGCTCGCCGCACGCTATTGGGAGACCCGTTGGCTGATCTCGGTCATCGCCTGTCCCACGCCGCCGGACCGGCAAAGCGCGCTTAGGCGTGCGGCCATGCTCTTTCCCTGCATCGTCGCCACCCTGCACAGCGCGCCGAATCTGCTGAGCGATGGCAAGCAGCCGCTGTTCGCCTTCGTCGACCTGCTGATCATCGACGAGGCGGGACAAGCCGCGCCGGAACTGGGCGTACCGGTACTGGCCCTGGCGAAGCAAGCGGTGATCGTGGGTGACATGAAGCAATTGTCGCCGGTGTCTTCGGTGACTCCCGAAGTGGAGGCCCGCCAGGTGGCTGATCGCTGGCCCCAGCAGCCCTGGCTGGAGGGGTTGCGGTATCGTGGCGCCGACGCGGCCAGCGGTTCGGTGATGAAACTGGCCGCGACCTCTGCGTCTTTTGCCGAGGCCATGCCCGATGGACGTCTGCGTGATGGTCTGCTGCTGCGTGAGCATTACCGCTGCGCGGAATCGATCATCAACGTTTGCATCGACCTGCTCTATCACGATCATGACCGGGATGCGCAGGGCGACGTGATCAGCCGCGAGCTCAAACCCATGGTTCGCGACCCGTTGCCGGGTTGCTTCGAGGACGCTGGGCTGGCGCTGCTGGAAGGAGACGAAGAAATCCGCCTGCGCAAGCGCCTGAAGGGCACCTTCCCGCTGCCGCCGCTGGCGTTCTACCAGACCGGCGGCCCTAATGACGAGCCGTGCAAGGGCGACTCCTGGTCCAACCCTGGCGAAGCCGAGGCCATCGCCAATTGGCTTAGGGCATTCGGGCCGCGTTTGGCGAAGTGGGCCGCTCGGGTCGAGGGGCACCCGGAGCGGCCGGTGCCCCTGGAAAAACTGGTAGCGATCGTCACCCCGTTTCGCGGTCAGGTCGAGGCGATCAAGAGCCGGATACGCGAGCTTCTCGATCCCGAGGACGCCAATCTCAGCGCACGTTTGACCATCGGCACCGTGCATACCCTGCAGGGTGCGGAAATGCCGGTAGTGCTATTCAGTGCCGTGAACCGGGAAAGCCGTGCCACCTGCCGCACGGCGGATAACCACCGCGACCGGGTATTCATCGACCGCGATGACGGCCGCCTGCTCAACGTGGCGATCAGCCGGGCGCAGAAGAGCTTCATCCTGTTCGGCCATTCCGACCTGTTCTTTGCCCAGCAAGCGATGGACCCGCTCAACGACTTGCCGTCGGCCGTGGTCGGCCGCTGCCTGGCCGGGGTGCGCGAGCCGGGTCATGAACGGCTCACCGGTGCTCCGCGGGTGCCGGCTCGCAAGCTGGGACCATCAACCCTGATGGTGGTGGAGTCGGTGCACAAGGCAAGGATCATTCAGGAATTGGTGGGCGAGGGTACCCAGGTGTTCGGCTGTGGCGGTCACATTCGTGATTTGCCAGGGCCCGGGACGGTCGCCTGGCAGGATGGCCTCAAGCCGCACTGGCAGTTGAGCGAGCGCGAGGGCAGTGAACTTGCGAGCGCCCTGCGCAATACCGGTAGCCGCCTGTTGCAGTGTGACGAACTGGTACTGGGCACCGACGATGACGCTCAGGGCGAAGCCATCGCCTGGCACATGATCCAGGTGCTCAAGGAGGCGCCGTGGTTTATGCATGTGCGCAGGATCCGGCGCATACGTTTCCATGCCTTGACCAAGGAGGAAATGCAGAGGGCCCTGTTGGACGGGCATTGTGTCGAGACTCATGGTGACGGCGCCGAAACCCGCGCGGCCAGCGCTTGTCGAGCCCTGAACATGGGCCTGGCCTACGGCGCCATTGCCTTGCGGATACTGGACAACCTGATTGGCTCTGTCTACTTGCGCCATGGCATTCCCGGCGGCGGGCGGGTCAAGGGACCCTTGCTCCGGGCCCTGGCCGGGGAGGGTGATTCTGCACCTGTCGCGGCCAGGCCGGGCAAGCGCCAGGGCATCGCCATCCGCTTGAGCGTGAACGGTACCCCGGTGCCTGCACGCCTGATGGTGCTGCGTGAAGGCGAGGCCTGGTTACCCTGGGGCAGCAATGACAAAGAGCAGGTCGACAAACTCGTCGATCTGCTGCCGCACGCCATCGTCGCGACCTCGCCCTGCCTGATCGAACAGGAGGAGCGTCTGTTGGCGCCGGCCGAGTCGCTTGGCACCAACCTGATTCTGCAGGAAGCCTTCAGGCGCTTCGGCTGGCTGCCGTCGTACACCATGAATGCGTTGCAGAAACTCTACGAAATGCGCCCAGGTGCGGACGCGCCCGCTCTGCGTACCACTTCCACGGCCTGGGCGGCCCTTGATGAGCGGGGCGAGCTGTACCTCACCTCGGCAGGGCGCGCCCAGGCTGGGACGCTGCTGGAGAAGAGCTGGTTGAAGAAGATCAGCGCGAACGAGTTGCTGAAGGATTTCGATAATGCGCTGGGCGATCTGTCCACCAGGGTGGAGGCCAGCGAAGATGACTATCGCCAGTTCCTGTGGACCTGGGCGTCGAGGTTCGATGACGTAGCCCCGGTGGCTGCTGGCGAGGTTGTTGTCGCCGGGCCCGAGGCGCCGACCATCGATGAACAGGGGCAGGTAATTGCCTTGTTCGCTGGCCAGCCGGAAGTGGCACGTAGCACCTGGGCTGCGGCATCCGCGATGCCGGTGACGGCGCTGCAGAGCTCCGTCGACCCGGACCCCGACTCTGACCCCGAACCTGCGCTGGAGGATGCATCCGAGCGCGAGCCGGAGGCGAAAGGCGGCCGCGCCGGCGCCCATGGCGCTCTGCTCCCGCTGAATATCGAGGTGGCCGCCGACAGCCCGTCGATGGCCGGCTTCACGCCACAGCAGCGTCAGCTTTACGACATGATGACCAGGCTCACCTTGGCCTCTGCCGTGCGCGATGGCGAGATGCACTGTGTGCGCCGGATCTATCCGCTGTCATGGCCGGGTCGGGAGGTCAAGAACAAGACCGAGCTCGGCGTGGAGCTGATCACCGGGCGGCCAGGCGCCTACACCGGCTGGTTCGACCTCGACCCCGACGGCATCGGGCGTCACACCGACGGCTGGGCGCCGTTCGAGATGGAGGTTTTGCTCGACGCTGAGCAGGCGCCCGCCCTGCGCCTGGAACTGCCCGACCACCCTGTACGCACCCGCTCGCTGCTCGAACCGAAGGTCGACCGCCTCCTGGCCTGGATGCAGGCGCGCGGACACGGCCGGCCCTCGACCTTTGGCAAGCACATTGAAGACTTGATTCGCGGCCACGGGCCGCTTGATCCGATGGAGGCGCTGACGGATGAATAGCCAGTTCGCGGCCATGAGCCGGGTGCGAAGCGCCTACGCCGCAGTGCTGCAAAACCCGGGCGACGTCAATGCCCAGGCGGCATTCCAGGCGGCTCACCAAGCCGAGCAGAATACCTACGTCGACGCTTTCGACGTGGGTGGCATTTCCTACCCGCGCTCCGATGGGCACAAGATGAGCGAGCGCGAGGCGCGAGCGGTGATTTCGAAACTGCTCACCACGCCGGGGGAGGTGCTGAACCTGCGGCCCAGCGTGATCGAGGCGGCCTACCCGCTCGAGGACGAGGTGCTGCGTGACGAGATCAACGGGGTCGTGGCGCTTGCCCGGGACATCAACCGCCTCGACTGGCGCACGGACACCCTGGATGCGAAGAGCAAGGAGAAGATCCGCGAACTGCTGCGGATGCCTACGCTGGCTGGTGCCTACAAGGCCATCAAGAAGACCAAGAGTGTTGCCAACCGCAGTGTCCTGAGCATCTACCGGGGGTACGATGCCGACCATCTGATTCGCGACGAAGTGCTGCGCGGGATGGCGGTCCGCAAGCAGTCCAGTACCCTCGACGAGAGCTTCGCGACGTACCTGCAGGACTCGCAGAACAAAGGGTCGCAGCACCGCTATGTCACCGAACAGCAGGATCTGGCGCTGAAGAAGCTTCTCGCCAGCACTGCCAAACCGACACTCGGTGCCTACCTGGAGCACGTCTTCGTGTGGATGACCCACGTCTATACCACGGCCGACCTGGGGGTCGATGTGGCAATCAAGAAAAGCCACCTGGGTAGCGGCGATGATTTCGCCAGGTTCAGTGTCAAGGGCTTTGCCCTGACCCAGGCCGGTTACATGACCTGGCCCGAGCGCCAGGAGGTCGGTCGCGCCGTGGCCCTGGCCCTGATGATCGAGGCCAGGGATTTCTATGCGGGCCTGAACAAGGGCCTGGACTATGTGCTGCCGATCGGCCTCACCACGACTCCCGGCGCCCAGCCAGCGCAGCCATCCCCACTCCCATCCGCGACATGAGCCCCGACAATGACTGAATCGACCCTGGTGCCTGACGGCAGGCGCTATCAACTGGCGGACCTGACCCTGGCCATGCAGCAGCCGTGGTTCGCTGTGCATGTGCATGACGAACAGAGTCCCATCTCGTCGTGGATCCTCAGTGGCGAGCCTGAGGCGGACGGGCTGGGTGTGCGGGCGCGTGTCTGGCTGGCAGATGTCATCCAGGGCATCGTCGCTGACGGGGATGGGCGGGTCTGGGCCATCACCCGGGACGATCAGTTGATCACCAACAGCGACCTGCGGCAGGTCGCCGGATGGCGGCGGATGGATGCACACCCGCAGTTGCCGGGGGAAGGGCATTGGTACTCGCGCAAGATCAGCTGGCATGCCGCCGATGGTGAGCGCATCGAGCTGGCCAGTTGCCTGGCCTGGGTCAACGACGGTCTGCTGATTGGCACCGTATCCCGTTGTCTGTATCGCTGGACATCCGGCGAGCATGCCAGACTCGAGTACGAAGAGCAGGGTGTGGGCGCCATGGGCGGCGTCAACTCGATCGTTGTGACGTCCGGCGCCGTGCATGCCTTGGGCTACGGTGGATTGCTCCTGCGTCGAAACGCGCCAGGTGCCTGGCAACGCCTGCAGGGACCCTGGCCAGAGGAGGCGACGGCCTTCGTCAATCTGATTGCCGGTGTCGAAGGTCCAGCGGGGGCGCTATGGGTGGTGGCGGCGGGAGGCTCGGTGATTCATGTGAGCGCAGACGAAGTCGGCATGCTCGCCCAGGTTCCGGGCGAACCGCTGGGTATCTGTCGCTTTCAGCAGCAATGGTTCGTCTCGACCCTGGACGGTTGCTATGAGCTGTGCGCAGAGGGTGAGGTGGCATTGGTCAGGCGTGGGGTGCTTATGGGCAAGTCGATCGCCAGCAGTGATTGCTTGATCGCCTTCGATGCCGAGCCGCCGCTGCCAGACAGCGCCGGGGTTCATCTGTGGTTGCGTTCGCGGACGAGGGATCGCTGGGTTCGGCAGTTGTTGTGTCGGGCTTGAGGGGTAAAAGTCGCTGCAGTGCCCTCGGCCAGCGTGTTGCATTCAACTGATCAGTTCCCGGGCAATCAGATCCAGCCGGTGCCCCACCTCATGTTTCAATACCTCGATGAAGCGGCTGATCTTGGCATCGACGAACTGCCGCGAACTGTACACCGCATACACATTGCGCTCCTGCGTGTAGTAGTCCGGCAGCACCCGCACCAGATTGCCCGCACGCAGGTCGTCGATGGCCGAGAACCCGGCCAGCAGGCCGATGCCTGCGCCGCTTCTGATTGCCACCGCCATCGCCTCCATGTCATTCACGCTGAAGCCAGGCCCGGCAGGGACGAAGCAGGCATCACCATGCCGGCTTTTCAGCTGCCACTCATCCCGCGCGTAATCCACCGTACCCAGCAGCAGGCACTGATGCTGCGCAAGGTCCTGTGGCGTCTCGGGCGGTGCATGACGCTCCAGGTAGTCGGGGGAGGCCACCAGCACGCAGTGGCTGACGCCGATCTTCTGGCTGACCCAGGCCGAATCCGGCAGGGTTCGTGCGATCTGCAGCGAGACGTCGAGCTGGTCTTCCAGCAGGTTGGGCATTTTCTGCGACAGCAGCAGGTCGACGCTGACCTGGGCGAAGGTCTTGCGGTAATGCAGCACCGCCTCGGTCACCAGGTGCCGGGCCAGGCCGGGCACGCAATGCACCCGTAGCGTCCCGCGCGGCTCCAGCAGGGCGTCGCGGGCCTCGGCCTCGGCGTTGTCCAGGTCGGCGAGGATGGCGGTGCAGCGTTCATAGAAGCGCCGCCCGGTATCGGTCACCACCAGGCGCCGGGTCGAGCGCTGCAACAGGCGTGCGTCGAGCATCTGCTCCAGCGCCGAGACCGCGCGAGAGACATTGCCCACCGTCGAGTCGAGGTGGTTGGCCACGGCGGTGAAGCTGCCCATCTCGACCACCTTCACGTACACCGCCATGTTCGACAGCTTGTCCATTGCGACCTTTCCCGAGCCCTGTTGATTGTGCGGATTCGCGGCAAATGAAAAGCGATATTTCCTTCTGGCACAACAGTCATTCCCGTTGGCCGGGCTAAATCCGAGCTGCCGTCCTCCCTAGACTCGCTGCTACCGCCCCCGGCAACCCTAAGGAAGACGACAACCATGACTACCCCCTACGACCCGCTTTACCTGTTTATCGACGGCGAATGGATCGGCACTGAAGGCCGTGCCAGCGCCCCTGTGGTCAACCCTGCCAGTGAAGCCGAGATCGGCCGCGTGCCGCTGGCCAGCAGCGCCGACCTTGACCGGGCCCTGGCGGCAACCGGGCCTGCGTTCGAGCAGTGGCGCCGCACCCCGGCCAGCGAGCGGGCGTGGATCCTCAAGGGCGCGGCCGACCTGCTGCTCGAGCGTGCCCAGGCCATCGCCACGCAACTGACCCTGGAAGAGGGCAAGCCGCTGGCCGAGGCCCTGGATGAAGTGAGCCGCGCCGCCGAGTACTTCGAATGGTTCGCCGAGAGTGCGCGGCGCATCGATGGTCGAGTAGTGCCGTCGAGCCGCCCCGGCGTGCTGCAACTGGTCAAGCGCGAGCCCATCGGCCCGGTGGCGGCCTTTACCCCGTGGAATTTCCCGGCGATCACCCCGGCGCGCAAGCTGTCCGCCGCTCTGGCCGCTGGTTGCAGCGTGATCCTCAAGCCCGGCGAGGAAAGCCCGGCCACGGCCCTGGCCATCGCCCGTGCCCTGGACGATGCCGGCCTGCCCAAGGGCGTGCTGCAAGTGGTGTTCGGCGTGCCGGATGAAGTTTCCAGCCAACTGATCGCATCGCCGCTGATCCGCAAGGTCGCCTTCACCGGTTCGGTGCCGGTCGGTCGGCTGCTGTCGGCCAAGGCTGCACAGGGGGTCAAGCCGATCACCCTGGAGCTGGGCGGACACGGGCCGGTGCTGGTGTTCGCAGATGGCGATATCGAACGCGCGGCGCGGGAAGGGGCTGCCAATCGCTTCCGTGGTACCGGTCAGGTGTGCATTTCCTCGACCCGTTTCCTGGTGCAGCGCGCGGCCTATGCGGAATTCGTCGAGCACTTCGTTGCCGCCACCCGAGCGCTGCGGGTTGGTGATGGCCTCGATCCCCGCACCCAGGTCGGCCCGCTGGCCAACCTGCGCCAGGTGAGCAAGATGGAAGAACTGGTGGCCGACGCCGTGGCCAAGGGCGCCAGGGTGCTGACTGGCGGCGAAAGCCTGCCCGGCCCCGGCTATTTCTTTGCCCCCACGGTTTTGACCGAGGTGCCGATGAGCGCGCGGATCATGCATGAGGAACCCTTCGGCCCGATCGCCATCCTGATGCCGTTCGATGAGCTGGAAGACGGGCTGGAAGAAGCCAACCGCCTGCCTTACGGACTGTCGGCCTACGCCTTCACCAACAACGCGCGCACCGCCATCGACGTCGCCGACGGCTTGCAGGCGGGAATGATCGGTATCAACCAGTACCGCATCGTCGCCACCGAACTGCCGTTCGGCGGGATCAAGGACAGCGGCCACGGCTCCGAAGGCGGCAGCGAAGGCATCGAGCACTACCTGACCAACAAATTCATCAGCCAGATCTGAGCCGGGAGACCCATCCATGAAAGCCATTACCCTGGAAACCTTCGGCGGTCCCGAAGTCCTTGAACTCAACGAAGTCGCCACGCCGCTGGTGCGCTCCACGGACCTGCTGGTGCGCGTGCACGCCGCCGGGGTCAATCGTGCTGACCTGACCCAGCGCCGCGGCGGCTATGGCCGGCCCGACTTCGGCGACTCGCCGATCATTGGTCTGGAAATCGCCGGCGAGGTGATCGAGATCGGCAGCGAGGTCAGCGGCTATCGGGTCGGCGACCGGGTCATGGGCATCGTCGGTGGCGGTGCCTACGCCGAGATCGCCCGTATTGACCATCGCATGGCCATGCCGATTCCGGCGCAACTGGACTATGTGCATGCGGCGGCGATTCCTGAAGTCTTCGTCACCGCCCACGAAGCCATGCTTCACCTGGGGCGGTTGCAGATGGGCGATTCGGTGCTGATCCATGCCGCTGCCGGTGGAGTCGGTTCGGCTGCGGTGCAACTGGCCCGTGCCAGCGGCGCCCGGATCTTCGCCACGGCCGACGGCGGCAAGCGGGCGCGGGTCGAACAGCTCGGCGCCGATCGGGTCATCGACTACAAGCAGGAGGATTTCGCCGAGGTCATTGCCCGGGAGACGGAGGGCCGTGGCGTCGATGTGATCGTCGATTTCATCGGCGAGCCCTGGTTCGCCAGCAACCTGCGTTCCCTGGCCAACGGCGGGCGGCTGGTGCAGGTCGGCATTCTCGGGGGTGGTGGCGAGGTCAAGCTGCAATTGCAGGACATCCTCTACCGTCATCTGCAGATCATCGGCACCGTGATGAAGTCGCGCAGCCAGCGGGAAAAACACGCCATGGTCCGGCGTTTTCGCGAGCACTGGCTGGAGCGTTTCGATGAAGGCGGGCGCCTGCTGCCGGTGGTCGACAGCAGCTTCCCGCTGGCCTGCGCCGCCGATGCCCATCGGCGTATGGAGTCGGCAGAGAATGTCGGCAAGATCATCCTGACGATGAACGGCTGAATATTCCTGCGGATTTGGCTTGTGGCCACTATGCTCCGGCAATGCCATCAGAGATGATGGCATTTTGCTCGGGGAGGGCGGCCATTTTGACAAGAATCAACGCTGCACAAGCGGTACGAACAACGCTGCTGGGATCGACCCTGGCGCTGCTGGGGGGTTGCATACTCGACCCGATCTCGATCATCACCGATCCGATCATGTATGCCGCCGACGCAGCCGGGCCGACCGACGCCGAGTTCAAGGCGCAGAACGATGCGCAGGTCAGGCAGTACCTGGTCGACCACTATCGTGGCCAGACCTGCGCGCAGATCACCGTGCAGTGGGCCGAGCGCAAGGCCGCCGTGGCCCGCGACAGTACCCAATGGGGCGGGCCGGTGGCGCTATCGGCGGCGGAACAGGTGGCCAGGGAAAAGGGCTGTTCAGTGGATGACACTGTCGCGACCACGGTAACGGCCCCCACCTCGTCGACGGCCTCGGCAACGCCGGCGCCTGTACTCGACGCACCGGAGCGGGATCCGGCCAGTTTCGCCTCGGTCATTGCCAATCCGCCGGCGGGCTGGGGGCCGACTTCGCCCAAGGGCACGCGACAAAGGACCCTGGCGCAGTGGATCGCCGAGGAAACCCCGGAGCACTACCAGAACCGTTCCTGCGATTACCTCAACCAGGCGTTCTTCGTCAGCCGGCAAATGGAAGGCCTGACGGATGTCGGCGCCCAGGCCTGGGGCGCGAGCCGGCGGGTTGCCGTGCGCAAGGTGCTGGATAGCCGCGACTGCCCGGCATGGACCACCAATGGCTCCGGCCGGACCGGGATCGGCATCAGCCCGATCGACCCGATCAAGGCGCCGCTGCTGGGCATGCCGGCAGCGGGCGCCTCGGTCGAACGGGTGATCCCCGGTGGCAATGGCGAGAAGGCCGGCTTGCAGTTCACCGACGTGATTGTGGCCGTGGATTCGGCGCCAGTAGCTGATTCGATCGATTACCAGGTGGCGGTCGGCCGGCTGCCCACCGGTGCCACGGCCATGCTCAAGGTCTGGCGCAAGAGTGCCTTCATCAATGTGCCGATCGTGATCGGGCCGCCACTCGCCGCGCCTGCTGCGCCGGCTGTGGCTGCGAGCAAACCGAAGCGGACCACCTCCACGCCGCTGCTGGACATGCAGATCGGTCCGGTCAGCGCCGACTATGCCAAGGCCGTGGGCCTGGCGGAGGCGAAGGGCGCCTGGGTGATCGAAACGCTAAAAGGTGGAGAAGCCGAGCGTGCCGGGTTGAAGCCGCTGGACGTGATCATCGAAGTGTCGGGGCAGGAGATCGCCACGCCGCAGGATCTGAATGTCATCGGCTCGCGGATGCGCGAGGGCTACAAGGCATCGGTGGTGGTCTGGCGGGATCGGGCCCGTAAGGATCTGCAGATGGTGCTGAACTGAGGTGATTCGCCTGTGGACTCACTGCATCAATCGCTGGCAAGCCAGCTCCCACAGGTTTTGTGTCTGGCCTGAATCCAGCGGCTGGCCCGGAACCCCTGTGGGAGCCGGCTTGCCGGCGATGAGGCCATCAGTTTCAACATCAGACCTGCTGACAGGGTAGTTCTTGCCGGCCTAATCGCTGGCAAGCCAGCTCCCACAGGTTCCTGTGCCAGGCCCGGATCCAGCGGCTGATCCGGAACCCTGTGGGAGCCGGCGTTGCCGGCGATTAGGCCATCAGCTTCAACATCAAGCCTGCTGACAGGGTAGTTCTTGCCGGCCTGATCGCTGGCAAGCCAGCTCCCACAGGTTCCTGTGCCAGGCCCGGATCCAGCGGCTGATCCGGAACCCTGTGGGAGCCGGCGTTGCCGGCGATTAGGCCATCAGCTTCAACATCAAACCTGCTGGCTGGGTAGTTCTTGCCGGCCTCATCGCTGGCAATGCCAGCTCCCACAGGTTCCTGTGCCAGGCCTGGTTCCTGCGGCTGGCCTGGATCCAGCGGCTGGCCCAGAACTCTGTGGGAGCCGGCATTGCCGGCGATGAGGCCATCCGCCTCGACATCGATCTTGCTGGTTGGGTTGTTCCTGCCAGCTCCACAGGTTGCTGTGTCTGGGCTGGCTCATGCGGTCGGCCTCAGGTACTTTCCCTGACCACCAGCTCAAACCCCACATCCTCCACCTCAACCCCACGCGCCAGGCTGCCATCGATGCGCTGCAACAGCAGCTGCGCCGTGCGCAGGCCGATGTGCCCGCCATCCACATTCACCGTGCTCAAGCGCGGGTGGGTATGGGCGGCGAATTCCAGGTTGCCGAAGCCCATCACCGCTACGTCCTGCGGCACCCGCAGCCCATGGGCCTGGGCCTCGGCCATCACGCCCTGGGCCAGCAGGTCGATGCTGCAGATCACCGCATCCATCTGCACCCCGGCCGCCAGCAGGCGGGCCATGGCCTGGCGGCCGTTACCCATGTTCACCGGGACCTGTTCGAACTCGCAGGCGACGATCTCCACCCCGGCCCCTTGCAGCGTTTCGATGCAGGCCAGGCGCCGCCGCGTGGCCCGGTCATCGTCGCTCCATACCAGTGCGATCCGCCGATAGCCGCGCTCGACCAGATGCCCGGCCATGGCCGTGCCGACCGCTTCATGGGAGAACCCCACCACGGTATCGATCGGCTCCTGGGCCAGCTCCCAGGTTTCCACCACCGGTACGCCACGGGCTAGCAGCTTTTCCCGGGCCTCGGCGCTTTGCAGGCGGCGGGTGAGGACGATGCCGTCGGGGCGGCGGGCGAGGACTGCGTCGATCAGCCCGGATTCCCCGGAGGCATCCAGGTCGGACTGGCTCAGCAGCAACTGGTAACGGGCCTTGGCCAGATGCTGGCCGAGCTGGGTGATGGTGTCGACGAAGGCGCGGTTGGCAATGTTCGGTACCACGACGATGACCAGCCGGCTGCGCTGCGAAACCAGGGCACCCGCCAGCATGTTCGGCACATAGCCGGTCTTGCGGATGGCGTTGCGCACCTTCTTTTGGGTCTTCTCCGAGACCAGCTCGGGTCGATTGATCACCCGTGACACGGTGATGGGCGAGACCTTGGCCATCTTCGCCACGTCATCCAGGGTGGCAGGGGCAGTGCGTGGCGCAGTTTCCAGCATGTGAAGCCTCGGGACGGCAGGGTGGGGCGGGTGGTCGGATTCTACCGGAACGGCGCGGATTTTCATCGTTCGCCGCGTTGTCCCACTCCATGGGAATTCGCCGCTTTCGCCGATTTGCAAAGCCCGTCGGCTGGCGCCTAGGATTAATGACAGCGCTGTCATTTGCTAGCGCTGTCATTGGTCGGAACGGCTCGCTGCCACGCTCCGCGAACGACCAGACTCAACAAGCGGGCGTCGTCCGGAAGGCCCCTGCGCGAACCCTATAAAAACAATGAGGCAATCGCGATGAACAACCCTGACACCTTCGCCACCGGCCCCGCCGCCGGTGCCGTCGCCGCGTCGGCCAGCGCCACCCGTTACCGCTATCTGATCCTGGCCCTGATCACCATGGTTCTGGCCCTGTCCAGCGGCGACCGTGCTGCGCTGTCGGTGGCCGGCTCCGACATGAGCAAGGAGCTGGGCATCAGCTCGGTGGAAATGGGCTACCTGTTTTCCATCTTCAGCTGGGCCTACGTGATCTTCCTGATTCCCTCCGGTTGGCTCAGTGATCGCTTCGGCTCGAAGAAGACCATGGCCCTGGCCATCTGCATCTGGTCGATCTTCACCGTGTGCATGGGCCTGGTGCATTACGTCGGCATGATCGTGCCGCTGCTGTTGGCCCTGCGCTTTCTCCTCGGGGTGGCCGAGGCACCGGTGGGGCCGGCCTCCACCCGGGTCATCGCCTCCTGGTTCCCGTCGGCGGAGCGGGGCATGGCCGGGGCCATCTTCAATAGCGCGCAGTACATCTCCCTGGCCTTCTTCACGCCGTTCATGGGCTGGCTGTGCTACGCCTTCGGCTGGCAGTACGTGTTTATCGTGATGGGCGTGGTCGGCATCGGCATCGCCGCGATCTGGTGGAAGAACTACTACCTGCCGGTCAACCACCCGAAGATGAACGCCGAGGAACTGGACTACCTGCGCAAGGGCGAGGCCCTGGTCGATCTCGAAGGCCAGTCCGCGCTGCCCAAGGTCAAGCGCCGCAGCTCGCTGGGCGAGATCGGCGTGCTGTTCAAGAGCCGCATGCTGCTGGGCATGTTCATCAGCCAGTACTGCGTCAGCGCGGTGACCTGGTTCTACGTGACCTGGTTCCCCATCTACCTGGTCAAGGAGCGCGGCTTCGACATCCTCCAGGCCGGCCTGGTGGCCTCGATCCCGGCCATGTGCGGGCTGATCGGTGCGGTGTCCTCGGGCTTCTTCTCCGACTGGCTGCTGCGTCGCACCCAGTCCCTGAGCATCGCCCGCAAGACCCCGATCATCACCGGCGTACTGCTCAGCTCGACCATGATGCTGTGCAACTACGTCGACACCCAATGGCTGGTGATCGCGGTGATGAGCCTGGCCTTCTTCGGCAAGGGCTTCGGCAACCTCGGTTTCAGCGTGGTGGCCGACACCGCACCGCGGGAGATGGTCGGCATGACCGGCGGCGTGTTCAACGCCCTGGGCAATACCGCCGGCATCGTCACCCCGGTGGTCATCGGCTACCTGCTGCACTCCAGCGGCTCGTTCACCAGCGCGCTGTTCTACGTCGGCGCCCACGGCCTGCTCGCTGCGTTCTCCTACCTGTTCATCGTCGGCAAGATCCAGCGCCTGCAGCTGTCCGATCTGACCGGCAAACCCTCCAACGTCCAATAAGGTCCAATAAGAGCACCCTTGCCATGATCGAAAGCAACGTCTACATCGACCCGAAGATCGCTGCCCTGCAACCCGGCGCAGCCACCACCGACAGCATCGACTGGATCAAGCTGTCCTACACCGTGCTGCCCCTGGGCGCGCCGATCAGCGATGCCAAGGTGCTCACCGGCCGGCAGAAGCCGCTGACCGAAATCGCCTTCATCTTCGCCGAGATCCGCACCCGCGAAGGCCACGAAGGCATCGGCTTCGGCTACTCCAAGCGTGCCGGTGGCCCTGGCATGTACGCCCATGCCCGGGAAATCGCCCCGACCCTGCTCGGCGAAGACCCCAACGACATCGCCAAGCTGTTCAACAAACTGCTCTGGGCCGGCGCCTCCATGGGCCGCAGCGGCCTGACCACCCAGGCCATCGCGCCCTTCGATATCGCCCTGTGGGACCTCAAGGCCAAGCGCGCCGGTCTGCCGCTGGCCAAGCTGCTCGGCGCCCACCGCGATTCGGTGCAGTGCTACAACACCTCCGGCGGCTACCTGTCGACGCCGCTGGAGGCGGTGCTGGACAACGTCGATGCCTCCCGCGCCAACGGCATCGGCGGGATCAAGATCAAGGTCGGCCAGCCCGACACCAGCATCGACTTCAAGCGCGTGCAGGCCGTGCGTGAGCGCCTTGGCGAGGGCTTCCCGTTGATGGTCGATGCCAACCAGCAATGGGACCGGGTCACCGCCCAGCGCTTCTGCCGCAAGCTGGAGCAGTTCGACCTGACCTGGATCGAGGAGCCTCTGGACAGCGCCGATGTTGCCGGCCATGCCGCCCTGGCTGCGTCCCTGGACACCGCCATCGCCACCGGCGAAATGCTCACCAGCTTCAACGAACATGCCCAGCTGATCCGTGCCAATGCCTGCGACTTCATCCAGCCGGACGCGCCACGGGTCGGCGGTATCACGCCGTTCCTGCAGATCATGAACCTGGCCAGCTTCCAGGGCCTGAAGCTGGCGCCGCACTTCGCCATGGAGATCCACCTGCACCTGGCCGCTGCCTACGAGCAGGAGCCGTGGCTGGAGCACTTCGAGTGGCTGGAGCCGCTGTTCAACGAGCGCCTGGAGCTGCGCAACGGGCGCATGTGGGTACCGAACCGTCCGGGCCTGGGCTTCTCGTTGAGCGAACAGGCGCTGGCCTGGACCCAGGACAGCGTCGAGTTCGGCAAGCGTCCTTGAGTGGTGCGTGGCGGCGGTGCTTGTGTCGCCGTCGCCACGGTTTTTAGCGAAATCAGGAAAACAACAGCATGAACTCCCGTGAAGTCAGCCCCGTCATCCGTCTCGATGCCGCCGACAACGTCGTCGTCGCGCGTCTGGAGATCGCCGCCGGTACCGCCATCCCCGCTGAAGGCGTCACCACGCAACAGCCCGTGCCCCTGGGGCACAAGATCGCCGCACGCTTTATCGGCAAGGGCGAGGCGGTGCTCAAGTACAACACGGTGATCGGCTACGCCAGCGAAGACCTGGCGCCGGGCACCTGGATGCACAGCCACAACATCGCCTTCGGCGACACCGAGCGCGACTACCGCCATGGCCTCGACTATGTACCCACCGACCTGTTGCCGCCCGAACAGCGCGCTACCTTCCAGGGCATCGTTCGTGCCGATGGCCGGGTCGCCACGCGCAATTACCTGGGGGTGTTCGTGGTCGGCAATTGCGGTGCCACGGTGGCACGCAAGATCGCCAATCACTTCGACGCCTCGCGCCTGGCGGCCTTCCCGCACATCGACGGCGTGGTGCCCTTTGTACACGAGATCGGCTGCGGCATGGAAATGACCGGCGAACCCATGGACCTGCTGCGCCGGACCATCGCCGGGCATATCAAGCATGCCAATACGGTCGGCGCGCTGGTGATCGCCCTGGGCTGCGAGCGCAACAACATCCATGGCTTTTTCGAGCAGGAAGGGCTGGTGGAAGGGCCGATGCTGAAGAAGCTGGTGATCCAGGACGTGGGCGGGGTGAAAAGCGCCACCGAGCAGGGCATCGCCCTGATCGAAGGCATGCTTCCGGAGGCTGATGCAGCACGGCGCCAGCCGGTATCGGCCGAGCACCTGATGATCGGCATGCAGTGCGGTGGCAGCGACGGGTTCTCCGGGCTGTCGGCCAACCCGGCGCTGGGCGCGGCGGTGGACATTCTGGTGCGCCATGGCGGCACCGCGATCCTCTCCGAAACCTCGGAAATCTTCGGTGTCGAGCACACCCTGACCGCCCGCGCGGTGACGCCGGCGGTAGGGCGCAAGCTGGTCGAGCGCATCGACTGGTGGCTGGAGTACAACCGCGGGCGCGACACCCAGATCAACGGCCGGGTCAGCCCCGGCAACAATGCCGGCGGCCTGGCCAACGTGCTGGAGAAGTCCCTTGGCGGAGCGAAGAAGGGCGGCAACGCGCCGCTGATGGATGTTTATGAATACGCCCACCCGGTGACGGCGCGGGGCCTGGTGTTCATGGACACCCCGGGCTACGACCCGGTCTCCGCCACCGGGCAGATTGCCGGCGGCGCCAACATGATCGCCTTCACCACCGGGCGTGGCTCCTGCTTCGGCTCGGTGCCGGCGCCGACCTTCAAGCTGGCCAGCAACTCGCCCATGTACCAGCGCATGAGCGATGACATGGACATCAACTGCGGGCAGATCATCGATGGTGACAAGACCATCGCCGAGATGGGCCGGGAGATCTTCGAAAGGCTGTTGGCTCATGCCTCCGGGGAACAGACCAGGAGTGAGCTGAACGGGCTGGGGGAAGATGAGTTCTGTCCCTGGCAGATCGGTGTTCTTGCCTGATTACTCCATCGCCGCTGATGGCCTCATCGCCGGCAATGCCGGCTCCCACAGAGATCGAGACCTGACGCGTACATTGTGGGAGCTGGCATTGCCAGCGATGAGGCCCTGACAACCACAACAACAATCAAGGCCAGGCCCAGACCTGGTCCAACGGACCCGCCATGCCCAATAAAAACAAGATCCTGCCTGTCGTCACCCTGTTGCCCCTGTCCCTCCAGGCCCATGCCGCCGGCTTCCTCGAAGACAGCCAGGCCAGCCTCAAGGCGCAGAACTTCTACCTCAACCGCGACTTCCGCGAAGACGCCGGCATTTCCAGGCGCGAGGAATGGGCCCAGGGCTTCATCCTCGATTTTCGCTCCGGCTACACCCAAGGCACGCTCGGCTTTGGCCTTGACGCCATCGGCCTGCTCGGGCTCAAGCTGGACTCCTCGCCGGGGCGCAGCGGCACCGGCCTGCTGCCGGTGGGCGACGACGGCCGAGCGCCGGACCAGTACAGCAAGTTCGGCGTGGCCGCCAAGGTCCGCCTGTCGAAGACCGAGCTGAAGGTCGGCACCCAGTTGCTCAAGTACCCGACCATCGCCTCCAGCACCGGGCGCATCCTGCCGCAGACCTTCCAGGGCGGCGTGCTGACCTCGAAGGAGCTGGACGGCCTGACCTTCACCTGGCTCCAGGTCGACCGCACCACCCGGCGCGACTACTCCCACGGCGAGGCCATGAGCCTGGTCAACAAGAACCGCCGCTTCAGCGGTACCCCGGAGGCGGACGACTTCCGCATGGGCGGGGTGGACTACGCGCTCAGCCCGGAGCTGCTGCTCAGCTACCAGTACGGCGAGCTGGACGAGGTCTACGGCCAGCACTACCTGGGCCTGCTCGGCAGCCGCAAGCTCGGGCCGGGCAAGCTGAGCCTGGATGCGCGCTATTTCATCAGCGACGACCGCGGCCAGGCCCTGGCGGGGCGGGTGGACAACCGCACCCTCAACGTCCTGCTCGGCTACAGCCTGGGCGGGCACAGCGTCGGCGTGGCCTACCAGGGGCTGTCCGGCTCCACCGCCATGCCGTACCTGATCGGCACCGATGCCTACCTGACCAACTACATGATGGCGGCGGACTTCATGGAGCCCGGGGAGCGTACCTGGCAACTGCGCTACGCCTATGACTTCGCCGCCGTCGGCGTGCCGGGCCTGACCTTCTCGACCCGCTACAACCACGGCGACCACGCCAATCCCGCGACCTTCGCCGGCGAGGGCCGGGAATGGGAGCGCGATACCGACCTGGGCTACACCGTGCAGTCCGGGCCGCTGAAGAACGTCAATGTGCTTTGGCGCAATGCCGCGCTGCGTTCGAACTACCAGCGTGATATCGACGAGAACCGCCTGATCATCAGCTACACCTTGCCGCTGCTCTGAGGGCGACGGCAGTCCCCTTCATGTACGAGGCTGACCGCCGATCATTGGTGGTGAAGGCCGGCCCGGGTTCTGGCCGGCCTGTTTTTTAGCGGCCCCCGGCGATCACCGGGGCGCCATGGATGACCGCCATCAAGCGCGTGTCACCCGCCCGCGATTCGATGCGCAAATGCCCGCCCATGCGCTCGATGCGCATGCGCATGCTGCTCATGCCGACCCCGGTGCCCGCCCTCAGCACCTGCTCCACATCGAAACCGCGGCCATTGTCGCGAACTTCCAGGCTCAGGCCGTGTGCCTGCTGCTCCCTGACCTCGACCTCCAGGCGCGTGGCGCCGGCATGCTTGAGCACGTTGGTCAGGGCTTCTTCGAGAAAGCGGGTGAGGGCCAGCAACTGCGCCGGGGTGAACCGGCCCGGCCACTGTTCCGGCAACTGCCACTGCGAGGCGATGCCGAGGTCGTCGAGCAGGTCGATGAAGCGCCGCCGCGAGGGCGCCAGCCATTCTTGCGGAGATTGCCAGGCGGGTACGGCGGAGGAACCGTCGATAACGTCGCGCAGGTCGCTGCGCAGGGTCTTGAGCACGGAAAGGAACTGACCGTCGTTCAACCCTTCGCCGTGCTCCATGCGCGCGATCGAACGCATCAGCGAGCTGCCCAGGCCGTCGTGCAGGTCGTGGGTCAGGCGCAGGCGTTCGTTGAGGCGGATGTTGTCGGCTTCCAGGCGATGCTCGCGCTGCAGGGTGCGGGTCAGTTCGGCGCGGGTGTTGTCCACGGTCACCTGCAATTCATCATTGAAGCGCTCGATGCGCAGCAGGCTGCTGGAAAAGCGTGTGGCCAGGACCAGGAACATCAGGATCGACATCAGCGGCGCGGACAGCAGGGCATACACCCCCTGGATGCCCAGCACGCCGGTGAGGGTCAGGAATTCGAAGATGGACAGCCCGGCGATGCCCACTCCCAGCAGGATCTGGTAGCGGTCGCGGATCCGCACGGCGCGCCACAGCAGTTGCAGGCAGGCGACGAACAAGGCCAGGCGCAGGGAAAATGCCGACACCACCTGCAACGACGACAGGTAGCGGTCGGGTACCAGCATGATGGTCAGGCACAGCAGCAGGGCGCCGCTCCACAGCAGTTGCTCGAAACGCCTGAAGCGCATGCCGCCGAACGACCAGATGAACATGCAGAAAGCCGGGGAATACAGGGCGAACGCCACCAGGCTGAGGCGATCCCAGACCTCGCCATGGCTGAATGGCCAGGAGGACGTCACCAGCATGTTGAGGATGCCGACGGACCAGAGCAGCGAGGCCAGGGCGAACCAGCCGAAGGTGCGCTCCTGGCGGCGGAACAGCCAGAAGGTCAGGAACAGCACCCCCAGCACCAGGGAAAGCAGCAGGCTGACGAAAATCAGGTCGCGCTGGACCAGCAACTGCCGGCGGTATTCCGGCCACACCTGCGCGTGGTTGCCCAGGCGTACCGTGCCCAGGCCGGGCGCTGCATGTTCGGAGCCGACCAGCCGAATCCACAGGGTATGCCGGTCCTGGCCCCCGGACAGCGGCAGCAGCCAGTAGCGCGGCAGGTTCCAGCCGCGGGACAAGGGCTCGACCAGGCTCTCGTCGCGCCACAGCAGGCGGTCGTCGAGCCACACCTCGGCGGCCATGGCCATGCGATCGATGTTCAATGCCAGCGGCTCGCCCGGGCAGTCGGCCTGCCAATCGACGCGATACCAAACCGCGCCATGGAAGCCCGGCCAGTGCCGCTGCCACAGGTCCGGCAGGCTCACTGGCTGCCAGCCGTCGAGCGGGCGCGCGCTGACGCCGCTGCGCTCGGGGGCGACCAGGACGCGGCTGATGCTGGTCTGGCAACCGGCCTGCGCCAGGCTCGTCAGCCACGGCAGCAGGACCAGCAACAGGCTCAGGACAACAAGCCGCGCTGCCGGGCTTCGTTGACCGCGCGAGTACGCGAGGACACGGCCAGCTTGCGGTAGATCCGTTTGATATGGCATTCGACGGTGTAGCGGGAAATGATCAGTTGTTCGGCGATTTCCCGGTTGCTCAGGCCACGGGAAACCCATTCGAGAATCTCGCTCTCGCGGGCGCTGAGGGCTTCGCTATCGTTGCTGTCGGCAGGCTTGTGCAGCGGCTCGCTGGGCAGCAGGGTGAGGATGCGCCGGGCGATGAACGGGTCGATCGGCGCGCCGCCGCGCAGCACGCTGCGGATCGACAGGCTGACTTCGAGGTCGTCGCGTTCCTTGAGCAGGTAGCCGGTGGCGCCGGCGCGCAGGGCGCCGAGAATCGCCTCCTCGGAACTCCAGGCGGAAATCACCAGGATCCACAGCGCCGGGTCCTGCGCGCGCAGTTCGCGGATCAGCTCGATACCGTTGCCATCGGGCAGGCCGAGATCGACCAGCACCATGGCTACCGGCTGCTGGCTGAGATGGGCACGGGCCTCGGCCAGGTTCACCGCAAAGTTCACCGCCTCGTCGGCATAGCCGATTTCCCCCAGTACCCGCGCCAGACGTTGACGCATCAGGGCATCGTCCTCGACCACCAGGATCGGGGCGGGCAACAGGGCGTCATCGGGAGGCGGGCGGGTGGTCGACATGGGCGGCAGGCAATCCGTGGCAGTAAGTGGAAGATGCGCGAGTTTGACACGCGATAGTGGCCTTCGACCATCACCAGAATCAGGTATAGCGCTGCTGCGCCCCGGGGTGAAATTACCTAGTTTCAGTGATAGCCAGTGGCCAATACCTTCACGTCCAATAGCGTTTTGCCAGGCCTGCTGGTCAGCACGCGCCTGCGCCTCGATCGCTGAAGGGAGCCCCCATGAACCGCACTTATGCCCTCGTCTGGAACCCAAGCCTCGGCGCCTGGAGCGTTGCCCATGAACACGCCCGGAGACGGGGCAAGGGCGCCGGTGCGGTGTTGGCGGCGATCCTGCTGCTTCCGACCCTGGCCAGTGCAGCCGATCTGCCGAGCGGCGGCCAGGTGACGGCGGGGCAGGGGCAGATCGCGTTACCCACGGACAAGCAGATGGTCATCGACCAGGCCAGCAACAAGCTCGCCATCGACTGGCAGAGCTTCGATATCGCGGCGGGCAACAAGGTCACCTTCAACCGGCCGGGCCGCGATTCGATCGCGCTGAACCGGGTGCTGGGCGCCGATGGCTCGAAGATCATGGGCCAGCTCGATGCCAATGGCCGGGTATTTATTGTCAACCCCAACGGCGTGCTGTTCGGCCAGGGGGCGCAGGTCAATGTCGGCGGTCTGGTGGCCTCGACCCTGGATATCAGCAACAGCGACTTCGAAGCCGGTAACTATGCCTTCAAGGGCAACAGCAAGAACGCAGCGGTGGTCAACAACGGCAAGATCACCGCGACCGATGGCGGCAGTGTCGCGCTGCTGGGCGGCACGGTGAGCAACAACGGGGTGATTGTCGCCAACCAGGGCAGCGTGGCTCTGGCGGCGGGCAATGCGGTAACCCTGGACTTCGCCGGCGATGGCCTGCTCAACGTGCAGGTGGACGAGGCGGTGGTCGATGCGTTGGTGGAGAACCATCAGCTGATCAAGGCCGACGGCGGCCAGGTGCTGCTCACCGCCAATGCGGGTGAAGCGCTGATCAACACCGTGGTCAACAACACCGGCACCATCGAGGCGCAAACCGTTGGCGAAAAGAACGGCAAGATCGTCCTGCTCGGCAGCTTCGACGGCGGCAGCGTACAGGTGGCCGGCACCCTCGACGCCAGTGCGCCGAGCGGCGGCAACGGCGGTTTCATCGAGACCTCCGGTGCCCACGTCAACGTGGCGGACAGCGCAAAAGTCACGACCACGGCCGCGCAGGGCAAGACCGGCAAGTGGTTGATCGACCCCAACGATTTCACCATCGCTGACAGCGGCGGCAACATGTCCAGCACGGCGGTAGCGGCTGCGATTGCCAGCAACGACTTCGAAATTCAGACCGCTACCATGGGCTCCGCCGGAGGCAATGGCGATATCCACGTCAATAGCGCAGTGCGCCTGACGGGCAACAACACCCTGACCCTTACCGCCGAACGCAACATCAATATCAACGCATCGATCACGGTCGAAGGCATTAGCGGCGGGCTGGCGCTGAACTACGGCGGCAACAACGGCAACAGCAGCACCACCCCGGCCGCAGACACTCGCTACACGGCCAATGCACCCGTCAACCTGACGGGCGACAATGCCCGGCTGAGCATCAACGGCAATGCCTACAGCGTGATCCGCAGCATGGCCGACCTGCTGGCGATCGACAGCATCGGGCTGGGCGGCCGCTATGCCCTGGCGCTGGACCTGGATGCCAGCGGTGCGATCTACACCTCGGCGCTGATCGGCAAGACCGCGGCCTTCACCGGCCACTTCGCCGGACTCGGCCACACCATCAGCGACCTCGTCATCGACGCGGGCAATGGCAACCAGGTGGGGCTGTTCGGTACGACCGCCAACGGCAGCAGCGTTCGTAACCTCGGCTTGCTGCGGGGCAGCGTGTCCACCGCCGGCAACGAGGTCGGCAGCCTGGTCGGCAGCAACCGCGGCACCCTCGACAACGTCTATGCCACGGGCAGTGTCTCCGGTAACGGCAACGTCGGCGGCCTGGTCGGCAGCAACGCCGGTGGCCTGACCAATGCCTTCGCCACTGGCGATGTGACCGGCAACTCCAGTGTCGGCGGCCTGGTGGGCTATATGGAAGCGCCAGTCGTAAACGTCCATGCCAGCGGCAATGTGCTCGGCAATTTCGATGTCGGCGGCCTGGTGGGCTTTATCCAGAGCCACCTGACCAATGGCTATGCCACCGGTAATGTCTCGGGCAATGGCTCCGTGGGCGGCCTGGCCGGGAATGTGCTCAGCGGCAGCGTCAAAAACGGCTATTCCACTGGCAGCGTCACCAGCAGCATGACGGTCGATGCCTACCTCGGCGGGATGGTCGGCCAGCTTCGTCTCGCCTCTCTGGAGAACGTCTACGCCACCGGCAGCGTCACCCACCCGGTGGCGACGCCAAGCTACGCCGGTGGCCTGGTCGGGCGCACGGAATCCGGCAGCATCACCAACGGCTACTGGGACAGCGCCAGCACCGGCCAGGCCAGTGCGGTCGGCACCGGTAGCGGCGCGGCGGGCGAGCTCACCGCCAGCGACCGCTACAACCGCGCCAGCTATGCGGGGTTTGGCACCTGGAGTCTGGTCGCCGGTACCAGCAACGTCTACGCCGCCAGCAACGGTGGCGTGCAGTGGATCATGATCGAAGGGCAGACCCGGCCGTTCCTCGCCAGTGAATACAGCACCACCATCCGTAATGCCCACCAGTTGCAGCTGATGGCCTACAACCTTGGTGCGCGCTACACCCTGGCCGAGGATATCGACGCCAGCGCCACCGCCGGCAGCGATGCCAGCGATATGTGGAGCAGCGCAGGCTTCGTCCCGGTCGGCGATAACGCCAACCGTTTCAGCGGCCAGCTGGACGGTGCCCAGCACGTGGTCAACGGGCTGACCATCAACGGTGGCAACCTGACCGATACCGGCCTGTTCGGTTACACCAGCAGCACCAGCGTGATCAGCAATATTGGCCTGGAAGGCGGCAGCGTGCGCAGCGCTGCCACCCAGGTGGGTAGCCTGGTCGGGACCAACCTGGGCAGCATCCGCAACGCCTGGTCCAGTGCCCGCGTTCAGGGTGGTCTGAGCGTTGGAGGATTGGTCGGCACGAACTGGGGTAGTGTCGTTTCCAGCTACGCCTCCGGCTCCGTCATCAGTGACGCGAGCAACGCCGGCGGACTGGTTGGCGCCAATTCCTTCGGTACGATCTACAGCTCCTACGCCACTGGCAGCGTTTCGGGGAGCAACTCGGTCGGTGGATTGGTCGGCCTGAACACAGGGGCCCTGGACAACGTCTACGCTAGCGGGCAGGTCGTTTCGAGCGGCAACAACGTCGGTGGACTGTTCGGCCTGAGCGCCGATGGCAGCATCCGCAACGCCTACTGGGATTCGGGCAGCACCGGGCGGAGCACATCCGGGAACAACTTGAGCAGTTCCCTGCAAGCCACCGCGATCAACAGTTCGAATCGCTACTCACTTGCCAGCTACAGCGGTTTTGGTACCTGGGCCCCGCTGCGCAGTGGCAGTAGCGTGTACGTCGCCACGGATGGTCGAGGCCAGCAATGGGTCATGATCGACGGTTCGACCCGTCCTATGCTCGCCAGTGAATACAGCACCACGATCCACAATGCCCATCAGTTGCAGTTGATGGCCTACGCGCCCGATCGCAGCTATACCCTCGCCAACGACATCGATGCCAGTGCCACCTCCGGCAGCAATGCCAGCGAGATCTGGAGCACGGCCGGGTTCTTCTCGATAGGCACCGCGGCCGACAGTTTTGCCGGCAGCCTGGACGGACGCAGCCATAGCATCAGCGGCCTGAGTATTGATCGCATTATGAGCGATTACATCGGCCTGTTCGGGGTGACCAGCTATGGCAGCGTGATTCGCAACCTTGGCCTGGCCGATGTGAACATCAAAGGCAGCAACTCCGTTGGCGGCCTTGTCGGCACGAGCGACTCCACCATCAGCAACATCTACGTGACAGGCAGTATCACCGGCATGGGTGAGAGGACGGGCGGGCTGGTTGGCCTCAACCAGGGTAGCATCAGCAATGTCTACACTAGCGTCCTTGTTACCGGGGCCGGCATGGTTGGCGGACTGGCGGGCTACAACAACCATGGCAGCATCAGCAATACCTACGCCAGCGGCATCGTCAGCAGCGCCGGCGCGGTGGGGGGCGTGGTGGGTGGTGGTAGTACTGGCTCGGTGCTGAACAGCTTCTATGCCACGACCGATGCCAGCGGCGCGAGCATCAACGCCGGCCTGGCTTCGAACAGCGACGGCGGCATCGGGAAAACCTGGCAGGAACTGACCCAGGCTTCCACCTTCGCCGGCTGGAACATCGCCAGCAACGGCGGCTCGAATGCAACCTGGCGCCTCTATGAAGGCCTTGCCGGGCCGGTGCTGCGCAGCTTCCTGCAGCGGGTGAGCCTCATCACTGCCGGCGGCAGCAGCACCAAGACCTACAACGGCTCGACGGCCGCAGGCGCCGCGAGCTACACCAGCAACCTGGGCAGCGACCTGGATGCCGGCAAGCTGCTGGGCAGCCTCGGCTACGTGACGTCCAGCAAGAATGTCGGCACCTACAGCACCGGCAACGGCTCCCTGACCGTCAACGGCCTGTACTCGGGACAGCAGGGGTACGACATCGGCTACCGCAACCTGGCGGCCAGCGTGACCGTCAACAAGGCCATGATCGGCACGATAACCGGGCTCAGCGTCGCCGACAGGGCCTACAACGGCACCACCACGGCCACGCTGAACAGCAGCAATGCCGTGTTCAGCGGCATGGTCGCGGGCGACAGCCTGAGCATCGGCTCGGCCAATGCCAGCTTCACCAACAAAAATGTCGGGACAGCCAAGACCGTCAACATCACGGGCATCACTGTCTCGGGTGCCGATGCCGGTAACTACAACGTTGGCACTACCGCGGTCGTCCTGGCCAATATCACCAAGGCCATCATCACTGTGACCGGTATTACCGCGCAGGACCGCACCTACGACGGCACCACCAACGCCAGCCTGAATACCGGCAACGTGACCTTCACCGGGCTCATCGGCAGCGAACGCGTCGACGTGAGTTCCGCCACCGGCACCTTCGACAGCAAGGACGCCGGTGACGGCAAGACCGTGAACATCAGCAATATCGTGCTCGGCGGATCCCAGTCCAGTAACTACACCCTGGCCAGTACGACCGCCACGGCCAGCGCCAATATCGCCAAGGCCAGTATCAGTGCCGTGACCGGCATCACCGCACAGGACCGTACCTATGACGGCACTGCCGATGCCAGCCTGGACACCGCCAATGCCGCATTCACCGGCCGCTTCGGCAACGACCAGCTGAGCGTGGCCTCGGCCAGCGGCGTCTTCGCCGACAAGAACGCAGGCGACGGCAAGAGCGTGAGTATCAGCAATATCGTTCTCGGTGGCGCCGATGCCGGTAACTACAACCTGGTTAGTACTACCGCTACGACCAGCGCCGATATTGCCAAGGCCAGTATCAGTGCCGTGACTGGCATCACCGCGCAGAACCGCACCTACGACGGCACCAGCGACGCCAGCCTGAGCACTGATACCGCCAGCTTCACCGGTCGTTTCGGCAACGACGAGTTGAGCGTGACCTCGGCCAGCGGCGCCTTTGCCGATAAGAACGCCGGCAACGGCAAGACGGTCGCTGTCACCGGGATCGTCCTCGGCGGCGCTGACGCGGGCAACTACACCCTGGGCGACGACACGGCGACTGCCAGCGCCGATATCGCCAAGGCGAGCATCAGCAGCGTGACGGGTATCACTGCGCAAAACCGGGTGTACGACGGCACCACCGACGCCAGCCTGAACGCAGGTGGCGCCGGCTTCACCGGTCGCCTCGGCAATGACGAGTTGAGCGTGGCCTCGGCCAGCGGCGCCTTCACCGACAAGAATGCCGGCAACGGCAAGACGGTCGCGATCACCGGGGTCGTCCTCGGCGGTGCTGACGCGGGTAACTACGCCCTGGTCGACAACACCGCCACCAGCAGCGCCGATATCGCCAAGGCCAGCATCAGTGCCGTGACCGGCATCACCGCGCAAAACCGCACCTACGACGGTACTGTGGATGCCAGCCTGAGCACCGGCGGCGCCGGCTTCACCGGTCGCCTCGGCAATGACGAACTGAGCGTGGCCTCGGCCAACGGCGCCTTCGCCGACAAGAACGCCGGGGATGGCAAGACGGTCGCGATCACCGGGATCGTCCTCGGCGGCGCTGACGCGGGTAACTACACCCTGGCCGACAACACGGCGACCAGCAGCGCCGGTATCGCCAAGGCCAGCATCAGTGCCGTGACCGGCATCACCGCGCAAAACCGCACCTACGACGGCACGACCGATACCAGCCTGAGCACCGGCACCGCCGGCTTCAGCGGTCGTTTCGGCAACGACGAACTGAGCGTGGCCTCGGCCAGCGGCGCCTTCGCCGACAAGAACGCCGGCAACGGCAAGACGGTGAATATCGGCAATATCGTGCTCGGTGGTGCCGATGCCGGTAACTACACCCTGGCCGACAGCACCGCCAGCACCACCGCCGATATCGCCAAGGCCAGCATCAGCACCGTGACCGGCATCACTGCGCAGAACCGCACTTACGACGGGACCACCGATGCCAGCCTGAACGCAGGCGGTGCCGGCTTCACCGGTCGCCTCGGCAACGACGAACTGAGCGTGGCCTCGGCCAGCGGCACCTTCGCCGACAAGAACGCCGGCAACGACAAGACGGTCGCGATCACCGGGATCGTCCTCGGTGGCGCCGACGCCGGCAACTACACGCTGGCTGATAACACCGCGAGCAGCCACGCCGATATCGCCAGGGCCAGTATCAGCGCCGTGACCGGTATCACCGCGCAAGACCGAACCTATGACGGCACCACCGACGCCAGCCTGAACTACAGCAATGCCGGCTTCAGCGGTCGCTTCGGCAACGACGAGCTGAGCGTAGCTTCGGCCAGCGGCGCCTTTGCTGACAAGAACGCCGGCAACGGCAAGACGGTCGCGATCAGGGGCATCACCCTCGCAGGCGCCGACGCCGGCAACTATGTCCTTGCCAGCGATACCAGCAGCACTCAAGCCAATATCGCCAAGGCTGCGCTGACCATCACCGCCTCTGACGCCAGCAAGGTGGCCGGGCAGGGCATTGTCCTGAGTGGCTACAGCACACAAGGCCTGGTCGCCGGCGATAGCGTCGCAGCGGTCAGCCTCGCCAGTAGCGGCGAGCCGGTCGGTGCGGCGGCGGGCAGCTACGCCATCGTTGCCAGCGACGCTAGCGGCTCGGCCTTGGACAACTATGCCATCCGTTACGAGGACGGCACCCTGCTGGTTACTCCTGCGCCCAGCGTGCCTGGTGAACCTGGCCAGCCAACTGAGCCGAGCCAGCCGAGCCAGCCGAGTCTGCCCGTTACCGGCCAGCCCTATGTCAGCGTCCTGGCCTCCAATGGCCAGGTCCTCTCCAGCGAGGCCGGGCGGCAGTCCGCCGAGTCCGAGTCCCAGGGCCGCGACATGCTGATCACCAACCCGTCCGACGAGCGCCTCAACCTGCACGTCGTCAACCAGGGCATCCGCCT
>Ga0222427_100294_pt1:5000-102243 | contig 102243 bp, 98 predicted proteins | sample 2B20Ametagenome_FD_182890 | JGI IMG/M metagenome (GOLD analysis project Ga0222427, IMG submission 182890) | Enriched microbial communities from leaf-cutter ant dump, University of Wisconsin, Madison, United States - 2B20A (version 2) | ecosystem: Environmental > Terrestrial > Nest >... | reverse complement strand
GCAGGTTCATCATGTCGTCGGTCATCGGTGGTCTCTCCAGAAAGGTTGGCTTCGCAACCAGACCCTACCGGAAAGCGCCGATGACCACCGCGCTATCCAGCTACACCACGTCTCGGGACGTCACCGGAAGAAGTCGGCCTCGCCGTCTGTCAGCGCCGACAGATTGGCCTCGATGCCGCCTCTGTCGGCTATGAAGGACGTGCCGAAACGGCGGGTATTGCGCTGTAATTCCTCCAGCCAGACCGGGAAGAAGGTAATGGTCAGCGTGTGGAGGGCGGCAAAGCGAACAAGCCCCTGTTCCGCCGGCGGGCGAAGCAATTCGCGCACCGAATAGAACATCCTGATGGCATCCTGCGCCATCGGCAGGAAATTGCGTCCGGCCGGTGTCAGTTCTGCCGGCAGGGTGGCGCGGCTGATCAGCGGCGCACCGATCCACGTCTCAAGCTGCTTGATGCGTCGGCTGAAAGCCGGCTGGGTGACGTTGCGGATTTCGGCGGCCCGTGAAAAGCTCGACGTTTCCGCGAGCGTGACAAAATCTTCGAGCCATTTGATTTCCACGCGGCCCTCCCGGCACGCCGGCCGCCTATCGAGCCAGGTTGGAGAGCATATTTCATTATGTTTGCAGCGTTATGCAAATTTTGCATTTCTCGTTGCGAAAACCGAATTGGCCATGTGGTCACGGACGCAGCAACGTAGACCCAACAAGAACCGGCAGGGAACCGGCGCCTCAAAGGCGCCAGTTTCGAATTTTGCCGTCGATCCGGGGAGCCGTCTTACGCCATTGATCCATAGTGGACCCTTGCAGTTTGTCGGACGATGCAGCGGAATCTTCGCCGATCGCGTGGGTCACCTGACACGGGTGGCGGTATGCTCACGGGGTGGCGCGAATTCGGGCGCCTTAGGGAAAATGGCGGATCGTCGCTTCGGGCCGACCAGAACCGGGATTTTGTGAACGCCGAGGAGAAGAAAAAGCAGCATGAGTTCCATGAAGCGTGCCGATCTCGTCCTGAAGGGCGGCAAAATCTGGACCGGTTACGGCAATCCGCTCGCGGAGGCGATCGCGGTCGTCGGCAATACGGTTCTGGCCAGCGGGTCTGATGCCGATATCTTGGCACTGGCCGGTCCGGGTACGAAGGTCGTGGATCTGGCGGGACGCTTTGCCATGCCGGGGCTCAACGATGCGCACCTGCATCTGATCTCGACGGGGCTGCTGCGCGGCAAGGTTGATGCGACGCCGGATGCCGCGCCGACACGCGCGGCGCTGATGGCCGCCTTGCAGGCGCGGGCGGCCGAGACGCCGAAGGGTGCGTGGGTCACGGCACGCGGGTTCGACCAGACCCGCTACCCCGACGCGCTGATGCCGACCGCCCAGGAACTGGACGCAGCGCTGCCCGACCATCCGGTTTCGGTGACGCGCGCCTGCGGCCATGTCACGGTGGTGAATTCGCAGGCTCTGGCGATGGCGGGGATCGGCCTCGACACACCCGATCCCGACGGCGGCCTGATCGGGCGCGAGAACGGCAGACTGACCGGAATGCTGGCGGAAAACGCCCAGAACCTCGTCTACGATATCCAGCCGACGCCTTCGCTCGCCGAGATCGTCGACGCCATCGAGGCCGGTGGGCGTCACCTTCTGCAATTCGGCATCACCTCCTGCATGGATGCCGCCGTCGGCCAGGTCGACGGCATGACCGAGATCGAAGCCTATCAGCAGGCCGAGCGGGACGGCCGGCTGCCGGTCCGCGTCTGGGCGACGCTGCTGGGCGATCCGGGTTCGTCCATCGTCGAGCCCTGCCACGCCGAAGGCCTCGTGACGGGCGTCGGCAGCGACATGTTCCGCATCGGCGGCGTGAAGGTGTTCACGGACGGTTCGGCCGGCGGGCGCACGGCCTGGATGCGTCGGCCCTATGTCGGCCAACCCGACAATTTCGGCGTGCGGATGCTGCCGGACGCGCAATTGTTCGACCTGGTCGACCGGTATACGGCCATGGGCTACACCATGGTCTGCCATGGCATCGGCGACGCCGCCATCGACCAGCTCGTACGCGCCTACGAGCGCGTGCGCGCCGCCGACCCCGGACACCGGCACCGCCATCGCATCGAGCATTGCGGCTATGTCGACGACGCATTGAACCAGCGGATGCTCAAGGCCGGCATCCTGCCGGCACCGCAACAGGCCTTCATCTACGATTTCGGCGACGCCTATATCGCGGTTCTCGGACCCGAGCGCGGGCTCTCTTCCTACCCGATCGCAACCTGGGATCGCCTTGGCATGAAACCGTCGACGGGAAGCGACTCGCCGGTCTGTTCGCCCAATCCTTTCCCGGACCTCTACGCCATGTTGACGCGCAGGACGCATAAGGGCACGGTGATGGACGCTTCCGAGATCCTGACGCCCGAACAGGCCCTGCGTGCCTATAGCGAGCACGGCGCTTATTCGCAGGGCGCGGAAACGGTGAAGGGCCGGCTGGAGCCGGGAATGCTCGCAGATATCGCCGTGTTCTCGAACGACCTCCTGACCGCCGAGCCCGAGGCGATCCTGCAGGGCACGCGCTGTGAAATGACAATTCTGGATGGGTGCATCGTCCATGGCGGAAGTTGAGGCGGGGTGCCGCGACGGACCCGGCTCTGATAGGAAATGAAAAACAAACCATACAGGGAGGAACTATGATGTTGACCAGACTTGGCTTGATTGCGGCGCTTGCGCTCGGCACGGCGAGCGCCGCGCTGGCGCAGGACGCTACGCCGAAGGACGGCGGAAAACTCATCTTCACCGCGCCCTACGGCAACTCCATCACCTCGCTTGACATCACGGCGACGCCGCACACGCAGGACGAGATCGTCGCCAAGGCGATCAATCGCTCCCTCTACAAATGGAATCCCATAAGCGGCAAACCCGAACTCGACCTTGCCGAGTCGGTCGAGAAGTCGGCGGACGGCAAGACCTACACCTACAAGCTTCGCGAGGCGACCTTCCACAACGGCGACAAGCTCGACGCCGATGACGTGATCTGGTCCTACAACCGGCTGGCCGATCCCAAGAAAGCGCTGCCGGGCGCCGAGCAGATGCTGCAGATCGAAGGCGTCGCCGAATTCCAGGCGGGCAAGGCCGATCACATCTCTGGACTGAAGAAGATCGACGACCGGACCGTCCAGATCACCTTCATCAACCTGGCCGAGCCCGGCTGGAACCTGATGTCGAACTACGCGCCGATCTATTCCAAGGATTATCCGGAAGACCAGCTCGCCTCCAAGCCGAACGGTCTCGGCCCGTTCAAGCTGGCGAATTACGTTCCCGGCTCGAAGGTCGAACTGGTCAAGTTCGACGATTTCTACGAGAAGGGCAAACCGCATCTCGACAAGCTCGACATCATGCTGATGGGCGAGGCTTCGGCGCGCGACGTTGCCTTCCGCAACGGCGAAATCGACGCCAGCGTTCTCGGGCCGGAGCAATATGAAGCCTACACCCAGGATCCGGCGCTGAAGGATCACATCCTCGAAGTCGCCGAGGTCTACACCCGCAACATCGGCTTCAATCCGAAGATCAAGGCCTTCCAGGACAAGCGCGTCCGTCAGGCGATCAACTACGCCATCGACAAGGACCTGATCATCAAGAAGCTGGCGAAGAACAAGGCCTATCCGGCCGTGTCATGGCTGCCGATCTCGTCGCCGGCCTTCGACAAGGACGCCAAGCCCTATGCCTACGACCCGGAAAAGGCCAAGGAGCTGCTCAAGGAGGCAGGCTTCGAGACCGGCCTGAAGTTCTCGGTCACCGCCACCCCGAACGAGAGCTGGGGCGTGCCGATCGTCGAGGCGATCATCCCCATGCTCGCCAAGGTGGGCGTCGAGGTGACGACGGATCCGGTGGATGGCTCGGTCCTGTCCGACAAGATCCTGTCCGACAATTTCGACGCCTATATCTGGTCGAACTCGTCGGGTCCGGACCCGCTGAAATACCTGACTTGCTTCTATTCGAAGACGCCGCAGAACGCCTGCAACTACGTCAAGTTCTCCAATGCCGACTTCGACAAGCTGATCGACGAAGCGGGCAACGCGACGGATCCGGCCAAGCAGAACGAGTTTCTGAGACAGGCGAACGACCTGCTGCAGGAAGAGGCGCCGGTCTGGTTCTTCAACTACAACAAGGCGGTCATGGCCTACCAGCCGTGGGTCCACGGGCTGAAGCCGAACGGCGCGGAAATGGCGATCCAGGACTACGAAGACATCTGGATCGACGACAGCGCCCCCGCATCGCGCAAGTAGCGGGCGACATCGCGGACGGGCGGAACCGGCCGTACGGTTCCGCCCGCGCATGGCACCGGCCGAATGGGAGATAGAGCCCGCCTATGTTGCGCTTCATCCTTCGTCGCATGCTGCAGATGATCCCGACCCTTCTGGCGGTCGTGCTTATCATCTTCGTCATCTTCAGCGTGGTCCCCGGCTCGTTCATAACGAGCCTGATGTCGGAGGGGCGCAACGTCATGAACGCGGACGTCCTGGCGCATCTGAACCAACAGTTCGGGCTGGACAAGCCGCTGCCGGTGCGCCTGTGGGATTATCTCTGGGGGCTGGCGCATTTCGACCTCGGAATTTCCTACCGGACGCGTTCGCCGGTATGGGACGTGATCGAGCCGCGGCTGTGGCCGTCCGTCAAGCTCGCGCTGGCGGCGATGGGGTTCGCCGCGGTGGTCGGCATTCCGCTGGGGTTTCTGGCGGCGCTCAAGCCCGGCAGCGTGTTCGACACGGGCACGATGATGATGGCCGTTTCCGGGCTCTCGCTTCCCGAGTTCTGGTTCGGCCTCTTGCTGATGTATGTCTTCGCGCTGCATCTGGGCCTGTTGCCCAGCTTCGGCTACCAGGCCGGAAGCGTCAGATACATCATATTGCCTGCCGTCGCGCTCGGCGTATCGCCGATGGCGCTGCTGGCGCGAACCACCCGCGCCGGCGTGCTTGACGTGATGAACGCCGACTTCGTGCGCACCGCGCGCGCCAAGGGCCTGTCCGAGCCGCGCCTGGTGCGGGCCCATGTCACCCGCAACGTGCTGGTGCTGGTCCTGACCACGCTCGGCCTCCAGGTCGGCTCGCTCATGGGCCAGGCGATCGTGATCGAGAAGCTGTTTTCCTGGCCGGGCATCGGCTCGCTCCTTGTCGACAGCGTGTCGACGCGTGACATTCCGGTGGTCCAGGGCACGGTCATCGTGATCGTCTTGTGGTTCCTGGTCATCAACATGCTGGTCGACGTCGCCTACGCGGCCATCGACCCGCGCATCAAGGTGACCTGACCGATGCGCGTGCGATTCAATTTCGCCCTGGGACTGGTGCTGGCGCTTCTGGTGATCGCCGCGGCGATCAGCGCCGGCTGGATAGCGCCTTACGATCCGATATTCGATGCGGACCTGATGAATTCCGAAATGCCCCCGAGCTGGGCACATTGGCTGGGCACCGACGGCCAGGGCCGCGATGTGCTTTCCCGCATCCTCTACGGTGCGCGCGTGTCGCTTACCGTCGGTCTCGTTTCGCAACTGATCAACTCCTGCATCGGCACGGCGCTCGGCGTTTCGGCCGGCTATTTCGGCGGCTGGTGGGATGACCTCGTGAACGGGCTGACCAATGTCATGCTGGCGATCCCGTCCTTGGTCTTCGCGCTCGCCATCATGGCCGTGCTGGGACCGGGCCTGCCCAGCCTTCTGATCGCGCTCGGCCTGACCAACTGGTCGTGGACCTGCCGCATCGCCCGCAGTTCCACGCTTTCGCTCAAGAACCAGGGCTTCGTTCAGGCGGCCAAGACGGCCGGTTTCGGCGACACCAACATCATGCGCACGCAGATCCTGCCCAACATCCTGGGACCGGTCCTCGTCATCGCCACGCTCGGCATCGGCGGCGCGGTCCTGGCGGAGGCGGCGCTGTCCTTCCTCGGCGTCGGCATCCGCCCGCCCCAGCCGAGCTGGGGCAACATGCTGACCGACGCGCGCGAGCTGATCCGCACGGCGCCCTGGGCCTCGATCTTTCCGGGGCTCGCGATCTTTATCACGGTCCTCGGCTTCAACCTTCTGGGCGACGGGCTGCGCGACATGCTCGATCCCCATATGAGGACCCGCAGGACATGAGCGGCGCTCCTTCCGAGCCGATGCTGCCTGACCCCGTCCTGTCGGTGCGCGACCTGCGCATCGGCGTTGGCCGCGGCAACGAACTCCTGCACGGTGTCTCCTTCGACATCCTGCCAGGCGAAACCTACGGTCTGGTTGGCGAATCCGGCTCCGGCAAAAGCATCACCGGCCTGTCGGTGATGGGCCTGCTGAAGCGTCCGCTGCAGGTGACAGGCGGCTCGGTGGTCTTCCGCGGACAGGATGTCCTGACGCTTGGCCGGCGCGCCCGGCGCAAACTGCGCGGCGACCGCATGGCGATGGTGTTCCAGGAGCCGATGACGGCACTCAACCCGCTGGCGACGGTCGGCCGCCAGATCGCCGAGATGTTCGTCATCCATCGCGGCATGGGATGGGCACAAGCGCGCAGGAAAGCCGTCGAAGCACTGGAAAGCGTGCGGGTGCCTGCGCCGGAGGAACGCGCCCGGTCCTACCCGCACCAGCTTTCCGGCGGTATGCGCCAGCGCGTCATGATCGCCATCGCGCTGGCCTGCCGCCCCGACCTTTTGATCGCGGACGAGCCGACCACCGCACTCGACGTGACGGTGCAGGCAGGCGTGCTGGAACTCATCGCCGAGCTTTGCAAGGCTGAGGGCACGGCTGTCCTGCTGGTCAGCCACGATCTCGGAGTGATCGCCAATATGTGCCGGCGGGTCGGTGTGATGGACCGGGGCAGGCTGGTCGAGGAACAGGACACCAGGGCGCTGTTCGAAAACCCTCTGCACCCGTACACGAGGGGTCTGCTGGCCGCGCGCCCGCGCCTTGGTTCGCGCTCGCCTGCCGGGCGCGGCCGCCTGACCGAACTGGATCAGGTCGTCACCGGCGAGGAGCGCGGACGCGAAGCGCCGACGCTGACCACGCCGCGCGGCCTTCGTCTGGAGGCCAGCGCATGAAGGTGCCGCTGCTGGAGATCCGCGACCTCACTGTCCATTTCCCGCTGGCGCGCCTCTCGCTGCTCGGACGCAAGCGAACGCTGCGCGCCGTGCAGGGCGTGAACCTGACGCTCAACGAAGGCGAGTGCCTGTCCATCGTCGGCGAATCCGGCTGTGGCAAGTCCACCACCGCGCTAACCGTGATGGGGCTGCAGGAGCCGACTTCGGGAGAAATCCTGTTCCAGGGCAAGCCGCTGACGGGGGCCGGCGCACCCGGCCGCAAGGAGCGCGCCCGCATCGCCCAGATGGTGTTCCAGGACCCTTATGCCTCACTCAATCCGCGCCAGACCATCGGGCGCATGCTGTCCGCGCAGCTTGCCCTGCACGGCATCGCCAGGGGAAGCGAGGCCCGCGACCGCGTCGCCGATATGCTGAAGCGAGTCGGTCTGACGCCCGACCACGCCGACCGCTATCCGCACGAATTCTCCGGTGGGCAGCGCCAACGCATCGGCATTGCGCGCGCCCTGATGCTCGACCCGAAGATCCTCGTGTTGGACGAACCGGTATCGGCGCTGGACGTGTCGATCCAGGCGCAGATCATCAACCTCCTGATGGACCTGCAGGAAACGCTCGGCCTGAGCTATATCATGATCTCGCATGATCTCAGCGTGGTCGAACACGTCAGCGACCGGGTCGCGGTGATGTATTTCGGCCGCGTCGTCGAGGAGGGCGACTGGCGTTCGATCTTCAGCCGCCCGACGCATCCCTACACACGCCGCCTGATCGGCTCGGTTCCGGATCCCGACGCGATCCTGACCGGCGCGCGCGGCCTGCCGGATGCCGCGCCCATCCCCGACGCCTCGCGCTTCTCGCCCGACATTTCGCGCCGCCCCGATCCCGACGAGGAGCCCGAGCCGAGCACGCTTGTCCGGATCGGCGAAAACCACTGCGTCCGCCTCGCGCAATAACTCCTGAAAGATACAGAGATTATCGATGCCATTCACGGTCCTCACCGCCGAATTCATGCACGAGAGCAACACGTTCTCGCGCTACCGAACCGACCTGCCGCAATTCGAGGTGGACGCGCTGTACTACGGCGACGAGGCCATCCGCGCCCGCCGCAACGCCAATACCGAACTGGCCGGCTTCATGGATGTCGCCGAACCGGCCGGCTGGACTGTCGTCCATGCGATCTCGGCGCATGCGGTGCCCGGCGGCCGGGTGACGAAGGCGGCCTATGATCACATCGCCGGCGTCATCCTCGATGCCGCGCGGGCGCACGCGGGCCGGCTCGACGGCGTGCTGCTCGGCATGCACGGCTCGATGGTGCCCGACTTCTGCGACGACGGAGAAGGCTACCTGCTCGGCCTGCTGCGGGCCGAACTCGGGAACGACATTCCCATCGCGGTGACGCTCGACCTGCATGCGATGGTTTCGGAGGATATGGTCCGGCACGCGCAGATCTTCGTGTCCTACAAGACCTATCCGCATGTCGACATGCGCGAGGGCGGCGCCCATGCCGCCCGCATCCTCGATCGGGCGATGAAGGGCGAGATCGCGCCGCGCACCGTCAGGGCGCATGTGCCGATGCTGGATGAGGCGAATTCCGGCCGCACCGATATTCCCGAGACGCTGGCGCTGTATGAGCGCGCCCGCGAAGCCGAGGCAGAAGGCCTGCTCGCGGTCTCCGTCAATTCGGGGTTCACCGGAGCGGACGTGTCCTGCGTCGGTCCGACGGTGCTCGCGACCTATGACAGCCACGATCCTCAAGCCGAAGCGGCCGCAAGGCGCGTTACGGAGGAACTGGCCGACCGGATCTGGCAGGGGCGAACGAAAAAGCGCAACGTCTTCGTCGAAGTCGACGAGGCGTCGGCCGAAGCGCTCGCCTGGACAGGCGAAAAACCGCTCGTCATCGCCGACTATGCCGACAATCCGGGCGCCGGATCCTATGGCGATTCGACCGCGCTGCTGAAGGGCTTGCTCGATGCAGGTGTGCAGGATGGCGTGTTCGCGCCGATGGTCGATGCCGAGGCGGCGGCGACCCTGCATCGTCATGGCGAAGGCGATACTGTAACAGTGACGTTCGGCGGCAGGGGCGCGCCGGACTTCGGCGGCGGTCCGCTGACGGTGACGGGCGTGATACGAAAGCTTTCGGACGGCGCCTATATCGGCGACGGGCCGATCCAGGGCGGGCTTGCACATAGTTTTGGCCCCACCGTCGTTATCGACGTCGACGGGATCGAAGTGCTGATCGTCTCGGAGGCACAGCAGATGGTCGATCTCCAGCAATTGCGCGCTTTCGGGATCGAACCGACGGATCGGCGCGTGTTGGTTCTGAAATCAATGCAGCATTTCCGGGCGGCTTTCGAGCCGATAGCGGGCAGGGTCATCGTCTGCGATGCAGGCGCGCTGGCAACGCCGCGGGCGGAACGGCGTCCCTACACCCGTGTGCCACGCCCGCTCTGGCCGCTCGACAAGGATTTCGAGCGTTTGGTTTAACCCTGTCTCCTTGACAGACACGCTCTGACCCCTTCTGGAGAAGGCTCGCGTCAGTGTGGTGCAGATCATCCGACAGTCGCCCATGTTGGTCGTCTTAGGAAGATCGCTTCAGCCAAATTTGCTCCAAAAGCGGACTGACAAGCGTCGGCTCCGCCTCAGTCAGCTCACTATGAGCTTCGATAGCCCGAAAACGGCAATGAACCTTCTCGCTTTCGGGGCAGACGGCTTGGGTGACGAACTCCTGCGCGGTACGGTGATGATCTCGGTCATCACCGTACCGGGCCTAAAGCGAGTGGTGTGTCGCCGCCCCATATAAAGACGAAGCCGAAGCTCGTAGCTCGTTCATACAGATACATCCGGCGCCTTTGACTGCTGCCCGAATCGTAGATGAGGCTATTGAAAACACCCTCGGATTGATTGATGCAAAAGCATGTGCCAGGCGGCCGATGCCGCCTGGCACCAACGGGAAATCCGCTTCAGTTGCCCATCATCTGCTTGGCATTTTCCGGCGTGACGGCCGTCGTGTCGACCGTAACAGTAGCCGGCACCGACGTTGCGCAATCGAGCAGGATCGATTTTGCCATGTCGATCGCTTCCTTGGCGCCGGTGGGGTAGACGAAGGTGGCCGCCCAGTCGCCCTTGGCGACGGCTTCGATGCCGCCGGCCGGACCGGGAAGACCATCCGTACCGATAACCTTCACCTCCTTGCCCGCACCCTTGGCCGCCAGCAGCGCGCCGGCCGCCATCATGTCGTTCGATGCATAGACCATCTTGATGTCGGGATGCGCCTGAAGCATGGCGGCGAACGCCGTCTGGGCCTTGTCCGGCAGCCAGTCGGCCGCCTGTTCCGCGACGATCTGGATCTTCGAGTTGCCCTTTACACCGTCCTTGAAGCCGTTGAGGCGCTCCACGGCGGGCGTCGAGCTCGGCAGGCCTTCCAGGACCGCTGCCTCGCCGCCGTCCGGCAACAGCGTCTTGGCGGTGTATTCGCCAGCAGCCTGCGCGATCTTGTAATTGTCGCCGCCGATGAAGGCCGTGTAATCCTTGCCGGGGTCGCCATTCGTCTTGCGGTCGAGCTCGATGACCGGAATGCCGGCGTCCATCGCCCGCTTGACGGCCGGTGTCAGCGGCGCGGCCTCGAATGGCGAGATCAGCAGCACGTCCACCTTCTGGGTAATGAAGTTGTCCACCTGTGAGGTTTGCGTGTTCACGTTGCCGGCGCCGTCGGCGATCTGCAGCGTGAACTGCGGGACTTTCTTCGCCTCGGCCGTCAGCTCGTCATTGACGTGCTGCCGGTAGGGTTCGGCGTTATTGGCCTGCGAGAAGCCGATGATGAATTCACCGTCCTTCGAACAGGCCTTCACCAGCGGATCGGCCGCATAGGCGCAGGTGGCAAAGCCGATGCAGGATCCTGCCAGCAGCGCGAGCCGCGCCGCATGGCCAACTCTTCTGTCCTTCCAGTCCATTGTCTTCTCCTCCAATTGGCCTCCCGGGCCTGGGTGTGGTTCAGTCCTTGTCGCCACCTCCTATCGACCCAATCCCTCGCGGCGACGGACGAGAGATTGAAGCATCGCCGCCAGCACGATGATCGCGGCGGTCGCGAGCAGTTGCATGGCGGGCGTGATGTTGTTGAGCTGAAGGATGTTGGCGAGCGCCCCGAGCATGATCGTGCCGGCGACGGTGCCGACCATCGATCCGGAGCCGCCGAACAGGCTTGTGCCGCCGATGACGACGGCGGCGATGGCCGTCAATTCATAACCCGCGCCGTCGTTGGCGCTGCCGAAGTTGAACTGGCCGGCATGGACGATACCGGCAAGCGCCGAAGCGAAACCTGTGATGGCGTAGACCGAGATCTTGATGGCGGAAACGGGAACGCCGGAGATTCGGGCCGCACGATCGTTGCCGCCGACGGCGAAGACATACCGGCCGAAGCGCGTGGTGTTGAGAACCACCGTCGCGATGCCGGCGAAGACGATGAAGACGATCGTTGCCACAGGCACGACGTTGTCGAAAAGACGTTCGCCGAGCACGGCGAAGATGGGAGGCGCCAGCCCGGGGCCGTCGCCGTACGAGATGTTGATGTACTGGTTGTCCGAGACGACCAGCGCCAGCCCGCGCGCCGCCTGCAGGCCGGCCAGCGTGACGATGAAGGGCTCAAGCCTGAAACGGCTCGAGATCACGCCCTGGACCAGGCCGAACGCTGTCCCCATCAGCAGCACCGCCAGCAGCGTGGTGATCAGGCCGAAACCGCCCGACACCATCATCGTCGCCGTCACCACGCTGGAAAGCCCGAGCACGGCGCCGACGGAAAGGTCGATACCCGCCGTGATGATGACGAAGGTCATGCCGATGGCGATGATGCCGGTTTCCGAGACCGCCCGGATGATGTTGGCGATATTGTCGGGCGCCAGGAACAGGATGGCTCCATGCCGCCTGGGCGAGAAGATCACCCCGCCGATGACCACCAGCACAAGGCCGATCAGGCTTTGGAAGCGGACGATGATCGCCAGCGGATCGCTGCGCCTGGCCTGCTGGGCGGCCGCTGCATTCGCGGATGGTGTCTGTTGTTCGGACATCAAGCCTCCCTGCCGTTGGCGGCGGCGAGCACGGTGTGCTCGTCCACGCCGCCGGAGAATTCCGCCACGCTGCGGCCGGCCCGCAACACGATGATGCGATCGCACAGGCCGATCAGTTCAGGCATCTCGCTCGATGCCACCAATATGCCGAGACCTTGCGAGGCCAGCAGCCGCAAGCGCGCGTAGATTTCCCCCTTGGCGCCGACATCGACGCCGCGGGTGGGCTCGTCCAGCAGGAGCAGGCGCGGTTTTCCGAGCACTTCCTTGGCGAGGACGACCTTCTGCTGGTTACCGCCCGAAAGCGCCCCGACGGCGATGTCGGGATTGCGCGGCCTGATGTCGAACTGGCCGAAGGACTCCTTGACGGCCTCGTCCTGTCTCTTTCGGGACATGAAACCGCTCGGCGATATGCGGCGGATGATCGACATCACCAGATTGACGCCGACGGCCATGCGCAGCATCAGGCCGCTGCCGCGCCGGTCGTCGGTCACGAAGGCGATGCCGGCCCTGCGAGCGGCAGCGATCGACTTTAGCGTTGCAGGCTTGCCGCTGACCGCAATGTCGCCGTGCCAGCGGCCCGCCAGTCCCGTGCCATAGAGGGCGCTGAGCAATTCGGTGCGGCCCGCGCCCATGATCCCGGCAAGGCCGACGATCTCGCCCTCATGGATGTCGAAACTCACGCTCTCGGGCGGTTGCCAGCCGGCGGCGGGCCGGGTTGGCCTGAAGCCCGCGTCGCGCAGATGGAGCAAAGGCTTGCCCACGGTCGCGGCACGTCGCGGGTAAAGTTCATCCAGCGGTCGGCCGACGAGCAGCCGCACCAGCTCCGCCTGCGGCGCGTCCGGCGCTGTGACGCCGGCGACGCGCCCATCGCGCATGACGGTGACGCGATGGGCGATGTGGGGCACCTCTTCCAGCCGGTGCGAGATGTAGATGATCCCGACGCCGCTGGCGCTCAGCCGCCGCATGATTGCGAAAAGACGCTCGACTTCGCCGACTGTCAGCGCCGCGGTCGGCTCGTCCATGATGAGGACCTTGGTGGCATAGGACAACGCCTTGACGATGGCCACCACCTGCCTTTGGCCGACGGAAAGATCCGCAACCGGGCGCGCGGGGTCGATCCCGAGGTCGATCGCCTCGAGCCGTTTGCGGGCTTCGGTGCGCATGCGCTGCGTATCGAGCATTCCGCTTGGCCGCATCAGTTCACGGCCAAGGAAGAGGTTGGAGGCGACGTCGAGGCTGGGAACCAGGTCCAATTCCTGGAAGATGGTTGCAATACCCGCGGCCTGCGCGTCGCGAGGCGATGCAAAACGCATGGAAGCGCCGTCAAGCCGAATGACGCCTGCGTCAGGCATATGCACGCCCGAAAGCAGGTTCATCAGCGTCGATTTGCCGGCACCGTTCTCGCCGAGCAACGCGTGAATCTCGCCGGCCTTCAGGTCGAAGTCGACGCCGCGCAACGCCTGGACGCCACCGAAATGCTTGACGGCTCCGGTCACAGACAGCAGGGGCTCGCTCATGCCGGCGCTCCACATGATCCGCGTACCCGAAGGCTTGGCGCCAGGCGCAGGGTGCGCCGCGCCCCGTCCGGCTTAGCGATGCGTTCGATCAGGAGCTCCGCGGCCTGCTGGCCGATGTCGTTGCACGGCTGCGCCACCAGGGTAAGGCGAGGCTCGAAATAGTCCGCCCATTCGAAATCGTCGATGCCGAGGACGGACAGATCCACCGGGACGCGCAACTGCCGCTCCCGCGCCGCGCGCATGACGCCGATCATGGTCAGGTTGTTGTTGGCGATAATCGCCGTCGGTGGAACGGGAAGCGACAAAAGCCGATGAGTCGAAACCGATGCCTGGGCCGTGCCGGTGTTGCTGTCGCTGATATAGGCGGCCGGCACGTCCAGTCCGCGCGCAGCCATCGCCGTCTTGAATGCGTCCACACGCTCGATGGTCGTTGCGAAGCCAGGTTGTCCCGCGATGAAGCCCACGCGCTCGTGCCCGGCCTCGGCAACATGCGCTACCAACGCTTCGACGGCCGCTACATTGTCCAGCCCGATCTGATCGAAGCGGCTGTCCGAGAGGCGATCGACAAGGACGCACGGAACGCCCTTTTCCAGCATGTAGTCGAGTGAACTCCGCGGTTCGCGGGACGGAGCAAGGATGATCCCGTCGACGCGCCTCTGATGCAACTGGCGGATGACCGCCAGTTCGCGCTCCGGATCTTCCTGGGTGTCACAGAGGAAGACCGTCAGGCCGCGGCGCGAGCACTCAGCTTCGACGGCACAGATGATGTCGCTGAAATAGGGATTGGATATGGCCGATATGGCCAATCCGACAGTTCCGGTCGACGCCATTTTCAGCGACCGGGCCACCGTGTTGGGAATATATCCAACCTCGGCGACGACGTCCTCCACACGCCTGACCTTGGCAGGCGAGACATAGCGCGTCTTGTTGATGACGTGAGAAACGGTCGAGACCGACACGCCGGCCATTCTGGCGACTTGGGCAATAGTGGTCATCGGCGCAGCCAACCTGACGGCGGCGACGCGACATGGCGTGCGACCAAATTTTCCTCCCAGCCGAGCCAATCTCCAACCTCTGGAAGCTGGGAAATCGCCCGAGTGTCAGACGCTAGCGTTGTCGATACGTTTGCGCAAACGTTTTTTTGGTCATCTGTTGCCCTCAGAAACGACCAGCAGCATGGTGCAACGTGCCATGACGCTGATCAGGCAGCGTAGCAAAGATGGATTACCGACAGGGGTAGCGGTGATTTTTTCCACGATCGAGGGGACGAAGGGCAGGTTGGCCGGGATGTCGGTGTTCTGTAGCGCCTGCAGGTGAGAAGTTGGGGTCGTTTGCGGGAGAGGGCGCGCGCGAGGCGGACCAGCAGTCGCTTGCTGATGACGGCATTGCTCGTGTCGAGAGATAGAAACGGAACAGCGGTCCCAAACCATCCCTTTGAAGTTTGGGAAAAATCGCAAATCGTAAAAGGAAATCAATGCGATGAAAAAGTGGTTGGTACGCCCTAGGGGAATCGAACCCCTGTTTGCGCCGTGAGAGGGCGCCGTCCTGACCGCTAGACGAAGGGCGCAGCCGAGAGGCGCCATATAGGCTGAGGATTTCCAAAATGCAACAGGGCGCGTGCGCAGGGCGTGCATGTCGCACAGCTTGCGTGGGAGCGCCTCAGTTGCGGACCGCGAACTGCCCGATGATGCGCCCTGCCGCCATGTCGTAGACGAAGATGGTCCGGCTGCCGTCGGCCAGTTCGGCGTCGATCGACAGCCGGTTGCTCGAGAGCGACTGCGAGACGATCTTCGATCCGACGGGAAGGACGATGTCGCCGGCGAGCGGCGCGTCGGCGGGAACGGGGATCTCGCTCGCGGCAGGGAGCGGGGGCGCCGCCTTTTGCCGCTTGTAGACAAGGGCGCCGACCACCACCATAAGGGCCAGGAACAGGAGGCCGAGATTGATCCCCATGAAGCGCACCATCTTGCGGCGCACCTTCTCCAGATCGGGGTCGAGCGGCTTTTCCTCTTCTTCGTCGGCATATGGCCGGGGCATGGCGTCTCCAGCGGTTCCTGAAAGATGAGCGCTCATAGCGAAGAGACGGACGAATTGATAGGGGCCTCGCGGCAGCTGACGGCGGATGCCGCCGCAGCCGGCCAGCGGCTCGACCAATGGCTGGCGGGACGGCTTGGCCCGGACCTGTCGCGCAGCCGCATCCAGGCGCTGATCCGCCAGGGCGCCGTGCAGGTCGGCGGGCAGGCTGTCACCGAGGCAAAGCACAAACTCGCCTCGGGCGATACCGTCACTCTCGATGTGCCCGAACCCGAATCCGCCGAGCCGCAGGGCGAGGCGATCCCGCTCGATATCCTCTACGAGGACGACGCGCTGATCGTTGTCAACAAGCCGGCAGGGCTGGTCGTGCATCCGGGCGCCGGCAATTGGACAGGAACGCTGGTCAATGCGCTGATCCACCACTGCGGCGACAGCCTGTCCGGCATCGGCGGTGTCAGGCGGCCGGGCATCGTGCACCGGCTCGACAAGGACACGTCCGGCGTCATGGTCGTGGCCAAGACCGACCAGGCGCATCGCGCATTGTCGGAGGCCTTCGCCGATCACGGCCGCACCGGCGACCTCAGGCGCGCCTATGTCGCGCTTGTCTGGGGCATTCCCACGCGCGTGTCGGGCATGATCAACGCGCCGCTCGGGCGAGCGGCGGACAGGGTCCGGCGCGCCGTCGTGCCGGCGACCCGCGACGACGCCCGCCATGCGGTGACGCACTATGCGGTGGAGGAACGGTTCGGCGAGGGGCAGGCCAAATACGCGACCGCCAGCCTGGTCGAATGCCGGCTGGAAACCGGCCGCACCCATCAGATCCGAGTGCATATGGCCCATATCGGCCATCCGCTGGTCGGCGACCGGGATTACGGCCAGGCTTTCCGCAGCAAGGCCAACCGGCTGCCGGAGCCTGAGGCGACGACCGTGCGCGAGTTTCCCCGGCAGGCGTTGCATGCCAGGCTCCTTGAATTCTCGCATCCGGATACCCATATCACGATGAGGTTCGAGGCGCCGATGCCAGGGGATATGGAGAATCTCGTCGACGCCTTCCGAAGACTCTGAACCGCATCAACGAAGCCGACCCGCCAAAAATCCTTATCCGATCCGCAAAAAACCTGACTGGCATTGTTCACTTTGGCGTGACAGACTGTTCTGCCTTGAACAAAAGCTGTCTTTTCTGGTTTTGTTCCTGTATAAATTGATCCTGCGAACGTGCGCTTCGGCGTTCGCGTCATATGCCCGCCGTGTTTCGGGGGCACTCTCATGAGAGGAGGGCGCACCTTATGGCCCAGTCACTACCCAGCATCGTTTCCGGAGAAGGGGGGCTCACCCGCTACCTGGAAGAAATCCGCCGTTTCCCCATGCTGCAGCCGCAGGAAGAGTACATGCTCGCCAAGCGGTATCAGGAGCATGACGACACCAACGCGGCGCACAAGCTCGTCACCAGCCATCTGAGGCTCGTGGCCAAGATCGCCATGGGCTATCGCGGCTACGGCCTGCCGATCGGCGAGGTGATCTCGGAAGGCAATGTCGGCCTCATGCAGGCCGTGAAGAAATTCGAGCCGGAGCGTGGTTTCCGGCTGGCCACCTATGCCATGTGGTGGATCAAGGCCTCGATCCAGGAATACATCCTGCGCTCGTGGAGCCTGGTCAAGATGGGCACGACCGCCAACCAGAAGCGCCTGTTCTTCAACCTCAGGAAGGTGAAGGGCAAGATCCAGGCGCTCGACGACGGCGACCTCAAGCCCGACCAGATCGCGGAGATCGCCACCCGCCTCAACGTCTCCGAAGCGGAAGTGGTGTCGATGAACCGCCGCCTGTCGGGCGACGCCTCGCTCAACGCGCCGATCCGCGCCACCGAAGGCGAGAGCGGCGAGTGGCAGGACTGGCTGGTGGACGACAGCGACAGCCAGGAAGACATGCTGGTCGAGCAGGACGAACTGGAGAACCGCCGCAAGATGCTGGCGGGCGCCATGTCCGTACTGAACGATCGCGAGCGGCGCATCTTCGAGGCACGCCGCCTGTCCGAGGATCCGCTGACGCTGGAAGACCTGTCGTCCGAGTTCGACATTTCGCGCGAGCGCGTGCGCCAGATCGAGGTGCGTGCCTTCGAGAAGGTGCAGGACGCGGTCAAGGCCGCCGCCAAGCGGCAGGCCCAGGCGCTTCGCACCATCGAGGCGCAGCCGGCGGCATAAGGCTCGTCGATCTGCATGAATGTAAAGCGGCGCCGTTTTACGGCGCCGCTTTTTTGCGGGCGAAGACGCGATCTCTGTGAGTCGCTTCATCCGATCGTCATCCCGGCCAAGGAGCGTAGCGACGCAGAGCCGGGACCCATTCCGGAACATCGGCAAGGTCATGGAATGGGTCCCGGATACGAATTTCTCGCTGCGCTCGAAACCCGTTCCGGGATGACGGAAAGCGACGAGCCTTAAGCGCTCGGCTGCTTCGCCTTGCGGATGTAGGGCAGGATCGTCTCGAAGGCGCCGAAGCGCTTCACCGCATCCTCGTCCGAGACCGAGCCGGCGATGACGACGTCCTCGCCCGGCTTCCAGTCCGCCGGCGTCGAGACCGGGAATTTGGCGGTGAGCTGGATGGAATCGATGGCGCGCAGGATTTCCTGGAAGTTGCGGCCGGTCGACATCGGATAGGTGAGGATCAGCTTGATCTTCTTGTCGGGGCCGATCACGAAGACCGAGCGCACCGTGGCGTTGTCGGCAGGGGTGCGGCCCTCGGAGGTGTCGCCGGCGCTGGCGGGCAGCATGTCGTAGAGCTTGGCCACCTTGAGGTCCTTGTCGCCGATCATCGGATAGTTGACGGCGTGGCCGGTCGCCTTCTGGATGTCGCCTTTCCATTTGACGTGGCTCTCGACCGGATCGACCGAGATGCCGATGATCTTGGCGTTGCGCTTGTCGAACTCGCCCTTGAGGCCGGCCATGGTGCCGAGTTCGGTGGTGCAGATCGGCGTGAAATCCTTGGGATGCGAGAACAGCACGGCCCAGCCGTCGCCGATCCAGTCATGGAAGTGGATCGGCCCGTCGGTGCTGTCGGCGGTGAAATCGGGGGCGGTGTCGTTGATGCGAAGGCTCATGACGCGTTCCTTGTCTGGCGTTGCGCGGACGCTCGATGCCGTCCGCTTTCGGCGGTATTCTATCTTTTCTCAAAATGGGGCCGGAAGGAAGCGGCCACAGGTAATTCGACCATTGCCGAAACATCATTCCGGCATCGGGCAGGAAAAGAGAAGGAATTTGCGATGCTGGAAGAGCCGGCCGTCAGGCTTTGCGGACCGCCAGCGTCGCGGCCAGATCTTCCATGCGCTGGGCCACGGCGCCGAGCGCGCCTGTCAGCGCGGCATCGTTCTTGTCGGCCTTGGTCAGCGCGTCGTCGCGGGTCTTGCGCAGCGTCTGCACCTCGGTTTCCATGCCCTTGATGCGCTTCTGCAACTCGCTCAGCTCGTCCATGACCATGATTCCGGCCATGACGGTCAGCCGCTGGTCGCCGATCTCGCCGAAGGACTCCTTGAGATGCGAGACATAGCGGTCGAACCGCTCGGCCAGGTCGGTCAGATGCTCTTCCTGGCCTTCGTCGCAGGCCATCCGGTACTGCTTGCCGTCGATGGATACGGTGACCTGCGCCATGCAGAAAACTCCCTAGCGGTCGAGGACCGCGCGAATGGTTTCCATCGCCGTCACCAGCCGGCGGGAGACCTCCTTGTTGGCCTCCTCCAGCCGCTCGGCGCGGGCCTCGGAATTGTCCAGTTCCTGGGCGAGCCGCGAACGGTCCGCATTCATGCGCTGCACCTCGGCCTCGGCTTCGGAATAGTCGCGCTCGTGCTCGAGCCGCGCCGCGACCGCGTTTTCCAGCCCTTCCATGGCCTTGCCCAGCCGGGCGATGACTTCCTTGAGCGTGGTTTCCCCGGTCATGGCCTTAAAATCCTGTCCCTGCCCATCACCGAATCGTGCGCATTCAACGCCTTAGTTCGCAAAACATTAGGCGGCGGTTGAATGGCCAGTCAATAAAGGCGTCGCGACTGTCCCCCGCTAACGGCAAAGTGAGGACGCAAGATGAGCGTTCATAACGGTTTAAACGATTTAAATCGATTTAGGTTTTATTGACTCAGCCGTGCCGCCTGCTATGTGTCGCAGCATCTTTCCCGAACCGTCTGCCAGGAGGAACCATGGTTTCGCGCGAACAACATGACCGGATGGCCAATGCCATCCGCTTCCTTTCGATGGATGCGGTCGAGAAGGCGAATTCCGGCCATCCCGGTCTGCCGATGGGCTGCGCCGACGTCGCTACCGTCCTGTTCACCCGGTTCCTGAAATTCGATGCGAAGAATCCCCACTGGGCCGACCGCGACCGCTTCATCCTGTCGGCCGGCCATGGCTCGATGCTGCTCTATTCGCTCCTCTACCTCACCGGCTACGAGGACATGACGATCGACCAGATCAAGAATTTCCGCCAGCTCGGGTCGAAGACCGCCGGCCATCCCGAATACGGCCACGCAACCGGCATCGAGACCACCACCGGTCCGCTCGGCCAGGGCATCGCCAATTCGGTGGGCTTCGCGCTCGGCGAGCGCATCATGAACGCGGCCTTCGGCGACGACCTCGTCAACCACTTCACCTATGTGCTGGCGGGCGACGGCTGCCTGATGGAGGGCGTTTCCCAGGAGGCCATCTCTCTGGCCGGGCACCTGAAGCTCAACAAGCTGATCGTGTTCTGGGACAACAACAACATCTCCATCGACGGTCCCGTCTCGATGGCCGACAATACCGACCAGGTCGCTCGCTTCCAGGCGTCGGGTTGGAACGCCAGCCATGTCGACGGCATGGACCCCGAGGCGATCGCCTACGCCATCGAGGCGGCGCACCATTCGCAGAAGCCGACGATGATCGCCTGCAAGACCACCATCGGCTTCGGCGCGCCGACCAAGGCCGGCACCAACAAGGCGCACGGCTCGCCGCTCGGCGCCGAGGAAATCGCCGGTGCGCGCAAGTTCTTCGGCTGGGACTCCCCCCCCTTCGAGATTCCGTCCGACATCCTTTCGGCGTGGCGCGATGCCGGCAAGGCCGGCGCCAAGGCCCGGACCGACTGGGAGGGCAGGCTCGCCAAATCCGACAAGAAGGCAGAGTTCGAGCGCCGCATGTCCGGCAAGCTGGTCAAGGGTTTTGACGGCGTGATCGCCGACTACAAGAAGAAGCTGGCCGAGGACAGGCCGAAGGTTGCCACCCGCAAGTCGTCGGAAATGGCGCTGGAGGTCATCAACGGCTTCCTGCCCGAGACGATCGGCGGCTCCGCCGACCTGACCGGCTCCAACAACACCAAGACCAGCCAGACCAAGAACATCACGCCCGACGACTACGGCCAGCGCTACGTCCACTACGGCATCCGCGAGCACGGCATGGCCGCCGCCATCAACGGCTTGACGCTGCATGGCGGCATCATTGCCTATGGCGGCACGTTCCTGTGCTTCTCCGACTATGCGCGGCCGTCGATGCGGCTGGCCTCGCTGATGGGCATCCGTTCGATCTTCGTCATGACCCATGATTCCATCGGCCTCGGCGAGGACGGCCCGACGCACCAGCCGGTCGAGCATCTGGCGGCGCTGCGCGCCATCCCCAACCACAACGTCATGCGCCCCGCCGACGCGACCGAGGCGGCCGAGTGCTGGCAGATCGCGCTGGAAAGCGAAAAGACGCCGTCGACGTTGGCGCTGACCCGCCAGAACCTGCCGGCGCTGCGCACCGAATTCGTGAAGGAGAACCTGTGCGCGAAGGGCGCCTACGAACTGGCAAGCGCCGAAGGTGGCGAGGCGGCGGTGACCATTTTCGCCACCGGCTCCGAAGTCGAGATCGCGCTCGGCGCCCGCAAGCTCCTGCAGGGGCACGGCCATCCGACGCGGGTGGTCTCGGTTCCATGCTTCGAGCTGTTTGCCGCGCAGGACGAAGCCTATCGCGAGAAGATCCTCGGTAAGGCGGGCCTGAAGATGGCCATCGAGGCCGGCATCCGCGAGGGCTGGGATGCGCTGATCGGCGCCGACGGCATCTTCATCGGCATGAAGGGTTTCGGCGCGTCCGGCACGATCGAACAGCTCTATCCGCATTTCGGCATCACCGCCGAGGCTGCGGCAGAGGCGGCGGAGAAGCGGCTGCATGCAAAGTAAAGGTCGCGGGCGCGTTCCGACGGGCTTCGTGGCCGGCTCGGGACGCGTCCCTGGCTCAACTCACGCAGGGATAAATCGATTTAGATTGCGGATGACAGCGGCTGGATTCCTGCACGCTTCGCCGCTATGACAAGCCCGGACTTCACCGGAGCCGAACGGCTTCAGGGACCGGACCTCCCAGGGAGAAAGACATGACCGTCAAAGTTGCCATCAACGGATTCGGCCGTATCGGCCGCAACATCCTGCGCGCCATCTACGAAAGCGGCCGCAAGGACATCGACATCGTGGCCGTCAACGACCTCGGCCCGGTCGAGACCAACGCGCATCTGCTGCGCTACGACAGCGTGCACGGCCGCTTCCCGCACGAGGTGGCGGTCGACGGCGACACGATCTCGATCGGTTCGGGCAAGATCAAGGTCACCGCCGTCAAGGATCCGTCGCAGCTTCCCTGGAAGGACCTCGGCGTCGACATAGCGCTGGAATGCACCGGCATCTTCACCTCGAAGGAGAAGGCCTCCGCGCATCTGGCCGCCGGCGCCAAGCGCGTCATCGTGTCGGCGCCCGCCGACGGCGCCGACCTCACCGTGGTCTACGGCATCAACCACGACCAGTTGTCGAAGGATCATATCGTCATCTCCAACGGTTCGTGCACGACGAACTGCCTGGCGCCGATGGCCAAGGTCATGCACGACCTCGTCGGCATCGAGAAGGGCATGATGACGACCGTGCACTCCTACACCGGCGACCAGCCGACGCTGGACACGATGCACAAGGACCTCTACCGCGCCCGCGGCGCGGCGCTGTCGCAGATTCCGACCTCGACGGGCGCGGCAAAGGCGATCGGCCTGGTGCTGCCGGAGCTCAAGGGCAAGCTGGACGGCATCTCGATCCGCGTGCCGACCCCAAACGTGTCGCTGGTCGATCTCAAATTCGTGGCCAAGCGCCCGACGACGGTGCAGGAGGTCAACGACGCGCTGATCGCCGCCTCCGACGGCAGGCTGAAGGGCGTGATGACCTATACGCGCCATCCGCTGGTTTCGTCGGACCTGAACCATGATCCGCATTCGGCGACCATCCTGCTCGACCAGACCAAGGTGATGGACGGCAACTTCGTCAACATTCTCGGCTGGTACGACAACGAGTGGGGCTTCTCCAATCGCATGGCCGACGTCACGGCGGTGTTCGCCAAGACGATCGCCTGACCGGTCCGGATTTCGCGCATTCGAAACGCCCGGCAGCGCCGGGCGTTTTCTTTTGACGAAACGAGCGGCGGACAGATGGTCCCGCCCGGCAAAAAATACCGCGCAAGGCCATAAAAAACATCGGTCCGCCTTGCAGCGGCCATGCCTTGGCCCCACTCTAGGGTAAAGCCAAAAGTCTTGGACTGAGGGGGACAATAGCGCATGGAGAATGCGATCTATCTCGTGACGCTTGTCGGCACAGGCCTTGTGGTCGCCGCCGCGTTTTCGAGCCTGATCGCCTTTCGCTTCGGCGCTCCGTTGCTGCTGCTCTTCCTGTGCATCGGCCTGGCGTCCGGCGCGGACGGCCTGGGCATCCAGTTCGACAATGCGCGGGTCGCCTACTTCATCGGATCGCTGGCGTTGGCCGTCATCCTGTTCGATTCCGGTTTCGGCACGCCGCTCAAGGTGTTGCGCCAGGCGGCCGGCCCTGCGGTCTCGCTCGCCACCGTCGGCGTGGTGATGACGACGGGCCTGTTCGGCGTCGCGGCCTATTACATGCTCGATCTGGACTGGCTGGAATCCTTCCTGCTCGGTGCTTCCGTGGCCTCGACCGACGCCGCGGCGGTGTTCTTCCTGCTGCGCGCCGGCGAGATCAACCTGCGCGAGCGCGTGCGCTCGGTGCTGGAAGTCGAATCCGGCTCCAACGATCCGATCGCCATCTTCCTCACCATCACGCTGGTGGAGGTCATCGCGATCGGCGCGCATCCCGAGACCAAGATGCTGGCCACGGACCTGGTGCTCGGCTTCCTCATCAACATGGGGCTTGGCGCGCTGATCGGCGTGCTCGGCGGCATGGGCATCGTGCGGCTGGTGGAGCGGCTGCAGCTTGATACCGGCCTGCTGCCGATCTTCGTGCTGACGCTGTCGCTGATGGTGTTCGCGGCGGCGGGCGCGGCCGGCGGCTCGGGCTTCCTGGCGGTCTATATCGCCGGCATGATCGCCGGCAATTCCGACATCCGCGCCGTCACCATCCTCAAGCGCTTCCAGGACGGCATGTCGTGGCTGGCGCAGATCATCATGTTCCTGGTGCTCGGCCTTTTCGCAACGCCCTCGCAGTTCCCGGAAATCCTGCTTCCTGCCGTCGGCCTCGGCCTTATCCTGATCTTCGTGGCGCGGCCGGTCGCGGTCTGGCTGTGCCTGGTGCCGTTCCGGTTGCCGCGTCCCGAGGTCGCTTTCGTGTCCTGGGTCGGGCTGCGCGGAGCGGTCTCGATCCTGCTTGCGATCACCCCGGTGCTGGGCGGCCTCGAGCACGGGCGGCTGATTTTCAATGCCGCGTTCATCATCGTGCTGGTCTCGCTGGTCGTGCAGGGCTGGACGGTCGGCCCGCTGGCCCGCCGGCTCGGGCTGATCGTGCCGGCGCGCATCGGTCCGCTGGACAAGGTCGAGCTCGAACTGCCGGGCTCCGCGCATCACGAACTGCTGGCCTACCGCGTCGTCGCGGGAAGTCCGGTGGCGCGGGGCGAGCGTATTCCGCGTTGGGCGCGCCCGTCGCTGGTGGTCCGCGACGGGCGGTCGATGCGCTTCCCCGAGAGAGGCAGGCTTCAGGCCGGCGACAACGTCTACATCTTCGTGCCGGACCGCTATCCGCGTCTTCTCGACCGGCTGTTTGCCTCGCGAGCGGTGGTCGATCCGGAGGACGCCGATTTCTTCGGCGCCTTCGCCGTTGATCCGGCCCGGCCGGCCGAGGAACTGGAGGCCGCTTACGGGACCGGCCTCGACGAGGAGGACAGGAAACTGGCGGTCGGCGAACTGGTCGCGCAGCGGCTCGACGGCAAGCCCGAATATGCCGACCGCGTTTCGCTGGGTCCGGTCGAGCTGATCGTGCGCGACGTCGACGACAAGGGGCGCATCACGTCGCTCGGCCTCTCCTTCGAGCCGACCGCCCCGGTGGCGCGCGTGCCTGTATTCCTTTCTGCCGGCGAACTCTGGGATGCCGCGCGGGACCTGGTGCGCAGATGGCGCGGATCTGCCAAGAGCGCACCTGAGCCAGCGGCCACCGGCACGGCCGCAGCAGCGGCGGATACGGAGGGTTCGTCTCCATCCGAAACGGATGCGCAGGCGCAGGGAGCCTCCGGCAACGCCTGAGCCTGGCCCGGCACGAGCCTGCGGCATTTTCTTCTTTTGTCGTTGCATCGCCGCCCTTGCATCGGGCGCGGCGCAGGGTAAGGTCCGCCCGTTTCACAACAGGGGTACGACATGGCCGCCTTCAGGACACTCGACGATATTGGTGACGTCAAGGGCAAGCGCGTGCTGGTGCGCGTCGATCTCAACGTGCCGGTCGCCGACGGCAAGGTCAGCGACACCACGCGTATCGAACGCGTCGTGCCCACGATCGACGAGCTTTCGAAAAAGGGCGCCAAGGTGATCCTGCTGGCGCATTTCGGCCGGCCGAAGGGCGCGCCGGCTGCGGAATTCTCGCTCGATCCGATCGCCGCCGCCGTCGAGGCCATCATCGGCAAACCGGTGGCCTTCGCCGCCGATTGCGTCGGCAAGGAGGCGTCCGACGCCGTGGCGAAGATGACGGACGGCGACATCCTGCTCCTCGAAAACACCCGCTTCCACAAGGGCGAGGAAAAGAACGATCCGGCCTTTGCCGAGCAACTGGCGGCCAATGGCGACCTCTACGTCAACGACGCCTTTTCCGCCGCGCATCGGGCGCATGCCTCGACAGAAGGACTGGCGCATCTCCTGCCTGCCTTCGCCGGCCGCACCATGCAGGCGGAACTGGAAGCGCTGGAGAAGGGCCTCGGCAATCCGGTCAAGCCGGTGATCGCCATCGTCGGCGGCGCCAAGGTCTCGACCAAGATCGACCTTCTGATGAACCTGGTCAAAAAGGTCGATGCGCTGGTTATCGGCGGCGGCATGGCCAATACGTTCCTGGCCGCACGCGGCACCGATGTCGGCAAGTCACTTTGCGAGCATGACCTTGCCGGGACCGCCAAGCAGATCATGATCGAGGCGGCCGAGGCAGGCTGCGCCATCATCCTACCTTCCGATGCCGTCGTCGCGCGCGAGTTCAAGGCAGGCGCCGCCAGCGAGACAGTTGCCGTCGATCAGGTGCCCGCGGACGCGATGATCCTCGATGTCGGCCCGAAGACCGTCGAGGCCGTCAACCAGTGGATCGACCGCGCCGCCACGCTGGTCTGGAACGGCCCGCTCGGCGCCTTCGAGACCGCGCCCTTCGACGCGGCGACCGTCTCGGCGGCCAGGCACGCGGCTTCGCGCACCACGGCAGGCAAGCTCGTCTCCGTCGCCGGCGGCGGCGATACGGTGGCGGCGCTGAACCATGCCGGCGTGGCCGATGCCTTTACATATGTTTCGACCGCCGGCGGCGCCTTCCTCGAATGGATGGAGGGCAAGCCGTTGCCCGGCGTCGAGGTGCTCAAGGCCTGATCACCATCTTCGGCTTGCCTGTTGTGTGGCGGGATGAAACACTTCCACATCGCAAGTGATGTCTTTCAATCGGTTCAGGGACTTTGGCTGCATTCCATCGCAAAAATTCTTCTGTTATGCGCCCTGACGGAGAATCCGGGAGAATGAAATGAACAAGGACATGGCCGCGCAGGCCGCACACAAGGACGGCTTCATCGCGGCGCTCGACCAGTCGGGTGGCTCCACGCCGAAGGCGCTCAAGCTTTACGGCGTCGATGAAAGTGCCTGGTCCAGCGAGGCGCAGATGTTCGACCTCGTCCACAAGATGCGCACCCGCATCATCAAGTCACCGGCCTTCACCGGCGACAAGATCATGGGCGCGATCCTGTTCGAGCAGACGATGGACCGCGACATCGACGGTACGCCGACCGCCCAGTACCTGTGGGAGAAGCGCCATGTCGTGCCCTTCCTGAAGATCGACAAGGGCCTGGCGGAGGCGAAGGACGGCGTGAAGCTGATGAAGCCGATGCCGGATCTCGACGCGTTGCTGGAGCGCGCCGTCGCGAAGGGGATATTCGGCACCAAGGAACGCTCGGTGATCGACGCGGCGAACCCGAAGGGCATCGCGGCGATCGTGGACCAGCAGTTCGACGTCGCCAGACAGGTCCTTTCGCATGGCCTTGTCCCCATCGTCGAACCGGAGGTGACGATCTCGATCCCCGACAAGGCGGAAGCGGAAGACATCCTGCTCGCGGAAATCAGGAAGCATCTCGACGGCGTGCCGGCGGGCAAGCAGATCATGCTGAAGCTGACCCTGCCGACGAAGGCCAACCTCTACAAGCCGTTGATCGATGATCCCCGCGTCATGCGCGTGGTGGCGCTCTCCGGCGGCTATACCCGCGATGAGGCGAACGCCAAGCTGAAGCAGAACGACGGCATGATCGCCTCCTTCTCGCGCGCGCTGACCGAGGGCCTGTCGGTCAGCCAGAGCGACGACCAGTTCAACGCCGCCCTCGGCGCGGCGATCGACAGCATATTCGATGCGTCGAGTGTCAAAGGATAGTCAGCGCGGATAGCCGGCGTTGTGCGGCTTTCGGCACAGGTAAAAAACATCCGGTCGGCCCGGGCCTCGCGCCCGGGCTTTTTTCGTCTCTCGTGTTTTTCGTGGCAGGATGTGTCGGCTGGCGGCTTTCCCGAACGTCCTTGGGGCGTCGACAAAGGAGAACGGCCCATGCCCCGTCCGAAAACGGTTTCGCAGGAAGAGTGGTTCGAAGCGCACAAGGCGCACCTCGCGCGCGAGAAGGAACTCACGCATCTGCGCGAGAAAATCGCAGCCGAACGGCGCGAATTGCCCTGGCTGAAGATCCGCAAGGACTACGTTTTCGAGACGGAGCGCGGGCCGGAAAAGCTGCCGGAGTTGTTCAAGGGGAAAAGCCAGCTCATCGTCTATCATTTCATGTTTGCGCCCAATGCGGACTACCGCTGCGAAGGCTGCTCCTTTCTCGCCGACCATATCGACGGCGCCGACCGGCATCTCAGGCACAACGACGTGTCGCTCGTCGTCGTCTCACGCGCGCCGCTCTCCGAACTGCTCCCCTACAAGCATCGCATGGGCTGGACGTTCGACTGGGTGTCGTCCTTCGCCAGCGATTTCAATTTCGACATGCAGGTCTCCTTCACCGACCGGCAGATCGCCGAGGGCGAGACCGTCTACAATTTCGAGAGGCGGCCGCTGACCTCCCGCGACCTGCCGGGCGCGACCGTCTTCACGATCGGCGACGACGGTTGCATCTACCTCACCTTCATGACGCGCGCGCGGGGCGGCGAGCCGCTGATCACTACCTACGACTATCTCGACTTGACGCCGAAAGGCCGGCAGGAAGACCAGCGCGGCCTGATGACATGGGTGCGGCTACACGACGAATATGACGACGCGGACGGGGCGGAAGCGGGCTGTTGCCATTGAACCTCGAAACCGGAACCGACACGTCTGCCGTTCCGGTTCGGCTACCGCCCGACGCAGCGGCTATTCGCAGACGACGTGAATGCGGCCGCTGGAATTCACCGCATCGCGGCAGGCCAGCGGCTTGGCGGGGACCTGAGGCGGCGGCGCAGAGGCGCGCCGCCTGCTTTTCCTGGGTGATACGGACCCGCGCGAGCGTGTCACCGAGGGAGTGGGCGTGGTTGGGAAAACCTGCAGGCCGCTTTGCACGGGAGGCGTCGCCGGCGGCGCCGGGTCTCTTTTCCAGAACCGTCCGACATCGAGCGGCCGCGCGACCGTCACCGAGCCGTCGTCGGTGCGCGAGCATGCGGCCTGCGCGGTGAGCGCCATGCCGGCCAGCACTGTCAACACCATCTTGCGCAAGCGTAAAACTCCCCCGTTTACCGATGCGGTTTTTCTACGTCACGATTGAGCCATTCTGGTGGCAAAACCCTTCGTAAGAAGCCGATGACGTTCGATGTCCGGCAAAGGTTCGTCGTTGTTAAGGTTAGTCGATCGTTAACGCCTCTCGTGCACAGTCACCGGCGGGCCGCGGAGGGGGGCCTGTTCCGGACGGGTGGGGATCGTGAAGGCGAGCAGCAAGGCACTGGGCGGGCGTGATCAGGCAGAGCGGATGATGGCCGCGCTCAATGCCATGAACGAAGCGCTCTGCTATTACGATTCGAACGACGTTCTCGTCTTCCACAACGAGGCGATGCTGGACATGTATGCCGGCATCGCGGACGTCATTCACCCGGGCTCGCGTTTCGCCGACATGATCGACGCCGGTCTTTCGCGCGGCCTTTGGGACCTGAAGGAGGCGAGCGCGGCCGAGTGGAGCGGCGCCATTCTGGGAAAGCGCCGCGCCGGCCGGCAATTCACCACGATGATCCATTTCGCGGACGGCCGCAGCATCATGCATCGGGAGATGCGCGACGCGGAGGGCGGTACCATCTCCGTCTGCACGGACGTGACCGAGCAGCAGGCGCGCCAGACGGAACTGGTATCGGCAGCGGAGCGATCGAACGAGTTTCTCTCCGATCTCCAGCGCACGATCGACGTGGTGGATATGGGCATCGTCATCCTCGATGCCGACCTTAACGCTGAGCTCATAAACCGCGCTTTCTACGATATCTGGAAGGTCACGCCCGAGCAGGTCGGCGTCGGCGATCCGTTCCGCGCGCTGATGGACGTCAATCGCCACAACGGAATCTACGACGTCGCGGACGAGGGATGGGACGGCTACGTGTCCGCGCGGCTCGATGAAATCCGCGCCGGAACCGTGGCGCCTCGTCAGTTCAGTCGCGCCGACGGCTGCGTCATGATCTATGCCGTGACCGCGCTTTCCGGCGGCAAGCGCCTCGTCTCCTATTACGACGTTACGGAGATGAAGCGGCATGAGGCCGAACTGGCGGCGGCGCTGGAGAAGGCCAAGCTGGCCGAGGCCGTCATCAACAGCCTGCCCAGCCCGGTGTTCGTCAAGGACGCGGACCTGAATTTCGTTCTCGCCAACAAGGCCTTCGCCGATCTCGTCGGCACGACGCCGGACCGGATACCGGGGCAGAACGACGCCAGTCTTCTGCCTGTCCACGAACGGCAGATGTTCGAGCCCTCGGAACGCAAGGTACTCGATACCGGCGAGATTCTCGAAGTGGAATCGACTTACACTTCCGGTCCTGTTTCCGGCGCCCGCATCGTTCGAAAGAACAGGCTCGAAACGTCCCGCGGCAAGGTGTATCTCGCGGCATCGATTTTCGACGTCAGCGAATTGAAACGCCGTGAAGTCGAAGCCGAGGAAGCACGCCGCCAACTCGCCAGTGTGCTGGAATCGCTGCCGGCCGGCGTCATCATCTACGACCGTGACGACAGGTTCGTTCTGGCGAACCGCAGGCTGCAGGAATCGCTTCCCGATCTCGAAAAGGCGTGGCGGCCCGGCGCCACGTTGCGCGAGGCGATGGAGAACGCCCATGCCGCCGGCTATTTCCGTGAGGTCGGCGACCCGCAGACCGACGCGCTCTACGATACCGATCCACAGGCCTGGGTGGCCCGGCAGATCGAGAACTACCATGCCCGCAGGCGTGTCTCCGAAAGGCTCGGCCCGGACGGACGCTGGTATCAGGTCTACGACACGCGCACGCAGGACGGCACGTTCATCGGCGTCAGGGTCGATATCACCGAGCTGAAAAATCGCGAGACGGCGCTCAGGGAATCGATGCGCGAGAACGAGGTGTTCCGCTCGCTCATCGACAACGTGCCGGTCTCGATCTACGCCAAGCGCTCGGACCTGCGCCAGTTCTACGTCAACAAGGGCTGGTGCGAGCTGACGGGAATCTCCAAGGAAGAGGCGATCGGCAAGACCGATATCGAGATATTCGGACCTGACGGCGAAGCGCTCGTCGAGGGCGATCTCGCGGTGCTGCGGACCGGCGAGACGCAGGAGATCGAAGAGACGGTCACCTCCGCCGACGGCTCCGTCCGTCACCAGTTCGCCCGCAAGGGGGCCATGATCGCGTCTGACGGATCGCTCTACCTGATCGGCTCGACCACCGACATCACGCTTCTCAAGCAGCGCGAGGCGGAGCTGAAGGAAGCGCAGCAGCGCGCCGTGCTCGCCGACCGGGCCAAGTCGGAATTTTTGGCCAATATGAGCCACGAGATCAGGACGCCGATGAACGGTGTGCTCGGCATGGCCGAGTTGCTTGCCAAGTCCGAGCTCGATCCCAAGCAGAAGACCTTTACCGACATCATCGTGAAGTCGGGCAACGCGCTTTTGACGATCATCAACGACATATTGGATTTCTCCAAGATCGACGCCGGCCAGCTCGTGCTCGATCCGGCACCGTTCAACCTCGCCGAGGCGATCGAGGACGTGGCGACGCTCGTCTCCACGCGCGCCAAGGAAAAGGACCTGGAGTTGATCGTCCGGGTCGAGCCGGGCCTCGACAAGATGTTCGTCGGCGATGTCGGCCGAATCCGCCAGATCGTCACCAATCTTCTCGGCAATGCGGTGAAGTTCACCGACAAGGGCCATGTGCTGGTGGATGTCAGCGGCGAGAAGCTGCCGAACGCCACGCGGCTGACCGTCTCCGTCACCGATACGGGCATCGGCATTCCCGAAGACAAGCTGAAGCTGGTGTTCGAAAAATTCAGCCAGGTGGACACCTCGTCCACCCGTCGCCACGAAGGCACCGGGCTGGGGTTGGCCATCACCTCACGCCTCGTCGACCTGATGGGTGGCAAGATCGGCGTCGAGAGCGAGGACGGCAAGGGATCGACTTTCTGGTTCACCATCACCCTGCCGAGCGCGGAGCAGCAGGAAAGGCGCAAGGCCATGCCGATCGACGTCACCGGGGCGCGCGTGCTCATCGTGGACGACAACGCCGTCAACCGCTCCATCCTGAGCGAACAGATGGCGTCGTGGGGGTTCGATTCCTGCGCGGCGGAAAGCGGCGCGGAAGGATTGAAGGTGCTGTTCGCGGCAGCGGCCTACGGAGTGGCGGTCGATTGCATCGTGCTCGACTACCAGATGCCCAACATGACCGGCGCCGAAATGGCGCGGATCGTGCGCGGCACGGAGGGGCTCGCCGATACGCCGATCATCATGCTGACGTCCGTCGACCAGTCGCTCGGCGGCGCCAGCTACCGCGACCTCGGCATCGATGCGCAGCTCATCAAGCCGGCGCGCTCGTCGGCCCTGCTGGAAACGCTGGTCTCCACCATCCAGCGCCATCATGCGAAAACCCGGCCGGCACCGGAGGATATGATCGTCATCGACCACGAGCAGGCCGCGCCAGCGAAAGACACGGCCGCGCCGCCCGAAGGTCCGGCTGTTTCAGCCGCGGCGGCACCGGCCGGCGCGCATGGCGTCGACATACTGGTCGCCGAGGACAACGAGGTGAACCAACTCGTGTTCACACAGATTCTCGAAGAGACCGGCTGCAGCTTCGAGATCGTCGGCAACGGTCGCAAGGCGCTGGAGGCCTGTTTCAAGCTGAAGCCGCGCATGATCCTGATGGACGTCTCGATGCCGGAGATGAACGGGCTTGAGGCGACCGGCGAAATCCGCCGACGCGAGGCAATCGAGGGCACGCATGTTCCCATCATCGGCGTGACGGCGCACGCGCTGAAGGGCGACCGCGAGCGCTGCCTGGACGCCGGCATGGACGATTACCTGCCCAAGCCGATCAGCCCCAAGGCGCTGTCTGAAAAAGTCGCGCGCTGGCTGGGCGAGGCGGCTGGCGCGAAACGCCGCGCCTGACAGGCCGTTTCCCGGGCAAAGTATTTCATTCCGAGAGGGAATTCTCGCTGGACGCCGGCCTGCGCTGGCAAGCCGCTGATTCACAACATCTCCTGGCGCTCGCGTTTCAACACGACGCCGTTGCCGCACAGGAACCGTTATCGGACCGACACGGAACTGTCATGCGACTGTAACAAACGGTGGCTATGGCCTCGCTCGGGCGCTGGCAAAAGCGCCAAAGACCAGTCCGACAGGAGCAGGCTCAATGAGACATTTCCTCCGCGCGTCGGTCGTTGCGATCGCAATGGCCACGGCGTCAACCCTCACCCTTTCCGCCGCCTATGCCGCCGACATCACGGGCGCCGGCTCGACCTTCGTCTACCCGATCCTCGCCAAGTGGGCCGATGCCTACAAGAAGGAGACGGGCACCGGCCTCAACTACCAGTCGATCGGTTCCGGCGGCGGCATCAAGCAGATCAAGGCGAAGACCGTGACTTTCGGCGCCACCGACGCGCCGCTCTCCGGCGAAGACCTTGAGGCTACCGGCCTTGTGCAGTTCCCGGTCGTGATGGGCGGCATCGTTCCGGTCGTCAACATCGAGGGCGTCGAGCCGGGCTCGCTGGTTCTCGACGGCGCGACGCTGGCCGACATCTTCCTCGGCAAGATCACCAACTGGAACGACGAGGCCATCGCCAAGCTGAACCCCGACGCCAAGCTGCCCGACCTCGCCATCGCCGTGGTCCATCGGTCTGACGGTTCGGGCACGACCTTCAACTTCGCCAACTACCTGGCCGCTACCAACGGCGAGTGGAAGGACAAGGTCGGCGTCGCCACCGCTCTGGAATGGCCGGTCGGTATCGGCGCCAAGGGCAATGAAGGCGTCGCCAACAATGTCGCGCAGACGCAGGGCTCGATCGGCTATGTCGAGTACGCCTACGCCAAGCAGAACAAGCTGATCTTCACCGACATGATCAACAAGGACGGCAAGAAGGTCGATCCGACCCTGGCTTCGTTCTCGGCCGCCGCGTCGAACGCCGACTGGAACTCGGTTCCGGGCTATGGCGTGATCCTGGGCAACCAGCCGGGCGCCGACTCCTGGCCGATCACGGCTTCGACGTGGGTTGTCCTCTACAAGACCCCCGACGACGCCGCCACCACCGGCGAAGCCCTCAAGTTCTTCGACTGGGCCTACAACAAGGGTGGCGAGATGGCTTCCGGCCTCGACTACGTCGCGATCCCGGAGGGTGTCGTCAACAGCATCGAGGACACCTGGGCTAAGAACATCGTGGGCGCCGACGGCAAGCCGCTCTTCGCCGCCACGAACTGAGAACCGAACGGGTGCGCGGGGCCGGCATTGCCGGCCCCGCGGCTCTCTTGAACGCCTGATCGAACCCGGACGGGAATTGGCTGGATGACGCTTGTAGCCACCGCGCAATCCATGCGCGACAGAGAGGCGACCGTACGCCGCTTCGCGCTTACCGACACGATCTTCCATAATACGGCCAAGGGTGCGGCGATCCTCGTCCTGCTGATCCTGAGCGGCGTCGCGATCTCGCTGGTCGCCGGCTCGTGGGAAGCCCTGTCCAAATTCGGGCCGGCCTTCCTGACCACGGAAAGCTGGAATCCCGTTACCGAGAATTTCGGCGCGCTGGCGCCGATCTACGGCACCGTCGTCACCTCTGCCGTCGCCATCCTGATCGCCGTGCCGATCGGCATCGGTATCGCCATTTTCCTGACGGAGTTGTGCCCGCGTCCGCTCAGGCGGCCCATCGGCATCGCCGTCGAGCTTCTGGCGGGCATTCCTTCCATCATCTACGGCATCTGGGGCCTGTTCGTCTTTGCGCCGTTTCTGCAGACGACGGTCCAGCCTTTCTTGATCGCCCTCTTCAAGAACATCCCTGTGCTGAACTCGGTGTTCGCCGGCCCGCCCTACGGCATCGGCATGCTGACCTCGGCGCTGATCCTGGCGATCATGGTGCTGCCCTTCATCACCTCCATCACCAAGGACGTGTTCGACACGGTGCCGTCCGTGCTGAAGGAATCGGCCTACGGCATCGGCTGCACGACATGGGAGGTGATGCGCCGCATCGTCGTTCCCTACACCCGCGTCGGCATCATGGGCGGCGTCATGCTCGGCCTCGGCCGCGCGCTGGGCGAAACGATGGCGGTAACCTTCGTGATCGGCAACGCGCACCGCATCTCGGCCTCTCTGCTGGCTCCGGGAACCACCATCTCGGCGACGATCGCCAACGAATTCACGGAAGCCGACGGCGACCTTTACACCTCCTCGCTGGTCGCCCTCGGCCTCATCCTGTTCGTCCTCACCTTCCTCATCCTCGCTCTGGCGCGCTACATGCTGATGCGGATTGAGCGCAAGGCCGGCGCCTGAGAGAGAAGACCGACATGACCGTCGCCGCCGCAACCTCCCTTCACAGCCGCCGCAAGGTGCGCAATTCGGCGATGATGACGCTCTGCGTCGTCGCCGCCGGCATCGGCCTCGCCTGGCTCGCCCTCATCCTCGGCGCGCTGGTCTGGAAAGGGCTGGCCGGCGTCAATCTCGCCGTCTTCACTGAAATGACTCCGCCTCCTGGCGATGCGGGCGGCCTGCTCAACGCCATCTACGGCTCGGTGGTCATGACGGTCATCGCCGTGGCCGTCGGCACGCCGGTCGGCGTCATGGCCGGCACCTATATGGCCGAGTACGGGCGCTTCTCGAAGCTGACCACGGTCGTGCGCTTCATCAACGATATCCTGCTGTCGGCGCCCTCGATCATCATCGGCCTGTTCGTCTACGAACTGGTGGTGCGCCCGATGGGCCATTTCTCGGCGCTCGCCGGCGCCGTGGCGCTGGCGATCCTGGTCATACCGGTGGTGGTGCGCACCACCGAGGACATGCTGAACCTGGTGCCCAACACGCTGCGCGAGGCCGGTACGGCGATCGGCGCGCCGCGCTGGATCGTCATCCGCTCGGTCGCCTACCGCGCCGCGCTGTCGGGCATCGTCACCGGCATCCTTTTGTCGATCGCCCGCATCTCGGGCGAGACGGCGCCGCTGCTCTTCACCGCGCTCAACAACCAGTTCTGGTCGAGCAATCTCAATGCTCCAATGGCCAGCCTGCCCGTGACCATCTTCCAGTTCGCGCTCAGCCCCTATGAGGAATGGCAGCAGCTCGCCTGGACCGGAGCGCTTATCATCACCCTGACGGTGCTGGGCCTTTCGATCTTCGCCCGCAGCCTCACCGGACGCAGAGAGGACAGATGAAACCGATGTTGTCCACCGAACTTGACGTGGCCGCCGAACCGGCCGCCGAGACCGCCAAGATCGAGGTCAGGCACCTCAATTTCCATTACGGCCAGTCGAAGGCGCTGAAGGACATTTCGCTGTCCCTGCCGGCGCGCTCTGTCACCGCCTTCATCGGTCCGTCGGGCTGCGGCAAGTCGACCCTGCTCAGGTGCTTCAACCGCATCTATGAGCTCTATCCGCGCCAGAGCGCCGACGGCGAGATCCTGCTCGACGGCCGCAATATCCTCGACCGCTCGCAGGACCTCAACCTGTTGCGCACCCGCATCGGCATGGTGTTCCAGAAGCCGACGCCGTTCCCGATGTCGATCTACGAGAACATCGCCTTTGGCGTGAGGCTCTACGAGAAACTGCCGAAGTCCGAGATGGACGGGCGCGTGGAACATGCCCTGAAGCGCGCTGCGCTGTGGACCGAGGTCAAGGACAAGCTCGACGCCAGCGGCCTGTCGCTTTCGGGCGGCCAGCAGCAGCGCCTGTGCATCGCCCGCACGGTCGCGGTCAAGCCCGAGGTGATCCTGCTGGACGAGCCGGCCTCGGCCCTCGATCCGCTGTCGACGGCCAAGATCGAGGAACTGATCGACGAACTGAAGGACGACTACACGATCGTCATCGTCACCCACAACATGCAGCAGGCGGCGCGCGTCTCCTCCAAGACCGCCTTCATGTATCTCGGCGAACTGATCGAGTTCGACAAGACCGAGAAAATCTTCACCTCGCCGCGCGAGAAGCGCACCCAGGACTACATCACCGGCCGGTTCGGCTGAGCGGCGGCACCGGATAACGGGGAAGGCAGATGGCTGAACATACGGTTGCATCCTTCGACGACGATCTGCGCGAGATCGGGCAGATCATCGACGGGATGGGCGAACTGGCCGGCACGATGGTCGGCGGCGCGACGAAGGCGCTTTTGTCGGCGGATGTTGCGCTCGCGCAGCGCGTCGTCTCCGACGACATCGTCATGGACGAGCGCCAGCGCGAGCTGGATTCCCGCGCCATCACATTGATCGCCCGGCGCCAGCCGATGGCCGACGACCTGCGCTCGGTGCTGGGGGCGATCCGCATGGCCGGCGATCTGGAGCGGATCGGCGACCTTGCCAAGAACATCGCCAAGCGGGTCGGCGCCGTCGGCGAGAACGCCGTGCCGCGCGATCTGTCCCATTCGATCGAGGGGATGGCCCATCTGGTGCTCGAACAGGTCGACGACGTGATCCGCGACTATGCAGCGGGTGACGCCGCCGCGCTTACCCGGCTGCGCGCCAGCGACGAGAGCATCGACGCGCGCTATACGGCTGTCTTCCGCGAACTCCTGACCTATATGATGGAGGACCCGCGCAACATCACCGCCTGCACGCATCTTTTGTTCTGCGCCAAGAACCTGGAGCGCATCGGCGACCACGTGACCAACATCGCCGAAAATGCGTATTATATCCTGACAGGCGAACAGTTGCCGCCCAATCGTCCCAAGCGGGACGAGACGGCAGCGGCCTGAGGCAAGGTTTAGAACCGATGATCGCACCGCGCGTCATGGTGGTCGAGGACGAGGAGCCGCTCGGCGTGCTCCTGCGCTACAATCTCGAATCGGAGGGCTATCAGGTCGAGGTCGTCACGCGTGGCGACGAGGCCGAGGTGCGGCTGCAGGAAAGCACGCCCGACCTGCTGGTCCTGGACTGGATGGTGCCGGCGGTGTCGGGCATCGAGCTTTGCCGGCGTCTCAGGATGCGGCCGCAGACGGAGCGCCTGCCGATCATCATGCTGACGGCGCGCGGCGAGGAAAGCGACCGGGTGCGTGGCCTGCAGACCGGCGCGGACGACTATCTGGTCAAGCCGTTCTCGACGCCGGAATTCATGGCGCGCGTCAAGGCGCTGCTGCGCCGCGCCAAGCCGGAAGTGCTGTCGTCCGTGCTGAAGGTGGGCGACATCATGCTCGACCGCGAGCAGCACCGGGTCTACCGCAAGAAGAGCGAGATCAGGCTCGGCCCGACCGAGTTCCGGCTGCTCGAATTCATGATGCGGCATCCCGGCCGCGTCTTCTCGCGCAGCCAGCTTCTCGACAATGTCTGGGGCGAGACGATCTATATCGACGAGCGGACCGTCGACGTCCATGTCGGGCGGCTGCGCAAGGCGGTCAACACCGGCAGGATGCCCGATGTCATCCGTACCATTCGCGGCGCCGGCTACGCCATCCGAGAAGATTGAGCCGCGACGTCTGGCGCGCGCAGCGCTTCCTCGACGGTGGTTAGCGCGCGCATGGCGTATCTCCGGCGATCGGCGGAGATACGTCCGGTGCCGCCGACAGCCAGCACGACCTGCGGACATCGCTGTCCCAATATCCAGCCATTGTGTTGACGCGCCAGATTGCTAAGAAGGGCGTAGCTTTTAGCGGACCACGCCGATAATTGAAGAAGTTGTTGCCCATCGCAGCGTTTGCGGCTGTCGCCCTGGTGAGCCTCGCCATGGCGGGATTTGCCTTTTTCGCCTCGCAGGAGGCGGCGCGCATCAAGTTCGCCGCCACGGCCGACGATACGCTGAACCGCATAGAGAGCCGCGTCGATCTCCATCTGTCGCTGCTGCGGGCGACGCAGGCGCTGTTCGACGCCCGTAACGGCAAGATCAGGCAGAGCGAGTTCAAGGCGTTCTTCGATGCGCTGGACGTCGACGGCAATTTCGCCGGCTTGCGTGGTATCGGCTTCCTGAGATTGGTCAAGGCCGGAAACGAAGCCGTGGCGGAACGCGAGATGCACGACGACCAGGGTGTCGACCGATCCATCTACCCGGCATCGACCCTGGCGTGGCGCGCGCCCATCGTGCTCTTCGAGCCGCTGGACGACGCGACCCGAACCGCCATCGGTTACGACATGATGAGCGATCCGGTACGCCGGGCGGCGATCCAGAAGGCCATGGTCGACGACGAGCAACACGCCAGCGGATTGGCGATGCTGGGCAAGAACACCGGCACGGGGCAGGGATATCCGGGCTTTATGGTATTCGTTCGCCTGACCGTATCGACAGCGCCGGACGTCGTGGACGCCAAGACCACCGTCACCAGCGGGTTCCTGTATGCCGCGTTCCGCGCCAAGGAACTGTTCGAGGCGGCCCTTCGGCGCGCGCCGTTGCTGCCGGTGAATATCGAGGTCTATGACGGGCGCGTCGATCCCGACAATCTCATGTTCCGTTCGCAAACACCACCGACGAATGCGTTCGGCGACAAACTCCTGGCTATGCGACAGATGACGGTGGCGGGGCGCGAATGGACGATCCTGTTCAGGCCGACCAGTGCGTTTTCGGCGCCGTCGTCGCGGATCGTTCCCATCATGCTCGGCATTTTCGGCCTGCTGCTGGCCAGCGCGATCGCGCTGGTGTCGCGCTATCAGGAGCGGGCCTACGATGCTGTCGCGCAATTGCACGAAAGCTCGGAAAAGAGCCTGGTCGAAAAGGATCTGATGCTTCAGGAAATGAAGCACCGCATCAAGAATTCGATCACCCGGGTGCTGGCGATCGCGCGCCAGACGGCGGCAGGTTCGAAAGATATAGACGAGTTCTCCAACTCCTTCGCGGCGCGGCTTCAGGCGATGGCCGCCTCGCAGGACATGCTGACGCGATCGCGCTGGCAGAAAGCCGATCTCAGCGACCTGTTGCGGATCGAACTCGGCCAGGTGTTCGGCAAGGAGTTGCCCGAAAACCTGTTGTCGGGACCGCAGGTGCTGCTCGACGAAACCACCACCCAGGCGCTCGGCCTGACCTTCCATGAACTGGCCACCAACGCGCTCAAATATGGCGAGGCGGCGAAGTCGATCGATGCGCTGAACGTGTCATGGCGGCTGGAAGGGCTGGGACGGCACCGCACACTTGCCCTCGACTGGAAAGAAAGAGGCCAGACGGATCTGGAAGCGCCTTCGAGGACTGGTTTCGGCACCAAGCTGATCGACATGAACATCACGCGCGAATTGCGCGGCACCATCAATCGCGACTTCCGGCCCGGCGGGCTGAGCGTCGCCATCCGGATTCCCCTGTCGGCCTGAACCCGCACCGTTTCACCGATGCCGCGTCGACATGCGTTCATTGCTAGTCGGCAACAGGGTAAGCGATACTATGGACGCAAAAAGGGGATCGGCTGGCCGATCCCCTGTTCTTACCGACGATCAACCGGGTGTCAGTTGCAGCGGGCCGTATAGATGCGACCGGTGCGCGGGCTGCGATACTGACAGTAGCCGTTGCGCAGGTTGCGGACCAGAAGACCGGATCCCGCACCCACTGCGGCGCCGATGGCCGCGCCCTTCCAGCCGCCGATCGCGCCGCCGATCAGCGCTCCGGCGCCGGTGCCGACGCTGACATCCTGTTCCGTCGTGGTGCAGCCACTCAATGCCGCCACCGCCGCCACGGCCAACATAAGCTTGCGCATGAAGAACTCCTCTCGCTTTAAAAATCCCTCGCTTGACGCGACGGGCCAGCCGTCGGCGCAAGCTCAAGTCATACGTCGCATTTTTATCGTTTCAAGCCAACATGGTCTTTTTCGAAAACCGGTCCCGCCGACGCCACGAGAAGGCTGTCACCATCAACCGAGCCCGGACGCTCGACCGAAGCCTCGATGCGGCCGTCCGGGCTGATGTTCCAGACGATTTCCCCGTCTTCGTCTTCCAGCGCGGGATCGACGGAAACGCATGTGCCGAAGACGCGCTCTCGCCGGCCTGCCATGTCGTCGAGCACGAAGGGGCGGGTATCCGCGCATTCCTGGGCCGTCTCGAAGACGGGGACAGGGGCGGGAAGTTCCTTGCAACTGGAAAGGTCGTTGGAGCAACCGATGACCAGCAGGATGGCGGCGACGTGTTCCATGATCTGGAATCCTTTCTCGCCGCCAGAAACGGAGACGGCACGAGAAAGGTTCCGTCACGGAGATGAGGCGGCAACTACCTCCAGAGCGCTCAGTCGGCCTCGAAATTGCCGTGCGGCACGGTCAAACGGTACTGGAGCCGGTCGTCGTTGATGTCGAGTGCGGCGTTGCCGTTGAGCGAAGCGGGAACGACACGTTCCAGTGCGATGGACCCGAAGCGCTTCGCGCCGTTGCCGCGGGCGTCCTTTTCGATGTGCTCGCTCCAGATGAGCGACAGGGCCGGCGCGTCGTCATCGCTTCCCAGGTTCGCCGACACGTCGACGAATCCGTCGGGATGGGACAACGCGCCGTAACTGACGGAATTCGCTGCCAGTTCGTGCAGCGCAAGGCCGATGTGGAGAGCGGCGTTCGGATTGAGGAACGGATTGACGCCTTCGTAGCGAAGGCTGTGTGCGGAATCGGCGCTGTAGCGGCTCACCTGGCCCTCTACAAGCTCTCTGAGCGCGGCGCCGCGCCAGTTGGACGAGGTCACCAGGTCCTGTGAGGCCGCGAGCGACTGGAGCCTGCCGCGAAACCGCGTCAGGAAATCCGCGATGGTCTCGGAATAGCGGCCGGTCTGCGAGGCTATGCTCTGGATGATGGCGAGCAGATTCTTCGACCGATGGCTGACCTCGCGCAGCAGGGCGCGCAAAGCCTGTTCGCGGCGCTTATGCTCCGTGGTTTCGATCTTGGTGGTCATGACCCCCTGGACGGCGCCCTCGGCACTGAAATCAGCGTCTACCCATATATCGAACCAGCGCATGCCGTCTTCGCCGGGCACGCTCAGTTCAAGGCGTTCGGGATTTCCGGTGGCGATGACATTGCGGCGCGCAGCCGCCAGACGCTCGGCCTGCAGGGGAGGGAGACCGCCTGCGCCGTCATCGGCGAACCACGGCGCCCGCATGTTGCGCGCCCATACGGTCTTCAACTCGCGATCCTGGTAAAGAACGGCGATGCCGGCGTTGCGCAAGGCATGCAGCAATGCACGGCCAAGCTGATCGTCCTTCGACCCATCGGGCAGAGCCACGACCTCTTCCGCGTTCTTACCCTTTCCTTGCTCGCCGTTCCCTGAGCTCATCTGCCACCATTCGCCCCCGATATAAGCCGGCCGCCTGCTTGCCGCAGGAGGATTTCTCCCTTGTCCCCCAGAAACAGTTCCGCCGGGCCGCTCTCCATGAGGAGCGCTGCCCGGCGGCGACTGGAATCCGCTTGAGGGGTGCGGTTTCCAGCGTTCCCATCTCTCGCGTCATGCCCGGCGGAATATGCCGGCAAGCAGGGAAATCACCAGGAAGGCGAGGAAGATGAAGAACAGTATCTTCGCCAGTCCTGCGGACGCCCCGGCGATGCCGCCGAAACCGAGCGCTCCGGCGATGATCGCCACGACAAGAAAAACTAGCGCCCAGTAGAGCATGGTCGTCTCCTTCGAATGCTGCGCAACAACGCCCGCGCGCCGGCCTTGGTTCCGTCTGGGTGAGAAAAAGAGCCATGAGCGCGTCCAGCCTCAGGCCGCTGCCTTGGCCTGCCGGTCGAAGAAAAGCGCTTGGCTGATCAGCGCCTTGACCATGTCGGGGTTGAACGGCTTGGTGACCAGGAAGGCCGGCTCCGGCCGCTCACCTGTCAGCAGCCGCTCCGGGAAGGCCGTGATGAAGATGACCGGCACCGGCGTCGAGGAGAGGATCTCGTTAACGGCGTCGATGCCGGAGCTGCCGTCGGCGAGCTGGATGTCGGCCAGCACCATGCGGGGATGCGTTCTGGCGAACATGGCGACGGCCTCGGCCTGGGTGCGGGCCGTGCCGACCACGTGGTGCCCGAGGCTTTCCACCATTTCCTCGATGTCCATGGCAATCAGCGGCTCGTCCTCGATGATGAGGATGTCGGTGGCCACCTGTCGCGAAATCTCATTGCTCGCCTCGACCAGCAACCTGGAAAACTCGTCCTCGTCCACGTCGAGGATTTCAGCGGCTTCGGCTTCGCTGAAGCCTTCCACCGAAACCAGCAGGAACGCCTGGCGCGGCAGGGGGGCCAGGGCGTTCAGATTGGCGGCGGCGCGCTGCTCCCAGGCGGATTGCGGCTCGGATTGCGGAACGCGGATGGCAACCGACGTGAACAGCTTGGCGAAAACCTTGTAAAGCGCGATCCGGTCGCTCGACGCCTTTGGAAACATGTCGACATCGGCGATGATCGCTTCAAGCAACGCTGCAACCAACGCATCGCCGCTTTCCTGCGAGCCCGAGACGGCTCTGGAGAAGCGGCGCAGGAACGGCAGATGCGGCGCGATGGCAGTGGACAAACTCATGTGGAACGTCTCCCTCAGATGACGTGTTTCAATTTCTTGAGGTCAGGCTTTATGCAAGTCCCTGGGAACGAAAATGCCAATCCGGCAAAAAAGTTCCATCGACAGGGAACGAATTTGTATGAGAAGCGTTTAATCGCCAAATCGGGCAACCAGATGAGGGTGTCGTTTGCCCTGTGTGTAGAGTAGGCAGGGCCGACAGGGGACAAGAAGCGGGCTGATGACAAGCATGAAAGATTCGACAGTGGCGGGCGGTCGCTCCCGCGCGGGCGGCGACCCGTTGGGACCGAACTCGGAAATCGGCCGCAAACTCAAGCAATATTACGACGAACTTGTCTCCGACGACGTGCCGGATCGCTTCGCACAACTGCTTGCGCAGTTGGAAACCGCCGAGCCCGCGCGCAAGAAGGACTGACGATGGCTGTCTCGCAGGACTTCAAGGTCGACCTGCTCGGGGCGATTCCTTCGCTTCGCGCGTTCGCGGTTTCGCTGTCGCAGAATGCCGACAAGGCCGACGATCTCGTCCAGGAAACGCTCGTCAAGGCGTGGGACAAGCATGAAAGCTTCCAGCCGGGCACGAATCTCAAGGCATGGCTGTTCACCATCCTGCGTAACGAGTTCTATTCGCAGATGCGCAAGCGCGGCCGCGAGGTTCAGGACAGCGACGGCATCATGACGTCCCGGCTGGCCGTGCACCCGGCCCAGCAGGGCCAGCTTGACCTGAAGGATTTCAGGACGGCGCTCGAACAGTTGCCCGAGGACCAGCGCGAAGCGATCATCCTGATCGGCGCGTCCGGTTTTTCCTACGAGGAAGCGGCGGAAATCTGCGGTTGCGCGGTCGGCACGATCAAGAGCCGCGTGTCGCGCGCCCGCGCGCGGCTGCAGGACATATTGAAGATTTCCGGTGAGGACGAATTCGGCCCGGATGCCATCGCCACCCATGTGATCGGCTCGTCGGCGGCCTGATTTCGTGGCGGCGCCTGTCGATCGCCAGGCCGTCGCAAGGAGGGGATCAGGCCTGGGGAGCCGCCTCGCGCCCGGCGACGGCAGCGACCGCTTCGATGAGATCGGCTCCCGAATAAGGTTTGGGCACCATCGGGATATCGGTAAACTCCGCGACGATGTCGTCGGTGCTCGAATAGCCGGAGGCAAAGACGAAGGGAATGGCGCGCGCGCAATTGCCTTGCGAAGTCCAGCGTGGAAACGCCGCCGAGCATCAAATCCACGATCGCGACGTCGAAGCCGGGCGATCCGTCGAGATCGATGCCGCTCAACGCGCCCGCAACGATCACGTCGGCTGCGCCGTTGTCGCGGCACAACTGCTCGACATCCATCGCTATGAGAAACTCGTCTTCCAGAACGAGGACACGCAAACCATTGAGCAGGGCGGACAAGCAAATCACTCCTTCAAAGCGGGGCGATTCCTGTACTCAAATTATTTTTCTGTCATTTAAAAAAGACATGCCGCGACGAGAAGCGAAATGATACTGCGTCCTGAAGGGACAGACAAAGAGGCGTCATGGCCGAGCTGAAGGGACGTGCGTCGTCGACGCGCAGATATCCATGCGAGCGCTGCCCGCTCAGGCCGCTCCCCGTCTTTCGCGAATTCACCGGCGAGGAACTGGATTTCATCAGCCGTTTCAAGACGGGCGAGCTGGCGGTCGACCGTGGAGCCGCCGTGCTGGTGGAGGGAAGCCACAGCGCGCATCTCTATACCGTTCTCGCCGGCTGGGGGTTCCGCTACAAGCTCCTGTCGGACGGCCGGCGCCAGATCCTGAACTACGTTATGCCCGGCGATCTGATCGGTTTGCAGGGAAGCGTCATGGGCGAGATGCAGCACTCCGTCGAGGCGCTTTCGCCGATGCTTCTGTGCGTTTTCGAGCGGGAGAAACTGCACGATCTCTACCGGAACTACCCCAGCCTCGCCTACGACATCACCTGGCTGGCGTCGCGCGAGGAGCGGATGCTGGACGAGAACCTGCTCAGCGTAGGGCGCCGGACGGCCATAGAGCGCTGTGCCTACCTGATCGCCTTCATCGGCACGCGCGCCAAGGTGGTCGGCCTCAACGGCAGGAAGCGGGTCCAGATACCCATCACACAATCGCACGTCGCCGACACGTTGGGTCTTTCGCTGGTCCATACCAACAAGACGATCCGCAAGCTCGCCGATCGCGGGCTGATCGCCTGGCGCGACGGCGGCTGCGAGATCATCGACATGGACGGCCTGTGCGCGCTGGCCGGTTGGGACGGACCGGACGAAGGGCCGCGGCCGCTGCTTTGAAATGCTGGACATCGGCCGCGAAAGGCCCTTTGCTTCGTCAACGCGGCAGGGCTGGAACCGGAACCTTGCCGTGGCGAGCACGTTGTTGCCCGTATCCATCAAAAGGAGTTGAGAATGGCCACAACCGCAGGAAAGACAGCCGGCGCCGCGCGGACCGAGAAGGATGTTTCGGAACTCGAAGCCGACATCCGGCAATTGAGGACCGATATCGAAAAGCTGACCAAGCAGCTTGCCGCCACGGGCCAGCATGGCTACGGCACGGCCAAGCGCGCGGCTGCCGAGGGTGTCGAGCAGTTGCGGGCGCAGGGCGAAGCGGCGTTCGACAGCCTGCGCAGCAATGCGCGCGACCTTGAGGATCAGGTCATCGCCAATGTGCGCGAGAAGCCGGTGACCTCGCTCGCCATCGCCGCGGGCGTAGGCTTTCTCTTCGCTGTCCTGTCGCGGCGCTAGGCCTCTATGGGCACTCTTGCATCGCTGATCGCAGGGTTGGCGTCCGGCGAGACGCTGGCGGCCGTCAAGCGCGCGAAGACGGCGGCGATCGTCTATCTCGCCGCCGCCGCCGCCGTCTGCATAGGTGCCGGCTTTCTCCTGGCCGCCGCCTTCATATGGGCCGAGCGGCGGTACGGTCCGATCGAGGCCGCGCTGGGGTTCGGCGCGGGCTTTGTGGTGCTGGCGGGGCTTATCCTGCTCGTCTATCGCGTCACGGCGGGATCGCGCGCGCGCCGTCAGGCGCGTCGGCGACGGTCGGACCTGACCGCGCTCGGCGCCACCGTCGCGCTGGGGCTTTTGCCGGCACTGGCACGCGCGAAGCCCGGCCCCGGTCTCGTCTTGTGGCCGCTGGCGACGCTGGTCGCCTATGCCATCTACAAGGAGAACACGGGGTCGCCGCCCAAGGGCGACGATCCCCACGGCGAAGACAACTGAGCCTTCACCGGGGCTTCCATCACCTTCACCTGCCGTCATCGCCCGCGTCCGGGAAACGGAACCTGCCCGGCCGGCATCCGTTGCGCCTGGACAGTTCACGTCGAGGAGGCAGACCATGACCAAGACCGTTCCGACCAACAAGGCACGCCAGGGCAGATGGGGCTGGCACGTGCTTGCCGTGCTGATCGTGGGACTGGTGCTGGCCTTTGCCGTATGGGGAGCCGTGGAGATCTACGGCGTTTCCATCGAGCAGCCGCAGCAGCAGATGCCCAAGGGCTGAAGCGTGAAGCGACCGGTCAGGCCGGTGCCTGCGCGGGAACGAGCACATTGAGCGCGCCGGGATGGATTTCCAGGCGCGTCACGGGTTCCAGCCGCACCAGTTCGCCGTCGATCACGGCGGGAAAGCGCCGTGTGCGGCCGCTGACCTTGAGAACGGCCGATGCCGCCTGCAGCGCTTCGACATGCTGGCTGTCGCGCCAGCGTCCCCTCGCCATGTCCGCGAAGAATCCCAGCATCTCGCCGCGTTGGCGGGGACTGGCCACATAGATGCCCAGCACGCCGCCGGACGGATTGTCGGCATAGGGCAGGTGACCTTCCCCGAACACGTTGTTGCTGACGCCGATCCCGGTGGTGCGCATCTTCGTCTCGGCCTCGCCGACCGTCAGGTCGACCGCCATCCTGGGTGGGTTCTTCATTATCGCCCAGGCGGCACGGACAGAGGCGCCGATCTTTCCCAGCCGCGATCCGAACTCCATCTTTTCGCGCAGATGCACCATTTTGGCATGCAGGCCGATGGAAAACTGATGGATGAACGGCCTGCCGTTGGCGCTGGCCATGTCCACCGCGATCACCTTGCCGGTAGCGAAGGCGGCGATCGCGCCTTCCAGGTCCTGCGGTATGCCGAGCCCGCGGGCGAACAGGTTCATGGTGCCGGCCGGCAGCACCGCCAGCGCCTTCTTCTTTCCCATCAGGAGCGCCGCCGCGGTCGAGATGGTACCGTCTCCGCCGCCTGCCAGCACCACATCGACCGCGCGGTTGGCGGCCGCCTTTTCGAGTCGTTCGCCGATCCGGTCGCCGCCGGCGATGTCGATCTCGAGCGTATGGCCTGCCTCTTCCAGCAACCGGCGCATGCGGGCTGCAAGCGCATCCAGATCGGCCGTGCGCAACGTGCCGCCGTCGCGGTTGAGAACGGCTGTGAACCGCATCGCAGTCTCCTTTTTTTTGCCGATCCTGATGAACGGGCAACGCCCAACGCCGCTCGCGCCGCCGGGTTCCGGCGCCCGCCGCGGAACGCGGAACGGAACCGGCTTCACCACGTTGTGAAGTCGTAGGAGATGCCGCGCCCGGCTTCCCCATCACGGTACACCAGGCGCGGCGTGCATGAGATCACGCACCGAGGAGAGATTACCATGATCCGCAAACTGTTGGCTACAACCGCTCTGGTTACGCTCGTGGCTTCCGGCGCTTATGCCCAGACGGCCACCCAGCCCGCCCCCGCCGCGCCGGCCACCGAAAATGCCGCGCCGGCCGCGCCCGTCGTTCAGGCCGACGGCAGCCTTGCCACCAATATCGTCGGCGAGAGCGTCTATAACGGCACCGGCGACGACGCCGAGAACATCGGCAAGGTCAGCGACATCGTCTTGGACAAGGACGGCACGGCCAAGTCGATGGTCATCGGCGTCGGCGGCTTCCTGGGCGTCGGCGCCAAGAACGTCGCGTTCGACTACGACAAGCTGAAATGGGCCGAGAAGAACGGCGACCGCTGGCTGGTGGCCGAGACCTCGAAGGAGGCGCTGACGGCGCTGCCGGAATTCGACAAGACGCCCTACGAGCCGGCCCCGCCGCCCGCCGATACCGCCATGGCCCCGTCGGGCGGCGGCGGGGCGATGGCCCCGGCAGGCGATGCCACGCAGACCGCGCCGGGCGGCGACGCCCAGACCATGCCGGCCGAGCCCCCTGCCAAGGAGGCGGACATGTCCCAGGGCATGCTGGCCAGCAGCGTGCTCGGCGAGGATGTCTATAACGGCATGGACTCCAACGCCGAGAAGATCGGCAGCGTCAACGACATCGTGCTGAGCAAGGAAGGCAAGGCCGAGCAGTATGTGATCGGCGTCGGCGGCTTCCTCGGCGTTGGCCAGAAGAACGTCGCCTTCGATCTCGGCAAGACGAGCTGGGCCGAGAAGAACGGCGACCGCTGGATGGTCGTTCAGGCGTCCAAGGAAGAGTTGCAGGGCCTGCCGGATTTCGACCGCAAGGCCTATGATCCGGCGCCGGCCTCGTCGGCGGCCGCCAGCGACGCGCCCGCGGCCGTGACGCCGACCACGACGACGGCCGACAGCGGCACGGCCGATAGCGGAACGGCCGGCGAGAAGCCAGCCGATACGGCGATGGCCCCCGCGACCACAGATCAGGCCCAGGCGCCGGCGGATGCTGCGAAGTCGGGTACAGATGCGACCGAGACCGCGGCGATCGACAAGTCGACCCTCACCGAGGTGCCGGCGGACAAGATCAGCGCCGACAATCTGATGGGCACCACGGTCTATGGCGCCAATGACGCGAAGGTGGGCGAGATCGGCGACGTGGTTCTGTCGGCAGACAATCGCGTCGATGCCGTGATCGTCGACGTTGGCGGTTTCCTCGGCATCGGTTCCAAGCCGGTGGCGATCGGCATGGACAAGCTGAAGTTCCTGGCCGACAAGGACGGCAACCAGTATCTCTACACCGACTTCACCAAGGACCAGCTCGAAGCACAGGCGGCCTATGACAAGGGCAGCTACGCCGACAAGCGCGACGAGCAGCGGATGATCATCCAGTAGAGATCGTCCCGGGCACGACCAAAATGACCCGCGCCGGCAACGGCGCGGGTTTTTCTTCTTCGTGAACGATAGAGGCATCATCGTTCACAATTGTGAAACAGTCCATTCTGCGATCACCGTCTTTGCCGGGCTCCGGTGCCGCCTCATATTGAGCGGGACAGCGGCGAGGGCCGCACCAGACAGGAGCAAGCAACATGCTCGACCAGATCAAGGGACTTCATCACGTAACCTCGATGGCGGCGGATGCACGCCAGAACAACGACTTCTTCACCCACAAGCTCGGGCTGCGGCGGGTCAAGAAGACGGTCAATTTCGATGCGCCCGACGTCTATCATCTCTACTATGCCGACGAGGTAGGCACGCCGGGCACGGTGATGACCTATTTTCCGTTCCCGAACATCGGCAAGGGTCGTCACGGCGTCGGCGAGGTCGGCACCACCGTCTTCTCCGTACCGGAGGGCACGTTGCCCTATTGGGAGCAGCGTTTCGCCGAGCAAGGCGTGACCGGCCTCCAGCGTGAGGAGACGTTCGGCGAAAAGCGCCTGTGTTTCGCAGGTCCGGACGGCGACGGTTTCGCACTGGTCGAAGACAAGGCCGATTCACGCGCTCCGTGGGTCAAGAGCGGCGTTCCGGCGGACGAGGCGCTGCGCGGTTTCCATTCCGTCTCGTTGCGTCTCAGGGACGCCGGAGCGACCGAGGAACTGCTGAAGTTCATGGGCTACGAGGAAGTCGATCGTTCCGGCAACACGCGCCGGTTGGCCGTGAAGGGCGGCAACGGCGCCGACGTCGTCGACATCGAGACGCTGCCGGGTGCCGGCTTTGCCGGCCTCGGCGCGGGATCGGTCCACCATGTCGCCTTCGCCGTCGAGAACCGCGAGAAGCAGCTCGAGGTGCGCAAGGCGCTGATGGACACTGGCTACCAGGTCACGCCGGTCATCGATCGCGACTATTTCTGGGCGATCTATTTCCGCACGCCCGGCGGCGTGCTGTTCGAGGTCGCGACCAACGAGCCCGGTTTCGACCGCGACGAGGACACCGCGCATCTGGGCGAGGCGCTGAAGCTGCCGCCGCAGCATCAGCATCTGAGACCCTATCTCGAAGACCATCTGCAGCCGCTGGACGATTGAGGCCTGCCATGACACTGGACAGCTATATCCACAAGGTCGTGCCCGGTACGCCGGGCGGACCGCTCCTGTTTGTGTTTCACGGCACCGGCGGCGACGAAAACCAGCTTGCGGCGCTCGGCCGCGAGCTGTCGGCGGAGGCGACCATCGTCGCCCCGCGCGGCGACGTCGCCGAATTCGGCGCGGCACGGTTCTTCCGCCGTACAGGCGAAGGCGTCTACGATATGGACGATCTGGCCCGCGCCAGCGCCAAGATGGTGGCCTTCGTCAAGGCGCATGTCGCCACGGCCAGGCCGTCGGCTGTGCTGGGGCTCGGCTATTCGAACGGCGCCAACATACTGGCGGCGACGCTGTTTTCGGCGCCGACGCTGTTCGACGGAGCGGTGCTGATGCATCCGCTGATTCCGTTCGAACCGCACATCGCCGGAAGCCTCGCTGGCAAGCGGGTCCTGATCACGGCGGGCAGGCGGGATCCGATCTGCCCGCCGGTGCTGACCAGCCGGCTCGAAGCCTGGCTGGAGGCGTCGGGCGCGAAGGTCGCCCTTGAATGGCACGACGGCGGCCACGAACTACGTCCCAACGAAATCGCGGCGGCCAGGCGGTTCCTGTGCGCCGGCATCGAGAAAGGAAAACAGCCATGAACGACGCTTCGCCGACCATACGTCTCGAGGACAGCGGCACGAAGGGCCGCTACGTAATTGCGGGGCCGGACGGTGCCGAGGCCGAGATGACTTTCACCAAGGTCGGCCAGCACCAGATCATCATCGACCATACCGGCGTGCCGGATGCCTTCCGGGGGCAGGGCGTCGGACTCAGGCTTGTCACCCGCGCGGTCGAGGACGCGCGCGCTCAAGGCAAGAAGATCATCCCGCTCTGCCCGTTCGCCGCCGCGCAGTTCCGCCGCCATCCGGAATGGGCGGACGTTCTGAAGACGTAGAAGGGTCGCCGTCCGGCCCACTTCCACTTTGGCTTGGACTTTGCGCGCCCGGCACCGTAACAAAACGCTGCCGGAATGCGAATGGACCAAGGTGGAGCCTGTGATCGGCAAGGACGAGGCCGAACTTGCCGGACTGTTGCGCGCGGCGATCGCCGGAGACGAGAAGGCCTATGCCGACTTCCTCCAGCGCGCCGCGGCGCTGGTGCGTGGCTTCGCTCGCCGCCGGGTGACGCATGGCGGCGTGGATCCGGAGGATGTGGTGCAGGAGACCTTGCTCGCCATTCACCTGAAGCGGCAGACCTGGCGCGAGGATGCGCCCGTGCTGCCCTGGATCTACGCCATCGCGCGTTACAAGCTGATCGATGCCTTCCGCCGGCGCGGCCGGCGGATCGAAGTGGAGATAGACGAGATCGCCGACAGTATCGCCGCGCCCGAACCGGAGACGCTGAGCGAGCGCGACCTCACGCGCGCGCTGGATACGCTGCCGCCGGGCCAGAGATCGGTGGTCTCGGCGATCTCCGTGGACGGCCGGTCGATCGGCGAGACGGCGGGAAAGCTCGGCATGAGCGAAGTCGCCGTCAGGGTGGCGCTGCATCGCGGGCTGCAAGCGATCGCCAGGCGGTTCAAAAGCACATGAAGACCGACGACCTCATCCGCGCGCTCGGCGCAGACAGCGGCAAGGCCGGGCCGTCCGTCGACCGCGCCTGGCTGACGGGCGTCGCCGCCGCGACGGCGATCGCCGCGCTCGTCTTCTTCGCCACGATCGGCCCGCGGCCCGATTTCATGGCGGCCGCGCATACGATGCGCTTCCTGTTCAAGTTCGCCTTCACGGGAAGCCTGGCGCTGACGGCCTTCCTGTGCGTCAGGGCCTTTTCGATACCGGGCGCCTGTTCCAGGCGCATGGGGCTGGCGTTGCTGCTGGCGCCGGCGCTGATGGCCGCGGCGCTGCTCGCCGAACTCATGGTCATGCCGGAGCAGAGCTGGATGCCGCGGATGGTCGGCACCAATTCGATGATCTGCATGAGCTTCATTCCGCTGATCGGCATCGGACCGCTGGCGGTTTTCATCGCGGTGCTGCGCTACGGAGCGCCGACGCGGCCTGTGCTCGCGGGCGCCGTCGCCGGCCTGTTGGCCGGCGGACTGGGCGCGACGTTCTATGCGGCCCACTGTTTCGACGATTCGCCGCTGTTCGTGGCGGTCTGGTACACGATCGCCATCGCCGTCATGGCGGCTCTCGGAGCGATCGCGGGCCGGGTGTTCATCCGCTGGTAGGTGACCCCGGCGAGCCGCCGCCGCTGGCGGGCGTCGTGCCTGTCAGCGGGTCGGGACGGGGTGCTCGCCGCGGTAGTCGTAGAAGCCGCGGCCGGCCTTGCGGCCGAGCCATCCGGCCTCGACATATTTCACCAGCAGCGGGCAGGGGCGGTATTTCGAGTCCGACAGGCCGTCATGCAGCACCTGCATGATCGACAGGCAGGTGTCGAGACCGATGAAGTCGGCGAGCTGCAACGGTCCCATCGGATGGTTGGCGCCGAGCCGCATGGCGGTGTCGATCGCCTCGACAGTTCCGACGCCCTCATAGAGCGTGTAGATGGCCTCGTTGATCATCGGCAGCAAGATGCGGTTGACGATGAAGGCCGGGAAATCCTCCGACACGGTCACCGTCTTGTCGAGCTTGCCGACATAGGCCTTGGCCATCTCGAAGGTCTGGTCTTCCGTGGCGATGCCGCGCACCAGCTCGACCAGCTTCATCAGCGGAACCGGGTTCATGAAATGGATGCCGATGAAACGCTCCGGCCGGTCGGTCGAGGCGGCCAGACGGGTGATGGAGATCGAGGAGGTGTTGGTCGCCAGGATGGCCGTGGGGTTCAGGACCGGACAAAGCTGGTTGTAGATCTTGCGCTTGACGGTCTCGTCCTCGGTCGCGGCCTCGATCACCAGATCCGCTGCGGCCAGGTCCGCCATCTGGACTGCCGAGGCGATGCGGTTCACGGCCCCCTTGCGGGCATCCTCCTCCAGCTTGCCGGAGGAGACCTGGCGGGCCATGTTGCCGCTGATGGTGGCGATGCCGTTCTCGATGCGGTCGGCCGACACATCGTAGAGCAGGACGTTGTATCCCGCCAGCGCCGAGACATGGGCGATGCCGCCGCCCATCTGGCCCGCGCCGACGATGCCGATCGTCTCGATCTTGCTCATCATACCGATCCCGTCCGCGGCCGCCGCCGCCTGTTTTTGTGCAGCGCACACTAAAAGGGCGGGGCAGCTTCGTCTACCCCGCCCTTCACAATTTAATACCGAAGTCGAAAGAGCGTCAAAGCGCCTTTTCGAGTTCGGGCAGGACGGTGAAGAGATCGCCGACGATGCCGTAGTCGGCGACCTGGAAGATCGGCGCTTCCTCGTCCTTGTTGATGGCGACGATGACCTTGGAGTCCTTCATGCCGGCGAGGTGCTGGATGGCGCCGGAGATGCCGCAGGCGATGTAGAGGTCGGGCGCGACCACCTTGCCGGTCTGGCCGACCTGCCAGTCGTTGGGGGCGTAGCCGGCGTCGACGGCGGCGCGGGAAGCACCCACTGCGGCGCCGAGTTTATCGGCGACCGGCAGGATCACCTCCTGGAACTTCTCCGCCGAGCCGAGCGCGCGGCCGCCCGAGATGATGATCTTGGCCGAGGTGAGCTCGGGGCGGTCGCTTTCCGACAGCCTGTTTTCCACAAAGGTGGACAAGCCCGGGTTGTCGGCGGCCTTGACGGTCTCCACCGCGGCCGAGCCACCCTCCGGCGCCGACTGGAAGGAGGCCGTGCGCACGGTGATGACCTTCTTGGGCTCGCTCGCCTGAACCGTCTGGATGGCGTTGCCGGCATAGATCGGCCGCTTGAAGGTGTCGGGCGAAACCACCTCGATGATCTCCGACACCTGCGCGACGTCGAGCAGGGCGGCGACGCGCGGGGCGACGTTCTTGCCTGTCGAGGTGGCGGGCGCGACGATGGCGTCGTAGTTGCCGGCGAGCGAGACGACCAGCGCGGCCGTCGGCTCGGCCAAGCGCTCGGCGAGCTCGTCGGCCTCGGCCAGCAGCACCTTGCGCACGCCTTTCAGCTTGGCGGCGGCGTCCGCCGCGGGCTTAGCGCCCTTGCCGGCGACCAGCACGTCGACGTCGGAACCGATCTTGAGAGCTGCCGACAGCGCCTTGGCGGTCTGGTCGGAGAGCGTCGCGTTGTCGTGTTCGGCGATCAGGAGAATTGCCATTTTCTTGTCCTTCCTTTTCGCTCAGAGCACGCCGGCTTCGTTCTTGAGCTTGTCGACCAGTTCGGCCACCGAGCCGACCTTGACGCCTGCCTTGCGGCCGCCCGGCTCCTCTGTCTTGAGGACCTTGAGGCGCGGCGCGACGTCGGCGCCGAAATCGGCCGGCGCCTTCTCGTCGAGCGGCTTCTTCTTGGCCTTCATGATGTTGGGCAGCGAGGCGTAGCGCGGCTGGTTCAACCGCAGGTCCGCCGTGACGATCGCCGGCATCTTCAGCTCGACGGTCTGCAGCCCGCCGTCGACCTCGCGCGTCACCCTGGCCTTGTCGCCGGCCAGTTCCACCTTGGAGGCGAAAGTGCCCTGCGACCAGCCCAGAAGGGCCGCCAGCATCTGGCCGGTCTGGTTGGCATCGTCGTCGATCGCCTGCTTGCCGAGGATGACGAGGCCGGGCTGCTCGACCTCGACCACGCCCTTCAGCACCTTGGCGACGCCGAGCGGCTCGACCGCCTCGTCGACCTTGACCAGGATGGCGCGGTCGGCGCCCATGGCGAGCGCGGTGCGCAGCGTCTCGGCGGCCTGCGCGGGGCCGATCGAGACCACCACGATCTCCTCGGCCTTGCCGGCTTCCTTGAGGCGGATCGCCTCCTCGACCGCGATCTCGTCGAACGGGTTCATCGCCATCTTGACGTTGGCGAGCTCGACGCCCGAACCGTCCGCCTTCACGCGCACCTTCACATTCGCGTCCACAACCCGCTTCACCGGGACAAGCAGCTTCATCGTGGTATCACCTCTCGACTGTTCTGGAGTGCGCTATAGCAGCGCCGGACCGCCCGGATTTGCCGAAAGCCGACATCCTTGGCGGGAATTCTGTTCTTCGGCCGCCCCTTGGTGGCATCTGGGCTGCCGCAGGCGCGCGGACCCTAGTTGCGGCGGGCAGGGCCGTCAATATCGGTGCGGCGCCCAAATCGTTTGAAAGACGCCTGCCCGTGCGGCCGCCGTCGCAGCGCTATTGCCTGCCCCAGCGGCGGGCCGGGCCGGTCCCGCTCGGTTCGACGGCGCTCTTCTCCACGACCTTTACCGAGCGCGGCGTCACCAGTTCCTTGTCCATCAGGGGAACGTCGCCGCGGCGCAGGATCAGGACCAGCACCGCGCCGGCCAGTATGCCGCCGACATGGCAGGCCCAGGAGATGCGGTCGTCGCCGCCGATGGCGAACATGACGAATTGCAGCGCGATCCACAGCGCGATGATGATGTAGGCGGGAATGCGAAGAGGGATGCGGGCAAAGGCCAGGATCCAGATCTTCACGCGCGGATGGAGGACCAGATAGGCGGTGACGACGCCGGCGATCGCGCCCGACGCGCCGATCAGCGGCTCCTGCGAATCAGGTGCGACCAGCCCGTGGACGAAAGCGCCGGCGACTGCGCACAGGAGATAGAAGATCAGGTAGCGCACATGGCCGAGCGCGTCCTCGACATTGTCGCCGAACACCCACAAAAACAGCATGTTGCCGCCGAGATGGACGATATCGGCATGCAGGAAGGCATAGGTCAGGTAGCTCCAGTCTTCCGGGATGACGATGAACTGCACGGGAAGCCCGGCGGTGTGGTGGACGACGGAAGGGATGAAGCCGAGGCCGAGCACAGCGGCGTTGGTGAACTGTTCGCCGCCCAGCGTGGTGGCGAAATAGATGACGATGTTCGCCGCGATCAACCCGAGCGTGACGTATTGCAGCTTGATGTGATGGAGGTCGTTCGCGTCATGAAGCGGAATGAACATGGACACCCGTGCTGCGTGGCGTTCTCAGCGGTTCTTGCCGGGCACCCATAGCACATCGGCATTTCCGTTGTCATTGACCGCGCGGGCGGCGACGAACAACAGGTCGGAAAGGCGGTTGAGATATTTCACCGTCTCCGGGTTGACGGGCTCGTCCGGTTCGCGTGCAAGGGCCACGGCCAGGCGCTCGGCGCGCCGCGTCACCGTGCGGGCAAGGTGGAGGGCGGCCGCCGCCGGCGTGCCGCCGTTGAGCACGAAGGATCTCAGCGGCGCCAGAACCCGGTTCAGCGCGTCGATGTCGTGCTCCAGCCGCTCGACCTGCGAGGCGACGATGCGAAGCGGCTCATAGCCGAGCGGTTCGCCGGTGTCGGGGACGGAGAGATCGGCGCCGAGGTCGAACAGGTCGTTCTGGACGCGGGCAAGCATGGCGTCGATCGCCGGATGCAGCGGGCCGGTATGGACGCGCGCCATGCCGATGCAGGCGTTGGCCTCGTCGACGGTGCCGTAAGCCTCGACGCGCAGGTCGCATTTGAGGCGGCGCGCGCCGCTGCCCAGCCCGGTGGTGCCGTCGTCGCCGGTGCGCGTGTAGATCTTGTTGAGCTTGACCATGCCGTCCCCCCCCAAACCTACTTCCGTGTCAGGTAGACGACGATGAGGATCAGCACGATGGCGACGGCCTGGAGCGCGACGCGCGCCTGCATCAGCTTGTTGGAGGTCGCGCCGGAACCGCCCCGCATCATGTTGACGAGGCCGCGCATCAGCACCGCCACGACGGCGACCATGACGGCGACGGTGAGGAATTTGAGAAAGGTGTCCATGGGCGCTTCCGATCGGTTCAGACGTTGCGTGCGAGAATTCGATAGAGCAGGCCGGCCGGCAGCACCCGCTTCATCGCCACGCCGATGCGGGCAGGCAAGGTTACCACATAGTGCGCGCGGGGTCTTTTCGACAGGAGGGCATGGCTGAGCGCGGCGTAGACGGCCTGAGGATCGCTGCGATGCGCTTCTGCCTGCTCCGAGCGGACCTGGCGCATCTGTTCCTTGTAGCCGGCGCGATGGACGGAACCGGCGTAGTCGATGTTCTTTAAAAACCACGTCATGCCGTTGACATGGATCTTCGAGCGGATCGGGCCGGGCTCGATCAGCGAAACCTCGATGCCGGCTTCGGCGACCTCCTGCCGCAGGCTCAGCATCAGCCCTTCGAGCGCGTATTTGGAGGCGCAGTAGGCGCCGCGGTAGCGCGCCGGCAGCAGGCCGAGGATGGAGGAGCAATGGACGATGCGCCCGTGTCCCTGTCTCCGCATGACCGGGACGACGCGCCGGGTGAGATCATGCCAGCCGAAGACATTGGCCTCGAATTGCTCGCGCAGCGCCTCGACCGGCAAGTCCTCGACAGCGCCGGCCTGCGCGTGCGCGCCGTTGTTGTAGAGCGCGTCAAGCCGGCCGCCCGTGCGCTCCAGAACGGACGCGACGAGAGCCTCGATCGAGTCGGGCTGGCGATAATCGAGGAAGAAGGCCTCGATCCCCTCGGCCTTCAGGGCGGCGATGTCGGCGGGCCTGCGGGCGGTGGCGAAAACCCGCCAGCCGTCGGCCTTCAGGGCGCGCGCGCAATAGGCCCCGATGCCGGATGACGCGCCGGTGACGATGATGCCGCGTTGCCGCGAGTCCGTGGAAGAGGGGTTGCCGAGACTTGCCATTTGCACCAAACCCTTCCCATATTCGCGGCCGCTAGACAATTGCAGGGAAGGTGCCGTTGCTGCGCAACATCGTCGCCGTCAAGCGCGTCCTCTACGACGCGCTCGGTCACTTCAACAACGACGACGGCTGGGCGATGTCGAGCCATCTGGCGATTACGGCGCTGATGGCGCTTTTCCCCTTCCTCATCTTCGCCACGACGCTGGGCAGCTTTCTCGGCGCGCAGGCGTTCGCGCAGACGGCGGTGCATATCGTGTTCGATACATGGCCGGAGCAGATCGCTGAGCCGATCTCGAACGAGGTGCTGCGCGTGCTGACGGTGCAGCGCACCGACCTTCTGACCTATGGCGTCGTGCTGGCCGCTTATTTCGCGTCCAACGGCATCGAGGCCGTGCGCACCTCGCTCAACCGCGCCTACCGCGTATCCGAAACCCGGGGCTTCCTGCTCCGCCGTGCGCAAAGCCTGATCTTCGTGCTGATCGCCACGGTCGGCTTCCTGGTGATTTCGGTGCTGCTCGTCTTCGCGCCGCTGATCGCGCGGCTGGCGGAGCAGCGCTTCGAGTGGATCGAGCCCTATATGGGAACGTTCACGCTGTGGCGCTTCATCATCGCCTCGACCGTGATCGTGCTCGGCCTGTTCGCCGTGCACGTATGGCTGCCGGCCGGCAAGCGGCGTTTCGTGTCGCTGATCCCGGGCATTCTCTTTACCCTGATCGCCTGGCTGATCGGGTCGACGGTCTTCGCCGCCTATATCGATCATTTCTCGTCCTATGTGACGACCTATGCGGGGCTGGCCTCCATCATGATCGCGGTGGTGTTCCTCTATATCGTCTCGGCGATCTTCATCCTGGGTGGAGAACTCAACGCCGCCATCAGCCGCTATCTGGAAGCGCGCGCCCGCGTCGGCGGCTGAGCCGTCGCCAGGCCGACGCCGATGGTGGCGATCGCCATGCCGGCGAGCTGGATGGCGTCGAGCTGCTCGCCGAACAGGAAAAAGGCGAGGATCGCGGTGACGGCGGGCACCAGATAGAACAGCGACGCCACCTTCGAGGTCTCGCCGTCGCGGATCATGACCATCAAAAGGAAGATGGCGCCGATCGACAGCACCAGGACCAGCCAGGCCAGCGCGAAGAGCAGTTCGCCGTTGACGGTCACCTGCCGTGTCTCGAACAGGAGCGAGCCCAGCGCCATCATCACCGTCCCGCCGACATATTGCCAGAAGGTGGCGGCGACGAGATCGCCGCCGCGGATGGAGCGCTTCTGCCAGATGGTGCCGACGCTGATGGCGAGCACCGCCGCCAGGCAGGCCGACAGCGTGGCGGCATCGACACCGCCGCCGGTCGCGCCGAGTTTCGGCCAGAACACGATGACGACACCTGCGAAGCCGGCGGCGAGGCCGAGCCAGTGGCGCGGCAGGATGCGCTCGCCGAGCATGGTGCCGGCGAGCACCGCCGTGATCAGCGGTTGCAGCCCGGCGATCAGGCCGGCGAGGCCGGCCGGCATGCCGTGATGCACCGCCCAGAACACGCCGCCGAGATAGACGCCCTGCATGAGGATGCCGACGCCGATGGAATGCAGCGCCTGGTTGCGCGGCAGCCTGGCCCTGCCGCGTGCAAGCATGGCGATCAACAGAATGGCGGCCGCGAGCGCGAAGCGCATGCCCAGGAAGGTGAACGGCTCGGCCCACGGCATCGCATAGCGCGCGCCGATGAAGCCTGTCGCCCACAACACCACGAAGGTGGCGGGTATGAACCTCTTGAGAATTTCCATAAAGACCTGTCCGTGATGGCGATGCGCCGGTCGCCGGATGCTCTATTGCGATTGCGGCACGCAGGCAAAGCGAAACCGCTGATCCATAGATTCATCGAAACTGAAGGCGGCGGTCAGAGGCCGACGAGGGCCGCGACGTCGGCGGGCGCCATGCCGCTTTCGCGCAGGGCCGCGAGCCCGGTGTCGCGCAGGCTCTTGGAGAGCTTGCGGCCGTCCGGCCCGAGGATCAGCCGGTGGTGCAGGTAGCGCGGCCGAGGCAGGCCGAGCAGGTACTGGAGGAGCCGTTGCACCGATGTCGCCAGATAAAGGTCCTTTCCCCTGACGACATGGCTGACGCCCTGCAAGGCGTCGTCCACCACGACGGCCAGATGGTAACTGGTCGGGACGTCGCGGCGGGCGACGATGACGTCGCCCCAGTCCTGCGGCCTCGCCTCCACCTGCTTCACGGTGGTGAGGGTTTCGTCGGTGAACTCCTCCCAGGTGAGGTCCTTGCGCGCATGTTCCCGCGCGGCATCCACGTTCAGGCGCCAGGCGAAGGGTTGGCCATCGTCCATGCGTCTTCGGCGTTCGCGTGCGGAAAGCTCTCTTTCGCCCGTCGGGTAGAGCGGCGCGCCGTCGGGATCGCGCGGCCATGTCGCGGCCCGGCCGCTGTCGGCGATCACGGCGCGGATGTCGCCACGGCTCAGGAACGCCGGATAGACGACGTCCTGCGCGATCAGGCGTTCGAGCGCGGCCTGGTAGTCGGCGAAATGCTCCGACTGCCGCCGCACCGGCGTTTCCCATTCCACGCCCAGCCAGTCGAGATCGCGCAGGATGCCTGCCTCGAACTCGGGGGTTGAGCGGACGGTATCGATGTCCTCGATCCTGAGCAGCAGGCGCCCGTCCGCCTGCCTAGCCAGTTTCCGGTTCAGCAGGGTGGAATAGGCATGGCCGAGATGCAGGGCGCCGTTCGGGCTCGGGGCAAAGCGGAATGTCAGCAGCGTCATCGGGCAGGCGGCTATCGGGTTGTGCGGCGCTCTCGCCGATTGCTACCCTGCCGGCCGGCCCGGGACAAGCGACCGGCGGAGAAGGACAGGCAACCGACGGAGCAAGGACGGCATGCAGCGTATCGCGACGCTGGAAGACGTAGTCCGCGGGCTCGACGCGCTGTGCGCCGTCGATCCGCGGCTGGAAGCCGTGCGCCGTGCGGCGGGCGAGGTGCCGCTGAGGCTGTCGCCGCCGGGTTTCGCCAGCCTCGCCTCGATCATGGTGTCGCAGCAGGTGTCGCGCGCCAGCGCGAATGCCATCTTCGGCCGGCTGACGGGCCTGCTCGATCCGCTGACGCCGCAGGCGGTGCTGGCGGCGGACGAGGCGGTGTTCCGCGAGGCCGGACTATCCCGGCCCAAGCAGCGCGGCCTGCTGGCCGCCGCGCGGGCGGTGGCGGACGGTCTCGACCTCGACCATCTCTGTTCGCTGGAAGCGGCGGAGGCGATCGCCGCGCTGACGGCGGTGCCGGGCATCGGCCCCTGGACGGCCGAATGCTACCTTCTGTTCGCCGCCGGCCACCCGGACGTGTTTCCGGCGCGCGACGTGGCGCTGCAGAGCGCGGTCGGCCATGCGCTCGGCATCGCCCCGCGCCCACCGGAGAAAATGCTGATCCGGCTGGCCGAATCATGGGCGCCGTTCAGGGGCGTCGCGTCGCGCCTTTTCTGGGCCTATTATCGCGAGATGAAGGGCAGGGACGCCACGCCCGTGGCTTAGCCTTGCAAAAAACCATAAAAATCATGCGCTTTTGCATGCCGCTGTGGCCGACAAGCCGCTTCACATCGCTGTCATGTCGGGCTTACAGTATCCGCGCCAATCGGTTGCAGGACCAAGGAGGCGAAGAACGTGACGGTCGCCGTATCCCCGGATGCGCTTCCCGCACTGGTGCTGAATGCGGATTACCGTCCGCTCAGCTATTACCCCCTGTCGCTCTGGTCGTGGCAGGACGCGATCAAGGCCGTGTTCCTCGACCGCGTCAACATCGTGGCCGAATACGAGCACGCGGTCTCCTCGCCGACCTTCTCCATGAAGCTGCCGTCGGTGGTCAGCCTCAAGGCCTATGTGAAGCCCTCGCGGCATCCCGCCTTCACCCGCTTCAACGTGTTCCTGCGCGACCGCTTCCAATGCCAGTATTGCGGCACCGGGGAGGATCTCACCTTCGACCATGTCGTCCCGCGTCATCGCGGCGGCGCGACGACGTGGGAGAATGTGGTGGCCGCCTGTTCGCCCTGCAATCTGAAGAAAGGCGGCATGATGCCCTCGCAGGCCAGGATGTGGCCGCTGCAGAAGCCCTTCAAGCCGACCGTGCACGACCTGCACAACAACGGAAGGCTGTTCCCGCCCAACCATCTGCATGAAAGCTGGATGGACTATCTCTACTGGGATGTGGAGCTGGAGCCGTAGGGCGCTGTCTTTCCCTTCCCTCGGGGAGGAGAAGGCGCTCCTCAATCCTTTCCGAATGCGCCCTTGAACGCCACCGCGCCCAAGATGAGCGCGGCGATGGCCTGCCAGCCGGCGAGCGACAGGCCGAGGATGCGAAGCGCGGCCTTGTCGCAGGACGGCGGCACGAACTTGTCGAGTGCGTCGAGCACGCCGTTGCCGCCGGTGTCGACCGAGATGCCGACCGTGGTGCAATCGGTCGGGCCCGGCCACCAGCCCCATTCGACGCCCGAATGATAGACGCCCAGATAAAGGCCGTAGAGCATCAGCAGGCCGCCGACGGCCAGCAGGCCGCGCGAGACCCAGGCCGGCAGTTTCAGCGCCGAGGCAAGAAGAGCGAGCACCATCACCGGCACGCCGACGTAATAGGGAATGCGCTGCTCGTAGCAGAGCTTGCAGGGAATGTAGCCGCCTATGTACTGGAAGGCGAGCGCGGAGCCGACCGTCGCGGCCATCGCCACCGCGAGGAAACCGGCAATGACGGTGCGGCGACGAGGTTGGGCCGGTGAAGCGAGTGCGGTCATGGACAGATCATCCCGAAAGGATCGTTCAGAGAGCGTATTTGACGACGATATAGAGCAAAATCAGGGCGGCGGCGGCGGCACCCGCGATCATGCCGAGGCGCTTCTCGATGAAGTCGCGGATCTGCTCGCCATAACGCCGGAGCAGCCAGGCGAGCAGCAGGAAGCGGCCGCCGCGCGCGACGATGGCGAGGCCGATGAACAGAGGCAGGCTGACGCCGATGACGCCCGACAGGATGGTGACCACCTTGATCGGTGGCAGGTGCGCGGCGCCGGACGTGATCAGCATCAGGATGATGAAGCCGACACCCGATGAGGTGCGCAAGGCTTCGAACTCGTCGTACTTGCCGTAGAACTGCAGCACCGGAACGGCGATGGCTTCGTAAGCGTAGTGGCCGATGAACCAGCCGGCGATGCCGCCGAGCACGGAGGCGACGGTGGCCACCAGCGCGTAGCGATAGGCCCGCTGCGGCCGCGCCAGGGTCATGGGCAGGTAGAGCACGTCAGCAGGTACGAGAAAGACGGAGCTTTCGACGAAGGCGATGAACGCCAGCCACCACTCGGCGGATTTCCTTGCCGCGAGCGACAGGGTCCAGTCGTAGAGTGCGCGCAGCATAAAGGTTCCTCGTGAGCCTCAGCCTGTCTGGAGCAGCAGGCGTTCCGACGAACGGAGTCCTGCCGCTCCAGCTTTTTTCCTTTAGCCGCATTTGCGCGGACGTCAGACGATGCCGTCTGGCTGCAAAATGCTCTAGAAAGTTTCGTCGCGGCGCACAATGGCGGCGGAGTCACGAAATGGACAACGCCGATACGGCACGGCCGGTCGATCCGGCAAAGACTGCGAGGCCCGCTCGGCAGTTGACGAACCGGGGGCGGACCGTATAGTCCGCGCCCATGCGGGCCACCTTGGCCCGATGCCCCTATGGCGGAATTGGTAGACGCGCTCGACTCAAAATCGAGTTCCGCAAGGAGTGCTGGTTCGATCCCGGCTAGGGGCACCACCCTTCGCTCTGCGAGCTTCGGGTGGCAAGCCACCCGGAGATCGTTAGGCGAAGGAGTGTCCTCCGAAGCCTCGGCGTAGGGGGACGAGTTCGAATTTTCTCCTTCCGACAGCACCATTTTTCTTGCCGTGCCTGCCGCTTGGGCACAAACCCGGTCTGCCTGGCTGACGGGCGCGACCTGCCCTAGCCGCGCCCGAGCAGGCTTTTGATGCGGTTGCGCAGGATGCGCGCGACGTTGCGGGTCTCGCGGTAGAGATGAAGCTGCGAGGCGGCCTGGCGGGCAAGGCGATCGGTGTCGGGCGTCAAGCCGATCACGATCGTGCCCATCGGCCGCCGCTCGCTCCACAGTCGGCTCATCACCGGATGGTCCGGCACGGCGCAGGAATCGGTCAGCATGATGTTGGGATCGTCGAGGTGCTGCCCGGTCACCTCGATCATCAGGAGGGTACCCGGCGAAAACGACGCGTAATTCTCGTCATAGGCCGTCTTCCAGGTATAGGCGTAGCCGGATTCGACCAGCACGATCAGGCTGGCGATCGGCTTGGCGTCGAGGGTCAGGGTGTGGATGCGGCACAGGTCCCGCTCTGACAGCCGGTGGACCGCTTCGCGCGCGAAGGCGGCGCGGTAGCGGTCGATCGCCATCGCCGTGCGCTCGCGTCCCTTCCAGCCAGATGCTTCCAGCGTCAGGAAGGCCTCGATGGCATGGCGGATATCCTCCGGCCCGCGCGCCACGTGGTGCTGGAGGGCGCCGGTGTCGGCAAGCCGGCGCTTCAGGCGGCGGAACTCGCGGAAATGGTGCGGCCTCAGCGACGCCTTGAGGTAGGGCTCCATTTCGAGATCGCTCTGGAGCACCGGGCGCATCAGTTCGCCCGTCGTGACGAGCGGAAGATTATGTGTTTCGGCGACGGTCCCCAGCAGCGAGGCCGCTGCGCCGTCGAGCCGCATGTCGGGAAGGACGAGCAGCTTCGGCAGCTTCAGGTGCGGCCGCCTCAGCATCGCGAAGAAATCCTCGATCACGCCGACCGGATCGTCGCGGTCGACCAGCGGCGTGCCGACCGGCCCGAAGGGGCTGGACCATATGCGCATGATCGGAACGCCGAGCGGCATTGCGGGGCGTTCCACCGAGAAAGGCGCGAGCAGCCGCAGCCTGGAGCGGTATTCGTCGCCGTCGCGGATCACGGCGAGCCGCACTTCGCGGTCCTCCAGGCGCGGCATCGCCGGCGCGAGGAAGCGCGGGTTGAAGAAGACGTTCGGCTCGACGGTCCGCGCGCTCAGGTAGTCGAGTTCGTCGACGAGGTCGAAGCCGGCGGAAGCGGGATAGATGGCGAGCTTGCGTTCCGGCCTGTTGGCGGCGAGCAGCTCGATCTGGGCGAGATCGGCCGCGTCGCGCGCCAGTCCGGCCAGGCCCGACATCATCGCGCCGGCCGGCCCGCCGCTGGTTTCCTCGATCAACGGTACGGCTGCCATCAGGAAACGGTCCTTGCGGGAACGAAGATCGCCATGACGAAGCCGAAGCGGCGCCAGACGGTGTAGGACAGCGCGGCCGCCTCGAAGAACATGGCGAAGGCGGTCGACATCGCCGCGCCCCACAAATGGAAGTGCGGGATGAGCGCGACGTTGAGGCCGATGTTGAGCGCCAGCGTCAGTGCGTAGACGAACGCGCAGATGTTCTGGTTGCCGGTCATGGTGAGCAGGCTTTCGCACGGGCCGACGGCGGCACGGGCGACGACGCCCAACACCAGAAGGAACAGCAGCGGATAGCCGGCGACGAATTCGGGGCCGAAGAGGGTCAGCATGGGCTCGCCCAGCACCAGCACCAGGGCCGCCATCGCCAGCGACGGCCAGAAGGTCCACGACACGGTCTCGCGGGCGAAGGCGGCGAGCCTGTCGGGCTGGCCGTGCATGAACTGGGCGTAGCGGGTGGCGACGCCGGCCTTCACTGCGAAATAGACGAAATGGACGAGCGCCAGCGTCTTCACCGTGGCGAAATAGACGGCGACGTCGTCCGGTTGCAGGTAGAAGCCCACCATCAGCACGTCCGCGTTGGTGAGCAGGAAGAAGAAGCTCTCGACCAGGAAGATCGGCAGCGAGATCATGAACCACTGCCCGAGATGGATGGCCATCGGCCCGCCGGGCAGTTTCAGGTCGATGCGCCGGGTGACGCCGGCGAGCTGGACCACGCTGGTCGCGTAGGTGGCGGCGATGGAGGCCAGGATGCCGGTTCGGGCATCGGGCGCGAAACCGGTCCACACGGCAAGCGCCATGAAGGCCAGGATCAGCAGCGGACGCATGATGTAGGTCGGCGTCAGGGCGAACAGCGCCCAGGAGTGGGCGCGGGCGATGCCCTGCAGCAGGTCCGTCAGCGCGATCATCGGCAGGCACAGCGCGCCGAGAAGGAAAGGAACGACATAGTAGCTCTCCATCCAGTCGGACAGGAACCAGACGCCGAGCGCGCCGAGTGCGGCGACCAGAGTGGATATGCCGAGCACGAAAAGCCGGCTGGCGAGCAGGATGCCGCGCAGTTCCGCAAGCAGGCCGCGTTCGCGATATTCGGGAATGAAGCGGATGACGGATGTGTGGAAGCCGAGGCAGGCGAGGCTGCCGACGATGATCGCCGTGGTCCAGACCAGGACGAGGATGCCGTATTCGAAGGACCCCATCCAGCGCGCCATCAGGACCTGGCTGGCAAAGGCGATGACGGCGCTGACGACGCGGACGACGAAGGCGATCAGCGATATGCGGCCGGCTTCGCCGCGCTCATCGGTCGCGAACAGCAGGCCGTCGACACGGTCGAGCAAAGGCTTGGCGCGCAGCGCCATGCGCTGCGGCAATAACCGCTCGGCTGTGATGGCCGCGGAAAAGCGCACGCGATACTCCGTCTTCCGCCAGATGGTTCAGCATCTAGCATGAGACGCGTTAAGAAACCGTGGGCGGGAGGTCTGGCGCCTTCATTCGCGTTATTCCGGGGCCGCGCAGCGGAACCCGGCATCCAGCGCTCCAACCTCGCCGATTGAAATCGGAGAAGGCCTATTCTGGTTCGGCAACGTCACCGCCCTGGATTCCGGGTTCCGCCGAGCGGCCCCGGAATGACGCTCGTCCTACGCGAAAGCGCCGTGGCAGTGCTTGTACTTCTTGCCGGAGCCGCAGGGGCAGGGCTCGTTGCGGCCGACCTTGCCCCAGGTCGAGGGATTGTTCGGATCGCGTTCCTCGGCGGGCACGACGCGACTGTCCGCGAGAACGGCAGTCGCGACGCCGACCTCGGCGAAATCGTCCTCGCCGGTCGAGCCGTCGATATGCGAGCCGATCGTCTCGGGCGCCTGTGGCGGTGGGGCGTCGGCGGCCTCGCGCACGAGTTCGACGCGCATGAGTTGCGCGGTCACGGCCTGACGCAGGTTGCCGAGCATGGCCTGGAAGAGCTCGAACGCCTCCTGCTTGTATTCCTGGAGCGGATCGCGCTGGGCATAGCCGCGGAAGCCGACGACGGAGCGCAGATGGTCGAGGTTGACGATGTGGTCGCGCCACAGATGGTCGAGCGTCTGGAGCACGATGGAGCGCTCGACATAGTTCATCACGTCGGAGCCGAAACGCTCGGCGCGGTCGTTGGCCGCCTCGTCGGCGGCGGCGGTGATGCGCGCGTGGATGTCGTCCTCGGCGATGCCCTCTTCCTTGGCCCAGTCGTCCACGGGGAGGTCGAGGTTGAGGAACTGCCGCACCTCTTCCTTGAGGCCTTCCATGTTCCACTGCTCGGAATAGGCGTTTTCGGGAATCGCCTTGGCGACCATTTCGTCGATCACGTCGTTGCGCATCCCGGCGACGGTTTCCGACAGGTTCTCGCCGTCCATCAGCTCGATGCGCTGCTCGAACACCACCTTGCGCTGGTCGTTGGCCACGTCGTCGTATTTGAGGACGTTCTTGCGCATGTCGAAATTGCGCGCCTCGACCTTGGTCTGCGCCTTTTCGAGCGCCTTGTTGATCCAGGGATGGATGATGGCCTCGTTTTCCTTGAGGCCGAGCTTCTGCAACATGCCGTCCATGCGCTCGGAGCCGAAGATGCGCATCAGGTCGTCCTGCAGCGACAGGTAGAATTTCGACCGGCCTGGATCGCCCTGGCGGCCGGAGCGGCCACGAAGCTGGTTGTCGATGCGGCGCGATTCGTGGCGCTCGGTGGCGAGCACGTAGAGGCCGCCGGCGGCGAGCGCCTTTTCCTTCAGCCGCGCCACGTCGGCGCGGATCTTTTCCTCGGCGGCGGTCCGCTCCGGCCCTTCCGGCATCTCGGCGAGTTCCGATTCGATGCGCATGTCGGCGTTGCCGCCGAGCTGGATGTCGGTGCCGCGGCCGGCCATGTTGGTGGCGATGGTGACGGCGCCCGGCACGCCGGCCTGGGCGACGATGCCGGCTTCCTGCTCATGGTAGCGGGCGTTCAGCACCTGGAAGACCGGCTTCTTGGAGCCCGTGTCCTCGAACAGCACGGAGAAGTCGCGCTGCTCGAAACCGTTCTGCTGCAGGAGCTTGGCTAGATATTCCGACTTCTCGATCGAGGTGGTGCCGACCAGGATGGGCTGGCCCTTGGCGTTGGCCTCGCGGATCTCGGCGATGATGGCACGGTATTTCTCCTCGACCGTGCGATAGACCTCGTCGTCCTCGTCGATGCGCTTGACCGGCAGGTTGGTGGGAACCTCCGTCACCTCGAGGCCGTAGATGTTGCCGAATTCCTCCGCCTCGGTCAGCGCCGTGCCGGTCATGCCGGCCAGCTTGCCGTACATGCGGAAGTAGTTCTGGAAGGTGATGGACGCCAGCGTCTGGTTTTCCGGCTGGATCTGGACGTGCTCCTTCGCCTCCAGCGCCTGGTGCAGGCCTTCGGAGAAGCGGCGGCCGGGCATCATGCGGCCGGTGAATTCGTCGATGATGACGACCTCGTCGTTGCGCACGATGTAGTCGCGGTCGCGCTGGAACAGTTGATGCGCCTTCAGCGCGTTGTTGACGTGATGGACCATGGCGACGTTCTCGACGTCGTAGAGCGACTCGCCCTTGAGCAGGCCGCCGGAGCGCAGCATGGTCTCGATCTTCTCCGTGCCGTCCTCGGTGAAGATCGCCGTCTTCTGCTTCTCGTCGATCTCGTAGTCCTCGGGCTTGAGCTGGACGATGAAGGCGTCGACGGTGTTGTACATCTCGGACCGGTCCTCGAGCGGACCGGAGATGATGAGGGGAGTGCGCGCCTCGTCGATCAGGATGGAGTCGACCTCGTCGACGATCGCGAAATTATGTCCGCGCTGCACCATCTGCGCGCGCTCGTATTTCATGTTGTCGCGCAGATAGTCGAAGCCGAGCTCGTTGTTGGTGGCGTAGGTGATGTCGCAGGCATAGGCCTCGCGGCGCTCCTCGTCCGACATGCCGTGGACGATGATGCCGACGGTCAGGCCGAGGAACCTGTAGACGCGGCCCATCCATTCGGCGTCGCGGCGGGCGAGGTAGTCGTTGACGGTGACGACATGCACGCCCTTGCCCTCGAGCGCGTTGAGATAGACGGGCAGGGTGGCCACCAGCGTCTTGCCTTCGCCGGTGCGCATCTCGGCGATGCCCTTGTTGTGCAGCACCATGCCGCCGACGAGCTGGACGTCGAAAGGGCGCAGGCCGAGCGCGCGCCTGGCTCCCTCGCGCACGGTGGCGAAGGCAGGGATCAGGAGGTCGTCGAGCGAGGCGCCGTTCTTCAGGTCCTCGCGGAATTTCTGGGTGCGGGCGAGGAGATCGGCGTCCGACAGCGCCCGCATCTCGTTTTCCATCGCGTTGATCGCCTCGACGCGGGGTCGCGTCGACTTGACGCGACGGTCGTTCGCGGAACCGAAAACCTTGCGGGCGAGGCCGCCGAGACTGACCATCCAGATGGTCCTTTCGCTTGCATTCCGGCCACGGCAGCGGGCCGGAAGCGGCCCCGTCAAGCCCGGCCTGAACGGATGAAACACCGAAAAGCGCCCAAAACGGTTCTGGACGCAAAGTCGCTGGACAGATAAGAGGGGCCACAATCGATGTCAACGCCGCGCACATTCGCTTGAACGCGCGAAAATCCGCCACATTTGGGCTGATCTGGAAGTCCGAGCAATCCCATTGGAGTCGTGTTCATGACCTTGTCCCTTCGCGCGCCGGCGCTGCTTCTCGGAGCGGCCATCGGCTTCTCGGCGCTCGCGCTCTATCCCGCCCTTGCCCAGGAAAGCCAGCCGGCCAAGCCCGCCGACGCTGCGGCGGCGCCCGCTACTGTCGATCCCAAGGCCGTGGTCGCCACGGTCAACGGCGAGCCGATCACCGAGTCCGATCTGATGCTTGCCGAGGGCGAGCTTTCCCAGCAGTTCGCGCAGCTTCCGCCGGACCAGCGCCGCGCCGCGGCACTTTCGGCCGCGATCGAGATCAAGGTGCTCGCCGACAAGGCGGTGAAGGACGGGCTCGACAAGGATCCCGACTTCCAGCGCCGCGCGGCCTTCCTGAAGGAGCGGGCGCTGCATGGCGAGGTGGTCGAGAAGGATGTCATCGGCAAGATCACCGACCAGGAAGTGCGCGCGCGCTACGACAAGGAAATCGCCGCGCGGCCCGCCGTCAACGAGGTTCATGCCCGTCACATTCTCGTGAAAACGAAGGAAGAGGCGGAAGCCATCATCAAGCAGCTCAACGACGGCGCCGATTTCCAGAAGCTGGCCAACGAGCACACCACCGATCCGAGCGGAAAATCGAATGGCGGCGACCTCGGCTATTTCGGTCCTGGCCAGATGGTTCCCGAATTCGAGAAGGCGGCGATGGCGCTGGAGCCGGGCTCCTATACCAAGGAGCCGGTGCAGACGCAGTTCGGCTGGCACGTCATCAAGGTCGAGGACAAGCGGCCGCAGCAGCCGCCGCCCTTCGACCAGGTGAAGGACCAGGCCCGCTCGGCGGTCATGCGCGACAAATATTTCGCGCTGGTCAAGGAGGCGCGCGCCGACGCCAAGGTCGAGATTCCCGACGAAAAGCTGAAGAAGGCCGTGGATGCGGCCGAGGGCGGCGAGCAGCAGCAGTAAAGGCAGCTTTCGTCATCCCGGAAGCCGGCCGAAGCGAAGTGTGGACCGGCTATCCGGGATCCATTCCTGAACGCCGTCAGGGTCACGGACCGGCTCGTGGTCGCGGAGCCTGTCCTCGGGCCAGCCAAAGGCTGGACCCGGGGGTTCCCTTGGCCGGGATGACGGAGGCACTGCGGTTTATGTACCGCTCTTCTTCACGATGCCGTGCGTAATGGCACGGGTGACGGCCCGAATCTCCTCCTCGTTCACGTCGAGTCGTCCGGTCAGCAGATGCACCCACGCGAAGGACGAGACGAGATCGGCTATGACGGCGGGATCGACGCCGGCGGCGACCTCGCCGCGCGCCACGGCGCGTTCGATCATCTTGCCGGTTTCGATGCGGCGGCTCGCCGCATAGGCGGCAAGCGCTTCCGCAGCGCTCCCGTCCGACTGCGCCTCGGCGATGATCGAGCGGAAGACCGGACCGGTAACGGTATCGCGCCAGTTCGCCAGCAGATTGGTCAGGAAAGCGACAATGTCGCTCTCGATGCGGCCGGTATCGGGATAGGCGAACTGCTTCTGCCGCTGGTAGACATCGAGCAGCAGCGCGGCCCTTGAGGGCCACCAGCGATAGATGGTGGGTTTGCCGGCCCGGGCGCGACGCGCGACCGCCTCGATCGAGAAGCCGGCATGGCCTGATTCGGCCAGCACCGCCTTGGCGGCCTCCAGGATCGCTTCGGCGCTGGCTGGATTGCGGCGCGCGCCGATCGACTTGCGGATTTTTTCCTCGCTGTTCACTGGCGCACTCCGGTCGATTGCAGATTACAGCCCGCACTATACACAGGCTCTTGACGAAACGAAACGGACCGTTCTATATATGCAACGAAACGTATCGTTCATATGGAGAGAGACCATGACATTCGCAACAGTCCGTTCGCTGGAGAAGTCCCGTATCGCCTCGTCTGCCGGGCAGGCCTCGAGAGAGGCCGCCGGCACGTCCGTGGCTGCAGTCGCGGCCAAGCGTCGCTTCTCGCGCCCGCGCTTCGCGCTCCTGGTGCTGGCGGGGGTCTATCCGCTCATCACAGCGCTGCTCTATATCGTCCTGCCGTTGCTCGACGGCTGGTCGATCTGGCAGGAAACGCTGCTGATCGCGCCGCTGATGGTCACCATGATGGTGTGGGGCGTCATCCCGACGATCCAGACGCGGTTCCAGCGCTTCATCAATCCGTCCGCGGGGTGAGCCGGGCCCGGCAGGCCTCGTGCGCTTCGCGGACCGCCGGCCCCTCGCTATGGCTCGGGGCGTTCGTCGCTTGAAAAGCCCATTTAGGGGCTTTTCATCCGCTTTGCGGATTGCTCCTCACCCCCTTGCGCGGCCCGCCGCTATCGGGCAAACCGGCGTTCTTCCACGTTTTGCGCCCGAGGGACCGATGTCCGAAGCCGTTTCGCCGCTCGCCCCGAAAAAATATCCGAAGATGCCGGCGATCGAGGGCGTGCGCATCGCGACGGCGGAGGCCGGCATCAAATACAGGAACCGCACCGACCTGCTCGCCATGGTGTTCGATCCGGGCACGACCGTTGCAGGGGTGTTCACGCGTTCCAAGTGCCCGTCGGCGCCGGTGGATTTCTGCCGCCGGAACCTGCCCGCCGGCAAGGCGCGGGTGCTGGTGGTGAATTCCGGCAACGCCAACGCCTTCACCGGCCGCAAAGGCCAGGAGGCGACGGCGATGACGGCCGAGGCCGCCGCGAAAGCCGGCGGCTGCACGTCCGGCGAGGTTTTCCTGGCCTCGACCGGCGTGATCGGCGAGCCGCTCGACGCCACCCGGTTCAGCCACCTGCTGGACGGGCTGGCGAGGGACGCCCGGCCCGAACAGTGGACCGAGGCGGCCAGGGCGATCATGACCACCGACACCTATCCCAAGGTGGCGACCGCGACCGTGAAGCTCGGCGACGCCGACGTCACCATCAACGGCATCGCCAAGGGCGCCGGCATGATCGCGCCCGACATGGCGACGATGCTGTCCTTCGTCGCCACCGACGCGCCGATCGCGGCGCCCGTGCTGCAGGACCTTTTGTCGCGCGGCGTCGGCAAGACCTTCAACGCCGTCACCGTCGACAGCGACACCTCGACCTCGGATACGCTGCTGCTGTTCGCGACCGGCAAGGCCGCCGCGCGCGGCGCGCCGTCGATCACCGATGCGAAGGATGCGCGGCTCGGGCCGTTCCGGCGCGCGCTCGGCAAGATCCTCAAGCAGCTCGCGCTTCAGGTGGTGCGCGACGGCGAGGGCGCGCGCAAGCAGATCGAGGTGACGGTGACGGGCGCGAAATCGGCCCGCTCGGCCAAGCGCGTGGCGCTGTCGATCGCCAATTCACCGCTGGTCAAGACGGCGGTCGCCGGCGAGGACGCCAATTGGGGCCGCGTCGTCATGGCCGTCGGCAAGGCCGGCGAGCCGGCGGACCGGGATCGCCTGTCGATCTGGTTCGGCGACAACAGGCTCGCGCATGAAGGCGAGCGCGACCCCTCCTATTCGGAGGAGCGCACCTCCGCCTACATGAAAAAAGATGCCGTCGTCATCCGCGCCGATCTCGGCATCGGCCGCGGCAAGGCGACCGTGTGGACCTGCGACCTGACCAAGGAGTACGTCGCCATCAACGGCGACTATCGCAGCTGATGGCGGAGAACCGGGACCGGCAGGCGGCGACGCTCGCCACCGTGCGGCGCTTCGAGGCCGCGGGGTTCAGGGCATGGCCGGCGGCGACGGTGCACTATGACGGCACCTGGGCCGTCCGGCTCACCGCAGGGCTGCCCGCCAAGCGGCTGAATTCCGTCAATCCGCTCGATCCCACCGACGTCGGCCGTATCGAAGAGCGCGTGGCGCGCGCCGGGCGGCGTTTCGAAGCCTATGGCCGGCCTCTGACCTTCCGCATGTCGCCGCTGGCCGGAGCCGAATTGTCTGCCCATTTCGACGCCGCGGGATGGAGCCGCTTCGACGACTCACTGGTCATGCGCATGGATCTTGCGAAGGCGCCGGTCGAAGGCGCGATCGACCAGATACCGCTCAAGGACATCGGGCGCTTCATCGGCGCCTCCATGAAGGTGCACGAGTCCGAGCCGTCGTTGAGGCCCGGCCTGTCGGAGATCATCGGCGCCATCCAGCCGGAGGTCGGGCTTTTCGTGCTGGAGCGCGGCGAGGAGCCGCTGGCGACTCTCATCTGCGTTCATGAAGGCGACATTGCCGGCCTGTTCGAGATCGCCACGGCCCACGCGGAGCGCAACCAGGGGCACGGCCGCAATCTTATCCTCTCGGCGCTCAAATGGGCGCGGCTGCGCGGCGCACGGCAGGCCTGGCTACAGGTCGAGGCCGGCAACGCGCCGGCGCTTGCCCTGTATGGCTCGCTCGGCTTCGAGGACGTCTATCACTATCATTACCGCCGCCCTCCGGAGGCATGACATGAGTGGGCCGGACAAGCGTCTCCTGCTGGTCGTCGCCTGCGCGTTGGTGGATACGGACGGCCGCGTGCTGATCGCGCAGCGGCCCGAAGGCAAGCAACTCGCGGGCCTTTGGGAATTTCCCGGCGGCAAGGTCGAGAAAGGCGAAACGCCGGAAGCGTGCCTGATCCGCGAGCTTCGCGAGGAACTGGGCATCGAGACGCAGGAAGCCTGCCTGGCGCCTCTGACCTTCGCCAGCCATTCCTACGACGACTTTCATCTTCTCATGCCGCTCTATGTCTGCCGCCGCTTCTCCGGCATTCCGCAGCCGAAGGAGGCGCAGGCGCTCAAATGGGTGCGGCCGCTCCGCCTGCGCGACTATCCTATGCCGCCTGCCGACGCGCCGCTGATCCCGTTCCTGATCGACCTGCTGTAGCTTTCCGCGCCCTGCGCTGTGCAGGAGGCGAATTGTGGCAGCGTTAATGAATGATTTATCCGGCTGTGGAAGAGTGACCAGTGCGGCCATGCCGCATCGGGGATTCGCTTGGGGAACAGCTCGATGAGCCTTGAAAGGGACTGGGATTCGATCCGCCCGGATCGTTCGTTTCGCGCAGCCGATGCAGGCGTGGGGCTCCTGCGCCTCACCCTCCTGTTCGGGTCGGCGGCGGTGGCCTTGGCGCTTCTGGCTGCGCCGGTGCTCGACAGAAGCACCCGCCAGCAGTTCGCCGGCGCCGATTATCCGGCCGGCCTCGACATGGTGAGCACCGGCTCGATCGGATCCAGGACCTATACGGTGCGCCGTTCGGTGCTGCAGGCGTCGCCGGAGTCGGTCTGCATCATCAGTGCCAACGGCCACCGCAGCGGCGATTGCTGAGCGCGGTCTTCATCGCGCGTTAAGCCTGCTTTGTTAACCTTCCTTAATATGTGCGTGAGATGGTGCGGACCAAAGGATGGCGACCATGACATTTGTGCGGCAGTTCCTGCGGGACGAGCGAGGCGCGACGGTCGTTGAATACGGCCTGATCGCCGTCGTTCTGTCGCTCGCCATCATTGCCGGCTTCAGCACCTTGGCCGATCGGCTCCAGTCCCTCCTCGGCGTCGACATCGTCGGAAAGCTCGCCGAAACGGATTGAGGACGCAGCATCCGGGCACGCCGGACTTCGCGTTCGGCCGAAACGTTCAATCCCTGTCTTGACAAATTTTGCCGCTCCTAACGGGAGCGATCGCCCAGGACCTTCGTCAGCGACACCTGGCCGCTGCCGGGCTTGAGCGGCTTCTGCTGCGAGGCGTGCGGCGCCCAGCCGGACAGCCAGACGGTCGAGAAAGTTGCCCGCACGCGCCCGTCCGGGTCCGAAAAGCGCTCCGCGTAGATGTGGGCCGCGCGCTGGAGCAGGCGTCGCGCGGCGGGGCGGCGGGTGCGGTCGACAAGCGCGTTCTGCTCGCCGACAGTCCTCAAATCCGCCATCAGATGGAACATCGTGTCGTAGCGCACGATGGAGGTCTCGACATCGGCGACCGGCAGGGCGAAGCCGGCGCGTTGCAGCAATGCGCCGGCGTCGCGGACGTCGGTGAAAGGCAGAACGCGTGGGCTTGCGCCGCCGTACAGTTCGGTTTCGGCCGCGAGCAGGCTTTCGCGCAACTCAGCTAGCGTGCCGGCACCGGCGAAGGCGGCAAGCAACAGCCCGTCGGGCCGCAGCGCGCGACGGATCTGCGCCAGGAATCCCGGAATGTCGTTCATCGACTGGAGCGAAAACAGGGAGACAGCCAGGTCGAGGCTTTCCGGCTCGAAGGGAACCGTCTCGAAGGGCGAGACGGCTCCGGCCGCGTCGCCGAGAAAGAGATCGGCAGCCTCGACGCGCGTCACCGTCTCCACCTTCCCGCTCGCCGCCAGCACGTCGGTCGCAGCACTGATCTGGCAGAACAGCGCGGCGGCGTCCGCAAAACGGCGCTCGACGGCGGACAGCCTGTCCGCCAGATCCTCGGCGGCGCGGCGCATCAGGAAGTCTGCGCCCTCGACGGGACGAGCGGCGGCACGGCGCTTGTGCGCCATCCAGAGTTCGGTATCGACGATCGGCTGCACTGGCGATCCCGTTATTGTGCGTTGTTCGAGGTTCGCTTCGGGCCGGCGCTGCCTCAGGCCCGTAGGTATGCTATCGTCGGCTGTATGGCCAGTCCGGCTGGCAATCCAGAGGCGGGAGGCCGATGGGCGGGGAAAGGGCGGAACAGATCAGGGCGCTCACGCGCGGCGCGCTGCAGTGGACGGCGCGGCTGCTGTTCCCGCCTGTCTGCGCGGGATGCCGCCGGCAGGTCTCGCAGCCGGGCGTGCTGTGCGGCGAATGCTGGACGAGGCTGCGTTTCATCGATCATCCCGTCTGCCCCGTCATGGGAACCCCTTTCATGCACGACATGGGCGAGGGCTTCCTGTCGGCCGAGGCGATCGCCGACCCGCCGCCGTTCGAGCGGGCGCGGGCGGCGGTGGTCTATTCCGGCGTGGCGCGGCAGATGGTGCAGGGGCTGAAATACCAGGACCGCACCGATCTGGCGCCATGGATGGCGGGCTGGATGCAGCGTGCCGGCGCAGAGCTGATCGCGGACGCCGACATCATCGTTCCGGTGCCGCTGCACTGGCGGCGCTTCTTCCGCCGCCGGTTCAACCAGTCGGCGGAACTCGCCCGGGCGCTCGCCGGGCGGACCGGCCTGCCGTTCGCGCCCTCGGCAGTCGCGCGGGTGAAGCTGACGCGCCAGCAGGTCGGGCTGGAACGCCGGCAGCGCGAGGACAACGTCCGCGCCGCCTTCAAGGTGCCGACGGAGGCCGAGATCGAGATCGCCGGCCGGCGCGTGCTGCTGGTCGACGACGTCTTCACGACGGGCGCCACCGTCCGGTCGGTGTCCAAGGCGCTGAAGCGGGGCGGGGCGAGCGCCGTCGACGTGCTCACCTTCGCGCGCGTGCTGCCGGGGGACTTCCGGCCGGACGAGTCCGCGACTATATAGTCTGCGTGACACGGCAGGACTGCTGACCAATGGTCGATGTGACGATCTATACGAGGATGATGTGCGGCTACTGCGCCGCGGCCAAGCGGCTTCTGGAGCGCAAGGGCGTCGCCTATACGGAACACGACGCCTCGTTCTCGCCGGAGCTGCGCCAGGAGATGATCGGCCGGGCGCACGGCCGCAGCACCTTTCCGCAGATATTCATCGGCGACACCCATGTCGGCGGGTCCGACGAACTGCATGAACTGGAACGGCAAGGGCGGCTGGACGCGCTTCTGGCCGGAGCAGAGGAAGAACGGCCATGACGATCATGAAGGTGGCGGCTGTGCAGATGCGTTCGGGCACGAGCCCCGAGCGCAACGCGGCGGACATGGAGCGCATGGTCCGCGAGGCGGTGCGCCAGGGCGCGGCCTATGTGCAGACGCCCGAGGTGACGGGCGCGATGGTGCGCGACGAGGAGGCGCGCGCCGCTGCCTTCACCAGCGAGGACAAGGATCTGGTGGTGGCGACCGCGCGGCGGCTGGCCCGCGAACTCGGCATTTTCGCCCATATCGGCTCGACGGCGATCCTGCGCCCGGACGGCAAGCTCGCAAACCGGGCGCTGCTTTTCTCGCCGCAGGGCGAACGCGTCGCGGCCTATGACAAGATCCACATGTTCGACGTCGATCTCGACAATGGCGAAAGCTGGCGCGAATCCTCGGCCTACGAGCCGGGTACCGAGGCCGTTGTCGCCGATCTCGGCGCAGCGAAGCTCGGCTTCGCGATCTGCTACGACGTCCGCTTTCCGCAACTGTTCAGAACGGAAGCGCTGTCCGGCGCGGAAATCCTTTCCGTTCCGGCCGCCTTCACGCGCCAGACCGGCGAAGCGCACTGGCATGTCCTGCTGCGCGCCCGCGCCATCGAGAACGGCGCCTTCGTGGTGGCGGCAGCGCAAGGCGGCAGGCACGAGGACGGCCGCGAGACCTACGGCCATTCGCTCATCGTCGATCCCTGGGGCAAGGTGCTGGCCGAGGCCGATCACGACGAACCCGGCGTCATCGTCACCGAGATCGACATGGCTGCCGTGGCGGCGGCCCGCGCAAAAATCCCCAACCTGAAGAATGCGCGCGAGTTTGCGCTGGCGACGGCGGGCGCGGCGCAGTTGCGGGGCGCGGCTTCGTGATCCGCTTTTCCCTGGTCTGCGACCACGAGCACGCGTTCGAGGCCTGGTTTCGTTCCAACGAGGATTTCGAGACGCAGAAGAAGCGCGGCTTCATCGATTGTCCCCATTGCGGCTCCGGCAAGGTGGAAAAGGCGCTGATGGCGCCTGCCGTCTCGACTGGGAGGAAGCGGGAAAAGATCGCCGTCGCGATGGGCGAGGCGCAGCGGCAGGCGATGGCCGAACTCAAGGCGCTGTCGAAGAAAATGCGCGAGAACGCCGACTATGTCGGCGACAAGTTCGCCGAGGAGGCGCGAAAAATCCATTTCGGCGAGGCCGATGCGCGCGGCATCTATGGCGAGGCGACGCCGGAAGAGGCGAAAGGTCTGGCCGAGGACGGCGTGGAGTTCATGCCGATCCCGGTCTTCCCGGACGAGCGGAACTGAGGCGCCTTCAGGCGATCCGTGCCGGTTCGATCAACCGGCCAGATCCGCGATCAGTTTTTCAAGCAGGCCGGCGAGCATTTTCCGTTCCTTCGGGTTCAGCGCCGCCAGGATGGCGTGTTCGTTCTCGACATGGGCCTCGACCGCCCGGTCTATCAGGCCGAGCCCCTCGTCCGTCAGTTGAACGAGAAGGCCGCGGCGATCCTGCGGATGAGGCATACGCCTGATCAGGCCCGCCTTCTCCAGCCGGTCGAGCCGGTTGGTCATGGCTCCGGAGGTCACCATCGCGGCTTCGTAGAGCGCCGTCGGCGTCAGCGCGAAAGGCGAACCCGAGCGCCGCAGGGTCGCCAGCACATCGAATTCGCCCGCCTGCAGGCCGAAGCGGGCGAATAGCGGTGCCAAACGCTCGCGCGAGATCAGCGACGAGACCTCGTTCAACCGGCCGATGACGGCCATCGGCGATACGTCCAGATCGGGACGCTCCCTTTGCCATTGTGCGATTGCCTTGCCGGCGCGATCCATAGCTTTCCACAAAGTATCTTGATATTAAGAATCTTTGCGTTAATTATACTCGGAAACCCGGGGCAGGCAAGCCTGCCCCGTATGTTGTGGAAAGCGCCATGAAGCTCGTCTGGAATTCGGCCTTCGCCCTTCTGCTCGTCACCGGCGCGCTGCTCGGGCTGACCCTGCCGTTCGGCAAGATCGCGACCCAGTCAGGTGTGCCGGGCATGGTGTGGGCGTTCGTCGTGTCGCTCGGTGCCGGCGGCATCCTCTTCGCGGCGCTGCTTGCGAGCGGACGGCGCATCCGGCTGACCGCGCATCGGCTGCGCTATTTCGTCGTCACCGCCGCGATTTCCTATGCTTTTCCCAATCTCCTGATGTTTTCAGCGATCCCGCATCTCGGCGCCGGCTATACCGGCATCATGTTTACGCTGTCGCCGGTGATCACGCTGGTGTTCTCGATCCTGCTCGGCGTGCGTCGCCCCAATCCGGCCGGCGTGATCGGTATCGGAGTCGGTTTCATCGGCGCGGCGATGGTGGCGCTGACGCGCGGCGAGGCGGGCCAACCGGCGTCCCTGTTCTGGGTTCTCGTGGCGCTGCTCATCCCGGTGAGCCTCGCCGCCGGCAACATCTACCGCACCGTCGACTGGCCCGAAGGCACCGGGCCGATCGAGCTTGCAGTGGGCAGCCATCTGGCGGCAGCCGTCATGCTGCTTGCCGGCATCGTCGCGCTCTACGGGCCGTCGGCGTTCGGCACGCTGGCGACGGTGCCGCTGGCGGTGATTGGCCAGGCGGCCTCGGCCTCCGCCATGTTCGCCTTCTTCTTCCGCCTCCAGGCGGTGGGCGGGCCGGTCTATCTCAGCCAGATTGGCTATGTCGCGGCGGCAATCGGCCTGTTTTCCGGCACGCTGTTCCTCGGCGAGCACTACCAATGGCTGACCTGGGTCGGCGCGCTCATCATCGTCGCCGGCGTCGCCATCACGACCAGGGCGCAAAGGCTGCCTTGATGCGGTGTATCTCATCGAGTATATAAGGCTATCCTAAAGAGGATATACTGAGAATGGCTTTTCATATCAAGAACGCCGAAACCGATGCCTTGGCTCGCAAGGTCGCTTCCATCAAGAAAGTCGGCTTGACCGAGGCGGTGCATTTGGCCCTGCGCCATGAGTTGGAGCGCGAGCAGGATCGACCGTCCAAGGTTGAAACGCTTCTAAAATTCGCTCGGGATTTCAGGGCCAGCGGCGACTTCGAGAAGGGGTTGCCTGCAGACAAGGATTTCATCGACAGCCTCTATGAGGACGATTGATGTTTGTCGACGCTTCAGCTCTCACGGCAATGATTGCAGGCGAATCGGATGCTTCCGAACTCGTCGCAAGACTGGATCAAGCGCAAACACTTCTCACATCACCAATCGCAGTCTGGGAAGCGACCGTAGCGCTTGCACGGCTGTCCGGGAAATCCATCAAGGATGTTCGTAAAGACGTTGAGCGGTTTCTGGAATTGGCTGAAATCCGGACTTTGCCAGTGCCCCCGGAAATCGCCGCGATCGCTCTTGATGCATTCGACCGCTTCGGGAAAGGGCGGCATCCAGCAAAGCTGAACATGGGCGATTGCTTCGCCTATGCCTGCGCCCGTCATTTCGGTGAGCCGCTCCTGTATAAGGGCGCAGACTTTCCCTTGACGGACATCGAAGCAGGTTAGACCGGCTTTTCGGCCAGCACCATGTAGTTGACGTCCATGTCGCGCGACTGCTGCCAGCGGTCGGCGAGCAGGTTGTAGGTGACGCCGGTGCGGTCGAGCACGGCCAGCCCGGCGTCGGACAATGCCTTTTCCAGCTCTTCCGGCCGCACCAGCTTGCCGAACTGGTGGGTGCCGCGCGGCAGCCAGCGCAAGACGTATTCGGCGCCGACGATTGCCAGCCCCAGCGCCTTCAGGGTGCGGTTGATGGTGGCGACGAACATGATGCCGCCGGGCCTTACCATCTCGCCGCACTTGTTGACGAAAAGATCGATGTCGGCGACATGCTCGACCACTTCCATGTTGAGGATGACGTCGAACGTCTCTCCGGCGTCGGCCAGCGCTTCGGCGGTGGTCGCGCGGTAGTCGACGCTCACGCCCGACTGTTCGGCATGCAGCCTGGCCACCTCGATGTTGGTCGCCGAGGCGTCGGCGCCGACGACTTCGGCGCCGAGCCGCGCCATCGGCTCGCACAGCAGCCCGCCGCCGCAGCCAATATCGAGGAAGCGCAGGCCCTCGAACGGCCGTGCCTCGCGCGGGTCGCGGCCGAAGCGTTCGGCCACCTTGTCGCGGATATAGGCCAGCCGCACCGGATTGAACTTGTGCAGCGGACGGAACTTGCCGTTGGGGTTCCACCATTCCGCAGCGAGGGCGGAGAAGCGCTCGACTTCGCCGGCGTCGATGGTCGATCCGGCGGCTTCGGACTTTCTGGCTTCAGGCATGACGGGCCTCCTCGGAACACAAGCAAGTCGTGTCTGGCGGATCGAAAGTCAAGCCGTTCGGTTCAACCGCTTCGAGGACGGCGGCACCGCGCGGGGCCGGAACCCTCCCGACCGGCGTGCGGCCTTGCCGCCCTGCCGGCGGGCGCTTGCGAAAGGGGGGCTGTTTGGCTAAGGAGGCGGCGCATCCGGTGCGCTTGCGCCGGCGGCTTCCATTCGTTTCCGGGGCCTCGGCCGCAGATCCAAGGGCATATCGCTTTCATGGCGCGCATCGTGATGAAGTTCGGCGGGACCTCCGTCGCCGATCTCGACCGCATCCACAATGTGGCGCGGCACGTCAAACGCGAAGTGGATGCCGGCCACGAGGTCGCCGTCGTGGTCTCGGCCATGTCGGGCAAGACCAACGAACTGGTTGGCTGGGTGCAGGGCATGCCGAAGGCGACGGGCGCCTCCAGTCCCTTCTTCGACGCGCGCGAATACGACGCGATCGTCGCGTCGGGCGAGCAGGTCACCTCCGGCCTGCTGGCGATCGCGCTGCAATCGATGGGCGTCAATGCCCGCTCCTGGCAGGGCTGGCAGGTGCCGATCCGCACAGATGGCGCACATGGCGCGGCACGCATTGCCGACATCGACGGCTCGCTGCTCGTCAAGCGCTTCGGCGAGGGGCAGGTGGCTGTCGTCGCCGGCTTCCAGGGCATCGCGCCCGACAACCGCATCTCGACGCTGGGGCGCGGCGGCTCCGATACCAGCGCCGTCGCCATCGCGGCGGCGGTCAAGGCCGACCGCTGCGACATCTATACCGACGTGGACGGCGTCTACACCACCGACCCGCGCATCGAGCCCAAGGCGCGGCGCCTCGCCAGGATCTCGTTCGAGGAGATGCTGGAGATGGCGTCGCTCGGCGCCAAGGTGCTGCAGGTGCGCTCGGTGGAGCTTGCCATGGTGCACCGGGTGCGCACCTTCGTCCGCTCGTCCTTCGACGATCCGGACGCGCCCGGCATGGGCGATTTCGACAACCCGCCCGGAACGCTCATTTGCGACGAGGATGAAATCGTGGAACAGCAGGTCGTCACCGGAATTGCCTACGCCAAGGACGAGGCGCAGATCTCGCTGCGGCGCGTCGCCGACCGGCCCGGCGTGGCCGGAGGCATCTTCGGTCCGCTGGCCGAGGCCAACATCAATGTCGACATGATCGTCCAGAACATTTCGGAGGACGGCAAGTCGACCGACATGACCTTCACCGTGCCATCGGGCGACGTGGCCAAGGCGCTCGCGGTGCTCGACAAGGTGAAGGAGACCGTCGGGTTCGACGTCGTCCAGCATGACGACGGCATGTCCAAGGTATCGGTCATCGGCATCGGCATGAGGAGCCATGCCGGCGTCGCGGCCACCGCCTTCAAGGCGCTGGCCGAGAAGTCGATCAACATCCGCGCCATCACCACCTCGGAGATCAAGATATCGATCCTGATCGACGGTCCCTATACGGAATTGGCGGTTCGCACTTTGCATTCCGTCTACGGTCTCGATAAGCAATAATCTGGTAGAGTGATTTGTCGGATCGTGTCGCGCGCGGCGGGGGCCGCGCCGGAACGATGGCCATTGGAGAACACCGTCGCGATGCGTGATACGGCCAGCGGCCCGCGCGTACTGCTGAGACGGCTCCGCGAGCTCATGCAGGAGCCGATGGAGCCGCAGGACCGGCTCGACCGGATCGTGCACGACATCGCCGCCAACATGGTCGCGGAAGTCTGCTCGCTCTACGTGCTGCGCTCCGACTCGGTGCTGGAACTCTACGCCACCGAAGGTTTGAACAAGAATGCGGTCCACCTCGCCCAGCTTCGGCTCGGGCAGGGCCTCGTCGGCACGATCGCCGCCAGCGCGCGGCCGCTCAACCTGTCCAACGCGCAGGAACACCCCGCCTTCGCCTATCTGCCGGAGACGGGCGAGGAGATTTATCACTCCTTCCTCGGCGTGCCGGTGCTGAGGGCAGGGCGCACGCTCGGCGTGCTCGTCGTCCAGAACAAGACCATGCGCAACTATCGCGAGGACGAGGTCGAGGCGCTGGAAACCACGGCGATGGTCATCGCCGAGATGATCGCGACGGGCGATCTGTCGCGGCTGAACAGGACCGGCGTAGAGCTGGACCTGAGGCGGCCGGTCTCCTTCACCGGTTCGGCGTTCAACGACGGCATCGGGCTCGGCCACGTCGTGCTGCACGAGCCGCGCATCGTGGTGACCAATCTGTTCAACGAGGACAGCGAGGACGAGGTGCGGCGGTTGGAGACCTCGCTCAACTCGCTCAGGCTGTCCATCGACGACATGCTGTCGCGCCGCGACGTGGCTTTCGAAGGCGAGCATCGCGAGGTGCTGGAAGCCTATCGCATGTTCGCCAACGACCGCGGCTGGGTCCGGCGGCTGGAGGAGGCGATCCGCAACGGCCTCACGGCGGAGGCGGCCGTGGAGAAGGTGCAGTCGGACATGCGCGCGCGCATGATCCACATGACCGATCCCTATCTGCGCGAACGCATGAGCGACTTCGACGATCTCGCCAACCGGCTCCTGCGCCAGCTGATGGGCCGCGGTCCGGAGGATATCGCCCAGTCGCTGCCCAAGGACGCCATCATCGTCGCCCGCTCGATGGGGGCCGCCGAACTGCTCGACTATCCGCGCGAGAAGCTGCGCGGGCTGGTGCTGGAGGACGGCGCGGCCACCAGCCATGTCGTCATCGTGGCGCGCGCGACGGGCATTCCCGTCGTCGGCCAGATGAAGGGCGCGGTTTCCATGGCGGAAAACGGCGATCCGGTCATCGTCGACGGCGAGGAAGGCGCGATCCATCTGAGGCCGCAGCCCGACCTCGAGACGGCCTATGCGGAGAAGGTGCGCTTCCGGGCGCGTCGGCAGGAACTCTATCGGGAGCTGCGCGACAAGCCGTCCGAAACGCGCGACGGCGTGGGAATAGACCTGCTCATCAATGCCGGCCTGTCGGTCGATCTTCCGCACCTGGCCGATTCGGGCGCGGCCGGCATCGGCCTGTTCCGCACCGAGCTGCAATTCATGGTGGCTTCCGCCTTCCCGCGCGCCGAGGCGCAGGAGAGGCTCTATCGCGACGTGCTGGAAGCTGCGCACGGCAAGCCCGTCACCTTCCGCACCATCGATATCGGCGGCGACAAGGTGCTGCCCTATTTCAAGGACGCCGAGCAGGAGGAGAACCCCGCGCTCGGCTGGCGCGCCATCCGCCTCACGCTCGACCGGCCGGGCCTGCTGAAGACGCAGATCCGCGCGCTGCTCAAGGCGGCTGGCGGGCGCGAGCTCAAGCTGATGCTGCCGATGGTCACGGAACTGTCCGAGATCGCCCAGGCGCGCGAGATCATCGACAAGGAAGTGCGCCACCTGTCGCGCTTCGCGCATCACCTGCCGACCAGCCTGAAGCTCGGGGCGATGCTCGAGGTGCCGTCGCTGCTGTTCCAGCTCGACGAACTGATGAAGGCGGTGGATTTCGTCTCGGTCGGCTCCAACGACCTGTTCCAGTTCGTCATGGCGGTGGACCGCGGCAATACGCGGTTGGCCGACCGCTTCGATCCGCTTTGCGCGCCGTTCCTGCGCGCGCTGAAGACGATCGCCGATGCGGGCCGCCGCAACCGCACACCGGTGACGCTGTGCGGCGAACTGGCCGGCAAGCCGATCTCGGCCATGGCGCTGGCCGGCATCGGCTTTCGGTCCATCTCGATGTCGCCGGCCTCCATCGGCCCGGTCAAGGCGATGCTGAGGGAACTGCCGCTGAAGGAGCTGGAGGCGTTCTTCGCCGACAATCTCGACGCGCCGGCGGCGAAGGTGCCCATGCGGGCGCTGCTGCAGGCCTTCGCCGACGACCGTGGAATACCGGTTTAGGGCGCTGGCTGGCCTGTTTCCGTTGGCGCCGCGAGGGTGGACGGGCTATTGCCCTTAGCCGTCTTCCTGCCGCGAGGTCCGCGGCTTCCCGTTCCGTGCAGCCGCAAAGTCATCCCGATGCTGAATTTCACGCGCGACAACGTCCGTTTCCTGCGTGACAATCCGCGCTGGCTGGCCGGCGGCTTCCTGCTGATGCTGTTCTCCTCCTTCGGCCAGACCTTCTTCATCGGCATGTCCGGCAACGACCTTCGCGAGACCTTCAATCTCTCGGGCGGTGCATTCGGCGGCATCTACATGCTGGCGACGCTGGCGTCGGCGATGACGCTGCCCTGGCTCGGCCGGACGCTCGATGTCATGCCGGGCTGGAAGGTGGCGCGGTTCACGATACCGGCGCTCGCCTTCGCCTGCGTGCTGATCGCCGTCGCCCCGAACATCGTGGTGCTGACGCTGGCGCTCTATCTGCTGCGGCTGTTCGGCCAGGGCATGATGACGGAAACGGCATTCACCGAGACAGGCCGATGGTTCGTCGCCAACCGGGGGCGGGCCATGGCCGTCATCGTCCAGGGCGCGCAGGCCGGCACGGCCGTCCTTCCGGCCGCCCTGGTTCTCGTGCACGGCATGAGCGGCGACTGGCGCACGGCGTGGTTCGCTTCGGCCGCCATTCTCATGTTGGTCGGCCTGCCGGCAATCGTGGCGCTGATGCGGGTCGAACGCGTGCCGCAGTCGACGGAGGCCAAGTCGCTCACCGCGCGCACGGCGCGCGACTGGACGCGGGGCGAGGTCGTCCGCGACCCGATGCTCTACCTGCTGCTTGCCGGCGTTCTGGCGCCGTCCTTCGTCGGCACCGTCATTTTCTTCCATCAGGGCTATCTCATCGAAACCAGGCACTACGATCCACTCGCCTTTGCCGCCGCCTTCACGGTCATGTCTGTCGTGACCGTGGTTTTCGGTTTCGTCAGCGGCGCTCTGATCGATCGGTTCGGGTCGCTCAACCTTCTGCCGTTTTCGCTGCTGCCGCTAGCGGCGGCGGCCGCGGTGGTGGGATGGGTGACGCCGGTCTGGGGCGTCTATCTTTTCATGGTCCTGCTCGGCGTCAGCAACGGCCTCACCTCGACCCTGTTCGGGGCCTTGTGGCCGGAGGTCTACGGGCTGGCCAATCTCGGCGGCATCCGCGCCATCACCGTCTCGGCGATGGTGCTGTCTTCGGCGCTGGGTCCCGGCATTACCGGGGCGCTCATCGACGGCGGCATTCCCCTGCCCACCCAGATGGTGTGGATGGCCGGCTGGTGCGTTCTGGCCTCGGTCGCCCTGGCAATGGCCGCAAGGAGGATCCTCTCGCGCGAATCGGCCGCCCGGACTCCGGCGTTCCAGGATGGCTGACTGCCTCGTCCAGCCGCGGCTCGTTGAGATTTCGGGCGATCTCGGCTATGTGCCGGCCATGCACTCCAACCGTCACGCAGCATCATGATCTCCCTTCCCCGCGACCGCATGGACCAGGTGGTCAAGCGCTTCGAGATGCTCGAGGCGCAGATGGCCGCCGGCCCGGCGCCCGACGCCTATGTCAGGATGGCGTCCGAATATGCCGACATGCAGGACATGGTCGCCAAGATCCGCGCGCTGCGCGGCGCCGAGCAGGAGGAGGCCGATCTCCACGCCATGCTCGAGGACAGGGCGACCGACGCGGAGATGCGCGCGCTGGCCGAGGCTGATCTTCCCGGCGTCGAGGAGAAGATCGAGGCGCTCCAGAAGGATATCCAGATCCTGCTTCTGCCGAAGGACGCGGCGGACGAGCGCAGCGCCATCCTGGAAATCCGCGCCGGCACCGGCGGCGACGAGGCGGCGCTCTTCGCCGGCGACCTTTTCCGCATGTACGAACGCTACGCCGCCTCCAAGGGCTGGCGCGTCGAAGTCGCTTCGGCAAGCGAAGGCGAAATGGGCGGCTACAAGGAGATCATCGCGCAGGTCGCCGGAAAGGGCGTGTTCGCCCATATGAAATTCGAATCCGGCGTGCATCGCGTGCAGCGCGTGCCGGAGACCGAGGCGCAGGGGCGCATCCACACCTCCGCCGCCACGGTGGCGGTGCTTCCCGAGGCGGAGGAGGTCGACATCGAGATCAGGCCGGAGGATATCCGCATCGACACGATGCGCGCCTCAGGCGCCGGCGGCCAGCACGTCAACACCACCGATTCGGCCGTGCGCATCACTCACTTGCCGACCGGCATCATGGTGGTGCAGGCGGAAAAGTCGCAGCACCAGAACCGGGCGCGCGCCATGCAGATCCTGCGCGCCAAGCTCTACGACATGGAGCGCAGCCGCGCGGCTGAGGAACGTTCGGAATCGCGCAAGCTGCAGGTCGGCTCCGGCGATCGTTCGGAGCGCATCCGCACCTACAATTTCCCGCAGGGAAGGCTGACCGACCACCGCATCAACCTCACCCTCTACAAGCTCGACCGGGTGATGGAAGGCGAACTCGACGAGGTCGTCGACGCGCTGATCGCCGACCACCAATCGAAGCTTCTGGCGGACATGGAGGAGGGGTGATGCCGCTGCCCTTCATTACCGTCGGCCGTCACTTGCGATGAAATCACCCCCACCCCTGACCCCTCCCCGCAAGGGGGAGGGGGAGCTGCCGCGCGCCAAGTCCCCCTGCCCCTTGCGGGGAGGGGTCAGGGGTGGGGGTAAGCCGCTTTCTCTTCGGGAAATGCTTCAGCGCGCCCGCCAGCGCCTGACCGACGCCGGCATCCCCGAGGCCACCCTCGACGCGCGCCTCCTCGTCGAGCATTTTTCCGGCACGACGCGCATCGATGCGATCACGGATCCCGAGCGCGAAGTCGGGTCCGACATCGTCGAGGCGATCGATGCCGTCCTTGCTCGTCGCTTGGCTGGCGAACCTGTCCACCGCATCCTGGGCTTCCGCGATTTCTACGGCTTGCGGCTGTCCCTGTCGCCGGAGACGCTGGAGCCGCGGCCGGACACCGAAACGCTGGTCGATGCCGTGCTGCCCTTCGTGCGGAAGACCGTGGCGCGCCAAGGCGAGTGCTCCATTCTCGACCTCGGCACCGGGACGGGAGCGATCGCGCTGGCGCTGCTTCATCTGGTGCCGGCGGCGCGGGCAACGGGAGCGGATATTTCCGATGACGCGCTGGCAACGGCTGCCACCAATGCCTTGACCCTTGGCCTCGCGGAGCGGTTCTGCGCCAGAAAATCCGACTGGTTCGCGAAAATTTCGGGCCGATACGATGCAATCGTCTCGAACCCGCCCTATATATCGTCCAACACCATCGAAACGCTGCAGAAGGAAGTGCGCGATTTCGATCCGCACAGGGCCTTGGACGGCGGCCAGGACGGGCTTCATGCCTATCGGGCTATAGCGGACAGCGCGGCGAACCATCTGGAAGAAGACGGCATCGTGGCGGTCGAGATCGGCAACACGCAGAAACAGGACGTCAGTGCGATATTCGCCGAAGCGGATTTCGATCTGGTCGATGCGCGGCGCGATCTTGCGGGAAACGACCGCGTTCTGGTCTTCAAGCCCAGGTAAAATGCCGTGCGCGACAAAAATAACGCTTGGCAAGCCGATGAAAATGCGATTAGGGTCCGCCCCAACCGGATGAACGAAGCAGGCAGTGCTCTCAAGCGATTCGGTTTCCTTGGAAATAGCTGCCTTCTTGCGCAAACGACGCCCAAGCTTCGTGCGGGAATCATTCGGCAAGTGATGTAACCGGAACGGGATGACGTGACGCCAACGCAATCGATGCGGGCGATCGCCGGTGGAACAGCGAAACGGCAGGCTGCATGAGCGCCGCCGTGCGCACGATATTTTCAAGCTTCGCAATGGAAGAGAGTCCTGATGAGGCCACAACAGCAGAACAGGCGTATGCGCGGCCGTAATGGCGGCGGTGGAAACAACAACAATAACAACAATCGCCGCGGGCCGAATCCGCTCAACCGCAATTACGAGAGCAACGGGCCGGACGTGAAGATCCGCGGTTCCGCCCAGCAGATCGCCGAGAAATACGCCGCGCTCGCCCGCGATGCGCAGAGCTCCGGCGACCGGGTGATGGCCGAGAATTATCTCCAGCACGCCGAGCACTACAACCGCATCATCGCCGCCGCCCAGGCGCAGATGCCGATCCAGCAGAACCAGCAGAACCGCGACGACCTCGACGACGAGGACGAGGATCGCGAGGACTTCGAGAACGGCGCGGCCGTCGGGGAAGCCCAGGTTCCCGCCGTCAACCACGGCGCCGGCCCACAACCGGTGATCGACGGCACGCCGGCCGAAGTGGCGCTCAACGGCAGCCATGGCGGCCGCGATGAGGCAAGCCGCGACAATGGTAACAACGAAGGCGGCAACCGCGGCAATCGCCAGAACCGGGACCGTCGCAACGGCCAGCGCCACGAGCGCAACGCCTCGCAGGGCGAGGCCAATGGTTCCGACGATGCGACGGAGACCGAAAGCGCGCCGGTTTCCTCTGCGGATATGGGGCCGGCCGGACTGGCCGCCCAGGTCGAGCAGAACGAGAACGGCGCCGAGGCGTCGGCACCTCGGCGGACCCGCCGCCCGCGCCGCAGCGCCCGTCCGGAGGCCGAACAGGCCGGGTCCGATGCCGCCGAGCCGGCTTCGGGCGAAGCCGCGGAAGCGGTGGCCGAGGGCTGACGCGCCGGCGGCATTGGCGAACTGTTTTCCGCCTTGATGGCGGGTGAAAGGCGGGGCTTGTGCCCCGCCTTTTGGTTTCCGGCGTTCGGAGCCCCGGTGTTCAAGAAGCCCCATCGTTCGTGAAGCCCTGGTGTTCGGGAAGCCAGGTTCAGGTGCGGGCGTATGTCTTTCGGGCCGTCATACGGTTCGATTTTTTTGCGCGGCCGCGTCGCCTCATCCTTGAGCAAACGGGACGACCTGCCCATATTCCTTCCAGCGAGACTTTGCTCTTCCAGAGAGAGTCTGTCGCCAAGGCTGATCCGGTGCCGCGAAGCGGGCCGGTGACGGAAGGAGACAAACAATATGAATCTTGAAAAATACACCGAGCGCGTGCGCGGCTTCATCCAGTCCGCCCAGCAATATGCGCTCAACCGCGACAACCAGCAGTTCACCCCCGAGCATCTTCTCAAGGCCCTGATCGACGACGACGAAGGCTTGGCCGCCTCGCTGATCGAGCGTGCCGGCGGCCGGCCGCGCGACGTCGAACTCGGCGTTGACGCCGCACTCGACGCGCTGCCCAAGGTCGAGGGCGGCAACGGCCAACTCTACATGGCGCAGCCGCTGGCCAAGGTGTTTTCCACCGCCGAGGATCTGGCCAAGAAGGCCGGCGATTCCTTCGTGACGGTCGAGCGGCTGTTGCAGGCGCTGGCTATGGAGAAGTCGGCCAAGACGTCCGATATCCTGACCAAGGCCGGCGTTACCGCGCAGGCGCTGAACGCTGCCATCAACGACCTGCGCAAGGGCCGCACTGCCGACAGCGCTTCCGCCGAGCAGGCCTATGACGCGCTGAAGAAGTACGCGCGCGACCTCACCAAGGACGCCCGCGAAGGCAAGCTCGATCCGGTCATCGGCCGCGACGACGAGATTCGCCGCACCATTCAGGTGCTGTCCAGGCGCACCAAGAACAACCCGGTTCTGATCGGCGAGCCGGGCGTCGGCAAGACGGCCATCGCCGAGGGACTGGCGCTGCGCATCGTCAACGGCGACGTTCCCGAATCGCTCAAGGACAAGCAGTTGATGGCGCTCGACATGGGCGCGCTGATCGCCGGAGCGAAATACCGCGGCGAATTCGAGGAGCGGCTGAAGGCCGTGCTCAACGAGGTCACGGCGGCGGCCGGCGGCATCATCCTGTTCATCGACGAGATGCACACGCTGGTCGGCGCCGGCAAGGCGGACGGCGCGATGGACGCCTCCAACCTTCTCAAGCCTGCGCTGGCGCGAGGCGAGCTGCACTGCGTCGGCGCCACCACGCTGGACGAGTACCGCAAATATATCGAGAAGGACGCGGCGCTCGCCCGCCGCTTCCAGCCGGTCTTCGTCGAGGAGCCGACGGTGGAGGACACCATCTCAATCCTGCGCGGCCTAAAGGAGAAATACGAGCAGCACCACAAGGTGCGCATCTCGGACTCCGCACTGGTCTCGGCGGCGACGCTGTCGAACCGCTACATCGCCGACCGCTTTCTGCCGGACAAGGCCATCGACCTTGTGGACGAGGCCGCCTCGCGGCTCAGGATGCAGGTCGATTCCAAGCCCGAGGCACTGGACGAGATCGACCGCCGCGTCATGCAGCTCAAGATCGAGCGCGAGGCGCTGAAGGTGGAGAAGGACGAGGCCTCCAAGGATCGGCTCGCCAGGCTGGAGAAGGAGCTGGCCGGCCTTGAGGAGGAATCCGACGCGCTCACCGCCAAGTGGCAGTCCGAGAAGGCCAAGCTCGGCGAGGCTGCCGACCTGAAGAAGCAGCTCGACGAGGCGCGCAACGAGCTTGCCGCCGCCCAGCGCAAGGGCGAGTTCCAGAAGGCCGGCGAACTGGCCTATGGCCGCATCCCCGAACTGGAGAAGAAGCTGAAGGAGGCCGAGGCCCAGGACGGCAAGACCGGCGGCATGGTGGAAGAGGTGGTCACGCCGGACCATGTCGCCCATGTGGTGTCGCGCTGGACCGGCATTCCGGTCGACAAGATGCTGGAAGGCGAGCGCGACAAGCTGCTGCGCATGGAAGACGAGATCGGCAAGCGGGTCGTCGGTCAGGGCGAGGCCGTGCAGGCCGTGTCCAAGGCCGTCCGCCGCGCCCGCGCGGGATTGCAGGATCCGAACCGGCCGATCGGCTCGTTCATGTTCCTCGGCCCCACCGGCGTCGGCAAGACGGAGCTGACCAAGGCGCTGGCCTCGTTCCTGTTCGACGACGAGACGGCGATGGTGCGCATCGACATGAGCGAGTTCATGGAGAAGCACTCCGTCGCCCGCCTCATCGGCGCGCCTCCCGGCTATGTCGGCTACGAGGAAGGCGGCGTGCTGACGGAAGCGGTCAGGCGCCGCCCCTATCAGGTGATCCTGTTCGACGAGATCGAGAAGGCGCATCCGGATGTCTTCAACGTGCTGCTGCAGGTGCTGGACGACGGTCGTCTGACCGACGGGCAGGGCCGCACTGTCGATTTCCGCAACACGCTGATCGTCATGACCTCGAACCTCGGGTCGGACTATCTGGTCAATCTGACGGAGGACCAGGATGTCGACCTGGTGCGCGAGGACGTGATGAACGTCGTCAGGGCACATTTCAGGCCGGAGTTTTTGAACCGCGTGGACGAGATCATCCTGTTCCATCGGCTGCGCCGGCAGGATATGGGCCGGATCGTCGAGATCCAGCTCAAACGCCTCGAGAAGCTGCTTGTCGACCGCAAGATCACGCTCGATCTCGATCACGATGCAGTCGAGTGGCTGGCGAACAAGGGCTACGACCCGGCCTACGGCGCCCGCCCGCTCAAGCGCGTCATGCAGAAGGAATTGCAGGATCCGCTGGCCGAAAAGATCCTCGGCGGCGACATCCTCGACGGTTCGACCGTCAAGGTGACCGCCGGCTCCGACAGGCTGAACTTCCGGTCGAAGCCGACCGTGGTGAAGGAAGAAGCGGCGGCCTGAACGCCGCTCTTTCCAGCCGCTCCGAACGAGACGCCCCGCCGCGAGGCGGGGCGTTGATTTTACGATAAGGGTTCTCCCATGAAAAAGATCGGGTTTCTGTCCTTCGGGCATTGGACGCCGTCGCCGCATTCGCAGACGCGGTCGGCATCCGATGCGCTTGTGCAGTCGATAGAGCTTTCGGTCGCCGCCGAGGAACTCGGCGCGGATGGTGCCTATTTCCGCGTCCATCACTTCGCGCGACAGCTTGCCTCGCCGTTCCCGCTGCTGGCCGCGGTGGGCGCGAGGACGAAGCGCATCGAGATCGGCACGGCGGTCATCGACATGCGCTACGAGAACCCGTTCTACATGGCCGAAGACGCCGGCGCCGCCGATCTCATCGCCGGCGGGCGTCTGCAACTCGGGATCAGCCGTGGCTCGCCTGAACAGGTGATCGACGGCTGGCGCCATTTCGGCTACGCGCCGGAGGAGGGCAAGACCGACGCCGACATGGCGCGCCGGCATGCCGAGGTATTCCTGCAACTGCTGAAGGGCGAGGGATTCGCGCAGCCGAATCCGCGTCCGATGTTTCCCAACCCGCCAGGTCTTCTGCGGCTTGAACCGCATTCGGAGGGTTTGCGCGACAGGATATGGTGGGGCGCGGCCACCAACGGCACCGCGCAATGGGCCGCGCAGCTCGGCATGAACCTGCAAAGCTCGACGCTCAAGTTCGACGAGAACGGCAAGCCGTTCCATATCCAGCAGGCCGAACAGATCAGGCTCTACCGCGAGGCCTGGAAGGAAGCCGGCCATGCGCACGAGCCGCGCGTGTCGGTCAGCCGCAGCATCTTCGCGCTGATGGATGACCGCGACCGCGCCTATTTCGGCAACAGCGGCGGCAGCGACCAGTTCGGCTATATCGAGCCGGAGGTGCGGGCCGTGTTCGGCCGCGGCTATGCGGCCGAGCCCGACGTCTTGGTCAAGGAACTGGCCGAGGACGAGGCGATCGCGGAAGCCGACACGCTGCTGCTCACCGTGCCGAACCAGCTCGGCGTCGACTATAACGCGCATGTGATCGAGGCGATCCTGACCCATGTCGCGCCGGCGCTCGGCTGGCGCTGACACGAACATGATTGGCCGACAGCGGCCGCTTGTCGCGTGGTTTGGGCTCTTTAGCATCGCCGCAGCCGGCCATGCGGCAAAGGGGAAAGCGGAATCGGCTCGCCCCGCCATCTTCATGCCCGGTTCATGTTGGAACCAATAGGCAGGGTAGCCGGTTGCGTGGCTTTGGAGTTCGCCGCGCATCGATCGGCACGGCGGCGGGAAAGACCGGAGATATTCGACCACATGGTCCGCACGATTCTTGTCCTCTCCACCTTGGCGGCAGGGCTGACGGCACAGGCGGCGCAAGGCGCGCCGTTGGTGGGACCTCCTGCTCCCGCGGCGCACGCGGCCGGGCAAAGCGAGATCCTCGTCGCACAGGCAGGCGACTATCAGGTCTTCTATGACGGACGAGGCAACCGCGTGATCGTCGATGCCGGCACCGGCCGGGTCATCGCCGTGCAGCCGCCGGGCTCGCGCTTCGACCGCCGCGCGATGCGCCTTCGCGAGCGGGCGCGCCGTTTCGACGGGCCGGAGGGGGACGACCGTTACTATCTCGACGATCCCGAGGACACGGCGCGGTTCCGCCGCCGCCAGCGCGAGCAGGAAGGCGAATTGCTCGGACCGGCCGACGGCTACGACGATCCTTATGGCGACGGCGGCAATGGCGGTCGCTATACATATCGTGACGACCAGTTCCCGCCAGCCCCAACGCCAGCCCCGGCCCCGGCGCCGCGCGACTACGGCAACGGGGACGACGGCGGCTATGGCGACAATGGTTCCGGAGGCACGGGAGCAGGCGCGCCGCCGGTGGCCAACGATGCTCCGGTCGAGCGCCAGCCGCTCGACGAGGCGTCGATCGACCCGTCGCAGTCCGGCGGAGAAGACGCCGCGCCAGCCATCCAAAAATCCCTCGGCGAATCGCCGTCAGGCGAGGCGCCGTCGAACGAACCGCCGTCCATCGAGCCGCCGCGGATAGGCGATACTGTCGTCGATCCGTCGCTGTCGCTCGGATCGCGCGCTGATGTTGCCGCGCTCCAGGTGCTGCTCGATCGGGGCGGGGCGTCGCCGGGCGTGATCGACGGGCGCTTCGGCTCCAACGTCGACAAGGCGCTCAAGGCCTACGATCGCATCAACAGGACGAATCTCAGATCCACCGACACCGCAGCCATCAAGGAGGCGCTGGCGAAATCCGGTGGCGACGCCTTCGCCCGCTACACCATCACGCCGCAGGACGTCGCCGGTCCCTACGTCGCCTCCGTCCCGGAAGACTACGGCGCGAAGGCGAAGCTCGATCGGCTGTCCTATACCTCCGTGACCGAGGCTCTGGCCGAGCGCTTCCATATGGACGAGGCCTATCTCAAGGCGATCAATCCGGGTGTCAATTTCAACCGGCCGGGCACCATCGTCAACGTCGCCAATTTCGGGCGGCTGGCCTCCACGCCGGTGGCGCGCATCGTTGCCGACAAAGGCAGGAAGCAGGTCTTCGCCTATGATGAGGACGGCAAGCTGGTCGCAGCCTACCCGGCCACGATCGGCTCGTCCGACACGCCCTCGCCGAGCGGAACCCATGCGGTGTCGCGCGTCGCGGTCGATCCCAACTACACCTATAATCCCAAGATCAACTTCAAGCAGGGCGACAACGACAAGGTGCTGACCATCCCGCCCGGACCGAACGGGCCGGTGGGGTCGATCTGGATCGCGCTCGACAAGCCGACCTACGGCATCCACGGCACGCCGGAACCGTCGAGGATCGGCAAGACCCAGAGCCACGGCTGCGTGCGCCTGACCAACTGGGACGCGGCGGAACTGGCGAAGCTGGTGAAGCCGGGCGTGCCGGTGGAGTTTGTGGATTAGGGAAATAAGGCAGTAAGGCAGTAAGGCAGTAAGGCAGTAAGGCAGTAAGGGAACAAGGTTCCGGGCGAACCCTTATTGCCCTAGTCACTTACTGCCCTACTGCCTTATCCTTCCACCTTCGCGCTGGCCACCTTCAGCGGGTCTGATTCCTGCTGTTTCAGCAGGTCGTCGATGCGCTCGCGCTCGCGCTTGAAGGCGACGAGGTCGTCGCCCTTGAGCGTCCTTCCCTGCGGCAGGCGGACCCGCATCGGGTCGACCTTGGTGCCGTTGACGATCAGCTCGTAGTGAAGATGAGGGCCGGTGGCGAGGCCGGTCTGGCCGAGATAGCCGATGACCTGCCCCTGGCGCACCTTGACGCCGGGCTGGATGCCCTTGGCGAAAGCGGACTGGTGGTTGTAGGAGGTCTCGTAGCCGTTGGCGTGGCGGATCATGATCTGCTTGCCGTAGCCGCCGGCCCAGCCGGCCTTTTCGATGACGCCGTTGCCGGCCGCGATGATCGGGGTGCCGACGGGGGCGGCCCAGTCGACGCCGGTATGCATGCGCACATAGCCGAGGATCGGATGCTTGCGCGCGCCGAAGCCTGAGCGGAACCTGCCGCCGGGCAGGGGATTGCGCAGCAGGAACTGCTCGGCGCTGCGCCCGTCCTGGTCGAAATAGTCGAAGGTGCCGTCCTCGAGCTGGAACCGGTAGAGGTTGCGCGTCATCCCGCCGATCGAGGCCGATACATAAAGAAGCTCGGAGTCGTCGGAGGCGCTGTCGTCCTCCTCGGGCTGCGAGAACAGCACCTCGATGCGGTCGGTCGGGCTGAGCCTGGACTGGAAATCGACGTCGGAGGCGAGCAGCCGGATGAGCTGCTGCGTCATCTTCTTCGACATGCCGTAGGAGTAGGCCGCCCGGTAGATGCCGTCATAGATGTCGGGCAGGCTGCCGCGGACCACCGGCGGCGGCGAATCGTCGAAGGCGGTGAGCAGTTCGGGATTGGGGCCCGGCTCCTGCGCCGGCACATATTGTCCGTGGTCGTCGAGCGCGATGGTGACGATGTGCTTGGTCTTGTCGTAGACGCCGGCGCGCACGACCTTGGCCCGGTCGCCATGCACTTCGAGCCCGACGCGCAGAACGGTGCCGGCCTTCAGCGCGGGCGCATTCAGAAGCTTGCCGATCGCCTCGGCCATGCCCTTGGCGTCGTCGCCGGTGTACCCGGC
>Ga0222427_100293_pt1 | contig 102509 bp, 89 predicted proteins | sample 2B20Ametagenome_FD_182890 | JGI IMG/M metagenome (GOLD analysis project Ga0222427, IMG submission 182890) | Enriched microbial communities from leaf-cutter ant dump, University of Wisconsin, Madison, United States - 2B20A (version 2) | ecosystem: Environmental > Terrestrial > Nest > Insects nest... | reverse complement strand
GCCGAGTTGGCCCAGTCGGCGCCGATGGCCAGCACGCTGGCGATATCGAAGGCACTGACGATCTTGCCGCTGGCGCCAAGCTTGATCTTGTCGCGCAGGTTCAGGCCGACCAGGGTGTTGTGCACGAACAGCAGGCCCTCGCGCAGCGGCACGCCGATATGGTCGGTGAATTCCACCGGCGCTGCACCGGTACCGCCTTCCTTGCCATCGACAACGATGAAGTCGGGGAGGATGCCGGTTTCCAGCATGGCCTTGGCGATGCCCATGAATTCCCAGGGATGACCCAGGCAGAACTTGAAGCCCACCGGCTTGCCGCCGGACAGCTCGCGCAGCTGCGCGATGAAATGCATCAGCTCGATGGGCGTGGAGAAGGCACTGTGCCGCGACGGCGAGATGCAGTCCTCGCCCATCATGATGCCGCGGGTCTCGGCGATCTCCTTGGTCACCTTGTGCTTGGGCAGGATGCCGCCATGGCCGGGCTTGGCGCCCTGGCTCATCTTGATCTCGATCATGCGCACCTGGGGATTGCGCGCCTGCTCGGCAAAACGCTCGGGGTCGAAACGGCCATCGGCGGTACGGCAGCCGAAATAGCCGCTGCCCAGCTCCCAGGTCAGGTCGCCGCCATGTTCGCGGTGGTACGGGCTGATGCTGCCCTCGCCGGTGTCATGGGCGAAATTGCCCAGCTTGGCGCCCATGTTCAGCGCGCGAATGGCGTTGGCGCTGAGGGAGCCGAAGCTCATCGCCGAAATATTGAACACCGACGCCGAATACGGCTGGGTGCACTGCGGCCCGCCGACGATCACCCGGAACGCGGTCGGGTCGGTCAAGGGCGCCGGGCGCATGGAATGGCCGATGAACTCGAAGCCGGACTGATAGACATCGATCAGCGTGCCGAACGGCTTGTCCGACTGCTCGTTCTTGGACCGGGCATACACCAGCGAACGCTGTGCCCGGGAAAACGGCAGGGCATCGCTATCGGACTCCAGCAGGTACTGGCGGATCTCCGGGCGGATGCCCTCGACCAGGTAGCGGATATTGCCGAGGATCGGGTAATTGCGCCGCACCGCATGGCGCTTCTGCAGCAGATCGAACAGGCCGATCAGGCTCAGCACCCCGGTGGTCAGGGCGAACGGCCACAGCCAGTCGTGGTGCAGGAAGGGCAGGCAGGCGAAGGTGAAAAGGACGCAGGCGACGAAGAAGGCGTAGCGGCTCAGGAGTGACAGGCTCATACGGTTTCCTTGTTGGACACGTCAGGCAAGCCATAAACCATATAGCGGATGGGGGCTTGTAGCCAGTCAGATGCCCCGGATCAGACGCTCGCGCAGCAAGGTTTCATGTTTTTCCTCGACCTGCGGCCACAACTGCACCGTCCCCGCCACCAGGGCTCCCACCGGCACACCATCCCGATACAGCAACCGATTCCCCGCCAACGCCGGCACCTTGTTGCCCGGCAGCAGACTGCCACTGAGATTCAACGGATCACTGCCACTGACCACGATCAGGCTGCCATCCAGCGGCCGTCGCCTGACCCCGCGTAGCGTGGCGATGGCCTCGGGCAAGGCGAACTGTTCCCCGGCCAGGCCACTGACGAAGCGTCCGCCACGGATCTCGCCGCGGGCTTCGAGGCGATGGAAGGTGCGCAGCAGTTCGCGCCAGCTCGGCAGCCAGTCGGCCTCGCGTTCCAGCAGGCGCCAGAACACCACGCCATAGCGGCGCAGCAAGGTGCGGGCGACCTGTTCGAGCACGGCTTCGCGGTCCTCGCCAGCCGCGCTGCGGCGCAGCAAGGCCCAGCGCCCGGCGTCGTCCATGCCGCCGAACAGCGGCCCGCGTCCGCGCCGGCTGCTGTGGGCCTGGCGCTTGCTCGCCGGGGTGATCAGCGCGCGCAACCCGGCGAAGCTGTCGGCACTGACCAGCCCGGCGGCGACCAGCTCCTGCAAGGCGTTTTCCAGTTCGGTGGGCAGTAGTCGAGCCTCGTCGCGCAGTTCGTCGAAGAACAGGGCACCGTGCTGGCTGAGGGCTGCATGGACTTTCTGCGCCCGCGGCGACAGGGCCTCGACATCCAGCGGCTGCGCCAGGCCCTGCCAGAGCCCCACGCGTCCGCGCGGCAGCAGCACCAGCGGCGTGCTGCGCAAGGTGCTGGCGGCGGCCTTGGCCGAGGGCGCGAGGCGGGCCCAGGCGAACTTGCCGGCACGGCAGGCTTCATCCAGCCAGCGCGGGCTGTAGTCGGCCAGGCGCGCTGGCAGCAGGTCGCTTTCCCAGGCGCTGGCGGCTGCGGCATAACCTTCGAACTGCTCCAGCACTTCGCCCAGGGCGGCGGGGCCTTGCAGGCGGGCGGTGGTGGACAGGTGCTGCCAGTCGAACAGGAAACGCATGAAATCCTGCAGGCTGACCGGCTCGATCTCCCGGCGCAGGCGCTTGATGGTGTAGCGGTGGATACGCGCCAGCAGGTGGCGCTCGCACCATTGTTCTCCGGACTGGTCGGGGTGGAACTGGCCGCGCAGCACGTAGCCTTCGCCTTCGAGCCGGGCCAGGGCCTGGGTCACTGTGGACAGCGGCAGGTGCAGCGGTGCGGCGATCTGCTCCACCGTCAGCGGCCCGAATCCGCCGAGGCGGGCGCGCACCAGCTCGACCGCAGCGTCATCTGCGTCGAACGTTTCGTCGAAACCAGGCAGCAGGCCGAGGTCCGGCTCGACACTGGCGCCGGGGTACACCGCCAGCAGCAGGTTCAGCCGTTCCCGCGCCAGCCACAGGCCAGCGATGCGGCAGGCGCGCCCGGACCTGGCCAGGCCTTGCAGCCAGCCTTCCCAGGCGGGATTGGCCGTCACCTCCGCCGGGCTGATCGCCGCGAGGCTCATCAGCGCTTCATGCATTTCATCGCTGCCGTTCGGCGCCGGCCAGGCTTCGGCGGCCACTGCGGCGATCGCCTCGCGGTCGAGGGTGCCCAGCTCATCACCGCTCTGCGGCTCGCTCCAGCGCCGGTTGAGCACGGCCTGGGTCCGCCGCTCTTCCAGCGGCGCGTCGTCGAGAAAGGCGTAGGGCCGGGCATTGAGAATGGCCGCGGCAAGAGGCGAGGGCGCCGGCAGGTCGCGGCAGATCAGGCGGATGCCGCCGCTCTCGATACGCCGCAGCAGGGCCAGCCAGCCTTCGGCGTCCATGGCTTCGTGCAGGCAGTCGTCGAGGGTCTGTTCCACCAGCGGGTGATCCGGCACCTCGCGCTCGCCGACGATGTTTTCCAGGCAGGCCAACTGGTCGGGAAACACCGCTGCGGTCAGGTCTTCGCTGCGCATTCGCTGGATCTGCGGGGCGATGCGCTTGCCACCGGCAAAGCGCGGCAGGGCCAGGGCCACCCCGGCGTTCCAGCGCCAGCGCACGCCGAACAGCGGCGCGTCGAGCACCGCCTGGATCAGGATGTGCTCGGCGCTGGCGCTGGGCAGGTAGCGCCAGACTTCTTCCAGGGCAAAGCTGTGACCGGCCGACAGCGACAGGATGATCGCGTCTTCGCTGGCCGCCGCCTGCAATTCGAAGTTGAAGGTGCGGCAGAAACGCTTGCGCAGGGCCAGGCCCCAGGCGCGGTTGATACGGCTGCCGAAGGGCGAATGGATGATCAGTTGGGTGCCGCCGGACTCGTCGAAGAAACGCTCCATCACCAGGGTGTCCTGGGACGGCAGGGCGCCGAGCACCTGGCGGCTGCGGCCGAGGTAGTCGAGCAGTTGCCCGGCGCTGTCCGGGCCCAGGCCGAGGGTCGCGCCGAGCCAGTCGAGCAGCGGTTGTTCGTTGCCGTCGCTGTCTTGCAGGCGCTGGTCGATTTCCGCTTGCAGGCGGGCCACCGCGCGGGACAGGTCGTCACTGCGCCCCGGCGCTTCGCCGAGCCAGAACGGGATGTTCGGCGGCTGGCCCTGGGCGTCCTCGACCCGCACCTTGCCCGGCTCGACCCGCAGGATGCGGTACGAGGCATTGCCCAACTGGAAGATATCGCCGGCAATGCTCTCGACCGCGAAGTCCTCGTTGACGCTGCCGATATTCAACGCCTGAGGTTCCAGCAGCACCGCGTAGTCGGCGTTGTCGGGGATGGTGCCGCCGCTGGTCAGGGCGGTCAGCTGGCTGCCGCGACGGCCGCGCAGTTCACCGCTGACCGCGTCGCGGTGCAGGTAGGCGCCGCGTACGCCCTGGCGGCCGCTGTAGCCCTCGGCGAGCATGCGCAGCAGGGCCTGGTAGTGCTTTTCATCGAGCCCGGCATAGGGCTGGGCGCGGCGAAAAAGTTCGAGCAGCGCCTGCTCCGGCCAGGCCTGGCAACTGACTTCGGCGATGATCTGCTGCGCCAGCACATCCAGCGGCGCGCGGGGAATCTGCACCTCGTCCAGCTCGCCCCGGCGCACGCAATCGAGCAGGGCCACGCATTCGATCAGGTCATCGCGGCTGGTGGCGAACAGGCGGCCTTTGGGTGTGCCGTCGACCTGGTGCCCGGAGCGTCCGACCCTTTGCAGAAAGGCGGCGATGGAGCCCGGCGAGCCGATCTGGCAGACCAGTTCCACCTCGCCGATATCGATGCCCAGTTCCAGCGAGGCGGTGGCCACCAGCACCCGCAGTTCACCGCGCTTGAGGCGTTGCTCGGCGTCCAGCCGGGCCTCCTTGGCCAGGCTGCCATGGTGGGCGGCCACGGCATCGCGGCCGAGGCGCTCGCTCAGGTGACGGGCCAGACGCTCGGCCAGGCGCCGGGTGTTGACGAAGACCAGGGTGGTGCGGTGTTCGCCAGCCAGCACGGCGAGGCGGTCGTAGACCCGCTCCCACACATCGTTGGCCATCACCGCGCCCAGCGGCTGCGGCGGCACTTCGATGCCCAGGTCGCGCTGGCGGGCATGGCCGATATCGACGATGGCGCAGCGCCGCTCGCTGCCGACCAGGAACTGCGCTACCCGTTCCAGCGGGCGCTGGGTCGCCGACAGGCCGATACGCCGCAACGGCCGGGCGCACAGGGCTTGCAGGCGCTCCAGGCTCAGGCTCAGGTGGCTGCCACGCTTGTTGCCGGCGATGGCATGGATTTCGTCGACGATCACCGTGTGCACGCTGGCCAGGCCCTGGCGACCGGAGGCCGAACCGAGCAGCACGTACAGCGATTCCGGGGTGGTCACCAGGATGTGCGGGGCCTGGCGGCGCATGGCCGTGCGCTCTTTCTGCGGGGTATCGCCGGTGCGCACAGCGGTGCGGATACGCGGTACCGGCAGGCCCTGGTGTTCCAGTTCGGCACTGATCCCGGCCAGCGGCTCCTGCAGGTTGATCTGGATATCGTTGGACAGCGCCTTCAGCGGCGAGACGTAGACCACCAGGGTGGTCTCGGGCAATTGGCCATCCTGCTCCAGTCCTTGCACGAACAGCTCGTCGAGCACCGCGAGAAAGGCGGTCAGGGTCTTCCCGGAGCCGGTAGGCGCGGCCACCAGCAGCGATTCGCCTTGGTGGATCAACGGCCAGGCCCGGGCCTGGGCGGCGGTGACCGTGGCGAAACGGCGGCGGAACCAGGCGCGGATGGCCGGATGGAAGGCGTCCAGTACCGGATGATCGAGGGCGGGTAGATTCATCCTCTGGTTATGCGGCTTTTGTCCGGTGCCTGCAAGGTGCCACTGGTCAGCTGTGGCGTGACCATGGGATCCTTGCCCGACATTTTTTGCAACGAGTTGCCGTCATGAGCAAGACCATCCGCATCGCCGCAGCCCTGTTGATCGACCCGCGCGGGAAAACCCTGCTAGTGCGCAAGCGCGGCACCCTGGCGTTCATGCAGCCGGGGGGCAAGATCGAGGCGGACGAAGCGCCGGTGACGGCCCTGGCGCGGGAGCTGTTCGAGGAGCTGGGGCTGCGTATCGACGAGGCGCAGGCCAGCTATCTGGGCAACTTCAGCGCGCCGGCGGCCAACGAGCCGGGGTTCGAGGTGGTCTGCGAGCTGTTTCGGGTGGAGACGGCGGAAGATGTAAAACCGGCGGCGGAGATCGAGGAAGCGCTGTGGGTCGATGGCGAGAGTGCCCGGCAACTGGAGCTGGCGCCGTTGACCCGGGATTCGATCCTGCCGTTGTATCGCGGTGACTGAACCCTCATCGCCGGCAACGCCGGCTCCCACAGGTATCGCGTACACCGCCGAACCTTGTGGGAGCCGGCATTGCCGGCGATGAGGCCCTGAAGAACAACAAAAACCTCTGCAAAGGAGTGCGTCAAATGATCCCCCTCAACGACTGGCTGCTGTTCACCGGCGCCGCCCTGCTGATGGTCCTCACCCCCGGACCGAACATGATCTACCTGATCTCCCGCTCCATCTGCCAGGGGCGCATGGCCGGGGTGACTTCGCTGCTGGGGGTGGTCGCCGGCTTCCTGGTGCACATGAGCGCCGCCGCCGTCGGCCTGACCGCTCTGTTCATGGCCGTGCCGCTGGGCTACGACATCCTGCGCTGGGCCGGTGCCGGCTACCTGTTGTGGATGGCCTGGCAGGCGGTGAAACCCGGCGCCCGCTCGCCCTTCGAACCCCGCGAGCTGGTTCCGGACTCGCCGCGCAAACTGGTGCTGATGGGCTTTCTCACCAGCCTGCTGAACCCCAAGGTGGCGATGTTCTACCTGTCGATCCTGCCGCAGTTCATCACCCCGGAGCACGGCTCGGTGCTGGCCCAGAGCCTGATCCTCGGCATCACCCAGATCAGTGTGAGTTTCACCGTCAACCTGCTGATCGCCCTGTTCGCCGCCGGCATTTCCGCCTGGTTCATGCGTTATCCGCTGTGGCTGATGCTGCAGCGCTATGTGATGGGCTTCGTCCTCGCCGCCCTGGCGCTGCGCCTGGTGCAGGAGCAGCGCAAGCTGGCCTGAGCCTCAGGTTCGTACAGAGCCTCAGCGCACGGCACTGACGCCGTCCAGGGTGGAGAACGAGGTGTCCTTGGCGGTGAGCAGGAAGTCGCGCATGTACGGCGCATCGAGCATATCGGTGCGCACCGCGGCGTAGAGCGTGGCGAACAGGCCTTTCTCGCCCAGGCGCTTGGCCTTCACATAGCCCCGCGAGCTGTATTCGTGCAGCGCCCAGTGCGGCATGCCGCAGACGCCACGGCCGCTGGCCACCAGTTGCATCATCATCACCGTCAGTTCCGCCGTGCGCACTTGCGCCGGTTCGACGTCGGCCGGTTCGAGGAAGCGGGTGAAGATGTCCAGGCGATCGCGTTCCACCGGGTAGGTGATCAGGGTTTCCGTGGCCAGGTCCTCCGGCAGCACATACGGCCGGCTCGCCAGCGCATGCTGGTTGGCCACGGCGAGCATGGCTTCGTAGGTGAACAGCGGCACGTAGGTGATCCCGGCGAGGTCCAGCGGGTCGGAGGTCACCACCAGGTCGAGGTCGCCGCGGGCCAGGGCCGGCAGCGGGGCGAAGGCGAAGCCCGAGGCCAGGTCCAGTTCGACCTCCGGCCAGGCGTCGCGGAACTGGTCGATGGTCGGCATCAGCCATTGGAAGCAGCTGTGGCATTCGATGGCCATGTGCAGGCGTCCGGCGGTGCCGCCGGCGAGACGGGCGATGTCCCGCTCGGCACCGCGCAGCAGGGGCAGGGTGGCGTCGGCCAGTTGCAGCAGGCGCAGGCCGGCGCTGGTGAAGCGGATCGGTTTGGTCTTGCGCACGAACAGCTGCATGCCCAGGCGTTCTTCCAGCTCCTTGAACTGATGCGACAGCGCCGACTGGGTCAGGTGCAGGCGTTCGGCGGCCTCCACCAGGCTGTCGGCCTCGCGCAGGGCGTGCAGGGTTTTCAGGTGGCGGATTTCGAGCACCTGGCGGTCTCCATGAGAATTATTTGAGTAAAACGGAATGCCGGTGAGTTTGTCTCATGCAGTCTTGGCTGTCGACCGCTTTGCCGCGAATGGCCCGTATCGGCGTGAGGTCGCCGATACGGGCATGCTGCTTACTGTTCGCTGCTGTGCTTGAACAGGGCGGCGAAATGCTTCTTCGCCATCGGCCGGGCGATGTCGCCGCGCCAGATCCGTTCGGCGCCTTCGCCTTGTGCCAGCTGCCATTGCAGGCCCAGTCGACGCTGCTCGGCCGTCTTCAGGTGGGCCTTGGTGAAGCGCTCGAAGCCGGGGTTCTTGCTGTGGAAATGGAAGTGCGCGTACCACTTCGCATTCGGGGTGCCCTGGGTCAGGTCACGGATTTCGAATTCCTGAAGGAAGTCGGGTTGTCCCTCGATACGCTTGGGCAACTGGATCAGCCCACCGATCTTGCGGATATCCACGGCCTTCTGTTCCATCAGGTAATCGAGCATGCCCTCGTTGGGCACCTTGCTCGCCAGTGACTGGCGGATGCGCAGGGTACGCCCCTTGTCGACCAGCCCATCGGCCTTGCGCCGCAGGGTGGCGATGATTTCCGCCGACGGTGCGTGCTCGGCGATGCGCTCGGCCCGGGCGCGCAGCTCATTGGCTTCGCTGAGCATCAAATGCTCCAGGTTGCGCGGCAGCATGTCCTGGCGTGCATAGCTTTCGACCTTGTCCTTGTACGCCGACAGCTTGTCCAGGCGTTCCCGGGCTTCGCCCAGCAGGTGGTTGATATCCACCGGGGGGCTGGGCGTCGGGGTCCGTGGCGCACTGGCCAGGCGCCACAGGCCCGCCTTGCCCGGTACGTACACCTCGGTGCCGTTGTTGATCCGGTTGATGATGATGCGCCGCTCGGCTCCGGCCACCTCTTCCTCGATACCGATGAAAAACTGGTTGTCTTCGGTTTCGAACAGCTTGCGGTCGACGGAGGGGCCGCGTCGCGTCTCGTTCACGGGTTTCGGCGCGGGTTGGGGAATCTTGCGTTTCCAGCGTTCCGCCAGGTCGCTGATCGATTCCAGGTGTTCGAGCAACGGCTCGACGAAGGCGTGATCGAAGTAGTTCGCGTAACTGGTGGCCCAGGCCCGCAGGTTGTGGCTATAGCGCTCGAAGGAGTCGATGCAGGCCTCGAGCATGCGCTTGCGTTGCTCGGCGTTGCTGCGCACTTCCGGCAGGTGGAACAGGTTGTTCAGGTTGCGGTCCACCTCGGTTCGCGCCCTGGCCACCGGGATCTGCAAGTAGAACCAGGACTGGTCGGTGGCGGCTTCGTAGCGGTTGATCACCTCGAGGTAGTTGCGCACCTTGAGAATGTCGCAGGTCGACTGGTTGAAGTTGCGCAAGGCATGGTTGATGTCCTCGCTGACCTTGGACTTCTGCGTGGCGTTGGTGATGCGTTTGGCCCACAGTTCGATGGCGTGGGTGTAGTTGGCCACGGCCTGGAGCTTGCCGATCAACTGCACACGCAGGACCTTGCGGCGCTTCATGATCTGCAGATGCTTGGCGATTTCCGTCGGCGGCGTGTTCGCCGTATCGGCTACCAGCTCATCGACATGGTCAAGTACTTCGGTGGCGCTGCGCTTGATGCCGTTGAGCTCGTTGGTCAGGCGATTGACCTGCAGCCAGGCGACCCGGCTCATCAGGTCCTTGGCCCGGGTGCGGTTGTTGCCGGCGCTCAACTGGGCGAGCTCTTCCAGCTCCGGATAGATCTTCTCGGCGACATGCCGTTCGTAGGCGAAATGATTGGCCAGTTTTTCCGCCTGGTGCAGGCGCTGGCGGTCGTCGGTCATGCGGTTGAACAGGCGCTGCTCGTGGGCCGTCTCGCGGTTGAGCCGGTCCAGCTCACGCAATTGGTAATCGGTGCTGCTGCGCAGGGTGCGCAGGCGGCGCAGGCCTGGATCGGTCCACCAGCGTGGCAGGCGCTCGCGGATCACCGCCGGCCATAGCGGGTCGAGACCGTCGGCCAGGTGCCCGAGCACGCCACCGCCACCGGCGACCGGGCTGACGATGTTCACGCCGAACAGAGCGCCATGGGTGTCCCACTGCCCGGTTTCGTCCAGCGCGATCGGCTGCCGGTAGCCAGCGCCTTTGCCGAGCAGGCGCCAGGTATGCCGGCCCTGGTCGAAGCCCACCTGGTACAAGCGGCCGTGATTGAGGATGAAGTCGCCTTGGGCATGGCGGTAGACGTTGCGGTAGATCCCTTCGCTGCCGGGGGCCAGGCCGTTGAGCGACAGGGCGTCGGGATATTCGTAGCCGCTGAAGCGCTGCACGGCATTGCCTTTGCCCGCTGCCGTCGAAGGCAGCCTGGCGAGGCCGAGCAGGCGGCGCTGGCGGGTCGCCTGGCGCAGCGCGGCCGGATTGACGCTGACCCCCGGCAGTACATCCATCACCGCGTCGATCAGGCACATCAGCACCGCTTCGAGCTGGACCAGGGTTTCGTCGACATCACCCCGCTGTGCCGCAGCGACCGCCTGGTTGGCCGCCAGCCATCCGTCCAGCACCGCGACCAGGCTACCGACGAAGGGAACCACGCCCAGGGCCATGCGGATGTAGTTGAACACCATGCCGCTTTCCAGGGCGTAGCGCTCCATGAACAGGTCGTAGCGCGAGCGCGAGGACGAACGGTGGGCGACGATCAGCCGCCCCATGTGCGCATCGCAGAGGTGCCGGGCGAGGGAGGTGCTGGCAGGCCAGGCCAGGCCGATAGCGATGATGCCGTCGAACTGGCGCAGGCAGGCCTCGGTGATGCGTGCGACATGGGCGGCGGGGTCGCCGGCCAGGGTGCGCTGCGCCAGGTAGCGGGCCATGGGGTCGTCGAAGCACAGCCTGAACAACGCGCGGCGTGCCGCTTCGAGGCTGTCGAACTGGCGCAGGAAACGCCCGTCCGGGCTGTCCGGCAGGTAGAGCAGGGTGGTTCCGGCCTGGTGGATCAGGGTGATACCGGAGAGGCCGGCACCCTGGCCGTCGGTGTCTTCGCCGCCGCTGGTCAGCAGGACCGGCAGCAGGCTGAAGTTCGCTGTGCTGGTGTCGCCGTCGATGGCGGCTTCAAGCAGACGCTGCCCCTGGGCATCGAGGCGTTGCTGGTTGCGCGCGGCTTCGCCCTGGAGGCGCAGCATCAGGCGCCATGGCTCCCGCAGACATTCCTCGCGGTATTCGGCGCTGAAGGGGGCTTCATCGGCAGTGCCCATGAAGGCGTCGCGGATGCGTTGCTCGTACTGCCCGGCCAGGTCCAGCTCGCTGACGGTGCTGCGCAACCAGTCGAGGCTGATGCTTTCAAGCAGACGCGGATGCTCGCGGTCATCGCCGCCGCTGACCAGCACCTGCATGAAGTGCAGGCGCTGTTCCAGCGTCGGGTCGATCTGCTGCAACGCCAGGTCCTCCAGGCTCAGGCGGCTGCGCTCGGCGCTGGGAATTTCCACCAGCCGCACCGGGGTGCCCGGTGCACCCGAACCGGCGATCGGCTCGCGCGCGTAGCGCACGCTGTCCGGCAGGTCGAGCTGGACCTGGACATCCTCGCTGAGGTCGAAGGCCTGGCGCAGGCGGCTGGCCACCTGCTGGCGGGCGAACGAGTGACGGGGAGGCAGGGCGCCAGCGAGAAAGGTTCGCGAGCGCTGCATGGCCACCAGATAGCGTTCGATCAGTTGCCTGAATTGCTGGCGCGCGCCGTTGTCGAGTTGCAGCAACCAGTCGGGGGCCTGGTGCGAGAGGGTCGCGCTGTAGTGCTGTTCGGCCAGATGCTGCAGGGCCAGGTCGCGAGCCGGATGAGCTGGAACCTGGAGATGGGCGAGGGTCTGTTCGCGCAGGGCATGCAGGGCCGAGTCGGCGGAGCCCTGTTCATCCAGCCCGCGCAGTTCGGCTTCGTAGCGGGACAGTTGGCGGGCGAGGCTGTGCTCGAAGGGATCGTCGTGCAGCTCGATCAGGGTCAGTGTTCGCTCGTCGGGGACGGTCTTGAGGAACTCCCGCTCCATGGCCGCACGCGACGGAAAACCCTGCAAGCCTCCCCCGGCGCCGGGCCAGTACAGCAGGACCGGCTGGGCTGAGGAGAACTGCCCCTCGGCCGTGGCGTGACCGATCAGCAAGGCGCCTTCCAGTTCGTGCCGATCTTGCTGGTCGTGCAGGTGCAGGCTGGCGACCACCACGGCATCCAGCCGTTGTCCGGCCAGCGGTGCCCGCAACACGGCGTCGAGCAGGCTGCGCTGCTCGCTGTCGAGCAGTTTCATGGTCTGCTGGATGTCCGCTTCGCAACGCAGGCCGGCGATCCGGGCCTGCTTCAGGGTCTGGTAGTGCTCGCTGGTACGGTCCGGTACCGCCGTTGCCAGCAGCGCCGCCGCGGCGTCGATGCTCTCGGCCTGGGCGTCTTGCAAGGCATCGAGTGCCGTTTGCAGGGCACCGGGCAGTTGTCCGTCGAGTTCCTCCAGCAACACTTCGAGTGCGCTCAGTTGGCGGTTGACCTTGTCCAGGCGGGCGCTGAATGGCAGGTCGCGGTACAGGCCGCCGAAGCTGTCTGCCGGCGCAATGGCGTCGGTGTCGCTGTCTGTCGAAGCCAGTGCTTCGGCGTCGGCCAGCAGCCAGGTGCTGGCGCGCCGGATGTCGAATCGGTCGGCCTGGTCCAGGGCTCGTTCGAGGTCGCCCAGCGGGTTGTCGGCCAGTGCCGCGAGGCGGCGGGTGCGCAGGCTGCCCATCAGGCGTTTGAAGGCACTTTCCAGAGGTGCGGCGACGGTTTCGTGATCGATGCCGATGAAGGGTTGCCGGTCGTCCCCCAGCAGGTCCTGGCGATTCACCAGGTGCTGCTCCAGCGCGTCCTGGCTGCTGAACAATTGCAGTACCGGGCTATGGCTGGGCAGATAAAGCAACAGGCTGCTATCGCTGGCGATCACCAGCGCCCCCGGCAGGGATTGCTGGCTGCCCGAGGCGAGCCGGCCATGGGGGATGCGCACGAAGTGGTTGTCGCGGCCTTCGACCAGTTGTTGCAGGATCTGCCGCCATTCGGCGCCCAGTTCGCCAGCGGCAAAGCTGCGCTCGACGGCGGCCTGGAGATGCAGGCGATAGTGCCGGGCGGCGTCGTTCCAGCGGGACTGTCGGGTGCCGGGAGCGCGGGCGTGCCAGTAGCGTTGCCAGTCCTGGTCCAGGCGCTCGCGCAGGTCGAGGACCTTGAGGCGCTCGAGCAGCGCGCGCGGGGGCAGGTCATGCAGTTCATGCCCGGCGGGGAAACCGTATACCCGGCAGCGTTCGTCGAGGACGATGTCCGGATACTGGGCGATGAACGCTGCGGCATCGTCGAGGCCGAGGCGCAGGCCATCCTTCACGTACAGGCCGCACTGGCCGGCATCCAGGCTCCAGCGTTCGGCGATCGCCTGGCGGATGCCGCTGCGTACGCCGGGAGCGTCGCGCAGCAGGTCGAACAAGCGCTGGCAGCTCTGCTGCCAGGTGCGCGAGGCGGCGAGGAACAGGTTTTCGTCTTCGCTGCGGGTAACGGGGAGGGGCGGGATGAGCTCGAAGTCGAGCACATCCATCAGGGCATCGTCTGGGGTATCGAACATGGCTGGCGTTCCTTGAAAGCGCGGCGCGGGTGGCCGCGGTGGGCGGATTTCAGGGCAAGCCATGGGCAGGGAGGCGGTAGATAGATATCGGGGCGGCGTGGACTTGTGGGAACTGACTTTCCAGCGACTGCGTCGGTGAGTTCAGCACCGTCATCGCTGGCAAGCCAGCTCCCACAGGGGCCTGTGGCTGGCCCGGAACCCTGTGGGAGTCGGGTTGCCGACGATGAGGTCTGCAGCCGCAATATCAATCTGCTTGCCCCACGGACGCCATTCAGCAGGGTTCACGAAATTGTCACCGAACTGTGGCAGCGCGCTGGCAAGAACATCATCACACTCGCGCTCTACTGGGGATTTCGTTTTCGGTGTTTCTTCCATGCGGGTTTATTTCTTTATCCTGGCGCTGTTATGCGCCTCTTCTTCGTGGGCCGCCGGGCGCTGCGATGTGCATGCGCCTGTCCAGCAGGCGCAGCTGAAACAGGTCAGCCTGGCTTACCAGAGCGTCGGTCGCAGCAGCGATCCGGCCTTGCTGTTGGTCATGGGCCTGGGTGGCCAGTTGATTCACTGGCCGGACGAGGTGGTCGAGGCGCTGTGCAAGCAGGGCTTCCGGGTGATTCGCTACGACAACCGCGATGTCGGCCTGTCGCGCTGGAACCAGGCGCCGGCCGACGCCAGCCTGACCTTCGAGCTGGTGCGCTATCGCCTGGGGTTGTCGGTGAATGCGCCTTACACCCTGGAGGACATGGCCGAGGACGGCCTGGAACTGATGGCCTACCTGGACGAGCCGCGCTTCCACGTGCTCGGTGTGAGCATGGGCGGGATGATCGCCCAGCACCTGGCGGCCATGGCCCCGGAGCGGGTCGAGAGCCTCACCCTGATCATGTCCAGCTCCGGTGCCCAGGGCCTGCCGGCACCGAGCCCGGCGCTGATTCGCCAGTTGGCCCAGCGCAGTGCGCCGAACCGCGAGGTGGCCATCGAGCAGCAGGCCGACCTGCTGGCGGCATTGGGCAGCCCGCAGGTGCATGACGATCGTCAGGTTCTGTTGCAGCAGGCGGCGGCCTCCTACGACCGGGCGTTCAACCCCGAGGGGGTCAAGCGCCAGATCATGGCGATCCTCGCCGAACCGAGCCGGGTGGAATTGCTCAACCGCCTGCGGGTACCGACCCTGGTGGTCCACGGCACCGCCGACCCGCTGCTGCCGGTGATGCACGGGGTGCACCTGGCAGCGCATATCCAGGGCAGTCAGCTACGTTTGATTCCCGGTCTGGCCCACCGCTTCCAGGAGCCGTTCAAGGGCGCGCTGCTGGCGGCGGTGCTGCCATACCTGCAGTCGCACCGTGCTGATGGCATCGGTCATATCGCCCAGCGCTAGGTTCAGTCGCGATAGTCGGGTGCCACCCGGTCCAGCAAGCGCAACAACGCTGCCCACGCCAGCTGCATGCCGTCCGGATCCGCCAGTTGCCCCTCTTCCAGCGGCCGTCCCGGATCATTGAACTGGCGCTCGGTATGCGTGCAGACCTCGTGGGGCGGCAACACCAGCTTGCCAGCTGCCTGCGCCGCCAGCTGGATCTCGCAGGCCTTTTCCAGGTAGTACATGCGCATGAACGCCTCGCTCACGTTGCGTCCTACCGTCAACAGCCCATGGTTGCGCAGGATCATCACCGGCCTGTCGCCCAGGTCGGCTACCAGCCGCTGCTGTTCGCTCATGTCCAGCGCCACGCCTTCGTAGTCGTGGTAGGCGACCTTGCCATAGAACTCCATGGATATCTGGTTCACCGGCAACAACCCGCACTCCATCGCCGCCACTGCGCAACCGGCGCGGGTATGGGTATGCAGCACGCACTGTGCGTCTTCCCGGGCACCATGGATCGCGCTATGGATGACGAAGCCCGCCGGGTTGACCCGATAGGGCGATGGCTCGACGGCGTGGCCACCCAGGTCGATCTTCACCAGGCTGGACGCGGTGATTTCATCGAACATCAGCCCGTAGGGGTTGATCAGGAAATGGTGTTCGGGGCCCGGCAGGCGCACCGAGATATGGGTGAAGATCAGGTCGGTCATGCGAAAGTGCGCGATCAGCCGGTAGCAGGCGGCCAGTTCCTCGCGCAATTGCCGTTCGGTCTTCATGGTCAGGGGCTCTCGGGTGATTCAAGGGGGCCGGGCAAGCATAGCCGCCCGGCCGACATGGGTTACTTGCTGGCCCAGGCGTTGAACCGTTGCTCCAGCTCTTCACCATGGTCGACCCAGAACTCGACATTCATCGCCAGGGCGCCTTCCAGATTCTGCTTGGCGGTCGGCACCCATTTGGCCAGGGACGGATCGAGTTCGGCGGCGGCCTCGGTATTGGTCGGGCCGTAGGGAATCTGCCCGACGTAACGCACCTGGGCCTCGGGCCGGTTGGCATAGGCGATCAGTCGCTCGGCCTGCTGCACATGTTTCGAGCCCTTGATGATCGCCCAGTAATCCATGCCATACAGGCTGCCCGGCCAGACCAGGGCCAGCGGGCTGCCGTTCTGCGCCGCCGAGGCGATGCGACCGCTGTAGGTGGAAGTCATCACCACGTCTCCCGCCATCAACCATTGCGGCGGCTGGGCTCCGGCCTCCCACCACTGGATATTCGGCTTGAGCTCATCGAGCTTGGCGAACGCCCGGTTCACGCCCTCGGGCGTCGCCAGCACGCTGTAGACGTCCTCGACCTTGACGCCATCGGCCAGCAAGGCGAATTCGAGGTTGTACACCGCACGCTTGCGCAGGCCGCGTTTGCCCGGGTACTTCCTGACGTCCCAAAAGTCCGCCCAGGAGGTCGGTGCCTGGGCCAGCCGGTCGCGGTCGTAGGCAATCGCCACGCTCCATACCAGCGCTGCCGAACCGCAGTCCTGGGCGGCGTCGGCGATCAACTGGTCCTTGCGCCCCAGGCGGTTCCAGTCCAGGCGCTCGTACATGCCTTCGTCGCAGCCACGCAGCAAATCGGGTCCTTCGATCTGCACCACGTCCCAGTCGACATTGCCGGTGTCGACCATCACCTTGATCCGCGCCATCTCGCCGTTGTACTCGGTCTGGATCAATTTGCTTTTGTCCTGGGCACTGAACGGCTGGAAGATCGCCACGTCCTGGGCTTTCTGCCCGGCACCGCCATAGCCCACCACGACCATGTCCGACGCCGCCTGGGCGCTGCCCAGGCCAAGGCACAAGCACAAAGCACACAAGCCCGGTTTACGTGCAAAAGCTCTCATCGAAGGACCCTCGTTGTTTTTTTCTGTGAGGTTCGCCCCAGGGCGGGGTGCTTTCGAACCTAGTCTCCGTAAAGTAAAAAAACAAGTTGATTTTTTACTGTGGCTACACTTTTATGGTCAAACAACGAACGTCCACCGCAGGCGCCAGCATGCCTGGCTCCCAGGGGATAACACGCCGGAGCCTGACCGCATGTCCACCGCCTTCACGCACCTGTTCGAGCCACTGCAGATCCGTGGCAAGCGCCTGAAAAACCGCATCATGTCCAGCGGGCACGACACCTCGATGCCCACCGACAACCTGGTCAACGAGCGGTTGGTCGCCTACCACAGGGCCCGCGCCGAGGGCGGTGTCGGCCTGATCGTGCTGCAGGTGGCCGGTGTGCACGACAGCGCGCGCTACACCTCCCACGTGCTGATGGCCACCGACGATAGCTGCATCGAGGGTTACCGCCGCCTGGCCGAGGTCTGCCATGCCCAGGGCACCGTGGTGCTGTCGCAGATCTTCCATCCCGGGCGCGAGATCATGGAGTCGGCCGACGGCTTGCTGGCCGTGGCCTATTCGGCCTCGGCGGTGCCCAACGAACGCTTCCGGGTGATGCCCCGGGCGCTGGACCAGGCGATGATCGACGAGATCGTCGCCGGCTATGCCGCCGCCGCCCGGCGCCTGCACCAGGCCGGTATCGATGGTGTGGAGGTGGTCGCCAGCCACGGCTACCTGCCGGCGCAATTTCTCAACGCACGGGTCAACCGTCGCAGCGACGGCTACAACGGCGACCTCGAACAGCGCCTGCGCTTCTTGCGGGAAATCATCGCCGCCGTGCGGGCCAGCACCGACGCGCACTTCATCATCGGCCTGCGCATCAGTGCCGACGAGCGCGATGCCGAAGGCCTGACCGAGGACGAATCACTGGCTGCCGTTGAGGCCCTGCAATCCTGTCTGGATTATGTACACATCGTTGCCGGCACCTCGGCGTCCCTGGGGGGCGCCATCCACATCGTCCCGCCCATGGCCATCGAGGCGGCCTACCTGGCCCGCGAGGCCGGTACCTTCAAATCACGGCTGCACATTCCGCTGTTCGTCACCGGGCGCATCAACCAGCCCCAGGAAGCCGAGTTGATCCTCGCCCGTGGCCAGGCCGACGTGTGTGGCATGACCCGCGCGCTGATCTGCGACCCGCAGATGCCGAACAAGACCGACAGCGGCCGCGTCGAGGATGTGCGCGCCTGCATCGCGTGCAACCAGGCGTGCATCGGCCATTTCCATCGCGGCCTGCCGATCTCCTGCATCCAGCACCCGGAAACCGGCCGCGAGCAGCAGTACGGGAAGTTGCCAGCGGCCAGCGTGCGCAAGCGGGTGATGGTGGTCGGCGGTGGGCCTGCCGGGATGAAAGCGGCTGCGGTGGCGGCCGCGCGCGGGCACCAGGTGACGCTGTATGAAGCCAGCGCGCAATTGGGTGGTCAGGTGCTGCTGGCTCAGTTGCTGCCCCGGCGCAGCGAGTTCGGTGGCGCCAGCACCAACCTGCAGCGGGAAATGCAGTTGGCCGGCGTCGAGGTAGTGCGCAACACCCGGGTCGACCGGGCGCTGGTCGAGCGCGAATGCCCGGACGCCGTGATCGTCGCCACCGGCGCCGAACCCTACTGGCCCGCCTTCGAACGCGGCGGCGACCTGCAAGTCGTGGACGCCTGGCAGGTACTGCGTGACGAGGTCAAGCTCGGCCGCTCGGTGCTGGTGGTGGACTGGCGCTGCGACTGGATCGGCCCGGGCATCGCCGAACGCCTGGTGCGCGCCGGCCATCAGGTGCAACTGGCGGTCAACGGCACCCACTGTGGCGAGAGCCTGCCGCTGTACGTGCGTGATCAGATGGCTGGCGAGCTGCACAAGCTGGGCATCCCGATCACCCCCTATGCCCGGCTGTACGGCTGCGATGACAACACCGTCTACCTGCAGCACACCGCCAGCGGCGAGGCGATGATCTTCGAGGACATCGACACCCTGGTGCTGTGCCAGGGCCATCAGCCGGTGGACACCCTGGCCGAACAGATCAGCGACCTGGCGCCCGTGCAGCGAATCGGCGATTGCCTGGCCCCGCGCACGGTCGAGGAAGCGATCCATGAAGGGCTGAAGATCGCCGCCGGCTTGTGAGCCTGTTTATACTCCGGGACTTTGCAAGGCCGATTGGAATACGCAATGACCCGCCAAAAAAGCAAAGCGCCGCCCACTGCCGAGGACGGCGGCAGCGCGCCGCAGTTTCTCGGCACCCGCATTCGCGGCCTGCGCAAGCGCCGCGGCATGACCCTGGCCGAGCTGGCCGAGCGCAGCGAGCTGACCGCCGGTTACATCAGCCAGTTGGAGCGCAACCTGTCCTACCCGTCGATTCCGGCGCTGTTCAACATTGCTCGCAACCTGGGGGTGACCATCCAGTGGTTCTTCGCCAGCGAAGCCAACACGGCCCCGGAAGACGAGGGCTATGTCGTGCGCAAGAACAGCCGGCTGAGCGTGCATTACGAAGATGGCATCGTCGACCAGTTGCTGACTCCGCAACCCAATCGCGAACTGGAGATCCTGCATTCGCGTTTTCCCCCGGGCACCTACAGCCAGGAAAGCTACAGCCATGAGGGCGAAGAAGCCGGGTATCTGCTATCCGGACGCTTCGAGCTGTGGGTGGGCGAGCGCTATTTCCAGCTAAACGAAGGTGACAGCTTCAGCTTCTCCAGCCAGGAGCCGCACCGCTACGGCAACCCTGGCGATGTCGATGCGGTGGTGATCTGGGTGATCACCCCGCCGACCTTTTAAGCCCGCGACAGAGCCTAGTGAAGGCGTACCCAAACGCTGACCAGAATCCCCGCCGCCACCAGCCAGGCCAGTGCCGCCAGGGCCAGCGAGGCCTCCAGGCGCAGGCGATCGACCAGGAAGTAGAGCGCGGCGAGATAGACGAAATAGGGAATGATCGACCACATGCCGAAGACGATGGTGGTCTTCAGGTCGTCCAGCGAGCGGCCCTTGCCGACGATGTAGTGGGCGATCAGGGCGAAGGTGGGAAACAGCGGCACCAGCCCGGCGATGTAGTAGTTGCGGGTCTTGGCCAGCATGGCGAGGATCACCACCACGGCGGCGCCGAGACACGCCTTGAGTATCAGGTCCATGCGCCGCTCCTCAGCCCAGTCCGTACTTTTTCACTTTGTCGAACAGGGTGGTCTTGGCCATGCCCAGCTCCTGGCTGGCCTGGCTGAGGTTGCCACCGGTGCGTTGCAGGGCATCGCCGAGCAGGTTGCGCTCGAAGGCTTCCACCGCTTCGGCGAAGCCCACGCCTTGCGAAGTGGCGGCGCCGGCTTTCTTGAACGCCGGCAGGCCAAGGGCGAAGCGCTCGGCGACGTTGCGCAGCTCGCGCACGTTGCCCGGCCAGTCGTGGCTCATCAGGCGTGACAGGGTCTGGCTGTCGAGTTGCGGGGTTTCGCGGTCGAAGCGCAGTGCCGACTGCTGAAGGAAGTGTTCGAACAGTTGCAGGACGTCCTCGCGGCGTTCGCGCAGCGGCGGCAGTTCCAGGGTTACCACGTTGAGCCGGTAATACAAGTCGCTGCGGAACTGGCCGCTCTGGCCGAGGGATTCCAGGTCGGACTTGGTGGCGGCGATCACCCGGCAGTCCACCGGGATGCTCTGGTTCGAGCCGAGGCGCTCCAGGGTGCGCTCCTGCAACACGCGCAGCAATTTGATCTGCAGGTTGATCGGCATGCTTTCGATTTCGTCGAGGAACAGCGTGCCGCCATTGGCGTGTTCGATCTTGCCGATGCGACGCTTGCCGGCGCCGGTGAAGGCATTGGCTTCATGGCCGAATATTTCGCTTTCGAACAGGTTTTCCGGCAGCCCGCCGCAGTTGAGGGCGACGAAGGGCTGGCCCTGGCGGCGGCTGAAATCGTGCAGGCAGCGGGCGACCAGTTCCTTGCCGGTGCCGGTCTCGCCTTCGATCAGCACGTTGGCCGAGGTGTCGGCGACGTTGGCGATCAGTTCGCGCAGGCTTTGCATCGCCGGCGAGCGGCCGATGATGCGGCCTTCCAGGGTGCTGCGCTCGGCCAGTTGGCGGCGCAGGGCGAAGACTTCCCGGGCCAGCCCGCGTTGCTCCAGGGCGCGGCGCACCACATCGACCAGGCGCTCCGGCGAGAAGGGTTTTTCCATGAAGTCATAGGCGCCGTTGCGCATGGCGCCGACCGCCATGTCGATATCGCCATGGCCGGTGATCAGCACCACCGGCAGGCTGCTGTCGCGGGCCTTGAGCCGGGTCAGCAGCTCCAGGCCGTCGATGCCGGGCAGGCGGATATCGCTGACGACGATTCCGGCGAAGTCGTCGCCGATCCGCTCCAGGGCCTGTTCGGCGCTGCCCACGCCTTCGCTGACGATATCTTCCAGGGCCAGTGCCTGTTGGCAGCCGAGCAGCACATGCGGGTCGTCTTCGACGATCAGAACGGTAAGGGGCGATGTGTTCATGCTTGTGCTGTTCCTGGTGGCGGCTCGGCGGGTTCGGTGGGGGCGGGCAGCAACGGCAGGCTGAGGACGAAGGTCGTGCCGCCAGTGGCGGGGTGCTCGACGCCCAGGCTGCCGCCGGCGGCGGCGGCGAGGCTGGCGGACAGGGTCAGGCCGAGGCCCAGGCCGTGTTCGCCGGGTTTGGTGGTGAAGAAGGGCTCGAACAGGTGCTTGCGCGTCTCGTCATCGATGCCGTGACCGTTGTCGCGCACCCGCAGGCGGTACTTGCCGTCCTGCACTTCGCCGTCCAGCCACAGCTCCGGCAGCGGCACGGCAGCCATGGCGTCGAGGGCGTTGCCGATCAGGTTGACGAGGATCTGCTCCAGGCGGGTCTGGTCGATTTTCAGCTGCTGTTCGTTGTAGTTGCTGTGCAGCTTCAGGTGGCAGCCTTCGATGCGTGCGGCGAGCACTTGCAGGGTGGCATCCACCGCCTTGCCCAGGGAAGCCTGGCCACGGTCGTCGCCGCGCCGGGCAAAGGAGCGCAGGCTGGCGGTGATGCGGCCCATGCGGTCGATCAGGTCGTTCATGGTCAGCAGGTTGGCGCTGGCGATTTCCAGCGAGCCACGTTCGAGGAAGCGCACGGTGTTGCCGGACAGGGTACGCAATGCGGCCAGCGGCTGGTTCAGCTCGTGGGCGATGCTGGTGGACATCTGGCCGATGGCCGCGAGCTTGCCGGCCTGGACCAGTTCGTCCTGGGCATGCCGCAGGGTTTCCTCGGCCTGGCGGCGTTCGCGGATCTGTGCCTTGAGACGGTCGTTGCTGGCGCGCAGGTCGGCGGTGCGCTCGGCGATCTTGCGCTCCAGCTGGTTGTTGGCTTCTTCCAGCGCTTCGCGGGCGGCGAGGCGGGTGGCGATCACCTTGCGCCGCTCGTTCCAGGCGATGGCGAGGATGGTCAGCAGGGCGAAGGCCACGGCCACCAGCACGCCCTGGATGATCGACTCGCGGCGCAGGTCCTGCAGAGGGGTGAGCAGGGTGAAGTGCCAGGGGGTGTCGGCCAGGCGCCGGGTCTGGGCCAGGTAGGTGACCTCGTGGGTGCCGTCCTCGAGGCGGGCGTTGGCCGGGAAGGTGAGTTTCTCCAGGTCGGTGCCGAGCTTTTCCCGCTCCAGCGGTTGCAGTTCGTTGAGCGAGAACCAGTAGTACTGCAGGCTGCGGGCCAGGCGTTCCTTGACCTCAGGGGTCAGCGGACGCACTGACTTGAGCCGTCGTGCCGGATCGCTGGAAAGGATGATGATGCCGTTCTCGTCGCTGACGAAAGCTTCCAGGCGGGCCCGCTGCCAGCGTTCTTCGAGGGTCTCCAGGCGTACCTTGATCACCGCCACGCCAATGATCTTGCCGTGTTCTTCAAGGCCGTGGGCGAGATAGTAGCCGGGTTCGCCGGTGGTGCTGCCGATGCCGTAGAAGCGCCCCGGCTGACCGCGCACGGCATCCTGGAAATAGGCACGGAACGACAGGTCTTCGCCGAGGAAGCTGTCGACGTCGCGCCAGTTGCTGGTGGCCTGGACCCGGCCGGTAGTGTCGAGGACGAAGATCGCCCGGCTGCGGCTGCGCCGGTTCAGGCCTTCGAGGTATTCGTTGACCGCCTGGCGGTGTTCACCGTCCGGCTCGGTCAGCAGTTTGGATACGCTGTCTTCCAGCTCCAGCAGGCTGGGCAGGTAGGTGTACTTGCTGATTTCGCTCTCGACCGTGCGCGCGTGCAGCTCGAGCTGGCGCTCGCCGTTGTCGCTCAAGGTGCGGATGCCGTTGTGTTCGCTGACCAGGTAGCCGGCGACGCCGAGACCGATCGTCAGCAGCAGGATCAGTGGCGGAATCAGCAGTTGGCGGATCAGGCGGGGTTTCACGGCAAGGGCAGGCTTGGCTGGGCGAAAGAGCGTGGGGTCGCATTTCATCACAGAGGCCTTGTAACGACCAGCGCCCGCCGTCCGTGGACGGCGGGCGCCGGAGACTTAGTGCTGCAGGATCTTGCTCAGGAAGTGCTGGGTACGCTCGTGGCGGCCCGATGGATCGCCGAAGAAGTCTTCCTTCTGGCAGTCCTCGATGATGCTGCCCTTGTCCATGAAGATCACCCGGTTGGCCACCTTGCGGGCGAAGCCCATTTCGTGGGTCACGCACATCATGGTCATGCCTTCGTGGGCCAGTTCGACCATCACGTCCAGTACTTCGTTGACCATTTCCGGGTCGAGCGCCGAGGTCGGCTCGTCGAACAGCATGACGATCGGGTCCATCGACAGCGCACGGGCGATGGCCACGCGCTGCTGCTGGCCACCGGAGAGCTGGCCGGGGTGCTTCTTGGCGTGGGCAGAAAGGCCGACGCGGTCAAGCAGGGCGAGGCCTTTCTTGGTCGCTTCCGCTTCGCTGCGGCCGAGGACCTTGCGTTGGGCGATGGTCAGGTTCTCGGTGATGCTCAGGTGCGGGAACAGCTCGAAGTGCTGGAACACCATGCCGACCCGCGAGCGCAGCTTGGGCAGGTTGGTCTTAGGGTCGGCGATCGAGGTGCCGTCGACGATGATGTCGCCCTTCTGGAAGGGTTCCAGGGCGTTGACGCACTTGATCAGGGTCGACTTGCCCGAGCCGGACGGGCCGCAGACCACCACCACTTCGCCTTTCTTGACCTCGGTGTTGCAGTTGGTCAGCACCTGGAAGTCGCCGTACCACTTGTTGACGTTCTTGATGGAAATCATACGGTTATCCTTTTTTGCAGGCGCTTGACCAGCCACGAAGCGGAGAAGCTGATGATGAAGTAGACGACACCGGCGAAGATCAGGAACTCATGGGAGCGTCCGATGATGTCGCCGTTGGCGCGGGCCGAGTTGAGGAAGTCCACCAGGCCGACGGTGTACACCAGCGAGGTGTCCTGGAACAGGATGATGCTCTGCTGCAGCAGCAGCGGGGTCATCTTGCGGAACGCCTGGGGCAGGATGATCAGGCGCATGGTCTGGCCGTAGGTCATGCCCAGGGCCTGGGCCGCGCCCATCTGGCCCTTGGAGATCGACTGCACGCCGGCACGGACGATTTCGCAGAAGTACGCCGCCTCGAACATCATGAAGGCCACGACGCAGGAGGTGAAGGCACCGATCGGCGTGTCTTCGCCGGTGATCCAGCGCAGCACGAACGGAACCGCCAGGTAGAACCAGGTGATCACCAGCAGCAGCGGGATGGAGCGGAAGTAGTTGACGTAGGCGCCGGCCAGGTTGGCCAGCAGCTTGCTCGACGACAGGCGCATGAGGGCGAGGATGGTGCCCAGCACGATACCGCCGACCACGCCCATGACCATCAGTTGCAGGGTCATCAGCATGCCGTCCCACAGGGCGGGCAGCGCCGGGATGATTTCGCTGAAGTCCATTTCCATCACTTACCTCCCACGGAAATCAGGCCGGGCACGGCGACTTTCTTCTCGACCAGGCGCATGAGCAGCATCAGGCCCATGTTCAGGGTGAAGTAGATAAGCGTCGCCAGGGTGAAGGCTTCGAACAGGTTGGCGGAGAACTCGGCGGTCTGCTTGGTCTGCGCGAGCAGCTCCATCAGGCCGATCAGCGAGGCCACGGAGGAGTTCTTGAAGACGTTGAGGAATTCCGAGGTGAGCGGCGGAATGATGATCCGGTAGGCCTGGGGCAGCAGCACGTTGCTGTAGATCTGCGTCAGGCTGAAGCCCATGGCCCGGGCGGCGGATTCCTGGCCGCGAGGCAGGGCCTGGATGCCGGTACGTACCTGTTCGCAGACCCGCGCGGCGGTGAACAGGCCGAGGCAGATGATCACGCTGATCAGTGCCGAGGTGGTCGGGTTGAGGTCTTGCTTGAACCATTCCTGCAGGCCCTCGGGCAGCAGGTCGGGGACCAGGAAGTACCAGATGAACAGCTGCACCAGCAGCGGCACGTTGCGGAACAGTTCCACGTAGCAGGTGGCGATACCCGATACCCAGCGGTTCGGCACGGTGCGCATCACGCCGAGCACCGAGCCCAGCAGCAAGGCGATGATCCAGGCGGCGATGGCAATGGCGATGGTCCAGCCCAGGCCGGTGATGTACCAGTCCAGATAGGTTTCGTCGCCCACGCCGGTGGACTTGAAGAATACGCCCCAGTCCCAGTTGTAATTCATCGGGGTCTCCCCTCAGATCGGTTGTTTCACGGGCACCTTCCAGCATCCGCGGGCGCATTCGCCCTCGGAGGAAAGGGTAGACACTAAGCAGTGGCCGTGTGGCTGATTCGCAGGTTCGAATCAGCCACTTCAGCCATCAGGCGTGGATCAGGACTGCTTTTCGTCGGCAGCCTTGTCGGTGGGGTTGGCGATCAGCTTTTTCAGCTCTTCGCTCATCGGGAACTGCAGGTTCAGGCCTTTTGGCGGCACTGGCTGCTGGAACCACTTGTCGTAGATCTTGTTGATCTCGCCGGACTTGTACAGGGCGACGATGGCGTCATCCACGGCTTTCTTGAAGGCCGGATCGTCCTTGCGCACCATGCAGCCGTAGATCTCGTAGGACTGCGGGGTACCGGTGATGACCCAGTCGGACGGCTTGCGTGCCTTGGCCATTTCGCCGGCGAGCAGGGCATCGTCCATCATGAAGGCCACGGCGCGGCCGCTTTCCAGCATGTTGAAGGCTTCGCCGTGGTCCTTGGCGGAGATCACGTTCATCTTCATCTGCTTGTCGGCGTTCATCGCCTTGAGCAGGCGCTCGGAGGTGGTGCCGGCGGTGGTCACGACGTTTTTCTCGGCCAGGTCCGGGAAGTCCTTGATGGCGGGTTGACCGTCCTTGACCTTGGTCAGCAGGCGGGTACCGACTTCGAAGATGCCGACCGAGAAGGCCACTTGCTGCTGGCGCTCGACGTTGTTGGTGGTGGAGCCGCATTCCACGTCGACGGTGCCGTTCTGCACCAGCGGGATACGGGTCTGCGAGGTGACCAGGTTGTAGCGGGTCTTGAGGTCCGGAGCGTTCAGCTCTTTCTTCAGGTGCTCGACGATGGCCAGCTGGATGTCGTGGGAGTAACCGATCGGCTCGGGCTTGCCAGCCAGGTAGGAAAACGGAATGGAAGAGTCGCGGTGGCCCAGGGTGATGGTGCCCGAGTCCTTGATCTTCTTCAGGGTGCCGGTCAGTTCTTCGGCCATGGCCGGGGAAGCGATCACGGCAGCGGCGATTGCAGCGCCCAACAGATGACGAACGATACGCATCGAATTTTCCTCGAGTTGTGTTTGTTTTTCTTATGAGGCCGTTGGTCGGCCGTTCGTTCAGCGACCGCTGCGTTTCCGCATCGGCGCATTCGGGTTGTGAGTGTAGAGCATGAGTCGTGCCAGGCCGTGATTTCGATCAGCAAGGCCCGTCCTACAGGGGTAGCAGGTGTTTTTGACCGGGGTTTTACAGCGTGGGGTGTACGGCGGGCCGAATGGTGCCGGGGAGAGCGTTCGGAAATCCGAACGTCGAATAAACATCTTGTTTCATCTGGTGCTCCTTCCGGCCTCATCGCCGGCAACGCCGGCTCCCACAGGTTCAGCGGAGCACGCAAACCTTGTGGGAGCCGGCGTTGCCGGCGATGAGGCCCTAAGCAGCAATAAAGATCAGGCAGCCCGGCTCAATTCCCGCCGTTGCAGGTAAGCCACCAGGTTCTGCTGTTCGGCTTCGGTCATGAACAGGCCCAGCTTGCTCCTGCGCCACAGGATGTCGTCTGCCGACACCGCCCACTCTTCCCGGCACAGGTAATCCACTTCCCGGCTGAACAACCCGCCGCCGAGGGCTTCACCCAAATCTTCCGGACCCTTGGCACCGTCCAGCAGTTGCCAGGTACGGCTGCCATAGGTCAGCGCCCAACGCTTGGCCAGTGCACTCGGCAGCCAGCCGAAGCGGGCGAGGATCTCGTCGCTCAGCGCTTGCGGCGTGCTCATGCCCTCGCCCCCGGGCAGCGGCGCACTGGCGGTCCAGCTCGGCCGCATCTGGGTGAACCAGGGCGCCAGCTCGCGCATAGCCGATTCCGCCAGCTTGCGGTAGGTGGTCAGCTTGCCGCCGAACACCGACAGCAGCGGTGCCTGGCCATCCTCCGAGGACAGCGCCAGGGTGTAGTCACGGGTCACCGCCGACGGGTTGTCCGACTCGTCGTTGCACAGCGGACGCACGCCGGAGTAGGTGAGGAGAATGTCGTCGCGGTTCAGGCGGTGCTTGAAGTGCTGGTTGACCACCTTGAGCAGGTAGTCGGTCTCCTGCTCGGTGATCGCCACCTTGGCCGGATCGCCGCTGTATTCGCGGTCGGTGGTGCCGATCAGGGTGAAACGCTCCAGGTACGGGATGGCGAAGACGATGCGCTGGTCTTCGTTCTGCAGGATGTAGGCGTGCTCGCCCTCGTAGAGCTTCGGCACGATCAGGTGGCTGCCCTGGATCAGGCGGATACCGTAGGGTGCGCTCAGGTGCAGATCATCCTTGATGAACTTGGCCACCCATGGGCCGGCCGCATTCACCAGCGAACGGGCCTGGATGCTCTGCAGGCTGCCGTCGGCCCGCTCGACCTGCACGTTCCACAGCTTGCCGTGGCGGCTGGCACTGACGCAGCGGGTGCGGGTGAGGATGTGCGCGCCGTGCTCGCGGGCGGCCATGGCGTTGAGTACCACCAGGCGGGCATCGTCCACCGCGCAATCGGCGTACTCGAAACCGCGGGTGATTTCCGCCTTCAGCGGGTTTTCCGGGCCGAAGCGCAGGCTGCGCGAGGCGCCGAGCTGCTTGCGCTTGCCGAGGTTGTCGTAGAGGAACAGGCCGGCGCGGATCATCCAGGCCGGACGCAGGTGCGGGCGATGGGGCAGGACGAAGCGCATCGGCTTGACGATGTGCGGCGCCTTGGCCAGCAGCACCTCGCGCTCGGCCAGGGCTTCACGGACCAGGCGGAATTCGTAATGTTCGAGATAGCGCAGGCCGCCATGGATCAGCTTGCTGCTGGCCGAGGAGGTGTGGCTGGCCAGGTCGTCCTTTTCGCAAAGGAACACCGACAGGCCGCGTCCGGCGGCGTCGGCGGCGATGCCGACACCATTGATGCCGCCACCGATGACGGCGACGTCATACACCTCGGCGAGGATGGGAGCGCTGGATTGGGACACGGCAAGGCCTCTCGAAAGTCGTTCTGATATCTTTTATGAACATGAATGTTCGTATTCGAAAATGTTAGCCGAACGAAAAGCCGCCGACCAGTGACTTTCCATAGAAAATACTGATCGGATTACAAACAAATGAAAAATAACGAACATTCACGCCACCGGCCTTGCGCCGGCGGCAGTCACTGGCTCAGACCACTTCGAGGCGGATCTTGTACTGGTTGAGCAACTGGGCCAGGGCGCTGACCGGCGCCTGGTCGGTCACCAGGCAATCGACCAGGCTGATCGAGCCCAGGCGGACCATGGCATTGCGTCCGAATTTGCTCGAGTCGGCAGCCAGGATCACTTGGCGGGCGTTGGCGATGATCGCCTGGGAGACCCGCACTTCCTGATAATCGAAGTCCAGCAGGCTACCGTCTTCGTCGATGCCGCTGATGCCGACCAGGGCGAAATCGACCTTGAACTGGTTGATGAAGTCGACACTGGCCTGACCCACCACGCCGCCATCGCGGCGCACATTGCCGCCAGCCAGTTGCACTTCGAAATCGTCCTTGGCACTGAGGATCGAGGCGACATGCAGGTTGTTGGTGATGATCTTCAGGTGGTTGTGGTTGAGCAGGGCGCGGGCGATGGATTCGGTGGTGGTGCCGATATTGATGAACAGCGAGGCATGGTCGGGGATTTGCCGGGCCACGGCCTCGGCGATGCGCTGCTTCTCGTCGCGCATCTGGTCGGCGCGCATGGCGTAGGCGGTGTTCTCGATGCTGGAGTCGTAGGCCGCGCCACCGTGATAACGGCGCAGCAGGTTGACCTCCGCCAGCTGGTTGATATCGCGGCGGATGGTTTGCGGGGTGACGACGAACAACTGCGCCATTTCCTCGATACTGACGTAGCCACGCTCGCGGACCAGTTCGAGAATTTGTTGTTGGCGGGGAGGCAGATTCATGGGCGTCCTTCAGGGGCGGCCGAAAAATGCTGCAATGATGCCGGAGGAAGGAGCCGGGGACCAGTCTGGAGGCGTCCCCGGCATGGCTTGCAGCGCAGCCGTTCCCGTTTGGAAACGGCCGTGCCGAAGCCTGGCTGCGCGGTTACTCCTCGTGGGGCTCCCAGTCGCGGGTGCGGTCAACGGCCTTGAGCCAGCCGCTGTACAGCTTCTCTTTTTCCGCTTCGGCCAGTTGCGGAGTGAACTCCCGCTCGATCAGCGCCTTGCCGCGCAGTTCGTCCAGGCCGCTCCAGAAACCGCAGGCCAGGCCGGCCAGGTAGGCGGCGCCGAGGGCCGTGGTTTCGCGCATCTGCGGGCGCTCGACACAGGTGCCGAGAATGTCCGCCTGGAACTGCATGAGGAAGTTGTTGGCCACCGCGCCGCCGTCCACGCGCAGGGCGCTGAGACGCTGGCCGCAGTCCTGCTGCATGGCGTCGAGCACGTCGCGGGTCTGGTAGGCGATGGATTCCAGGGCGGCGCGGATGATGTGGTCGACCTTGACCCCGCGGGTCAGGCCGAACAGGGCGCCACGGGCATACGGATCCCAGTACGGCGCGCCGAGGCCGGTGAAGGCTGGCACCAGGTAGACGCCGTTGCTGTCCTTGACCTTGCTGGCGAAGTACTCGGTGTCATGGGCGTCGTTGACGATCTTCAGTTCGTCGCGCAGCCACTGCACGGTGGAGCCGCCGTTGAATACCGCACCTTCCAGGGCGTAGGCCACTTCGCCGCGTGGGCCGCAGGCGATGGTGGTGAGCAGGCCGTGGGACGATTGCACCGCCTGTGCGCCGGTGTTCATCAGCAGGAAGCAGCCGGTGCCATAGGTGTTCTTGGCCTGGCCCGGTTCCACGCACATCTGGCCGAACAGCGCGGCCTGCTGGTCGCCGGCGATACCGGCGATATCGATGCCGCTCTTGGTCTTGCCGTAGATCTGCGAGGACGGGCGCACTTCCGGCAGCATCTGCCGCGGGATGCCCAGCACTTCAAGCATCCTGTCGTCCCATTGCAGGGTATGGATGTTGAACAGCAGGGTGCGCGAGGCGTTGGTGTAGTCGGTGACATGCACCTTGCCGCCGGAGAATTTCCAGATCAGCCAGCTGTCGACGGTGCCGAACAGCAGATCGCCGCGCTCGGCGCGTTCGCGGGCGCCTTCGACGTTGTCGAGGATCCACTTCAGCTTGGTTCCGGAGAAGTACGGGTCGGTGACCAGGCCGGTGGTTTCGCGGATGTAGTCCTGCAGGCCGTCGCGCTTGAGCTGCTCGCAGATCTCGGTGCTGCGGCGGCACTGCCAGACGATGGCGTTGTACACCGGGCGCCCGGTTTCCTTGTCCCAGACCACGGTGGTTTCGCGCTGGTTGGTGATGCCGATGGCGGCCACCTGGTCGTGGCTGATGCCGGCCTGGGCCAGGGCCTCGACCATGGTCGCGCTTTGGGTGGCGAAGATTTCCATCGGGTCGTGCTCGACCCAGCCGGCCTGCGGATAGTGCTGGGCGAACTCGCGCTGGGAGGTACCGACAACGTTTGCGTCACGGTCGAAGATGATGGCCCGCGAACTGGTCGTGCCCTGGTCGAGGGCAATGATGTAGTTCTTGTTCTGAAGGTCTGTCATGTCGTTGGCCTTGCAGTGAATAGGGTTGGAATCAGGCGTTGGCGATCCTGCGGATCACGAGGCCTGGGTCTTGCCTTGAGCGTTGTCGTCGCTCGGGGCGGCCGCAGCGGCAGTCGGCAGGCTGCGGGCAAATACGCCACGGTAAAGGGCGGCACCGAGACTGGCTCCCATGATCGGCGCGAAAACCGGAACGAGGAAGTAGGGAATGTCACGCCCGCCGGTAAAGGCGACGTCGCCCCAGCCGGCGAGGAAGGTCATGAGCTTGGGCCCGAAATCCCGCGCCGGGTTCATCGCGAAGCCGGTCAGCGGACCCATGGCGCTGCCGATCACCGCGATCAGCAGGCCGATCAGCAGCGGCGCCAGGGGGCCACGGGGCAGGCCGTTGTTGTCGTCGGTCAGGGCCATGATCACGGCCATGAGGATGGCGGTGATGATCACTTCGACCAGGAACGCCTGGCCGGTGGACAGGGCCGGATGCGGGTAGGTGGAGAACACCGAGGCCAGCTCCAGGCTGGCCTGGCTGCCGCGGACCATGGCATGGGTCTGTTCGTAATCGAAGAACAGGTTGCTGTACAGCGCGTATACCAACGCTGCGCCGCAGAAGGCGCCAGCGACCTGGGCGAGGATGTAGAAGGGCAGTTTGGCTTTTTCGAAACCGGCGAACAGGCACAGGGCGATGCTCACGGCCGGGTTCAGGTGTGCGCCGGAGATTCCGGCGGTCAGGTAGATCGCCATGCTCACGCCGATCCCCCAGATGATGCTGATTTCCCACAGGCCGAAGCTGGCACCCGCGACCTTGAGCGCGGCGACGCAGCCGGTGCCGAAAAAGATCAGCAGCGCGGTGCCGAAGAATTCGGCCAGGCATTGGCTGGATAACGTCGGTTGTTGTAGAGCAGTCGTCATTCGATACCTCGGTTCTTGTTGTTGTGAGGCGCAGTGAGCGCTCGACGGAAACCCGACGGAAATCCCCATTTCCGGTCAGGCGGGGGTGGAAATGCACCTTATAAGGGCGGTACTACATTCAAAAACGAAAAAATATAGACAAGAAACGATTATGTCAAAGGTCGAAAGCGAACCATCATTCACAAACTGACTGGCGGCCCACAGCGCGTACGGACCTTGTCCTACAAGGCAATGGTTGTGTGTGGGGATTTGTCCTACAGTAGCCAGCCAAAGGAAACCGAACATCGCTGTTGGAGCCCCCGCATGACCCCTGCCCTGGATCTGTTGAAGAAGGTTCGCGCCGAACATCGCATTCACAGTTATGAACACGATCCCAAAGCCGCGTCCTATGGCCTTGAAGCTGCCGAGAAGCTGAATCTGAACCCGAAGCAGGTGTTCAAGACCCTGCTCGCGGCGACGGAGAAGGGCGAGTTGCTGGTGGCGGTGGTCCCGGTGGTGGGGACCCTGGATTTGAAGGCCCTGGCCCAGGCGGCGGGGGCGAAGAAGTGCGAAATGGCTGATCCGGCTGCGGCCCAGCGTTCAACGGGATATCTGGTTGGGGGAATCAGCCCGCTTGGGCAGAAGAAACGTCTGAGGACTTTTATCGACAAGTCCTCGGAAGAGTTTCCCACCATTCACGTCAGTGCCGGTCGGCGAGGATTGGAGGTGGAGTTGGCTGCGGCGGTGTTGGCCGAGCACACCCAGGGGAAATTTGCGGCTATCGGTAAAGAATAGAGTGGCTGGCTTTAAGCTATCTCTGTGGGAGCTGGCTTGCCAGCGAATTGGCCGAACCTGACAACATCATTGTTCAGGTCGGCCTCATCGCCGGCAAGCCGGCTCCCACAGGTTCCGGGGCAGCCACAGGGTTGGTGTTCGGCGTGGTCCCTGTGGGAGCTGGCTTGCCAGCGATTAGCCCCCACAGGATTTCAGTGTGCCGAGCTGTAGCGGCGCACGCCGTTCTCATCGGCGGGCAAGCGCGCTTCGACACTGCCGGAAGCCGCAAACAGCACCAGGTGATCCGCCGCAACGGCAATCCCGACCTCCTGGCCGACCTGGTAGTCCAGATGGCTGGGGAAGATGGCTTCCAGTTGAGTGCCGGTGGCCAGTTGCAGGCGATACAGGGTCGAGGCGCCCTGGAAGCTCTTGCCGCTGACCCGCGCCTGCAGGCCACTGTCGGCGGCATGCACGATGTCGTCGGGGCGCAGCAGCACATCCACGGCACCACCTACCGGCAGTGAATAGGCACGATTGCCGCGCAGCTCGCCGAGTTCGGTCTGTACCGTATCCGGGCTGAGCAACTGGCCGCGAATAAAGTAGCCCTGGCCGATGAAGCTGGCCACGAATGGCGTAGCCGGCTCGTGATAGAGGTTGTACGGCGTATCCCATTGCTCCAGGCGGCCTTCCTTGAACACCCCGACATGGTCGCTGACGGCAAAGGCTTCTTCCTGGTCGTGGGTGACCAGTACGGCGCTGGTGCCGCGGCTCTTGAGGATGTCGCGAACCTCATGGCTGAGGCGCCGGCGCAGTTCCACGTCGAGGTTGGAGAAGGGCTCGTCGAGCAGCAGCAGTTGCGGTTCGGGAGCCAGGGCGCGGGCCAGGGCGACCCGTTGCTGCTGGCCGCCGGACAGTTCGTGCGGGTAGCGCCCGCCGAGACCGTCGAGCTTGACCAGTTCCAGCATCTCCTTGACCACGTCCTGCTGGCGCGGGTGCTTGCCGATGCCGAAGGCGACGTTCTGCGCCACGGTCAGGTGCGGGAACAGCGCATAGTCCTGGAACACCATGCCGATCCGGCGCTTTTCCGGGGCCAGGGTGAAACCGGCCTTGGAAATGACTTCGCCGGCCAGGCTGATCTCGCCGCCATGCACCGGTTCGAAGCCGGCGATGGCGCGCAGGGTGGTGGTCTTGCCGCAGCCCGACGAGCCCAGCAGGCAACCGATATCGCCGACGTTGAGGTGCAGGTTGAGGTTCTGGACGATACGCGCCTCGCCATAGCCGCAGGCGAGGTCGCGCAGGTTAAGCAGTAGGGGCTTGCTCATGCGTGGTGATAGGCCGGTTCAACAAGAAATTCGAGAAGTGCCTTCTGCGCATGCAGGCGGTTTTCGGCCTGATCCCAGGCGACCGAACGCGGGTCGTCGAGCAGGTCGAGGCTGATTTCCTCGCCGCGGTGGGCGGGCAGGCAGTGCATGAACAGAACGTCGGCAGCGGCCAGGTCGAGGAGTTCGCGGGTGACCTGGTAGGGCGCGAAACGCTCCAGGCGCCGTGCGGTCTCGTCTTCCTGGCCCATGGAGGTCCAGACGTCGGTGCTGACCAGATGGGCACCACGTACCGCTTCCTTCGGATCGCGGACGATCTGCACGCGGTCACCGGCCTGGGCGACGAACTTCGGATTCGGCTCGTAGCCTTCCGGGCAGGCCACGCGCAGCTGGAAGTCGAACTGGATGGCCGCTTCTATATAGCTGTTGCACATGTTGTTGCCGTCGCCGATCCAGGCCACGGTCTTGCCCTGGATCGAGCCGCGGTGTTCGAGGAAGGTCTGCATGTCGGCCAGCAGCTGGCACGGGTGCAGGTCGTCGGACAGGCCGTTGATCACCGGCACGCGGGAGTTGGCGGCGAATTCGGTCAGGGTGCTGTGGGCAAAGGTACGGATCATCACCGCATCGAGCATGCGCGACATGACGATGGCGCAGTCGCCGATCGGCTCGCCGCGGCCCAGTTGGGTGTCACGCGGGGAGAGGAAGATCGCCTGGCCGCCGAGCTGGATCATACCGGCTTCGAAGGACAGCCGGGTACGGGTCGAGGATTTCTCGAAAATCATGCCCAGTACGCGGTTTTTCAGGGGCTCGAAGAGTACGCCGCGGTTACGCAGGTCTTTCAGCTCGATCCCTCGGCGGATCACACTGACCAGTTCATCGGCGGTGAAATCCATCAGGGAGAGAAAGTGCCTAGCGCTCATCATTGACTACCTTTTTGCAACAGACCGCAGATCAGCAAAAACCGGTTTTTCGGAAACACGGATGAGACCTGCGGCGTAAGCCGCACGGGGCGACGAAATAGGGGAAGGCGCAATACTATAATTAAATGTCGCGTCTTACCAAGTGGGGGCTGCCTCGACGGTCTTGGTCGAACACAACACGTGCCGTCTGTCTGCTCCTTTTTGCGGAGCAAGAGAGCTTTTTACACTGCCCCGGAAGGACTTTGCAACGAACGGACGGGGCTTTGTCGGCCTCCTGGGACCATCGTCCAGGCTGATGCCGCAGGATTCACCAGGCGAAGATCGCTGGCGAGCAGCCCGGGCCGAGGCCATAGTCGGGGACGGCACTCCCCCCGGATCAAAGAACAAGAGGCGGCCATGACCAAGACCGTGCACCACCGCGCCTGTCACCTGTGCGAGGCCATCTGCGGCCTGACCTTCGAGCTCGACACCGACGAGGGCGGCACGCCGCGTATCGCGTCGATCAAGGGCGACCCCCAGGACAGCTTCAGCCGCGGCCATATCTGCCCCAAAGCGGTGGCCCTGCAGGATATCCAGAACGATCCGAATCGCTTGCGCGGCCCGGTCGTACGGGTGGGCGAGCAATGGCTGCCGATCGAGTGGGAGGAGGCCTTCGAGCTGGCCGCGCGCAAGCTGCACGAGATTCAGCAACGTCACGGGCAGAACGCTGTGGCGGTGTACCAGGGCAATCCCAGCGTGCACAACTATGGGTTGATGACCCACAGCAACTACTTTCTCGGCCTGCTGAAAACCCGTAACCGCTTTTCCGCCACCTCGGTCGACCAGTTGCCCCATCACCTGACCAGCTACCTGATGTACGGCCATGGCCTGTTGTTGCCGATCCCGGATATCGATCACACCGACTTCATGCTGATCCTCGGCGGCAATCCGCTGGCCTCCAACGGCAGCATCATGACCGTGCCGGACGTCGAGAAGCGCCTCAAGGCCTTGCAGGCCCGGGGCGGCAAGCTGGTGGTGGTCGATCCGCGGCGCAGCGAGACCGCAGCGATGGCCGACCAGCACCTGTTCGTTCGCCCAGGCGGTGACGCGGCGTTGCTGTGCGGCCTGCTCAACACCCTGTTCGAGGAAGGTCTGACCCGTGCCAGCCATCTGCCGGTCAGTGGCCTGGATGAGGTGCGCGCGGCGCTGCAGCCGTTCACTCCGGAAGTGATGAGCCTGCTTTGCGGCATCGAGGCGGGTTTGATCCGCCAATTGGCGCGAGACTTCGCGGCGGCGGACAAGGCCGTGTGCTACGGGCGCATGGGCGTCTCCACCCAGGCCTTCGGCACGCTTTGCCACTGGCTGGTGCAACTGATCAACCTGGTCAGCGGCAATCTCGATCGGGTCGGCGGTGCGCTGTGTACCGAACCGGCGGTGGACCTGGTGGCGACCACCAGCGGTGGACATTTCAATGCCTGGCAGAGCCGGGTGTCGGGGTTGCCGGAGTACGGCGGCGAACTGCCGGTCTCGGCCCTGGCCGAGGAAATGCTGACCGAGGGTGAGGGCCAGGTGCGGGCGCTGGTCACCGTCGCCGGCAACCCGGTGCTGTCGACACCCAACGGACGGCAGCTGGAGCAGGCCCTGGATGGCCTGGAGTTCATGCTCAGCGTCGATCTCTACATCAACGAGACCACTCGTTATGCCGACCTGATCCTGCCGTCCACCTCGGCGCTGGAGAACGATCACTACGACACCACCTTCAATCTGTTCGCGGTACGCAATGTCACGCGCTTCAATCGCGCGATCCTGCCCAAGCCCGAGGGTGCGCTGCATGACTGGGAGATTTTCGTCGGTCTGGCCGAAGCCTTTGCGCGGATCGCCGACAAGCCGCTGAAACCGACCATCCCGCCTTCGAAGATGATCGACCTGGGCCTGCGTGGCGGGCGTTATGGCGAGGGCTCGCCGTTCGACCTGTCGCTGCGCACCCTCGACCAGCATCCCCATGGCATCGATCTTGGGCCGTTGCAGCCGAATCTGGCGGCGCGCCTGAAGACCGAAAGCAAAGCCATCGAGGCCGCGCCCGGGGTGCTGCTTGCCGACCTGCAGCGCTTTGCCGCGCAACAACCGCCCAGCGCCGCCCAGTTGCTGCTGATCGGCAGGCGTCATGTGCGCAGCAACAACTCCTGGATGCATAACTTTCATCGCCTGGTCAAAGGCAAGCCGCGCCATCAGTTGCTGATGCATCCCGAGGACCTGGCCGGACGGCAGTTGCAGGACGGCCAGCGCGTGCGCGTGACCTCGCGGGTGGGCACCATCGAGGTCGAGGTGCAGGCCAGTACCGACATGATGCCGGGTGTGGTCAGCCTGCCCCACGGCTTCGGCCATGCCCGTCCTGGCGTACTGCTGGATATCGCCAGTGCCCAGGGCGGGGCGAGTGCCAATGACCTGACCGACGAGCGCCTGATCGATGGGTTGTCGGGCAACGCGGTACTCAATGGCGTTCCGGTGGAAGTGGTTGCCGCTTGATTGTCGGCAAGACCGAGCGTGCGCCTCGGCTTTCCGATACAATGCGCCACCGTGCCGACAAACCAGGTCGGAAAGTTCAGCCGAGGTGCTTCATGGATATCATCGAAACAATCAAAGAGCAGATCGCTAACAACACCATTCTGCTGTACATGAAAGGCTCGCCGAATGCGCCACAGTGCGGCTTCTCGGCAAAAGCGGCGCAAGCCGTGATGGGTTGCGGCGAGAAGTTCGCTTACGTCGACATCCTGCAGAACCCGGAAATCCGCGCCAACCTGCCGAAGTACGCCAACTGGCCGACCTTCCCGCAACTGTGGGTGGCTGGCGAGCTGGTCGGCGGCAGCGACATCATGGCCGAGATGTTCGCCAACGGCGAGCTGCAGACCCTGATCAAGGACGCAGCAGCCAAGGCCAAGGCTTCCGAAGCCTGATCGCCTGCCGATCCCGAAAAGCCCCGCCCGTGCGGGGCTTTTTCTTGCCTGAAGGATAATCGCCAACCTTGTGGGAGCGGGTGAACCCGCTCCCACAAGGTCCGTGTAATCTCAAAAAAAAAGCAGCGGCCGATGGCCACTGCTCTTTCTTGCCGCTTACAACATGCAGCTTGAAGCTGTCACTCACCCATCTGCGATTGCAGATAGTTCTCCAGGCCGACCTTGTCGATCAGGCTCAGCTGGGTTTCCAGCCAGTCGATGTGCTCTTCCTCGGATTCGAGGATGTCTTCCAGCAGCTCACGGCTGCCGAAGTCGCCGACGGTTTCGCAATGGGCGATGGCGGCTTTCAGGTCGATCAGGCCTTTCTGCTCGATCTTCAGGTCGCACTCCAGCATTTCGCGGGTGTGCTCGCCGATCAGCAGCTTGCCCAGGTCCTGGACGTTGGGGATGCCTTCGAGGAACAGAATCCGCTTGATCAGCTTGTCAGCGTGCTTCATTTCATCGATGGATTCTTTGTATTCGTGCTTGCCGAGCTTATCCAGACCCCAGTCTTCGTACATGCGCGCATGCAGGAAGTATTGGTTGATCGCGACCAGCTCGTTTCCGAGGATCTTGTTGAGATGCTGGATGACGCTTACGTCGCCTTTCATGGTGGGGTCCCGCCCTGTCTATGTGCCAATAAGCGGAAGTTTGAGCCTGACAACTTTCTCTGTCAAACCTAAGTTATTGAATAATAAGTGAAATTTAATCGGAATAAGAATGTTTGTATTCCTCGTTTTAACGCTAACTACTTGAATTCCGGGCATAAAAAAACCGGACACGGGGTCCGGTTCTTCAGGAATGCGGGAAAATTAATTTTCAGGCGGCGGTAAATTCCACCGGATAGGGCAGGGCGGCTGCCTGGCTGATCTGGATTTCGGCCAGGGTCTCGCGTACTACCTGCTTGGCGACGCATGCACATTTGCCACACTGGCTGGCTACATTGGTGGCGGCACGCACTTCCTTGTAGCTACAGCATCCTTCATAGATCGCATCGCGGATCTGTCCGTCGGTTACACCAACACAAAGACACACATACATAGAAGAAAACCATCAGGGCGTTAGGCTCGAATGAAGTGAAGCCTAATAGTAATGAGAATGCTTGTCAAAGCACTTTATCGAAGGTACGAAATAGAGCGACCGCCGGTAGGAAAAAGAGTCGAATCGCCATGACTCGGCGTCCTGCCCGGGGCCGTGTATGATGCTCAACCCGTGTCAGACGGCTTCGGCCCTCTGCGTAGTCAATTTCCAAACACCATCAGGAGATATCGAATGAGCGTACTCGTTGGCAAAAAAGCCCCGGACTTCACCGTCGCCGCTGTACTGGGCAATGGCGAAATCGTCGAGAGCTTCAACCTGGCTTCCGCTATCAAGGGCAAGTACGGCCTGGTGTTCTTCTACCCACTGGACTTCACCTTCGTTTGCCCATCCGAGCTGATCGCCCTGGATCACCGCATTCCTGAGTTCCAGGCACGCAACGTCGAAGTCATCGGCGTTTCGATCGACTCGCACTTCACCCACAACGCCTGGCGTAACACCCCGGTCAACAACGGCGGTATCGGCCCGGTCAAATACACCCTGGCCGCCGACATCACCCACGAAATCTGCAAGGCCTACGACGTTGAGTCCGAAGGCGGCGTGGCCTTCCGTGGCGCCTTCCTGATCGACACCAACGGCGTCGTGCGTTCGCAGATCGTCAACGACCTGCCGCTGGGCCGCAACATGGACGAGCTGCTGCGTCTGGTCGACGCCCTGCAATTCCACGAAGAGCACGGCGAAGTCTGCCCTGCCAACTGGAAAAAAGGCGACAAGGGCATGACCGCTTCGCCAGAAGGCGTTGCTGCTTACCTGAGCGAGAACGCTGGCAATCTGTAATTTCGCCAGGCGTAAAAAAACCGGCCTTTCATGGCCGGTTTTTTTATGGGAGAAGCTTGAAGCTTGCCACTTACCGCGTTTAGTCGTGGAAGTCGTGCCAGCCGCCCATTTCCTTCCAGCGGTTGACGATGCCGCAGAACAGCTCGGCGGTCTTCTCCGTGTCGTAGCGGGCGGAGTGCGCCTCGCGTCCGTCGAAGTCGATGTCGGCGCTCTGGCAGGCTCGCGCCAGTACGGTCTGGCCGTAAGCCAGGCCCGCCAGGGTCGCGGTGTCGAAGCTGGAGAACGGGTGGAACGGGTTGCGCTTCAGGTCGTTACGGGCCACCGCGGCGTTGAGGAAACCGAGGTCGAAGCTGCTGTTGTGACCGACCAGGATCGCCCGCTTGCAGCCGTTGGCCTTCAGCGCCTTGCGCACGCCGCGGAAGATATCGGTCAGCGCCGCTTCCTCGCTTACCGCCATGCGCAGCGGATGATCGAGCTTGATCCCGGTGAACTCCAGGGCCGCCTGCTCGATGTTGGCGCCTTCGAACGGCTCGACACGGAAGAAATAGGTGTGTTCGGGGAACAGGAAACCTTTTTCGTCCATGCCGATGGTCACTGCGGCGATTTCCAGCAGCGCGTCGGTGGCGCTGTTGAAACCGCCGGTCTCGACATCCACCACGACCGGCAGGTAGCCGCGAAAACGCTCCGCCATCGGGTGGCGCGAACCGCCGCCGCCAAGACCTTCCTGGTCGTCGTCGAACTGATCGTCACTCACTTGCTTTCCTCCAGCAGGCGCCAGCGCAGTTGTTCACCGGCGCGCAGCGGAACCACGGTGTGGTCGCCGAATGGCAGGCTGTCCGGGGCGGTCCACTCTTCACGGACCAGGGTGATGGTATCGGTGTTCGCCGGCAGGCCGTAGAAAGCCGGGCCGTGCAGGCTGGCGAAGCCTTCCAGCTTGTCCAGCGCGTTGCGTTGCTCGAAGGCTTCGGCGTACAGCTCGATCGCCGCATAGGCGGTGTAGCAACCGGCGCAACCGCAGGCGGCTTCCTTGGCGTGACGGGCGTGAGGGGCCGAGTCGGTACCGAGGAAGAACTTCGGGTTGCCGCTGGTGGCGGCATCCAGCAGCGCAAGCTGGTGCGTGTTGCGCTTGAGGATCGGCAGGCAGTAGAAGTGCGGGCGAATACCACCGACCAGCATGTGGTTGCGGTTGTACAGCAGGTGCTGGGCGGTGATGGTCGCGCCGACGTTGGCCGGGGCTTCCTTGACGAACTGTGCGGCCTCGGCGGTGGTGATGTGCTCGAAGACGATCTTCAGGGTCGGGAAGCGTTCGACCACGCGGCGCAGGTGTTCCTCGATGAACAGCTTCTCGCGGTCGAACACGTCGATCTCGCCGCGGGTCACTTCACCGTGGACCAGCAGGAGCATGCCGACTTCGGCCATGGCTTCCAGGGCCGGGAAGATCTTGTCGATGCTGGTGACGCCGGAATCGGAGTTGGTGGTCGCGCCGGCCGGGTACAGCTTGGCGGCGTAGACGAAACCGCTGGCCTTGGCCGCGCGGATGTCTTCCGGCTGGGTACGGTCGGTGAGGTACAGGACCATCAGCGGCTCGAACCGGCTACCCGCCGGGCGGGCATCGAGGATGCGCTGACGATAGGCGCCGGCTTCGGCGGCGTTGCGCACTGGCGGAACCAGGTTGGGCATGATGATGGCACGGGCGAAGGTGCGCGCTACGTCGCCGACGGTATGAGGCAGGACGGCTCCATCACGAAGATGGATGTGCCAGTCGTCGGGACGCAGAAGGGTCAGGCGATCGGACATTGGGGTTTCCAGGCGGTTCGAACTCTGGGCGAATGCTACCGGAAAAGCCTTCCCCGAGCACTCGCTATCAAGTTTTGCCAAAGGCGTCCGATAGCCTGCTGGTAAGTGATGGAAATTTTGTGGAGCCGCCCGTGCGCCAGCGTTATCTAGCCCTGCTCAGTCTGTTCGCCAGCCTTCCGGCCACCGCCCTCACGTTTCAGACGCGAGTGGAAAATATCGAGTGGAAGGTCGAAGGCGATCAGTTCGAGTGCCGCCTGATCCAGCCCATTGCCGATTTCGGCACGGGTGAGTTCGTGCGCCGCGCTGGCGAGCAGGCGACCTTCCGCCTGCGCTCGACCAACAACATGCTCGGCAGCGGTTCGGCAACCCTGTTGGCGGCGGCCGCACCGTGGCAGCCCGGGCGTGGCGATATCAACCTCGGTTCGATCCGCATGGCGCGCAGCGGCGTGCTGTTCAACAGCTCCCAGGGTCAGGCCAGCCGCCTGATCAATGGCCTGATGGATGGTCGCAGCACGGTGATTCGCAACTACGCCGGCGAGTCCGGGCAGACCATGGAAGTGCACCTGCTGCCGGTGAGGTTCAACAAGGCGTACGCCGACTACCAGGCTTGTGCGGCCAAGCTGCTGCCGATGAACTTCGACCAGATCCGCCAGGCCCGTATCGGCTTCCCCGGCAACGGCATCGACCTGGACGCCGACGCCCGTGCGCGTCTCGACGTGATCCTCGATTTCCTCAAGGCCGACCCCACGGTCAACCATATCGAGCTGGACGGCCACTCCGACAACAGTGGCAACCGCCTGACCAACCGCGACCTGTCGCGTCGGCGTGCCCTGGCCGTGGAGGAATACCTCAAGGCCCACGGTGTTCCGGCAGAGAACATCGTCGTGCGCTTCCATGGTGAGCGTTATCCGCTGGCAGCCAACAATTCCGCAGCCAACCGCGCACGCAACCGCCGGGTGAACATCCAGCTGGATCGCGTGACCCCGGTGGAGAAGCCGGTTGCAGAAAAGCCGGCTGATCCGGTGATTCCGGCCGCCCCGACCGCACCCTCCACGCCGGCAGCGCAGGCTGCACCGACAACCCCGGCACCCGCCAAACCCGTGCCCAAGTCCTGAGTGCGACCGACCGTCGCGCTCACGACAGTTCCTGTCGCTTTGTCGTCACAAGCTGTCGCCCCACTGTAAATTCACCCGCGAGAGCGGTAGAATCCGGGGTTTTCCGTACAACCCCGTGGAGTGATGGCATGGCGGACGTAAAAAAGGTCGTACTGGCGTATTCCGGCGGCCTTGATACTTCGGTGATTCTCAAGTGGCTGCAGGATACCTACAACTGTGAAGTGGTGACGTTCACCGCTGATCTGGGTCAGGGCGAAGAGGTCGAGCCGGCCCGCGCCAAAGCCCAGGCCATGGGCGTGAAAGAGATCTACATCGATGACCTGCGCGAAGAGTTCGTCCGAGACTTCGTATTCCCGATGTTCCGCGCCAACACCGTCTACGAAGGCGAGTACCTGCTGGGTACTTCCATCGCTCGTCCGCTGATCGCCAAGCGCCTGATCGAAATCGCCAACGAAACCGGCGCCGACGCCATTTCCCATGGCGCTACCGGCAAGGGCAACGACCAGGTTCGCTTCGAGCTGGGCGCCTACGCGCTGAAGCCGGGCGTCAAGGTCATCGCACCATGGCGCGAGTGGGACCTGCTGTCCCGCGAGAAGCTGATGGACTACGCCGAGAAGCACGGCATCCCGATCGAGCGCCACGGCAAGAAGAAGTCGCCGTACTCGATGGACGCCAACCTGCTGCACATCTCCTACGAAGGCGGTGTCCTGGAAGATACCTGGACCGAGCACGAGGAAGACATGTGGCGCTGGAGCGTTTCCCCGGAAAACGCCCCGGACCAGGCAACCTACCTGGAACTGACCTATCGCAACGGTGACATCGTCGCCATCGACGGCGTCGAGATGACTCCGGCTACCGTTCTCGCCGAACTGAACCGCATCGGCGGTGCCAACGGCATCGGTCGCCTGGACATCGTCGAGAACCGTTACGTCGGCATGAAGTCCCGTGGCTGCTACGAGACTCCTGGCGGCACCATCATGCTCAAGGCCCACCGCGCCATCGAGTCGATCACCCTGGACCGCGAAGTCGCTCACCTGAAGGATGAGCTGATGCCGAAGTACGCCAGCCTGATCTACACCGGCTACTGGTGGAGCCCGGAGCGTCTGATGCTGCAACAGATGATCGACGCTTCGCAGGTCAACGTGAACGGTGTGGTGCGCCTGAAGCTGTACAAGGGCAACGTCATCGTCACCGGCCGCAAGTCCGACGACTCGCTGTTCGACGCCAACATCGCTACCTTCGAAGAAGACGGCGGTGCCTACAACCAGGCTGACGCCGCAGGCTTCATCAAGCTCAACGCCCTGCGTATGCGCATCGCGGCGAGCAAAGGTCGTTCGCCACTCTAAGCAGTCGCTTCGGCATGAAAAAACCGGCATTGATTGCCGGTTTTTTTTGCCCGTCAGTGCAGGAGCGAGGCTCTACCGAGCCTCGATAACAATGCTGACCCGGGTTCCCTGTTCAAGGTCATGCACAATGATTCCGCCGCTTTCGGGGTGTTGCAGGGCGTGGCGGGCGACAACTTCCAGCAATGCCCGCGAGTCGGGGCCGGAAACCACGACAGTGGATTTTTCCTGCGTGTGTGAAAGCCCCAGTGCAAGTCTGCAAGCCGCAGGAGAGGGCAGGGGCTTTTCCGGCGCATCCTGTACAGAGGGTTCGCTTTCCATACTGGCTTCGTTCCCGGGATCATCCGGTCCGTAGAGACTTTTGGTATTGAAGTTCAATGTCAGGAAGAACAGCAATGTCAGAAACGGTGGAAAACCAACCAGGAACCATGTGTAGATGCTTTGGCTGCTTTCATCCAGGAACGGCAGCGAGGCCAATGCCGATGCTTCGATGATCCCGGCGAAGATGGCAATGATGGTCAGGGGGCTCTTCGGCTCTGGGCTGTTCATGGGCCTGGTCTCTGTTTCACGGTGTTCCGGCTGGGCCCGGTGGGGCAATAGGACGATTACCGGGAGTGTGCAGCGCAATGGATCCATTCAACACAGGGTGATTGCTCTTGGTGGAGCAGCATTTCCGTGGGTCGGACAGAAGGGACGGATGAATGTGGCAGGTGCACTAGGATTAATTTCGTGGGTATTACGGACATTTCCTGCATATGATTAGCCAATATTCGTAGCGATATTTTCAATGTCTCCGGCTAGCATCCTGATATGCCTTTTTTATTGCAAATGAGGCGCGCAATTATTTTCAAAAACACAGCCTGTAGGAATTCTTTGTAGGAGTTTTCCTTTATTTAAGTAGTCCCTTTCTGAATGTGTTGGTGTTCATCGCGAGCACCATGCATTGCTCCGGCTGACTGGGCTATTGTGCGGGCTTCTAATAAGTCGAATAGTTTAAGAATGGATCTTGCCCATGAATAAAGTGCTGATCGTCGATGACCACCCCGTCATTCGCTTGGCCGTGCGCATGCTGATGGACCGGCATGGTTATGAAGTGATTGGGGAAACGGACAACGGCGTGGACGCGTTGCAACTCGCCCGGGAGCATCTGCCGGATATCGTCATTCTGGACATCGGAATTCCCAAGCTCGACGGGCTGGAGGTCATCGGCCGTCTGACGGCCAACGGTATCGTGATCAAGGTACTGGTGCTGACTTCCCAGGCGCCCGGACATTTTTCCATGCGTTGCATGCAGGCAGGGGCGGCAGGTTACGTATGCAAGCAACAGGACCTCACCGAGTTGCTCAGCGCCATAAAGGCGGTACTTTCCGGTTACAGTTATTTTCCCAACCAGGCATTGCACTCCGTACGCACCAATCTGGGTGGATCCAGTGAAGCCGATATGGTGGGACGTTTGTCAGGGCGTGAAATGATGGTTCTGCAGCAACTGGCAAGAGGCAAGTCCAACAAGGAAATTGCCGATGGCATGTTTCTCAGCAACAAGACGGTCAGTACTTACAAGACCCGTCTGTTGCTAAAGCTCAATGCCCGCTCTCTTGTCGACCTGATTGAACTGGCGCAGCGTAATGGTCTGGTCTGAACCTGCGGCATAATGCAAAAAGCCTCCAATTGCAGGAGGCTTTTGTTTTTCGGGCCCATGACGTCTCAGAGATCGAAGTCGTAATCAGCCAATTGCTTTTGCAGACGGCGTTCTTCCAGCAGGTTGTCGATGGTCCGGCGCTTGCTCAGATTGGTTTTCGCAGCCTGCGCCGGGTTGTCGGCGGCAAACTCTTCGGCCGCCGGGGAGTCGTCGTCGATATCCAGGTCTTCTTTATCAGTGCTCATGTGTCACTCCGTGCCAAGAGGGCCATTGGCGCCCCTTATATCGATATTCCAGAGACTGGTAAAAAAGATTTTTTCAATCGGCAGGGCTGGATTTCCCTATTTCATCAATCGTCGGAGGTCTTGTGCTTGTACTCGCACAAATCCTCGATGCGACAACTTCCACAACGCGGTTTGCGTGCCTGGCAAACATAGCGTCCGTGCAGGATCAACCAATGGTGTGCATCCAGCAGATAAGCCTTGGGCACGAACTTCAGCAGAGCCTTTTCCACGTCCACCACATTCTTTCCCGGTGCGATGCCAGTGCGATTGCTCACTCGGAAAATATGGGTGTCCACGGCCATGGCCAGTTGGCGGAAGGCGGTGTTGAGCACCACGTTGGCTGTCTTGCGCCCGACCCCTGGTAGCGCCTCTAGCTCCTCACGCGTTTCCGGAACCTGGCTGTCGTGTTGTTCGACGAGAATGCGGCAGGTCTCGATGACGTTCTTCGCCTTGCTGTTGTACAGACCGATGGTCTTGATGTACTCCGACAGCCCCTCCACCCCAAGAGCGTGGATCGCCGCAGGGGTATTGGCGACCGGGAACAGCTTGGCAGTGGCCTTGTTGACGCCGACATCGGTGGCCTGCGCCGAGAGGATCACGGCGATAAGCAGCTCGAAGGGCGAACTGTAGGCCAGCTCGGTTTTCGGTTCGGGGTTGTCTTCGTGTAGCCGGCGGAAAATCTCCAGGCGTTTTGTGGCATTCATTTATCAGCTGTTTCCTTCACGGTCTGGGGCGGCCTGTTTCGGACAGGCTCGTTTGATCAGGGCCAGCAGCAGGCCGAGTAGCAGCAGGGCTCCCGGTGCCAGGCTGGCGAGGTGCAGGCCGCTGGTGTGCGGCCCGCTCGCGAACGAGAAATGCAGGGTGCCGCTGGCCAGCAGCTCGCGACTGGCGCCCAGCAGCAGGAACAAGGCTGCGTAGCCGCCCAGCAGGCTTGCCACACGCGGCCATTGGCCCGGTTTGCCGAGGTTTTGTTCGAACAGCAGGCAGGACAGGGCGATCAGTTCCGGATAAATCCCCAAGGCCTGGCGCAATTCCAGGGCCCAGGTGTGCAGGGCCAGGGTCTGGCAGGTCACTACGGTGCTGGCCAGCAGCACGCTGGCGATCAGGCTGGAGGTCGCGTCCAGCCGCTTTCGCAGGGGCGTCATCAGTACCCGGTGGATCAGGATCGCCAGGCTGCTGAGCAGCGCCATGGCAATGGCCTGGGTCAATGTCTGGCTCGCACCGAGCAGCGGCGCAAGGCTGAGGGCGGCCAGCCAGACGCTATTCATTGGTCTTCTCCTCCCCCAGCCAGTCGCTGGCGTGCTGGTCGAAGTAGCGCAGGGCATCCTGGATTGCATGGATCACAGCGCGGGAGGTGATGCTGGCCCCGGCCAACTGATCGAACTGGCCGTTATCGCGTTTCAGTGCCCAGGCCCCTTCTGCCGTGTTGGCCTGGCCATGGCCGTTGAAGCCTTGCAGCCAGGTGTTGTCCTGTTCTGCGATACGCCCGCCCAACCCCGGGGTTTCCTGCTGCTGCAGCACACGGCTGGCGATCACCCGGCCATCCCGGTCGATGGCGATCAGCAGGTCGATCGCTCCGGCATAACCGGCAAAGCGGCTGTGCAGCAACACCGCGCTGGTGCGGCCGTGCAGGGTGGCGAGATAGCCGGCCTGCAAGCGGCTGTGCAGCAGTTCGGCATCGGGCAGGGCGATTGGCCGTTGCAGCGGCTGATTGTCGTAGCTGTCCGGGGGCAGTACCGCGAGCCAGGCACGCTCTTGCTGTTGTGCTTCGGCGGCAGCGATGCGCGGCGCGCAATAGTGTTGCCAGGCAACGCTGGCAGCCACGCCGGTCAGCGCCAGCACTGCCACGATCAGTACGCCTCGACGGTTCATGTCGCCTCCGCGCCTCGACGTTCCGCCCAGCGATCCAGGGCCGGCACGCCGAGGTTCATCAGCAATACGGCGAAGGCTGCGCCATCGGGGTAGTTGCCCCAAGTGCGGATCAGGTAGACCAGCAGGCCGACACCGGCGCCGAACAGCAGGCGCCCCCATGGTGTTTTCGGCCCGCTGACCGGCTCGGTGATGATGAAGAAGGCGGTCAGCATGGTCGAACCGGCCAGCAGATGAAGCACAGGCGAGCCATTGGAGTCCGAGCCCGAACCGTTCCAGCACAGCAGGCTGATCAGCAACAGGCTGGCAAGCATCGCCAAGGGTGCTTGCCAAGCGATCACCTTGCGTTGCAGCAGGAACAGGCCACCGGCGAGAAACGCCAGGCTGGCCCACTCGGTACCGCGTCCGGCCAGGTGACCGAAGCCGGGATGACTGGCGAACAACTCCTCTATGGTCAGGCTGCGGTTTTGCCGCAGTCCGTCGAGTACCGTGGCCTGGCTCCAGGCATCCGGCCGTTCCCCGAGGCCGAGCAGGGCGTCGAGGCTATGGGCGAAATCCAGCCCCTGGGGCGCCGGCCAATGGGTCATCGCCACGGGAAACGACAGCAGGACGATGGCATAGCCGAGCATCGCCGGATTGAACGGATTGCGCCCGACCCCGCCATAGAGCTGCTTGCCCAGGGCGATTGCGCTGCTGGCGGCAATCACCACCAGCCACCAGGGCGCATGGGCGGGCAGGGCGATGGCCAGCAGGGTGGCGCTGACCAGCGCGCTGCCATCGTTCAGTGCTGCCAGCACCGTCCGCCCGTGCAGGCGCAGCAGCGCCGCCTCGGTCAGCAGGGCGGCGCCGGCGCTGAGCAGCAGGTTGAACAGCACGCCCCAGCCATAGGTCCAGAACAGCACCAGCAGGCCAGGCAGGCACGCCAGCAGCACCAGGTGCATGGCGTTGCGCAGGCGGGCGTCGGGTTGCAGATCCTGGCTCATGAATTGAACAGTCCGTTGAAGCCGAGAAACGCCACGGCCATGATCCCCGCACTCATCAGCTCGATGGGCAGGCCGCGAAAGGCGGCGGGTATGTCGTCATGCCGGCTGCGCTGGCGCAGGTCGTCGAACAGTGCCAGCACCAGCCAGAAACCCAGGCCGCTGCCGAGACCGACCATGCTGGCGTGCAGTACCCCTTGAGGCTCGCTGCTCAGTTGCAGGCACAGGCCGAGCAGCGCGGCGTTACCGGTCAGCAGCGGCTGAAGGCCGGCGAATGGCCAGTCCTTCAGCCAGCGTTGCAGGCCAGCGAGAATCGGCGCAGGGCCCAGCACACAAAGCGGAAGGAAGACGAACAGGCGCAGGTAGTCGAGTTGCAGGGGTTGCAAGGCATAGCGATAGAGCAACTGGCCGAGGGCGCTGACCAGCAGCATCGCCACCAGCGTCGCCAGGCCAAGTGCATGCACCCTCAGGCGCGCTGCGGCCCCTGTGGGAGCTGGCTTGCCAGCGATGACGTCGGTGGGCCCACTATCGTAATCGCTGGCAAGCCAGCTCCCACAGGGGCCGCGTTCCCTTCGCAGCAACGGGTCGATTGCCAGCCCATGCTGCAGGACGATGTTGTTGATCAGGGCGGCGCCGATCAGGGCGAGGATCAGTTCGGTCATGGCATCCGGCACCGACGATGCAATGAAAACGCCCCGGCGGATAAGGCCGGGGCGCGGGGTTTACTTGATGCGCTGACCCGGCTTGGCGCCGCTGTCAGGGCTGAGCAGGTAGATCTCTTCACCGCCAGGGCCGGCGGCCATGACCATGCCCTCGGAGACGCCGAAGCGCATTTTCCGCGGCTTCAGGTTGGCGATCATCATGGTCAGGCGTCCCTCCAGCTTGGCCGGGTCCGGGTAGGCCGACTTGATGCCGGAGAACACGTTGCGCTGTTCGTCACCGATGTCCAGGGTCAGGCGCAGCAGCTTGTCGGCACCTTCGACGGCTTCGGCCTTGACGATCAGGGCGACCCGCAGGTCGACCGCGGCAAAGGCATCGAATTCGATTTCCGGGGACAGCGGATCCTTGGCCAGCTCGCCGTTGCCGGCGGGTGCCGCAGGGCCCTGGCTGGCGGCCAGGTCTTCCTTGGAGGCTTCGACCATGGCTTCGACCTTGGCCATCTCGATACGGGTCATCAGCGCCTTGAACGGGTTCAGCTTGTGGTTTTCCAGGCGGGTCTGGTGGTCGTTCCAGGTCAGCGGCGCGACATTCAGGAACGCCTCGGCCTCGGCGGCCAGCACCGGCAGCACCGGCTTGAGGAAGATCACCAGCTGGCGGAACAGGTTGATGCCCTGGGCGCAGATGGCCTGGACTTCGTCCTGCTTGCCTTCCTGCTTGTTCAGCGACCATGGCGCCTTGTCGGCGATCCAGGCGTTGGCGCGGTCGGCCAGGGCCATGATTTCACGCATGGCGCGGGAGAAATCACGGGCCTCGTAGGCGTCGGCAATGCTCGGCGCAGCGGCACGGAAGGCCTCGGTCAGCTCCGGCGCGGCGTCGCCAGCGACCATCACGCCGTCGTTGCCCTTGTGGATGAAGCCGGCGCAGCGGCTGGCGATGTTGACCACCTTGCCGACCAGGTCGGAGTTGACCTTCTGCACGAAGTCCTCGAGGTTCAGGTCGAGGTCATCGACGCCGCGGCCGAGCTTGGAGGCGTAGTAGTAGCGCAGGTACTCAGGCGGCAGGTGGTCCAGGTAGGTGCGCGCCTTGATGAAGGTGCCGCGGGACTTGGACATCTTCTGGCCGTTGACGGTCAGGTAGCCGTGCACGTTGATCGCGGTCGGCTTGCGGTAGCCGGCACCCTGGAGCATGGCTGGCCAGAACAGGGCGTGGAAGTTGACGATGTCCTTGCCGATGAAGTGGTACAGCTCGGCGGTGGAGTCCTTGTTCCAGAACGCGTCGAAGTCCAGCTCGGGACGGCGTGCGCAGAGGTTCTTGAAGCTGGCCATGTAGCCGATCGGCGCGTCCAGCCAGACGTAGAAGTACTTGCCCGGCTCGTCCGGGATCTCGAAGCCGAAGTACGGCGCATCGCGGGAAATGTCCCACTCCTGCAGGCCGGAATCCAGCCACTCGGCCAGCTTGTTGGCCACGGCGTCCTGCAGGGTGCCGCTGCGGGTCCACTCCTGGAGCATGGCCTGGAAGTCCGGCAGCTTGAAGAAGAAGTGCTGGGAATCCTTGAGCACCGGGGTGGCGCCGGAAATGGCCGATTTCGGGTTCTTCAGCTCGGTCGGCGCGTAGGTGGCGCCGCATTTTTCACAGTTGTCGCCGTACTGGTCTTCCGCCGCGCATTTCGGGCAGGTGCCCTTGATGAAGCGGTCGGCGAGGAACATTTTCTTGTCCGGGTCGAAGTACTGGGTGACCGAACGGGTGGCGATATGGCCGGCATCGCGCAGCGCCAGGTAGATGCTGCTCGACAGCTCGCGGTTTTCTTCGGCGTGGGTCGAGTGGAAGTTGTCGAAATCGACGAGGAAGTCGGCGAAATCGCCGGCATGTTCCTTCTGTACGCCGTCGATCAGCTGTTCCGGGGTGATGCCTTCCTTCTCCGCGCGCAGCATGATCGCCGAGCCGTGGGCGTCGTCAGCGCAGACGTAGATGCACTGGTTGCCACGGTGCTTCTGGAAACGCACCCACATGTCGGTCTGGATGTACTCGAGCATGTGGCCAAGGTGGATGGATCCATTGGCATAGGGCAGGGCACTGGTAACGAGGATCTGGCGTGGCTCGGACATGGGGGCTCGGCTACTTAATTCGGCTATCAGGAAAAAACGGTGATCGGCAACTATAAAGCGCCGGCAAATATATTTCACCCCGTGGACGTCCCGTCGCTGACACACGGGTTAGCATAGCGGCCTGTTTCGATCAGTCTTTATTTCGGGAGTCTCCATGAGCGCCGTCACTCGCGCAGCGGTTGAAGCCGTCCTTCGTCAATACACCGACCCTTATCTGAACCAGGACCCGGTCAGCGCCGGTTGCGTGCGCGCCATCGTCATCGAGGGCGACCGGGTCGGCGTGCTGTTGCAGCTCGGCTACGCCGCCGGCCTGTTCAAGAACGGCTGGGCGCAGGTATTGCAAACCGCCATCGAGGGGCTGGACGGCGTCAGCGCCGCCAAGGTGACCATCGACTGCGTGATCGAGCCGCACAAGGCCCAGGCGCAGATCCCCGGCCTGGCCAACGTCAAGAACATCATCGCCGTGGCCTCCGGCAAGGGCGGCGTGGGCAAGTCCACCACCGCCGCCAACCTGGCCCTGGCCCTGGCCCGCGAAGGTGCGCGGGTCGGCATTCTCGATGCGGACATCTATGGCCCGAGCCAGGGCGTGATGTTCGGTATCGCCGAGGGCACCCGGCCGCAGGTCAAGGAACAGAAGTGGTTCGTGCCGATCAAGGCCCATGGCGTGGAGGTGATGTCCATGGCCTTCCTCACCGACGACAACACGCCGATGGTCTGGCGCGGCCCGATGGTCTCCGGCGCGCTCCTGCAACTGGTGACCCAGACCGCCTGGAACAACCTCGACTACCTGGTGATCGACATGCCGCCAGGCACCGGTGATATCCAGCTGACCCTGGCGCAGAAAGTGCCGGTGGCAGGCTCGGTGATCGTCACCACGCCCCAGGACCTGGCCTTGCTCGACGCGAAGAAGGGCGTGGAGATGTTCCGCAAGGTGAACATCCCGGTGCTCGGCGTGGTGGAGAACATGGCCGTGCATATCTGCTCGAACTGCGGGCATGCCGAGCATCTGTTCGGTGAGGGCGGGGGCGAGAAGCTGGCAGCGCAGTACGGTGTCGAGCTGCTGGCCTCGCTGCCGCTGTCGATGCTGATCCGCGAGCAGGCCGACAATGGCAAGCCGACGGCGATTGCCGAACCGGAGAGCCAGATTGCCATGGTCTACCAGGAACTGGCCCGTTCGGTGGGCGCGCGTCTGGTGTTGCAGGAAGCGGCGGCGCCGGCGATGCCGAGTATTACTGTCAGCGACGATTGATTTGCCCTTGGTCCGCCCTGTCGCTCAGGGCGGACCAATCTCCAGGCATAAAAAAACCCGCCGTGAGGCGGGTTTTTTTCAAGCGATGAAGCAGAAGTTAGATAACTTCAACTTCTTCAGCTTGCATGCCTTTCTGACCGCGGGTAGCGATGAAAGAAACCTGTTGGCCTTCTTTCAGGCTCTTGAAGCCGTCAGCCTTGATGGCTTTGAAGTGTACGAACAGGTCGTCACCGGATTGTGGGGTGATGAAGCCGAAGCCTTTCTCATCGTTGAACCACTTGACGGTACCGGTTTGGCGATTGGACATGGTCTGTCTCCTTGGACAAAAGTTTATTCGGCTCAGGAACGCCCTGGCCGAGACTGAGTGCAAAAAGACAGAAAATTCATGGATGGGCGATCGAAATCTTGCATCAAGTAGAGATTCTCAGTGACAACGTGCAGCACAGTGGCGGCACCTTAACCCTTTTTCCGCGAGGTGCCAATGGTCTCGTGGGGCTTTTGCGCAATTCATGACTGACGGCGCCGTTCGTGGCCTGCACAACCCCGTCCGGCGATTGGATGCAGGCTAAATCTTTGAAGCGGGCGCTCGTCCCGGTAAGATGCGCCTCACCTTTTTCACCCCGCTATTTCAGGACCCCCGCCATGAGCATCAAATCGGACAAGTGGATTCGCCGCATGGCGCAGGAACACGGCATGATCGAGCCGTTCGTCGAGCGCCAGGTACGCAACGACGGCAACGACAAGCTGATCTCCTTCGGTGTCTCCAGCTATGGCTACGACGTGCGCTGCGCCGACGAATTCAAGGTGTTCACCAACATCAACTCGGCCACCGTCGATCCGAAGAACTTCGACGCCGGCAGCTTCGTCGACGTCAAGAGCGACGTCTGCATCATCCCGCCGAACTCCTTCGCCCTGGCCCGCACCGTCGAGTACTTCCGCATTCCGCGCAATGTCCTGACCATCTGCCTGGGCAAGAGCACCTACGCGCGCTGCGGCATCATCGTCAACGTCACCCCGCTGGAACCCGAGTGGGAAGGCCACGTGACCCTGGAGTTCTCCAACACCACCACCCTGCCGGCGAAGATCTACGCCAACGAAGGCGTGGCGCAGATGCTCTTCCTCGAATCTGATGAAGAATGCGAAGTGTCCTACAAGGACCGCGGCGGCAAGTACCAGGGCCAGCGCGGCGTGACCCTGCCGCGCACCTGATCCGACGAGCCGGGGGAATTCCCCCGGCATTCGGCACTCCAACGAGATGAACCGTCCCGACGCGCACGAGGCGCGCCGGCTCTCGTCAGGAGTAGCCAATGAAACTCGACCCCAGTATCAGCGCCAAGCTTGCCCACTTGCAGCCCAACCAGATCGGGCTTCCGGCGTGGTCGCTGCTGGCGCATCCGCCCGTGCACGCCGGTGGTGTGCCCGGTCAGCCCGATCCCGATACCCCGCAACCGCCACAACCCGGTGATACCCCGCCGATGGAACCTGGCGAGCCGACCCTGCCCGACGAACCACCTCCTGCCCCGGTCGCCTGAATTCAGCGTGTCAGCGGCCAGACCTGGCCATCCCCCGCCAGGTACAGCCGCGCCGGGGCTGCGGGAGTCACCTCCCAGCCCCCGGTGAATTCGCCGAAGGCCGGCAGCAGGCTGACCTGCTCGTCGATCACGAAGCACGGCAGGCGCAGCCTCTGTCGCGCCCGGCCACGCAACACGCAGACCGGATGCACATGCCCGGCCAATACCGGCCTGTCCGGATGCGCCACCGGCTCGTGTTGCAGGGCGAAGGGCTCCAGCAGCCAGGGCTCGTCCAGCACATCGATAGCCAATTCCGCGGGCGGATCGCCAGCATGTCGATCGTGATTGCCGCGAACCAGGCAGATCCGCAACCCCGCATGACGCTCACGCCATTCCCGCAGCAGGGCCAGGGTGGCCGGTGCGCGACCGGAGCGGGCATGGATGAAGTCTCCCAGCACGATCAGTTGCTCGCAGGGATAAGCGCCCAGCAAGGCGTCCAGGCGTTGCAGCGTCGCCGCCGTGGTACCTCGCGGCACCGGTTGATGCAGGGCGCGGTAGCTGGCGGCCTTGCCGATGTGCACGTCGGCCAGCAGCAGCGCCTTGCGCGCCGGCCAGTACAGCGCGCGGTCCGCCAGCAGCCACAGGCGCGTGCCACACAGTTCGATCTCAACGTGCGCGGGCATGGCGCGGCCTCCGTTCGGCGGCCTGTTCCAGCTCGGCGACCATCCGCGCGATGCGCTCGGCGAGTTTTTCCGTGCTCAGGGTTTCGCGCATGCCTTCGACCACCAGGGCAAAGGCCAATGGTCCGGGGCGGCGCAGCGCATGCAGGTCGAGGCGCAAACCGTTCATCTTGTGCAACTGGCCTTGCAGGCGCTCGATCTCCAGCTCCTCGCGCAGCACTTCGTCGCGGGCCTGGCCCAGCAGCAGGTTGCCCGCGTCATGGCGGCGGAAGACCTCGAAGAACAGTCCGCTGGACGCCTGGATCTGCCGGGTGCTTTTCTGCGCCGCCGGATACCCGCCAAAAACCAGCCCGGAAATCTGCGCGATCTCGCGAAAGCGCCGCTGGGCCATTTCACCGGCATTGAGACTGGCCAGCACGTCTTCCAGCAGATGATCCGGACTCAGTGCCGCCGGCAGCAGCGCCGCCCAGTCCACGGCCGTGGGGGTCAGCAGTTCGAAGCCATAGTCGTTGACCGCGATGGACACGCTCAGCGGCTGTTCCCGGCTCGCCCGCCAGGCCACCAGGCTGGCCAGGCCGAGGTTGGCCATGCGCCCGGCGAAGGGGTAGAGAAACAGGTGCCAGCCCTGGCGCGAGTGCCAGGTCTCGGCCAGCAGGCTGCTTTGCGTGGGCAGCGCCGACCATTCGGCCTGCAACGCCAGCAGCGGCCGTACTGCGCGCATTTCCGGGCCATCGAAGTGACCGTGGGCGGCGGCATCCAGTTGCGCCACCAGGGCATCCGCCAGTTCGCTGGAGAGCGGCATGCGCCCGCCATTCCAGCGCGCCAGCGCGGCCTTGCGCGAGGTGCTGCGGCGCACATAGGCGGTCATGTTCTCCACGCGCACCAGTTCCAGCACCCGACCGGCGAAGACGAACGCATCGTCCGGGCGCAGGCGCGCGATAAAAGCCTCCTCGACGCTGCCCAGGCTGGCACCGCCGCCACCCTTGCTCCAGAACTTCAACTGGATGCTGGCGTCGCTGACGATGGTGCCGATGCCCATGCGATGGCGCCGCGCCAGGCGTTCGCTGACCACCCGCCAGACCCCGTCCGCGTCGGGCTCCACCCGCTGGTAGTCGGGGTAGGCGCTCAGCGAGCTGCCGCCATGCCGGACGAAGTCCAGCGCCCATTGCCACTGGCTGTCCTGCAGGTCGCGGAAGGCCCAGGTGCTGCGGACTTCCTCGCGCAATGCATCGGGCCGGAACCCTGCACCAAGGGCCATGCTGACCAGATGCTGGACCAGCACGTCCAGGCACAGCCGTGGCGATTGCCGCGCCTCGATCTGCCCGGCCGCCAGGGCCTGGCGCGCCGCAGCGGCTTCCACCAGTTCCAGGCTGTGGGTCGGCACCAGGGTGATGCGCGAGGCCCGCCCCGGTGCGTGGCCGGAGCGCCCGGCACGCTGCATCAGGCGCGCCACGCCCTTGGCCGAGCCGATCTGCAACACCCGCTCGACGGGCAGAAAGTCCACCCCCAGATCGAGGCTGGAGGTACAGACCACGGCTTTCAGGCCGCCCTCCTTGAGGCTGCGCTCGACCCAGTCGCGGGTAGTGCGGGCCAGCGAGGCATGGTGCAGGGCGATCAACCCCGCCCAGTCCGGCCGGGCCTCCAGCAATCCCTGGTACCAGCGTTCGGCCTGGGCCCGGGTATTGGTGAAGACCAGGCAGCTCTTGCAGGCCTCGATCTCGTCGACCACCTGACCCAACTGGCTCAAGCCCATATGCCCGGCCCAGGGAAAGCGCTCGATGGCCTTGGGTAGCAGGCAATCCACCAGCAAGCGCTTGTCCTGGCGGCCTTCGATCAGGCGCCCCCCTTGCGGCAGCAGCACCTCCAGGGCGTGGGGCAGGTTGCCCAGGGTCGCCGACAAGCCCCACACCACCAAGCCGGGCTGCCAGCGACGCAGGCGCGCCAGGGCCAGTTGCAACTGCACGCCGCGCTTGTTGCCGAGCAACTCGTGCCATTCGTCGACCACCACCATGCGCAGGCTGGCGAAGTCGCTCTGCGCCTGGGCTCGGGTCAGCAGCAGGGTCAGGCTTTCCGGCGTGGTGATCAGGGTCGAAGGCAGGCGCCGGGCCTGGCGCGCCCGCTCGGCGCTGCCGGTATCGCCGCTGCGCACGCCAACCGTCCACGGCAGTCCGAGGTCATCCAGCGGGCTGTGCAGGGCGCGGGCGGTGTCGGCGGCCAGAGCTCGCATCGGTGTGATCCACAGCACCTGCAAGGGCGCCGGTTGATTGCCCGGGCGAGCGAAGGCGCGCAGGGCGGCGAGCCATACGGCATAGGTCTTGCCCGCACCGGTGCTGGCGTGCAGCAGGCCGGACTCGCCACGGCCCACCGCCGCCCACACCTGGCGCTGGAAGGCGAACGGCGTCCAGCCACGGGTGGCGAACCAGGCATCGGCGAGATTGGGCGTGGCGGGCATGGGCGGCTCGGCAAGGGCTGTGTCTTCACAGACCACCGGCCGCCCCGGTTGGTTTTATTTCAGATTGCCGCGCAGGAACTGCTGCAGGCGCTCGCTTTTCGGCTGGCCGAGCACTTCGGCCGGTGGCCCTTGCTCTTCCACCAGGCCCTGGTGGAGGAACATCACCTGGCTCGACACCTGGCGGGCGAAGGCCATTTCGTGGGTGACCATGATCATGGTCCGGCCTTCCTCGGCCAGGCCCTGGATCACCTTGAGCACCTCGCCCACCAGTTCCGGGTCGAGGGCCGAGGTCGGTTCGTCGAACAGCAGCACCTCCGGCTCCATCGCCAGGGCCCGGGCGATGGCCACCCGCTGCTGCTGGCCGCCGGACAGGAAGGCCGGGTACTGCTCGGCCACCCGCGGCGCCAGGCCGACCTTGTCCAGGTAGCGCCGGGCGCGTTCCTCGGCCTCCTGCTTGCTCACCCCGAGCACCCGCCGCGGCGCCATGCAGATATTTTCCAGCACGCTGAGGTGGCTCCACAGGTTGAAGTGCTGGAACACCATGGCCAGGCGGGTGCGCAGGCGTTGCAGTTCGTCGGCGTCGGCCACGTGCATGCCGTGGCGGTCATGGACCATGCGGATGTCCTTGCCGTCCAGGGTCATGCGCCCGTCGTCGGGTTGTTCAAGAAAGTTGATGCAGCGCAGGAAGGTACTTTTTCCCGAGCCGCTGGCGCCGATCAGGCTGATCACGTCGCCGCTCCTGGCCTTCAGCGATACGCCCTTGAGCACCTTGTGCTCGCCGTAGCTCTTGTGCAGGTCTTCGATGGTCAGTTTGTACACGCACGACTCCTCAAGGCGACAGCAGATAGCCGCTACGGTAGGCCTCGCGGCCAGCGACATGGGCGATGACCATCCCGGCGGTGGCCATGCGCCGCAGCGAACGGGCGTAGAGCAGGCCGGCCTGGGTATTGCGGACCGGGGTCACCCGGTCGTTGAGCGGGTCGATGACCTCGGCCACCAGTTCCCCCGCCTCCAGGTACTGCCCGGGTTTGACATGGAACACCAGCAGCCCGCCCAGCGGCGTGGCTACCGGCTCCACGGCGGCCAGCGGCGTGGCCGGGTAAAGCAGTGGCGGCAACGGCGCCGGCTGGCCATCGATGGCGCCGAAGCGGGTCAGGTACTGGATGATCGCCTCGCAGTCGGCCTCGGCCAGCGGATGGCTGACATCGCCCTGGCCGCGCAGCTCGACGGTCACCGAGAAACTGCCCATGGGGATCGGGAACTGCTTGCCGAAGCGCTGCTGCAATTGCCACCAGACCAGGGTGAAGCACTCGTCGAAGGACTGCCCGCCGGAGTCGGTGGCCAGCAGGCTGGCCTGTACTCCGAGGTAGCGCGACAGCGGTTCGACCTGGGCCCAGGCCTCCGGGGTGGTGTAGAGGTGTTCCACCGCCTCGAAGTCGCAGTGCAGGTCGAGCACCATGTCGGCGTCGCAGGCCAGCCGTTGCAGGGTCAGGCGTTGCGATTGCAGCGGGGTATTGGCCGGATGGGCATCGAGGCCGCGGCGCAGGTACTCGCGGATCAGTTCCAGGTTGTGCTGGGGATCCTGGGTCAGATGGCCTTCGATCTGGTCGCCGATCTGGTCGGAGAGATCGACGAAGCGGCGGTTGAAGTTCTCGCCGCTTTGCAGTTCGTAGCGGCCCAGGGGTACGTCCATCAGCACCTGTTCCAGGCCCACGGGGTTGGCCACCGGCACCAGGACGATCTCGCGGCGCAGCAGGCCGCGGGCTTCGAGGTCGGCGAAGCGCTGCTTCAGGTGCCAGGCCACCAGCATGCCGGGCAGTTCGTCGGCATGCAGCGAGGCCTGGATATAGATCTTGCCGCCGGCACGCGGGCCGAAGTGGAAGCTGTGGATCTGCCGGGCGATACCGGGCACCGGGGCCAGCAGATCATGGGTCTTGTGGTGCATGGAAAGTCCTAGTGAGCAGGGCCGAGGAAGGCCAGCCAGCGCCGTTCGGCGAGGCGGAACAGGCCGACCAGGGCAAAGGTGACGCACAGGTAGATCAACGCCGCGATGCCGAACGACTGGAAAGTCATGAAGGTGGCCGAGTTGGCGTCCCGGGCGACCTTGAGGATATCCGGCACGGTAGCGGTGAAGGCCACCGTGGTCGAGTGCAGCATCAGGATCACCTCGTTGCTGTAGAACGGCAGCGAGCGGCGCAGCGCCGACGGCATGATGATGTAAGCATAGAGCTTCCAGCCGTGCAGCCCGTAGGCCTTGGCCGCCTCGATTTCACCGTGGTGCATGCTGCGGATCGCCCCGGCGAAGATCTCCGTGGTGTAGGCGCAGGTGTTAAGGGCGAAGGCGAGGATGGTGCAGTTCATCGCATCGCGGAAGAACGCATCCAGCACGGGTTGTTCGCGCACTGCGGCGATGCTGTAGATCCCGGTGTAGCAGATCAGCAACTGGATATACAGCGGTGTGCCGCGGAACAGGTAGGTGTAGAACTGCACCGGCCAGCGTATCCAGAAACGCCGCGAGACCCGGGCGATCGACAGCGGGATGGAGACGATGAAGCCGATCAGCAGCGAGGCGCTGAGCAGCCACAGGGTCATGGCCAGGCCGGTGATATGGGTGCCGTCGGTATAGAGGAAGGCCCGCCAGTATTCCTGGAGCAGTTCGATCATCGCAGCGCCTCCCGGGTGCCGACGTTATAGCGCCGTTCCAGCCAGCGCAGGACCAGGTTCGAGGTGCTGGTAATGACCAGGTAGATCAAGGCCGCGACCACCAGGAAGTAGAACAGTTGGTAGGTGCTCTTGCCGGCATCCTGGGCCGCCTTGACCAGGTCGGCCAGGCCGATGATCGACACCAGTGCGGTGGCCTTGAGCATCACCATCCAGTTGTTGCCGATGCCCGGCAGGGCGAAACGCATCATCTGCGGGAAGACCACGAAGCGAAATCGCTGCATGCGCTTGAGGCCATAGGCCGTGGCCGCTTCGACCTGGCCGCGGGGCACGGCGAGGATGGCGCCGCGGAAGGTCTCGGTGAAATAGGCACCGTAGATGAACCCGAGGGTGATCACCCCGGCGGCGAACGGGTCGATCTCGATGTATTCCCATTCCATGTAATCGGTGAGGCTGGTGAGCCAGGTTTGCAGGCTATAGAAGATCAGCAGCATCAGTACCAGGTCGGGCACGCCGCGGATCAGCGTGGTGTAGCACTGGGCGATCAGGCGCAGCGGGCGCACCGCCGAGAGCTTGGCGCTGGCGCCGAGCAGGCCCAGGCCCACAGCCACCAGCAGGGACATGAACGACAGCTTGATGGTCATCCAGGTGCCCAGCCAGAGCAGCGGGCCGAAGCCTTTCAGACTGAAGGCGGAAAGCCCGAGCAGGGCGAGCAGGTCGTCGAGCATTTGACGCAAACCCCAAGGCATTGAAATAGAAATGCCCGCCTTGAACAGGCGGGCACTGTTTCAGCGGTTATTTGCCGCTGTAGAGGTTCAGCTCACCGAAGTGCTTCTTCTGGATTTCGGCGTAGGTGCCGTCGTCGTGTAACGCTTTGATACCTTTGTTAAGGAGCGTCTGCAGCTCGGTGTTACCTTTTTTGATACCGATCGCCGTCTTGGACGGCAGCAGGTCGCTGTTGACCGGCTCGCTCACTTCGTAATCCGCGCCTTGCGGCGACTTGAGGAAGCCCAGTTCGGCTTGCAGCATGTCCTGGATCGAGGCGTCCAGACGCCCGGAGGTCAGGTCGGCGTAGACCTGGTCCTGGTTCTGGTAGGCCTTGGTCTTGACCCCGGCCTTGTCCAGCACGGCCTTGGCATAGGCTTCCTGGATGGTGCCCTGCTCGTAGCCGACGTTCTTGCCCTTGAGCGAAGCGATGTCGGCGCTCAGGCCGGAGCCTTTCTTGTAGACCAGCGAGGTAGGGCCGGAGAACAGTTCCTCGGAGAAATCGATGACCTTCTGCCGAGCCGGGGTAACGGTCATCGACGAAATCACGCCGTCGAACTTGTTGGCCTTCAGGCCCGGAATCATGCCGTCGAAATCGCTTTCGACCCATTTGCAGGTGACCTTGAGTTCCTTGCAGATCGCGTTGCCCAGGTCGATATCGAAGCCCACCAGGTTGCCGTCGGCGGCCTTGGACTCGAAGGGTGCATAGGAAGGATCGACGCCGAAGCGCAGCTCTTTGTATTCCTTGGCGAAGGTACTGCCGGCAGCCAGACACAGAGCAACAGCGGAAAGCGTCAGCCATGCTTTTTTCATCATTTGGTCCTTGAGAAGCGGCGGATATTGGGTATGGCCGTGCACCGTTACCGGTCGCGGCCCGACATCACAGTGATAGCAAGTTCCGCACCAGTGTGCAGAAAGCGGCGTGTGGGCTGGGGGAAGGGTATTCGCCCGATGAATGGCGCTGCCCCTTTGTGGAGCTGTAGTCTGCCGGGGATGCTGTTTCGCGGTGCATTGATCGTGAATGCTATGGTGTGGCAGCTGGCCCTATCGCTGGCAAGCCAGCTCCCACAGGTACTGTGAATGCCGACCCTATGGGAGATTCTATGGTGGCAGGCAAGCCGATTGATTTTGTGGTTGCTGGCCTCATCGTCGGCAAGCCGACTCCCACAGGGTTCTGGATCAGCCACAGTTTCTGTGCTCGGCGCGGTCCTTGTGGGAGCTGGCTTGCCAGCGATGAGGGCCTGAACAACACCCCATCAGGGACAGACAGGATCCCCGCCAATGAGGCCCACCCCCGACTTCATGCCCTGGTGGCTCGAAGCCAATACCCGCTTCGCCGACTGCCAGACCCCCGCCGAACTGTTCGGCGAGACCGACCACCTGACCCGTGCGCTCGGTTTCGACCGTTTCGCCTGGGGCCGCCGTCATGCCGTGCCCTTCAGCCAGACTGCGGTGCATTTCAGCGGTACCTACCCGGACGAATGGCCGTCCGCTGAAGTGCAATGCCCGGCGCCCGGCCTCTCGCTGTGGGACGCCAGTTGCGATGCCGCCGGCAGCCTGCGCGAGTTTGGCTACGCCTGCGGCGCCACCTTCAGCCACCGTGCTGGCGACGGCTCCTGGCGCATGCTCTGCGTGGCGCGGCGCAAGGGGCCGATCAAAAAGCACGAGCCGGTGTTCTTGAAGTTGCAACTTCGCAGCCTTGTCGAGTTGCTCGACGAGCATCTGCTGCGAGTCGAAGGCATGCCCTCTGCGATCCGCCTCAGCGAGCGGGAAGTCCAGGTATTGCGCTGGATCGCCGATGGCAAATGTTCGCAAGGCATCGCCGAGATCCTGGAACTTTCCGAGCACACGGTGAACTTTCATATCAAGAGCATCCTGCGCAAGTTCGGCTCGTCCAACCGCGTCCGGGCAGCGGCCCAGGCCGCGGCACTGGGCCTGATCTGAGCCTGTCCGGGAGCAAATTAAAAATAGCCCGGCGACGAATGTTTAACTGTCCAGCGAAGTTGCAAAACGTTCGGATCGAAAGTGCCAATAGCGTTGTTCCTATCCCTTGCAACTGCTTGACTAAGACGTTTCCTACGCCAACTAACCCGCCTGTTCCGGTAGTTGTTCCCTCGCCTCCAAGCCCCTAGTGTTCTCGCCGTGCTGTCGAGCGGTGGAACAACGCACCCGGACAATCCCACCCTTTGTCCGCGTTGTTCTCCCTGACGTTCGGACGGGTTCGAGACAAGCCGGCAGCTTGTCTCCTGGCACTGCTCTCCTACAGTGCCAGCCGTCCTGTTTTTCCGTTTCGCTATCGCGGGAGACAACCATGATCCACGACGTTGTTGTGGTCGGCAGCGGTGCTGTCGGCGCGTCCATCGCCTTCGAGCTGGCCAGTCGCGGACTCAGCGTCTGCCGGGTCGGGGAAACCGCCCGGCGCAACGCCGCGTCCCGTGCCGCGGGCGCGATGAACGGCTGTTTCGGGGAAGTGACCCGCGGTCTTCTGGCCAGCGACTACGGTCGCCTGAAACTGGCCATGGATATCCAGGCCAAGGGCCTCTGGGCGCGCTGGAACGAACGGCTGACCCGGGCCAGCGGCAACCCCGCCGGGCTGCTCAGCGCCTGCGGTACCCATGTGATTCTCAATTCTGCCGGCATGGCCGAGATCGACAGCGTCAACTACGCCGCCATCGAACAGGCACTGCGCGATTACCAGACCTTCTACACCCCGGTGGCGCCCGCCGAGCTGGACTGGATCAAGGCCAACGACCTGGTGCGGCCGATGCAGGCGCTGCTGATCCCCGACGAAAACGCCATCGACGCCCACCTGCTGCTGGACAAGCTCGACGCCGCCTTGCTCGGTTGTGGCGGTGAAATCATCGACGGCAACGCCAGCCGGGTGCTCAGCGAAGGCTGGAGCGCCACGGGCGTCGCCCTGCACGACGGTCGCCACCTGCCGGCACGGCATGTGGTGGTGGCCGCCGGCGTGCACTCCCTGGAGCTGTTCGACGGCTTGGAGGAAATCCGCCGGCATATCCCGCCGCTGTTCGCCGGCTACGGGGTGTCGATCCTGCTGCGCCTGCGCCCGGGGCAGAAGGTCCCGCAAACGGTGATCCGCACGCCCAATCGCGCTTTCGCCTGCGGCCTGCACTGTGTGCCACGGGGCGAGGACCTGCTGTATATCGGCGCGACCAATATCCTCGCCGAACAGCCGCGCAGCCACGCCCAGGTGTCCGATGTGCAGTTTCTCCTCGACTGCGCCGTCGATCAGCTCAGCCTCGACCTGCATGATGCGTCGATCCTCGATATCCAGGTCGGCAACCGCCCGGTCAGCGCCGACGGCTTCCCGTTGATCGGCGCCTGCGACTACGACGGCCTGTGGCTGGTCAGTGGCACCTACCGCGATGGCCTGCACCAGTCGCCGTTGCTGGCGACCTGGATCGCCGACCGCATCGAGGGCCTCGACAACAGCCTCGACCTGTCCTGCTTCAGCCCGATCCGCGCGCCCCTGGCCGGCTTGCCCCGCGACGAAACCGTGGCCGAGACGGTGCGGCAGATGTTCGCCACCGGCTACGAGTACCGCTGGAACATCAAGCCCTACTGGATGCCCTTGCTCGACCAGGGCATGAGCGAAAACTACACGCGCTTGATCACCTCGCTGCACCCGCGCTTTACCCCGACACCGGAACTGGTGGCGTTCTCCTGGCTGTACCGCTCGATGTACGAGCGCCTGGCCGCCTACTACGAGGCCTGGTCATGATCCTCAGTGCCTTCGAACACCATCAGGCCGTGGCCCTGCGCGAGCTGAGCGAGGCCGGGCTATGGGATCCGCTGGGTGATCTGCGGGCCATCACCGACAAGCATTTCAGGGCCGACCGTGCCCTTGATGCCCGCCGCCTCGACGCCTTTCGCGACGATATCGCCGAGCGTTGCGCGCGCATTCCCCTCGGCCATGTCCTCGGCTATGCCGATTTCGGTGAGCAGCGCCTGCTGGTCGGCAGCGGCACCTTCGTCCCGCGTCGGCAGAGCCTGGCCATGGTCCGCTGGATCGAGCGCAACCTGGCGCTGACCGGCGATTCCACGGTCTACGACCTGTGCAGCGGGGTGGGCGCCATCGGCCTGTCGATCTGGGCCGGCAGCGGTGCGCGGACCTTCTGTGTCGACAGCGACGCCACCGCTCGCGCCTACCTGCGGCGCAATATCCGCCGTCTCGACGCGCAGCGCGAGGTCAGTGTGCTGGCCGCCGATATCAGCCGACCCGAAGCCTTCGCCGCAGGGCATGGCTGCGCCGATGTGGTGGTGAGTAACCCGCCCTATGTGCCCGCTGGCAGCGAGTTGCTGCCGGAATGGGGCTGCCACCATCCGCCGGGGGCCATTTATGCGCGGGAGGAGGGCGCCGAACTGATCGCCGCCAGTGCTCGCCTCGCTGCGCGGCTGTTGCGCCCGGGCGGGGTTTTGCTGATCGAGCATGGTGAAAGCCAGGCCGAGCAGGCCGCGAGCGCCCTGGAGCAGCACGGCCTGCATTCGATCCGCCATTGTCAGGACGACGATTTCAGCGATGCGACGGGACCTTCCGTCTTTACCCTGGGGAGAGCGCCATGAACGGTCACGCACGGACGCCTGCGGGCAGCGAAGACAACTGGATGAACATCCGCCACCAGCGCACCAGCGCTGCCCTCGATGACGCTGTCGCCGATGGCCTGACCGGCTTCGAGGTGATTGCCCGCAATGGCAAGCAACTGACCCTGGTGGACGGCAGCCAGTGCACCGAATTCGTCTCCTGCTCCTACCTCGGCCTGGAGAATCACCCGGCCCTGGTCCTCGCCGCCCAGGTGGCGCTGGAGCGCTTCGGTGTGCACCTGTCCGCCAGCCGCGCGGCCATGAGCCCGTTGTACCTGCGCCAGCTGGAGCAACTGCTCGGCGATATCTACAGCGGTTGCAGCGTCACCGTGTTCAGTTCCACCAGCAACGCCCACCTCGGCGTCCTGCCCTTGCTCGGCAGCGGTGCGATGGACGGCTATCCGACCCGCGAGCGCGGGGTGATGTGGCTGGTGGACCGCACCGCCCATGCTTCGATGCAGGTGCTGCGCGGGTTGCTTGCCCAGTTCGGGCCGGTGCGCCGGGTCGACAGTGATGACAGCGACGGCCTTGAGGAAGCGCTGATCCATTGCCAGCGCGAGAGCCTGACCCCGGTCATGCTGATCGACGGGGTCGGCTCGATGTCCGGCCTGTTGCCGGTGGCCGAACTGAGCGAGCGCCTGCAGCGCTACCACGGCTACCTGTATGTCGACGATGCCCATGGCATCTCCATCAGCGGCTGCTACGGCGCGGGCTATGCCTTCGAGCAACTGGGCCACCGCTTGCCGGGCAACACCTTGATCGCCGGTTCATTGAGCAAGGCTTTCGGTGGTGCCGGCGGTTTCATCGTGCTCAAGCCCGGGGCCAATGCCGGGCAACTGCGCGCCCTGGCCAACCCGCTGGTGTTCGGCCACAGCATTCCGCTGCCGTTGCAGGCGGCCAATGTCGCCGCCGCGCAGATTCACCTGTCCTCGGAAATCGTGACCTTGCAGCAGGCGCTATGGAGCAATGTGCGACGCCTCGACGAACGGGTCGAGCAGCGCATGCTCAATGCCGGCCTGCGCGCACCGATCCGCGGTGCGCTGTTCGACAACGAACGCCAGGGCAACCTGGCCGCCAGCGCCCTGCGCGCTTCAGGCCTGGTGGTGTTCCCGGTGTTCTACCCGATCGTCGAAAGCGGCAAGGCGCTGCTGCGCTGTGCGCTGTCGGCGGCGCACAGCACCGAGCAGATCGACTGCCTGGCGCGCAAGCTCAACCTGCAGATCAGCCGGGCCCCTGGCCAGCGCTGACGGTGGAGGAACGCCCATGTCCATGAATGCCAGCGGCGCTGCCGCCTTGCAGCCCTACCGGGAGCAACTGGACCAGATCAATGAACTGTTGGTCGACCTGCTTGCCGAGCGCATGGAGATCTGCCGGGTCATCGCCCGGGTCAAGTCTGCCCGGGGCATCCCGATGATGCAGCCGTCGCGGGTCTCTTCCACCCTGGACCAGGTGCAGGCGCTGTCGTCGTCACGGCAGTTGCGCCCGGAGTACCTGCACGGCCTGTTCCGGCTGATCATCGAGGAGACCTGCGACGAGGAGCTGCGGGTCATGGCCCGCATCGGCGGGCCGGCGGAGGAGGGCTGAGGCATGCGCGTTCTGATCGTCGACAACTTCGACTCCTTCACCAACAACATTGCCCAATACCTCTACGAGGTCGGCGGCGAGCAACCGGTGGTGCTACCCAATACCCGCAGCTTCGACCAGCTCGACCTGGAGCGCTTCGATGCGGTGGTGCTGTCGCCGGGGCCGGGGCATCCGACCCGCGAGGCGGATTTCGGGGTCTGTCGCGAGGTGCTGGAACGCGCGCGGATTCCGTTGCTCGGTATCTGTCTTGGCCACCAGGGCATCAACTGCTTTTTCGGCGGCAAGGTCGAGCATGCGCCGCAGCCGGTACATGGCTACCGCACCCGCATTCGCCACGTCGGCCAAGGCCTGTTCGCCGGTATTGCCCAGGATTTCGAGGTAGTGCGCTACCACTCGCTGGTGTGCACCGAGATTGCGGACTGCCTGGAGGTCACCGCCCGTTCCGACTGTGGCCTGGTGATGGGCCTGGCCCACCGCCAGCGGCCGATCTGGGGCGTGCAGTTCCATCCCGAATCCATCGATTCCGAATTCGGCCGGCAGTTGCTGCGCAACTTCGTGCGCCTGGTCGGCGAAGGGCGGGCGCACCGGCGTCAGGCGGAGGTCGCCCAGGCCCTGCGTGCGGCAGGCGGTCCGCCGCGCCTGGGTTTCGACTTCCAGCCCCTGGCCCGGGTGCCCGCACCGCTGGATGCCTTCGCCAGCCAGTTCGCCGGGCGCGGCGCGGCCTTCTGGCTCGACAGCGAACTGGCGGATCGCGGGCAGGCGCGTTATTCGCTGATGGGGGCCTGCGATCCGGACGCGGCCCTGGTGTTCGCCTACGACGTGGAAAACCGCCAGTTGAGCATTCGCGGCCCGGCCGGGCAGAGCCTGCTCAAGGGCGACTTCTTCGAGCTGATGGGGCAGGTCATGGCGCAACTGCGCCAGGCGCAGCGGCCACAGGCGCCATTTCCCTTTACCGGTGGGCTGGTGGGCTACCTCGGCTACGAGCTCAAGGCCCTGACCGGCACCGACAACATCCATGTTTCGGAGCTGCCCGACGCGCTGTTCTACCTGCCGCAGAACCTGCTGGTGTTCGATCACCTGCGCAACAAGGCCTGGCTCTGCCACCTCTGGGGTGAGCGCCTGGTCCTGCAGCCGCCCGGCATGGCGCCGCGGGCGCAGGTCCCGGCGTATTTTCCCGGCCCGGTGGCGGAGTCCGCCCTGGGGCTGGCCGACTGCGCGGCCACCTACCAGGAAAAGGTCGACCATTGCCTGCGCGAGATCGTCGATGGCGAGTCCTATGAAATCTGCCTGACCAACCGCGCCCGCATGCCCTGCGCCGAGCCGCCGCTCAAGGTCTACCAGCGCATGCGCGCGATCAGTCCGGTGCCCTACGGCGCCTTTATCGACACCGGCGACTTCGCCATCCTCAGTGCCTCGCCGGAGACCTTCCTGCGCATCGACTGCGGCGGGCGCATTCTCTCGCGACCGATCAAGGGCACCCGGCCGCGCGGGTGCAATACCGAGGTCGACCAGTCGCTGCGCCAGGACCTGGCCGACTCGGCCAAGGACCGCGCGGAAAACCTGATGATCGTCGACCTGGTCCGGCACGACCTCAACGGCGTCTGCGTGCCCGGTTCGGTGAAGGTGCCCCGTGCGTTCGCCATCGAAAGCTATTCCTCGGTGCACCAGCTGGTATCCACCGTGGAGGGCCAGTTGCGCGCCGATATCGCCCCTTTCGCGGCGATCCGTGCCTGTTTCCCCGGCGGCTCGATGACCGGGGCGCCGAAACGCCGGACCATGGAGATCATCGACCGCCTTGAGTCCTCGGCGCGCGGCGTCTATTCCGGCGCCCTCGGCTGGATCGGCGTGGATGGCTACACCGACCTGAGCATTGTCATCCGCACCGCCGTGCTCAAGGATGGCACCGCCAGTTTCGGCATTGGCGGCGCCATCGTTGCGGCCTCGGACCCGGCGGAAGAAATGCGCGAAACGCTGGTCAAGGCCAGCGTGCCTTTTCATAGCATCCACAGCATCAAGAGGTGAGCCATGGACAAGTACCTGATCATCGGCGGCGCCGGCATTGTCGGGCGCTTTATCGCCGGCCTGCTGGCCGATGCCGGCCACGCGCCGATCATCATCGACCGCGAGCCCGCCGGGCGCGCCTTCGACCAGCGGGTGATGGATGCCCTGGAGCTGCCGGAGCAGGCCCCGGAGCTGCTCGAAGCTACCACCGCGCTGGTCCTCGCTTTGCCAGAAGAGGTGGCCTTGCAGGTGCTGGAGTGTTATGCCCGGCGCATGCCGTCGTTGCGCCTGCTGGTCAACACCTGTTCGGTGCAGCAGCCGTTCCAGGAGCGGGCTGCGCAACTGCTGCCGGGCATACCGTCGCTGGGGATCAACCCGATGTTCTCGCCGACCCTCGATTGTCGCGGCCGTCCGGTGGTGCTCTGCGAGCGCGAGCCCGGGGCGGCCGGGGCGCGCTTCGCCACCTTGCTCGGCGAGCATGGCATGCGCGTGCGCCATCTGAGTCCGGAGGCCCATGACCGCACCATGGCGGTGTGCCAGACCCTGCCCCACGCCGCGGTCATGGCCTTTGCCTTCGCCCTGCAACGCAGCGAGTGCGATCCCGAACTGCTCGCCGAACTGGCGCCGCCACCGATGCAGACCCTGTTCGCCCTGGCTGCGCGGATCCTGCACAACCCGCCGCAAACCTACTGGGACATCCAGCGCCACAACCGTCACGGGGCGCGCCAGCGCGAGTACCTGGCCGGTGGCCTCGACCAGTTGCACCAGTTTTGCCGCCAGGACTCGACGGATGCCTTCGCCGCCGAGCTCGACGCAGTGCGCGCCTGGTTCGGCCCGGGAGTGGCCGGGCACAGCCGCACCTGCACGCGGCTTTTCAATCTGTTGAACACCTCTCAGGGAGAGCACCACGATGCAAGAAGCGGCAAGCCCTCTGTTCTCGATGATCAGGGACCGCGCCAAGGGGGCGGCCCTGCTGGTGATCATGCTGCCGGTGCTACTGGTCACCATCGATAACACCATCCTCAACTTCGCCCTGCCGCGCATTGCCGTGGCTCTCAGTCCGTCCGCCGCCGCCCAGTTGTGGATGATCGATGCCTACTCCCTGGTGCTGGCCGGGTTGCTGGTGACCATGGGCAGCAGCGGCGACCGCTTCGGTCATCGGCGCTTGCTGTTCATCGGTTGCGGCGGTTTTGCCCTGGTTTCGTTGTTGCTGGCGTTGTCCCAGCAGGCCTGGCAGGTGATCGCCGGGCGGGCCTTGCTCGGAGTATTCGGGGCGATGATCCTGCCGGCGACCCTGGCGTTGATCCGCAGCGCCTTCGAGGACCGCGAGGAGCGCCGCATCGCCGTGGCGGTCTGGGCCACCTGCCTGACCCTGGGTTCGGCCCTCGGACCCTTGCTGGGCGGGGTGCTGTTGCAGTTCTTCGACTGGCCGTCGGTGTTCCTGGTGGCCCTGCCGTTCCTCCTGCCGGTGTTGCTGCTGGCGCCGTCGATCAGCGAGACCGAGCGACATGTCGGTGGCGCCATCGACGTTGCCAGCATCCTGCTCAGCCTGGCGGCCATGACCGGGGTGATGCTCGGCCTCAAGCATGCGGCGGCTAGTGGGTTCGATGCCCAGGCGCTGTTCTGCCTGTTGGCGGGTGGCGCCTGGGGGATGCTCTTTGTGCGCCGCCAGTTGCAATTGGAACAGCCGCTGCTGGACCTGCGCCTGTTCCGCCGGCCGGCGTTCAGCGTGTCGATCCTGGTCAACCTGGTCAGCCTGGGCTTGCTGATCGGCTTTATCTTCTTCGCCACCCAATTGCTGCAACTGGTGTTCGGCCTGTCGCCGCTGGCTGCCTGTTTGGTGCTGGTTCCCGGCCAGGCGCTGGCGATCGTCGCCGGCATGGCGGTGGTGCCGGTGGCGCGGCGGGTGGCGCCGAACCAGTTGATCGCCTTCTGCCTGCTGGGTGCGGCGGCGGCGTTTGCCGTGATGGCGCTGGTGCCGGCCACGGTGCTGAGCCTGGGGATCGCCTTCCTGCTGCTGAATGTCAGCGTGGCGGCGATCACCAGTGTGTCCAATGACCTGGTGCTGGGCAGCGTGCCGGTGGAAAGTGCCGGCAGTGCTTCATCGGTAAGCGAAACCGCCTATGAAGTGGGTGTGGTGCTCGGGACCACGCTGATCGGCGGGGCGGTGGCAGCGGTGTATCGCTTGTCGCTGGTGGTGCCGGAAGGCATGAACGACGCGGCGGCGACCCTGGGTGGGGCCTATGCCATCGAGGGCCTGGCCCAGGCGGCGGGGCTGGCGTTCCGTGAGGGGGTGATGCTGACCAGCGGGGTGGTGGCGGTGGTGGTCGTGGGGTTTGCCTGGGTGGTGATGCGCGGTCTGCGGGTCAGGTAGATAGGCTGAGGGCCTCATCGCTGGCAAGCCAGCTCCCACAGGTACTGCATGCACCGGACCTGTGGGAGCTGGCTTGCCAGCGATGAGGCCATCAGAAACAGCACACCTTCAGGATCAGTTGAGTAGCGCCTGCAAGCTCGCCAGGTCATCCGCTTCTTCCACCGGCTTGTCCTGGCGCCAGCGCAGCATGCGCGGAAAGCGCACGGCGATGCCGCTCTTGTGTCGCTTGGACAGGGCAATGCCTTCGAAGGCCAGTTCGAACACCATGCTCGGCGTGACGCTGCGCACCGGGCCGAAGGTTTCGATGGTGGTCTTGCGAATCACCCCGTCGACGCTGCGCATTTCGGCATCGGTCAACCCCGAGTAGGCCTTGGCGAACGGCACCAGGCTGCGCTGCGGCGAGCCGGGCGGGGCGTCCCAGACGGCGAAGGTGTAGTCGCTGTAGAGGCTGGCCCGGCGGCCATGGCCGCGCTGGGCATAGATCAGCACGGCGTCCACAGTGAAGGGGTCGATCTTCCATTTCCACCACACCCCCAGATCCTTGGTCCGGCCCACCCCGTAGAGCGCCTCGCGAGCCTTGAGCATCAACCCCTCGACGCCGAGGCTGCGCGACGCTTCCCGTTGCCGGGCAAGGTCGGTCCAGTCCGTCGCCGTCAGTACCGGCGACAGGCGCAGCACCTCGCGGGCGCAGTTCTCGACCACCGTTTCCAACTGCCGGCGGCGCTGCACTTGCGGCCGATTGCGCCAGTCCTCGCCTCGCCACTCCAGCAGGTCATAGACCAGCAGGACCACCGGCGCATCCGCCAGCAGCTTCTTGCCCAGGGTCTTGCGGCCGATGCGCTGTTGCAGCAGGGCGAACGGCTGCACGGCGATGGCGTCGGCGCGATCGTCCGGCTTCCATACGACGATCTCGCCATCCAGCACCGTGCCGTCCGCCAGGCTATCCGCCAGGGCGTGCAGTTCGGGAAAACGCTCGGTTACCAGTTCCTCGCCCCGCGACCAGATCCATAGCTGGCCGTCGCGCTTGACCAGTTGCGCGCGAATGCCGTCCCACTTCCATTCCGCCTGCCAGTCGTCGACCGGGCCGAGCAGGGTGTCGAACTGCTCCAGCGGTTGTTGCAGGGCATGGGCAAGAAAGAACGGATAGGGCTGGCCGCCGCGTTGGGCATGTTCCTCGGCGTTGGGCGGGGCGACCAGGGCACGGTAGCTGGCGGCCGTGGGGCGATGGGCAAGATCGGTATAGCCGACCAGGCGCTGCGCCACCTGCTTGGCATCCAGCCCGGCCAGTTGCGCCAGGGCGCGGGTGACCAGCAGCTTGGACACGCCAACGCGGAAGCTGCCGGTGATCAGCTTCATGCACACCAGCAGGCTGTTGCGGTCCAGCTGCGCCCACAGCGCCGGCAGGCGTTCGGTCAGGACTTCCGGGGGCAGCCCGCGCAGGGGCAGGAGGTGCTCCTCGACCCAATGCGCCAGGCCTTCGTCGCTGCTGTACGCGCTTTCCGGCAGCAGCAGGGAGAAGGTCTCGGCCAGGTCGCCGACCGCCTGGTAGCTCTCCTCGAACAGCCATTCCGGCAGGCCCGACAGGTGAACCGCCAGCTCCCGCAGCAGGCGGGTCGGCACCAATTGGCGCGGGCGTCCACCGGAGAGGAAATACACCGCCCAGGCCGCATCCTCTGCCGGGGCCTGGCTGAAGTAGTCCTGCAGCGCCTGCAGCCTGGCGTTGCTGGAGGTGGTGGCGTCGAGGCGCAGGTAGAGCTCGGCAAAGGCTTTCATCGGTGCGCTTCAGGGTGAGGGGCTTGTTGCTGTGACCGGCGGGCGACGGAAAAGTCCGATCGGGTTGGCCTCACCGTCTGTCGGCGCAGTGGCTATCGTTAGCTCAGGCAGTGAGACGGACGGGTCAGGGAGCGTCGACGATGAGGGGGTTGTCCAGGTTGTTGCTGTGGGTGTGGCTGGTGGTGCCGCTGCAGGTCCAGGCCGTCGAGGTGACGCCGGCGAGCAGCGGCGGCGAGACGGCGGATCTGCGGGTCGCCAATCGCAGCATTTTCACTTTCCGCGCCAGCGTTCTGGGCGAGGCACCGGCGGCACGCATGCAACGCGCGGCGGCGGTGATCGACGAGGCACTGCGTGGCGATGACGAGCTGCAGGTCAAGGTCGATGCGGTGATGAACAGCCAATTGGTGCTGTTGGGCGGGCGCCGGGCGTTTATCGTCACCGAGCAGGATATCGGACCCGCTGACGGTGATACGCGGATGCTGGCCGAGCAGGCGGCCGGCCGGCTGCGCCAGGTGCTGGCGGAAACCGGTGAGGCGCGCAACCTGCACTTCCTGGTGCGGGCCGCGCTGATTTCCCTGGCGGCGACCCTGGTCTACCTGCTGGCGCTGAAGCTCGCAGGCTACTGCCAGCGCAAGCTGAGCGGCCTGCTGCCGCGGGCCCTGCACAATCGCACGCGGCAGTTCAAGGTGGGGCAGATGCCGCTGTTCGACCTGCATCAGGTCTATGTGTTGATGGACCGCCTGGTGCACCTGATCTACTGGCTGCTGCTGTTCCTGCTCAGCTACCAGTGGTTGAGCTTCGTGCTGTCGCGCTTTCCCTACACCCGGCCCTGGGGCGAGGGCCTCAACAGCTACTTGCTGGATACCCTGCACTACGTGCTCAGCGGCATTCTCGATGCCATTCCCGGGATCGGCGTGGCCTTGATGATCTTCTTCATCGCCCGTGCCATCAGCAGTTTCAGCCGCCACCTGCTGACCCGCCTGGCACGCCCCGGCACCCTCGGCTGGCTTACCGCCGAAACCCTGCAACCGACCACGCGCCTGACTGCCCTGGCGATATGGCTGTTCGCCCTGGTGATGGCCTATCCCTACCTGCCGGGCTCCGGCACCGATGCCTTCAAGGGCTTGTCGGTGCTGCTCGGCCTGATGATTTCCCTGGGCGCGTCGAGTGTGGTGGGGCAGGCGGCGGCCGGGCTGATCCTGACCTACTCGCACACCCTGAAAAGCGGCGAGTACGTGCGCGTCGGCGAGCACGAGGGCACGGTGACCGAGGTCGGCATGTTCAACACCACCATCCGTACCGGCCTGGGCGAGGTGCTGACCCTGCCCAATTCGCTGATCACCGGTTCCGTCACGCGCAACTACTCGCGGGTGGTCAAGGGCGTCGGCTATATCGTCGACACCACCGTGACCATCGGCTACGACACGCCCTGGCGCCAGGTCGAGGCGATGCTGCTGGAGGCGGCGCGGCGTACCGAGGGGGTGCGCGACGACCCCAGGCCGCAGGTGTTCCAGACCGGGCTGTCGGACTTCTATCCCGAGTACCGCCTGGTGGCCCAGGCCGTGCCCAGCGAGCCGCGGCCCCGGGCCGAACTGCTGAGCCTGCTGCACGCCAATATCCAGGACGTGTTCAACGAATACGGCGTGCAGATCATGTCGCCGCACTACCTGGGCGATCCCGACAAGGAAAAATGGGTACCGCGTGAGGCATGGTTCACTGCGCCGGCCAAGGCGCCGGAGCAGGACGTCTAGACGTCCGCTTCGGTTTCCACATAGAGATTGTCGTTGCCGGTCTCGGTCACGAAACCGCGGGCGTCCAGGCCCAGTTCCTTGAGGTAGCGCACCAGCACCTGCACCGAGCCGTGGGTGACCATCACCCGCTCGGCGCCGGTCTGTTCGATGGCCCACAACAGGCCGGGCCAGTCGGCATGGTCGGACAGCACGAAGCCGCGATCCACCCCGCGCCGCCTCCGTGTGCCGCGCAGGCGCATCCAGCCGCTGGCGAAGCTGTCGCTGTAGTCGCCGAAGCGGCGCATCCAGCTGCTGCCGCCGGCCGAGGGCGGAGCGATGACCAGGGCCTGGCGCAGCAGCGGATCGTTGCGCGGGATATCACCGGCGTAGCGGGTTTCCGGGATATGCACGCCGGCTTCGCGGTAGACCCGGTTCAGCGGCTCGACCGCGCCGTGGGCGAGGATCGGGCCGAGGCTGGCGTCGATGCCGTGGAGGATGCGCTGGGCTTTGCCGAAGGCGTAGCAGAACAGCACGCTGGCCTTGCCCCGTGCCTGGTTGTCGCGCCACCAGGCGTTGATCTGCTCGAAGATCTCGGCCTGGGGCTGCCAGCGGTAGATCGGCAGGCCGAAGGTCGATTCGGTGATGAAGGTGTGGCAGCGCACCGGCTCGAACGGCGCGCAGGTGCCGTCGGGCTCCACCTTGTAGTCGCCGGACGCGACCCAGACTTCGCCGCGGTATTCCAGGCGCACCTGGGCCGAGCCGAGGACATGGCCGGCGGGGTGGAAGCTGAGGGTTACGCCATGGTGGTCAAGGCGCTGGCCGTAGGGCAGGGTCTGCAGGTCGATATCGTTGCCGAGGCGGCTGCGCAGGATGCCGGCGCCGGGTTCGGCACAGAGGTAATGGTTGTTGCCGGTTCGGGCATGGTCGCCGTGGCCGTGGGTGATGACCGCGCGGTCCACCGGTCGCCAGGGGTCGATGTAGAAATCGCCGGGCGGGCAGTAGAGGCCTTCGGGGCGGGCGATGACGAGGTCCATGGCGGGGGCCGGGGTGGTGGGGTTGTAGCGGTAGAGCGGTGATCGGCTGGAGAAGTTCGCTGTTTTTGAGGGCCCCATCGCTGGCAAGCCAGCTCCCACAGGGATCGCGTTGTGGGAGCTGGCTTGCCAGCGATGAGGGCCGAAAGACCGCCCTGAATTATTTGCCAGGCACCAGGGTCAGGCGCTTGCTGCCAAATACCCGCTCATAGTTCTGCCCTTGCAACGGCACGCTCTGGTATTGCCCGCGGAACCAGGCATCCAGGCCATTGAACTGCGGGCTCGCCGGGTTGCCCGACTGGCCGCTGCTGGTCAGCAACTGCAAGGGCTCGGCCTGGCCGAAGTCCACCACCATGCGCAGGGTGGGCGGCAAGGTGGCCTTGAAGTCCTGGCCCCAGGCGTAGCCCGACGGGCTCAGGGTGCTGTGGTCGCCACCCGTGGCCTGGGCCCGGCGCTCGATGCTGTCGCCGATGCCGAACAGGTTGGCCTGCGGCCATTGGTACTGGTGCAGGCGGCCCCATTGCCAGCTACGGCGGTCGGCGCCCATCTGCCGTTCACCCTCGCTGATGGCGGCCGCCAGGCTGCGGGCGAGGATGGCCGGTTTGTCTTCCTTGGCCGGGGTGTTGCGGTCATCCCAGAACGGGCTGTCGTCGCGACCTAGCAGATGGTCGGCCTGGGCCGAGTAGGAGAAGCGCGCATTGGCCACGAACGCCTGCCAGGCCGCGCCTGATTCGGGGCCCAGTTCATCGAGGAAGGTGGCCTTGGCGCTTTCCTGGAGGAACAACTGGTAGATCGCCGCATCGGTGGAGGTCTGGCTGAGGCGGCCGTCGAAGGCCATCAGCCGGGTCTGGGCCTCGCGGGCCTTGGCCTTCTGCTCGGCTGGCAGGGCATCGATGGCCTTTTTCAGGGCCTGGGCCATACCGGGGGCTTCGAACATTGCCTTGAGCTTGGCGGCGAACAGGGTGGTCTGGTCGTTCTGCATGGCGATCAGGCTGCGCCCGTCGTGCTTGCCGTTGCCGGCCAGTTGCGCCAGGCGCTCGGCGCGCTCCGGGTAGGACCAACTGCTCGACAGCTGCATGCCATAGCCCTTCGGCGCGCTGCGCTGGTTGGCGGTGCCGAGCCAGCCGGCCAGCGGGTCCTGGTCGTAGGGGTGGAGCATCGGGTCGGCGTAGCCGTCCCAGTCGTAACGGCTTTCCCAGCCCGGCGACGGCACCAGGCCCTGGCCTTCGCGGCGGTTGGGGTAGCGCCCGGTGACCTGCCAGCCGATGTTGCTGGCGTCGGCGAAGACCATGTTCAGTGCTACCGCGCCGATTTCCCTGCTGGCTTCGGAGGCCCGTTCGACATTGCGCGCGCGGCTCAGGTCGAACAGCGCGTCGAGGCTGCGGTCACCCTTGAAGTCGGGCATTTTCAGGGCCAGGCCCAGACCGCCCTGGGCGCCACCCAGCAGCGCGCCGTGGCCGGTTTCGTAGATCACCTCGCGCAGCGGGCTGCGGCCTTTGATGAAGTAGGTTTCGTTGCGTGCCCGCGCCGGCTGCCAACGGCCGTCCACTTCATAGCTGAGCTGGCTGCCCTGGCGACGCAGTTTTTCCAGGTACAGGTCCTGGTTGTCGCCCATCACCGCGCTGCCGCTCCAGGCCAGCGCGCCGTTGAAGCCGGACAGCACGAAGGGCAGGCCCGGCAGGGTAAAGCCGGCGGCCTGGTACTTGCTGGTGCGGATCTGCACCGGACTCAGCACCCAGGCGCCCTGGCTGTCGGCGGCCAGCAGGCTCTTGCCGCTGCGGCTGCGTTGCGGGGCGATGGCCCAATTGGCCGAGTTGCCGCTGCCCAGTACGTTGAACGCCGCCAGTTGCGCGCTGGCCGCGGTAACTGCTGGCAGGCTGCTCAACTGGCTGGCCAGGTTGACGCCCTTGAGCTTGTCGGCCTCGGCTTCGGCCAGTGGTTCGTCGGGGTAGGTCGGCAGCAGCCAGGCGAGCTTGTCGGCACCGACCTTCTGCGCCAGGGTCAGGGCCGCCAGTTCTTCCTGCAGGTTCACCGACTGGCTGAAGCTGTACAGGGCGAAGACCAGCGCCGAGTCCTCGGCCTTCCAGTATTCCGGACGGTAGCCGGCGAGCGGCGACGGCAGTTTTTCGCGGTAGCGGAACAGGTAGGCGTTGACGCCCCGGGCATACACGTCGAAGAAGCGCTTCACCCGCGGCGAAGCATCGGCGTAGAGCTGGTTGGCGCTCTGCCGCAGATTGGCGGCGCGCATGAAGCGGTCGACGTCCAGGGCATCGGCACCGGCCATTTCCGCCAGGCGTCCCTGGGCCAGCAGACGCATGGCCAGCATCTGCCCGATGCGGTCCGAGGCATGCACGTAACCGAGGCTGAACAGGGCGTCATGGAACGAGCTGCTTTCGATCAGCGGCAGGCCCTGGGCGCTGCGCCGGACCGAGACGTTGTTCGCCAGGCCCTTGAGCGGCTGCACGCCGACCGTGGGCGGTACGCTGTCGCCATGGCTGCCGGTCTGGCAACCCGTCAGGCCGAGCAGCCCGAGGGCGGCCGCGGCGACGCCGAAGCGCAGACGTGAAAGGGGAAAGGCTGGCGAGGCCATGGCGAAGCTCCTGCATGCAAGGGGGAAAGGCGGGCGGCGAAAGGCGCTACGTTAGTGAGCGCGCAGGCCCCATGCAAGCGGGGGCGCAGGCTTTATTTGCAAAGTCCTGCGCCGGTTTGCGCGGTTATTTCTGCGGCGGGTTGATCTTCTCGACCAGGGCGTAGGCGCGCTGGGTTGCCGGACGTGCCTGAATCCGCTCGAACCAGGCCTTCAGGTGCGGGAAATCGTCAAGATTCTGCTCTTGCCACTTGTGCGAAACGATCCACGGATAGATCGCCATGTCGGCAATGCTGTAGGCCTCGCCGGCGACGAACGGTCGGTCGCCCAGGCGTTTGTTCAGCACCCCGTACAGGCGAGCGGTCTCGTCGACGTAGCGCTTGATCGCGTAGGGGATCTTTTCCGGGGCGAAGCGGTTGAAGTGGTGGTTCTGCCCGGCCATCGGGCCGAGGCCGCCCATCTGCCAGAACAGCCATTGCAGGACTTCCTGGCGGCCGCGCAGGTCCTGGGGGATGAACTTGCCGGTTTTTTCGGCGAGGTAGAGCAGGATGGCCCCGGATTCGAACAGCGACAGCGGCTGGCCGTCCGCCGTGTCGTGGTCGACGATGGCCGGAATGCGGTTGTTGGGGGCGATTTTCAGGAAGTCGGCGGCGAATTGTTCGCCTTTGCCGATGTTGATCGGGTGGATCCGGTAGGGAAGGCCGGTCTCCTCAAGGAACAGGCTGATCTTGTGGCCGTTGGGGGTGGTCCAGTAGTACAGATCGATCATGAGGCGCTCCGTCAGGAGACGGCAGCAAAGGGCGCTGCCGTCGGTCTGCCGCGCCGGGAAGGTCCCGGGCACAGCGGTCGGCGTCAATGGATATCACAAAGCGCGACCGCTGTTACAGGGCGACGCACTCAGGCGCCGTGGCACTTCTTGAATTTCTTCTCGCTGCCGCACGGGCAAGGGTCGTTGCGGCCGACGTCCTTCAGGGCGTTGCGCACCGGCTCCTGGTGGCCGTGGTTGCAGTGCGGGCCATGCACATGGCCGTGATCGTGGTGGTGATGGTCGTGGTCGTGGTTGCAGTCAGGACCGTGGACGTGGGGTTGCTGGCTCATTGCGGGTCACTCCGGGAAAAAATCGCCGGGGATTATCTCACCACTGCGCGCCAAGTGCAGGTCGCGGGCAAAGAATAATCCGGTGCGCAGGGTACCTTCGAGACGGTAATGCAGGGGCGTGTTCTGGCGCAGCATCTTCGTCACCGGCTTGGCGTGCTGCCACAGGTTGGTGCGCACCTCGACCTGGAACACCCGGCTGCCATTGGCTTCGACACGGAACCACTGGCCACTGTCGCCCTCGGCCAGCAACAGGTCGTTGAGGTGCACCGCGTAGCTCAGGCCGCGGACCTGCAGGGTGCTGTCGTTGGGGTTGTCGATGCGCAGGTGGAGGATGAAGTGCTGTTGCAGCAGGCGCGCGCGGACCGTCTCCACCTGCACCAGGTGCACCTCGGGCTTGCGGAAATCGCTGTCGAGCCAGCTGGCGCAGCCGCCCAGACTCAACAGCAGGTTGAGCAGGAGCAGGCGCGCGAGCGTCGACATGGCTCAGCTACCGACGTAGCTCGAACAGCATTTCTTGTATTTCTGCCCGCTGGCGCAGGGGCAGGCATCGTTGCGCCCGGCCTTGAGGCCCACGGTCGGGTCGATGAAGTACCAGCGGCCCTGGTTCTGCACGAAGGCCGAACGCTCGCGGTGGCTGTGCTCGCCGTCCAGGTCGTGCCAGCGTGCGGTGAAGGTGACGAAGGCATGCTCGGGCTGGCCGCCGAAGACCTCCGCCGACTCCACGTCCAGCCCGAGCCAGGTGCTTTGCGCGCTCCACGCCGCGATGCCGGCACGGTCGAGGCCGGCCTGCTGCACCGGCAGGGTGGTCGCCACCAGGTAATCGATCAGGCCCAGCACATAGGCGCTGTAGCGCGAGCGCATCAGCGCCTGGGCGTCGGGGGCCGGATGGCCGGCGTGATAATGCCCGCAGCAGGCATCCAGCAGGTTGCCGCTGCCGCAGGGACAAACCGAAACGCTCATCGTCTCACCACCAGTACTTGCCGAAGTTTTGCGGGTTGGCCCAGAACTTGGCGTTGAGCCAGTCCGGCACCTGCTTGTAGTCGCGCAGATCGTAGGTGAACAGGTCGAGCACCTGCTCGTCGCGCTGGAAACGCTCCGTAGCCTGCAGGGCCAGGGAGAAGAAGTCGCGGTCCTGCCAGCCGCTGGCGTGCTTGTCGGCGAGCACGGCGATGCGGCTGGCGTTGAGATTGCGGATGCCGCCGAGCAGCTCCAGGCCGTTGCGCTTGGGCAGGTGCTCCAGGCAGTCCACCAGCAGGGCCAGGTCGTAGCGCTGGCCGGCCAGTTCAGCCGGCAGTTGGCCGGGCTCGGCGACATCGATACGGGTATCCGGGTGCGCGGCGGCAAAGGCGTCCAGCGCGGGGAAGCGTGCGCCGACCAGCAGCAGGTGCTGCGGTGCGTGGTGTTCCAGCAGCGCCGCCAGGGCCTGTTGTGGCGTGCGCGAAGAAAAGCTCTCGGTCATCGAAGGTCCTCATCCAATCCGCCAAGCCTAGCGGGCAAAGGCTTCCACGTCATGGCTTATTGCTGGCGGAGATGGTTTCGCCGGTCTTTACTCCCAGAGCAGCGGTACCGCAAGGCATATTTCCCATGGAGAAGCAACAGATGAGCATAGTTCGCACAGCTTTACCTCTGGTTCTGCTAACCAGCGTATTGACTGGTTGTGCAGGTCTGCAAAAAACCGATTGGCCGAAGTGTGCTGCCGTTGGCGGCGTCGGTGGTGCCGCACTGGGCGCCATCGAGAGCAGTAGCTGGGCCGGTTGGGGCGCGCTGATCGGCGGTGGCCTGGCGGCGGGTTACTGCTGGGCCCACGGCGATGGCGATGAAGATGGCGATGGCGTACCGGACAGCCGCGACAAGTGCCCGGGTACGCCACGTGGCACGCCGGTCGATGCCACGGGCTGCCCGCTGGCGCCGCCTGCACCGCCACCTGTGGTCGAGGAAGTGGTGGTGGTGAAAGAAGAAACCATCGTGATCCGCGATGTGCACTTCGCCTTCGATTCCGACAAGCTCACCGCCGCCGACAAGTCGCGCCTGAACAGCATCGCCGAGCGCCTGCGTGCTGAAAAAGAAGGCGTGCGCCTGACCGTGACCGGACATACCGACAGCGTCGGTTCCGATGCCTACAACCAGCGGCTGTCGGACAAGCGTGCCCACTCGGTAGTGAAATACCTGGTGGAAACCGGCGTGCCACAGGGCTACTTCGTTTCGGTCAGCGGTGCGGGTGAAAGCCAGCCGGTCGCCGACAACAAGACCGCCGAAGGCCGTGCGCAGAACCGTCGGACCGAGATCCGCATCCAGCGTTGACGCTTCACGGCCCGTGGCTTGAGAAGTGCCACGGGCCGGTCTTTACTCCTGTGTGCCGGTAATAGCCGGTAACACAGGAGGCATTTCCCCATGACCGCACTTATCAAGGCCGCGATTCCCGTGTTGTTGGCGGCCGGTCTTCTCTCAGGATGTGCAACCCACAGCGACGGCAGTGCGCCGCTCAACCAGCGTACCTGGCCGATCTGCAGCCTGCTTGGCGGGCTGGTCGGTGGCGGCCTCGGCGCCATCGAAAGCTCGGCCTGGGCCGGCGGTGGCGCGGCGGCGGGTGCAATCGCCGGTGGCTTGATCTGTTTTGCCCAGGATGGTGACGAAGACGGTGATGGGGTCTTCGACCGTCGCGACACCTGCCCGGATACGCCTGCGAATACCCCGGTGGGCAATAACGGCTGTCCACTGCCGCAGTATCCGCCGTCGCAGAAAGTCGCCGAGCCGGAGCCGGTGCAGGAGGTGATCACCCTCAGCGACCAGGGCAACGTGCTCTTCGCCTTCGACTCCGCCGAACTGACCGCAGCTGCCCAGCAGCAATTGCATGGCCTGCTGGACAAGCTGGGCAACCCGCAGGTGCGCAGCATCCGGGTGGTCGGGCATACCGACAGCAAGGGTACCGACGCCTATAACCAGGGTCTGTCCGAGCGTCGCGCGGGCAGCGTTGCCACCTACCTGATCAACAACGGCATCTCGCCGCAGAAGGTCAGCAGCATGGGGCGCGGTGAAAGCGAGCCGGTGGCCGACAACGAAAGCGACGAGGGACGCGCGCAGAACCGCCGGGTCGAACTGCACCTGAATTGAACCGGCAGGCAGGCGGCCCGTGCTGACTGCGGGCCGCCGACAGGAGGGAGGACCGATGATGAAACTGCTGGGCCTGTTCAAGGCGCTGACCGTGCTGTTCTGGTGGGTGGTGCTGATGAACCTGTCGATGCCGGCGGAGAAGCCGTTCCACCAGTTGATCAACCTGACGGGCGCTGCCCTGCTGGGCTTGCACCTGCTGGAAGTGCTGTTCTATAACGGTCGCCTGCGTGAGCGCAGCCACCGTTGGTTCGACCGGTTGCAGATCCTTCTGGTGGGCATCTTCCATATCCTTTCCATCCCCGCACCGCGCAAGGAAGTACCGCATGCGTAAGCTGTTGCTGTTGACCGCGATGTTCTGCCCGCTGGCCCTGGCCGATTCCCTGAGCGTGGAGCCGCATTCGGTGCTGCGCCTGGCGAGCAAGGCCAGTACCGTCCACCTGGAGCGCCTTGACGTCGCGGATTCGGCCACCCTGATCCTGCCGGCCAGCCTGGTGGAACTGAAGGTCGATCAACTGCAACTGGGGCGCGATGCGCGGATTTCCGTGGTACCGGCGCAGGATGGCTTGCGCATCGAGGTGGGGCGGGCGCAGTTGGCCGAAGGCAGCCTGATCACCGCGACCGGCATGGCCGGCACTTATGAGCGGGCGGCCAGCCCGGGGCGCAACCTGGACCTGCGTCTGCAGCATCTGCAGGCGCCGCTGCTATCCATCGATGCCCGTGGCGGCAAGGGTGCACCGGGTTACGTCGGGCTGGATGGTGCCAACGGCGAGGCCGGTGGTTGCACCTGGGGTTCGGCCAGCCGTGGCGCCAATGGCGACAACGGCGGCGATGGGCATGATGGTTCGGCGGGCGGTCGGGTACGCCTGGCGTTGCCGGCGGACTATCCGGCGGAGCAGATCAAGGTTCGTCTCGAAGGTGGTGCGCCGGGAGCGCCGGGAGCAGCAGGCAAGGCCGGCAAGGGTGGCGCGAGCAAGGGCTGTCTGGTGTACCGCACCGAGGCCGGTGCCAATGGCAAGCCCGGGGTGGTCGGGCAGCCCGGGATGGCGGGGGCTGAAGGGGAGTTGAGCGTTCAGCGGCTCTGAAGCTTCTTTGTTTTTTAGGGCCTCATCGCCGGCAACGCCGGCTCCCACAGTGGGAGCCGGCGTTGCCGGCGATGAGGCCGTCACGGTCAAAATGAAAGGCGGGTTGCCGCCACCAGCACCACGGCAATCCCCAGCAGCAGATTGATCCCCACCATCTTCCTGATCCTGCCCAGCACCGCCGCCCCGGCGGCCCAATCCCCAGCTTCCACTGCCTTGCGCATTTCCGGCAGCAGCAGGCTCTGGATACGCATGAACAGGGCGAACATGGCGATTCCGCCGCCGATCATCATCTGTACATGGCGCGGCGCGGTGTCGAGGGTGCCGAAGTGCATGTGCAACATGCCGACACCACTGACCACCAGCACCAGGATCGCGATCCATACCCAACTGAAGAACCGCGAGAACACTTCCAGCCACAATTGCAGGCGGGCCGGGCCTTCCAGCACCGTGGCGGCCGCCGGACGCAGGACCATCCAGGCGAAGAACATGCCGCCGACCCAGACCAGGGCGGCCAGGACATGCAGGCTATAAGGCAGGGCGAAGGCGGTCATCGGGCACTCCATTCAGCGCAAAGGGCAATTGGCGGGTATGATAGCCCGCTCACTCGAAACACTGAAAATATATCCAGCCTTTCGCTGGCGCCCGAGACCATGATCAGCAACGAACTCAAGTCCCAGATTCAGGGCGCCTATTCGCGTTTCCTCGAAGCCAAGAGCCTCAAGCCACGCTATGGCCAGCGCCTGATGATCGCCGAAGTCGCCAAGGTGCTCGGCGACATCGACTGCGATGACGAAGGCCGCCGTAGCGGCGACCCGGCAGTGGTGGCGGTGGAGGCCGGCACCGGTACCGGCAAGACCGTGGCCTACAGCCTCGCCTCGATCCCGGCGGCCAAGGCGGCCGGCAAGCGCCTGGTGATCGCCACCGCCACCGTCGCCCTGCAGGAACAGATCGTGTTCAAGGACCTGCCGGACCTGATGCGCAACAGCGGTCTGAACTTCAGCTTTGCCCTGGCCAAGGGCCGCGGCCGCTACCTGTGCCTGTCCAAGCTCGACCTGCTGTTGCAGGAAGGCCACGCGCAAAGCGCCACGGCCCAGCTGTTCGAGGAAGAAGGCTTCAAGATCGAGGTGGACGAGGCCAGCCAGAAGCTGTTCAACAGCATGATCGAGAAGCTCGCCGGCAATCGCTGGGACGGCGACCGCGACAGCTGGCCCACCGCCCTGGAAGACCAGGACTGGGCGCGGGTGACCACCGACCATAGCCAGTGCACCGGCCGCCACTGCCCGAACTTCGGCCAGTGCACCTTCTACAAGGCCCGTGAAGGCATGGGCAAGGTCGATGTGATCGTCACCAACCACGACATGGTTCTCGCCGACCTGGCCCTGGGCGGCGGCGCGGTGCTGCCTGACCCACGCGACACTATCTATGTGTTCGACGAAGGCCATCACCTGCCGGACAAGGCCATCGGCCACTTCGCCCACTACAGCCGCCTGCGCTCCACCGCCGACTGGCTGGAGCAGACCGCCAGGAACCTGACCAAGCTGCTGGCCCAGCACCCATTGCCGGGCGATCTGGGCAAGTACATCGAGCAGGTCCCGGAGCTGGCCCGGGAGATCAAGGAACAGCAGCAATTCATGTTCGCCGCCTGCGAGCAGGTGGCCGACTTCCGTCCCGGCGAGGACGCCGAAGGCCGCGACCGGCCGCGCTACCGCTTCGTCGGCGGGGTGGTCCCGGAGCATATCCGCGAGATCGGCATCGAGCTGAAGAAGGGCTTCGCCCGGCTCAACGACCTGTTCACCCGCCTGGCCGACCTGCTCAAGGAAGGCATGGACGGCGAGGTCAACATCGGTATTGCCAGCCACCAGGCCGAGGAGTGGTACCCGCTGTTCGGCACCTTGCTGACCCGCGCTACAAGCAACTGGGAGCTGTGGACCGCGTTCACCGTCGAAGATCCGGAGGATAGCCCGCCCATGGCGCGCTGGCTGACCCTGGCGGAAAGCGGGGCGCTGTTCGATATCGAGGTCAATGCCAGCCCGATCCTTGCCGCCGAGATGCTCCGGCGCAATCTGTGGAATGTCGCCCACGGTGCCCTGGTGACCTCTGCGACCCTGACCGCGCTGGGCACCTTCGACCGTTTCCGCATGCGCTCCGGCTTGCCCAAGGCGGCGGTCACCGCCGTGGTGCCGAGCCCGTTCCATCACACCGACGCCGGGGTCCTGCGGGTGCCCGACCTGCGCGCCGACCCGCGGGATGCCGCCGCCCACACTGCGGCGATCATCCGCGACCTGCCGGAACTGGTGGAAGGCTCGCGGGGCTCGCTGGTGCTGTTTTCCTCGCGCAAGCAGATGCAGGACGTGTTCGACGGCCTCGACCGCGATTGGCGCCGGCAGGTGTTCATCCAGGGCAACCTGTCCAAGCAGGAGACTCTCAACAAGCACAAGGCGCGGGTCGATGACGGCGAGTCCAGCGTGCTGTTCGGCCTGGCCAGTTTCGCCGAGGGTGTCGACCTGCCGGGGGCCTACTGCGAGCACGTGGTAATTGCCAAGATCCCCTTTGCCGTGCCGGATGACCCGGTCGAGGCGGCGCTGGCCGAGTGGATCGAGGCGCGCGGCGGCAATCCGTTCATGGAGATTTCCGTGCCGGATGCGTCCTTGAAGCTGATCCAGGCCTGCGGGCGCCTGCTGCGTACCGAGCAGGATCGCGGCACCATCACCTTGCTGGATCGGCGGGTGGTCACCCAGCGCTATGGCAAGGCTATTCTCAATGCGCTGCCGCCGTTCCGGCGGGAAATTTCGTAGCTCTGGAGGGCCTCATCGCTGGCAAGCCAGCTCCCACAGGGACCGGGTGCACCGCTGAACCTGTGGGAGCCGGCTTGCCGGCGATAGGGCCCTAAAATCTTTTGCACTTGCCGCTGTCTATCACCGGAACCAAGGCCTGCAAAGGCCCCTCAAGGAGAACTCCAGCCCCATGTTGCGCCGTACCCTTCCCGCTGCCTTCCTGCTGTTGCTCAGCCAACCCTTGCTGGCTGCCCAACAGACGCTGTTCAACTTCGTGCGCCCGACCTCGGTGGTCAACGTGGCGACCGAGGATGCCAGCCTGCCGCAGTACAACGCGGAACAGACGGCCGAGGGCGAGGTATTGCGGCGGGTGGTGTTCAACCCGGTGTCGCGACCCCGCCTGCAAATGAGCCCGCAGACCGGTGTCTGGGACTGGTCGGCGCAGAAGACCCTGACCCTGCGCCTGCAAAGCGGCATGGACTGGGCCTTGACCGTCAATGTCACGATCGAGAGCGCTGACGGCAAGGTCCTGACCAGCCGCATCGACCTGCCCGCCGGTCCGGCGCAGACCGTGGTGATTCCGCTGCAGGCCAGCTCACCGCTGAGCCAGGGCATGCGCGCCGGTCCACCCATGCCGTGGACCTTCGAAGGCCAGCGCCTGGTCGTCGCCAGCAGCAGCGGCGAACTGGACCTGAGCCAGGTCAAGTCCCTCAGCCTGTCGATGAACCAGCCCAATGTTGCCCAGAGCGTGCTGGTCGAGCGGATCAACCTGCAGGACGACGAACGCCTGCAACAGGCCGCGTACAGCGGGCTGATCGATGGCTACGGCCAGTTCAGCCGCGGGCGCTGGCCGGAGAAGGTTGGCAGCGACGAGCAACTCAAGGCGGCGGCCGGCAAGGAGCAGCAACAGCTCAAGACCTGGCTGGCCGAACGCCAGAAGCAGCCGCTGGACCGCTTCGGCGGCTGGACTGGCGGGCAGACCTTCGATGCCAAGGGCTTCTTCCGCACGGTCAAGCGTGACGGCCGCTGGTACCTGGTGACGCCGGAAGGCCATCCGTTCTATTCCCTGGGCGTCAATGCGGTGAATGACGAGCCGGGCCGTACCTATGTCGCTGGCCGCGAAGGCATGTTCAGCGATCTGCCGAAAGCCGACTCGGCGCTGGCGGCGTTCTATGGCGAAGGCAACAACAACGACGGCAACGCCTCGTCCAGGGGGCGCAACTTCAACCAGGGGCGCTGGTTCGATTTCTACGCCGCCAACCTGGAGCGGGCCTACGGCAAACCGTGCACGGCATCGATGGAAGAGGCCAAGGCCTGTCCGCCCGTCGCCCTCGACGCCGCCCGCTGGCAGGGCCACACCCTCGACCGCCTGCAGGCCTGGGGCTTCAACACCCTCGGCAACTGGAGCGAACCGAGCCTGGAACAGGCCGAGCGCGTGCCCTACACCCTGCCGCTGGCCATCGTCGGCGACTACGCCAGCATCAGCACCGGCATGGACTGGTGGGGCGCCATGCCCGATCCGTTCGACCCGCGTTTCGCCATGGCCACCGAACGTGCCGTGGCCATCGCTGCGCGGGATCACCGTGACGATCCGTTCCTGATCGGCTATTTCGCCGACAACGAACTGGCCTGGGCCGCCCCCGGCGACGATCCGAAGTCGCGCTACGGCCTGGCCTACGGCACCCTGCGCCTGACCACCGACGTGCCGGCCAAGCGTGCCTTCCTCAAGCAACTGCGCGACAAGTACCGCAACCAGGAAGGCCTGTCCAAGGCCTGGGGCATCCAGCTGACCGCCTGGGAACTGATGGAGGACCCGGGCTTCGAGCCGCCGCTGCCTAGCCCGGAGCACCCGGAGATCGAGGAAGACTTCAAGCACTTCCAGCGTTCGTTCGCCGATGCCTACTTCAAGACCATCTCCGATGCCCTGAAATGGCATGCGCCCAACCATCTGCTGCTGGGCGGGCGCTTCGCCGTGACCACCCCGGAAGCGGTGGCCGCCTGCGCCCAGTATTGCGATGTGCTGAGCTTCAACTTCTATACGCCCAAGCCCCAGGACGGCTATGACTTCGCCCAGTTGCGTGCGCTGGACAAGCCGGTGCTGGTGTCCGAATTCCACTTCGGCTCCCGCGACCGCGGCCCGTTCTGGCCCGGGCCGATGGAAGTGGCCCGTGAGGAGGACCGTGGTCCGGCCTATGCCGCTTTCCTCAAGGCAGCGCTGGAGGAGCCGGCGATCGTCGGCGTGCACTGGTTCCAGTTCTTCGACCAGCCGGCCAGCGGCCGCCTGCTCGATGGCGAAAACGGCCACTTCGGCCTGGTGGGCATCACCGATGTGCCGTACCAGGGATTCATCGACCAGGCGCGCAAGGCCAACCTGCAGGTCGAGAAGCTGATCGTCGGGGCGGCGCACAAGCCTGAAGGTGAGGCGAGCAAATGACTGGTTGATTCAACCTGTGGGAGCTGGCAAGTCGGAACGCCGAACCGCAGCTCCCACAGGGTCCGCGTCGCTTTTAGACCTGTTCTCTGCGTGAGAGCGCAGCCTGAAAGGCTGGGTCGACTCCCACAGAGACTGTGTCGACTAAATGAATAGTGGTCATTGTCCGACCCGTGTCTGTTCCAAAATCCTTCGTGTGCTGAAACAATGCACGCCACTTTTCAGACAGGTTGCAGGGGAGTTTCCGGGTGCAGATCCAGGGTCATTTCGAGCTCAGGTTCGAGGCGGTACGCGAGGCCTTCGAGGCTCTTTTCAATGATCCCCAGGAACGTGGCGCGGCCTTGTGCATCCAGGTCGGCGGCGAGACGGTAGTCGACCTTTGGGCTGGCACCGCCGACAAGGACGGGCATGAGGCCTGGCACAGCGACACCATCGCCAACCTGTTCTCCTGCACCAAGACCTTCGCGGCGGTCACCGCCCTGCAACTGGTGGGCGAGGGCAAGCTGCAGCTGGACGTGCCGGTGGCCCGCTACTGGCCCGAGTTCGCCCAGGCCGGCAAGGAGTCGGTGACCCTGCGCCAACTGCTCAGCCATCGCGCCGGTTTGCCGGCGATCCGCGAATTGCTCCCCGCCGAAGCCCTGTACGACTGGCAGACCATGGTCGACACCCTGGCCGCCGAAACGCCCTGGTGGACGCCGGGCAGCGCCCATGGCTACGCGGCGATCACCTATGGCTGGCTGGTCGGCGAACTGATCCGCCGCGCCGATGGCCGCGGGCCGGGAGAGTCCATTGTTGCCCGTACCGCGCGGCCGCTGGGCCTGGATTTCCATATCGGCCTGGACGACGCGGAATTCCACCGTGTCGCCCATATCGCCCGGGGCAAGGGCAATCTCGGTGACGCGGCGGCGCAGCGTCTGCTCAAGGTCACCATGACCGAGCCCCAGGCCCTGTCGACCCGGGCCTTCACCAATCCGCCGGCGATCCTCACCAGCACCAACAAGCCCGAGTGGCGGCGCATGCAGCAACCTGCGGCCAATGGCCATGGCAATGCCCGCAGCCTGGCCGGGTTCTATGCCGGGCTGCTGGACGGCAGCCTGCTGGAGTCGGAACTGCTCGACGAACTGACCCGGGAGCACAGTCTCGGCGACGACCGGACCCTGCTGACCCAGACCCGTTTCGGCCTTGGCTGCATGCTCGACCAGCCCGAGGTGGCCAATGCCACCTTCGGTCTCGGCGCCCGGGCCTTCGGCCATCCGGGGGCGGGTGGTTCGGTAGGCTTTGCCGATCCGGAACATGACGTCGCCTTCGGTTTCGTCACCAATACCCTCGGCCCTTACATCCTCATGGACCCGCGCGCGCAGAAACTGGTGCGGGTACTCGCCGACTGCCTTTGATCGGGTGCCTCTGTACTCAGGGGCGCCGTTGGCTATTCTGCAACCAGTTCATTTGTATTTTTCTTTCATTTTCATGGTGTATCGCTGATGTCTTCACATAAAACCTTAGCTCTTGCCCTGTGCCTGGCCATCACCGGCTGCGCCCAGAACCCGCAGAAAGATGCCGCGGACAGCGGCCACGGCTGGTGGCCCTTCGGCTCGGACAAGGTGGCCGATCAGGAAGTGAAGGAAGCGGTACAGGAGAAGGTGGCCAAGTCCGAGGCCAAGGCCGACGCCAAATCCGAAGGTGGTAGCTGGTGGTGGCCGTTCAGTGGCAGCGACGACAAGGCTGCGGAAAAGACCGCCGCCGTACCGAAGATCGACGTCAAGGCCACCCAGGCCTGGCTGGACAGCTACGAACCGCGCGTGCGCGAAGCGATCAAGGACAGCAAGCTGGAACTGGAGCGCCGTGAGGACGTGCTGGTAGTGACCCTGCCGGTGGACAGCGGCTACAACCCGGACCGTCCGGCCATGCTCCTGCCGATCAGCCTCGGCCCGATCACCAAGGTCGCCAAGCTGATCGAAACCGACCAGAAAACCGCCGTGCTGATCCTCGGCCATGCCGACAGCAGCGGTGCCGCCGCCGCCAACCAGAAACTCAGCCTGGAGCGTGCTGCATCGGTCTCGGCGATCTTTCGTCTCAGCGGCCTGCAGCGTGATCGCCTGAACCTGCGCGGTATGGGCTCGGTCGCTCCGCGTGCGGCCAACGACAGTGCCCAGGGCCGTTCGCTGAACCGCCGCGTGGAAATGATCCTGACCCCGCAAGCCACCATGGTTGCGCTGGTTGCCAAGTACCAGCAGCCGACCCCAAGCCCGGCCGAGCTGGTCGCGGTACAGGATGCCAAGCCGGCCGCCGCTGCCAAGCCTGCGGCAAAACCGGCCGCCAAGGCCGCTGCCAAAGCGCCGGCCAAGGCCACTACCGCGAAGAAAGCGGCTCCGGCGAAAGCGGCCGCAGCCTCGAAAAAAGCGGCTCCAGCCAAACCGGCTGCGAAAAAAGCCGAGCCTGCCGCCAAGAAGGTGGCAGCCAACAACAGCCCTGCGAAGACCAACTGATCCTCAAGGAACGCTGTAGATGACCCAGACACTGGCAGATATGCGCCGTGACTACACCCGTGACGGCCTGGCCGAAGCCCAGGCCCCGGCCGAGCCGTTCGCCCTGTTCCACCAATGGTTCGCCGATGCGGTGAAAACCGAGCAGGCCCCGGTGGAAGCCAACGCCATGACCCTGGCCACCGTCGATGCCGACGGCCGGCCGCATTGCCGGGTCCTGTTGCTCAAGGGCCTGGACGAGCAGGGTTTTACCTTCTTCACCAACTACGAAAGTGCCAAGGGCCAGCATCTGCAGGCCAATCCGTTCGCCGCCATGACCTTTTTCTGGCCGGCGCTGGAGCGTCAGGTGCGGATCGAGGGGCGGGTGGTGAAGGTGTCGCCTCAAGAGTCGGACGCCTATTTCCAGGTGCGTCCGCTGGGCAGTCGCCTGGGGGCCTGGGCCTCGCCGCAGAGTCGGGTGATCGCTGATCGTGGTGAACTGGAAGACCTGCTCAAGGCTACCGAGCAGCGTTTCAGTGACACCCAGCCGCATTGCCCCGAGCACTGGGGTGGCTATCGTCTGCTGCCGGAGCGCATCGAGTTCTGGCAGGGGCGTGCCAGCCGCCTGCATGACCGCTTGAACTACCGCTTGCAAGAGGGCAACTGGTCGCGCGAGCGACTGGCGCCTTAACCCGCGTTGTACCCGGCGGCCTCGCGCTCCAGCCAGGCCGCCAATTCCTTGCGCTTGACCTTCTGTGCCCTTGCGGCATCCAGCCTTTGCAGCATGAACGCGCGCTTGTCCTGGTCCTTTCCGGCGAACGACAAGGCCAGGTCGCGGTCCGTCCAGCGCCTGATCCGTACGTATAGCCACGCGTGGAAATACAGGCCGGCGAGGGTGGTGATGGCGATGATCAAGTAATCCATGTCTATCCTGTAAGCCAAGTCTTGCGACCCGTTCGGGGTGCGCTGTCTGTACCGAAGCTGAATGGAAGCAATTTTATCTGTTGCATGTCGTGACAGTCGTCAACGCGCGCAGTCTAATGAGCACCTGTCTTAAGGAGATAATTCCTATGCGTAAATCTGTACTGCTGGTTGCATCGTTCGCCACGATGTCGCTGCTGCTGGGCGGTTGTGCCTCGAACCTGTCCGGCGACTCCTATTCCCGTGACGAGGCGCGGCGTGTGCAGACCGTACGCATGGGTACCATCGAATCCCTGCGTCCGGTCAAGATCGAGGGCACCAAGACGCCGATCGGCGGTGGCGCCGGTGCGATCGTCGGTGGGGTTGCCGGTAGTGCCATCGGTGGTGGTCGCGGCAGCATCATCACTGCGGTGATCGGTGCCGTTGCTGGTGGCCTGGCAGGTTCTGCCGCCGAAGAAGGCCTGACCCGTACCCAGGGCGTGGAAATTACCGTGCGTGAAGACGACGGCAGTATGCGTGCCTATGTGCAGCAGGTTCAGGAAAACGAGATTTTCCGGGTCGGCGAGCGCGTGCGGATCATGACGGTCGATGGCACCAGTCGCGTCACTCACTGAACTGGCGACAAAGAAAACCCCGAGCTGGCTTGCGCCACTCGGGGTTTTTTATTGCCTGCCGGTTATCCGTTGGCAGCCTGCTTCGGGCTGGAGAGGGCGGTGATGGCATAACCGATGATCGCCGCAAGGAACGAGCCGGTGAGAATGCCCATGCGGTCCATGCCTACGTATTCGCTGACCCCGGGCACGAAGGCCAGGGAACCGACGAACAGGCTCATGGTGAAGCCGATGCCGCAGAGGATCGCCACGCCGAGGATCTGCCCCCAGTTGGCGCCAGCGGGCAGGGCGGCCAGACCCAGCTTGACCGCCATCCAGGTCAGGCCGAATACACCGATGGCCTTGCCCAGCAGCAGGCCGGCGGCGATGCCCAGGGGCACGGCGTGGGTGAAGCTTTCCAGGGTCACCCCGGCCAGCGACACGCCGGCGTTGGCAAAGGCGAACAGCGGCAGGATGCCGTAGGCCACCCAGGGGTGCAGGGCGTGTTCCAGGCTAAGCAGCGGTGAGCTCTCGGCGTTGCGCGTGCGCAGCGGAATGCACAGGGCCAGGGTGACCCCGGCCAGGGTGGCGTGCACGCCGCTTTTCAGCACGCAGACCCAGAGGATCAGCCCGACCACCAGGTAGGGCCCGAGCTTGACCACGCCGAAGCGGTTCATCGCGACCAATGCGGCGATGCAGGCTGCCGCCAGCATCAGCGAAATCGTCGACAGGGCGCCGGAGTAGAACAGGGCGATGATGATGATCGCGCCGAGGTCGTCGATGATGGCCAGGGTCATCAGGAACAGCTTGAGCGAAACCGGTACGCGCTTGCCGAGCAGGGCCAGCACGCCGAGGGCAAAGGCGATGTCGGTGGCGGTGGGGATGGCCCAGCCGGCGATGGCGGCGGGGTTGTCGCGGTTGAGGAACCAGTAGATCAGCGCCGGTACCAGCATGCCGCCCAGTGCGGCAGCGCCGGGCAGGACCACCTGGGAGGGCTTGGACAGATGGCCTTCGACCAGTTCGCGCTTGACCTCCAGGCCGATCAGCAGGAAGAACAGGGCCATCAGCCCGTCGTTGATCCACAGCAGCAGTGGCTTGGCGATGCTCAGCGCGCCGATCTGCACGGCGACCGGGACTTCCAGCAGTCCGTTGTACAGCCAGGACAGTGGTGAGTTGTTGACGATCAGGGCCAGTACTGCGGCGGCGATCAGCAGCAGACCGCTGGCGGCCTCGAGCTGGAAGAAGCGGGTGAATGTGCTACGAAGAGGCAAGGTAGCTCCTCCATCGGGTTGGCAAAAAGGTCGAACACCCTAACCGGTTGTGATATTCCTTAAAAAGATAATAATATTCTTTTTTGTTATAAGCTGTTTCAGGACTTTCTTGTCTATCGGGCTTTTCTGGCAGTGGTGTAGGAATCTGCCTAAATGGACGTTAGCCGCTCCTGGCGTCGTTTGCTTTCTACCTTTGGGAACTGTTCATGAATCATCACCGCACCTGGGTCCGTGAAGCGATCCGCATCATCGAGGCCGATTTCCAGCGCAGCGCCGATACCCATCTGATTCCCTTGCCCATGCCTGGCTTCCCGCAGATCGACCTGTATTTCAAGGACGAATCCAGCCACCCCACCGGCAGCCTCAAGCATCGTCTGGCGCGCTCGCTGTTTCTCTATGCCCTGTGCAATGGCTGGCTGCGCCCTGGTGCACCGGTGATCGAGGCATCCAGCGGTTCGACGGCGATTTCCGAGGCGTACTTCGCCCGTCTGCTTGGCCTGCCCTTTATTGCGGTGATGCCGGCGACCACGTCGCGGGAGAAAATCGCGCAGATCGAGTTCTATGGTGGCAAGCCGCACCTGGTGCAGGACCCGACGCAGATCTACGCCGAATCCGAGCGTCTGGCGCGGGAGAGCGGTGGGCATTTCATGGACCAGTTCACCTACGCCGAGCGCGCCACCGACTGGCGGGCCAACAACAATATCGCCGAGTCGATCTTCAGCCAGATGCACTTCGAGCGGCATGCCGAGCCGGCCTGGCTGATTTCCAGCCCGGGGACCGGTGGTACCACGGCGACCCTGGGCCGCTATGTCCGTTATCGCCGCCATGCGACCCGGGTGCTGTGCGCTGATGCCGAGCGTTCGGTGTTCTTCGATTGTTATCGAACCGGTGACCGCTCGCTGCGTCTGGATTGTGGGTCGCGGGTCGAAGGGATCGGCCGGCCGCGGGTCGAGGCTTCGTTCTTGCCGGCGGTGATCGACGCCATGGTCAAGGTGCCGGATGCACTGTCCCTGGCGGCCATGCACTATCTGGCAAGGCGTCTGGGGCGGAGGGTTGGCGGGTCGAGCGGGACCAATCTGGTCGGTGCCTTGCAGGCGGCGCTGCATATGCAGGCGGCAGGGGAGTCGGGGTCGATCGTAGCGATCCTCTGTGATAGCGGCGAGCGCTATGCGACCACTTACTACGATGAGCAGTGGTTGGGACAGCAGGGGTATGTGCTGGAGCCGTTGATCAAGGCGGTGGCGGGGTGTGTGGAGCAGGGGCAGGCGTTGCCGGAGACGGTGTTGCGCGAAGGGATCTGAGGTTCCGTGGTGTTGCTGACGGCCTCATCGCCGGCAACGCCGGCTCCCACAAGGATCTGCATGCACAGTACCTGTGGGAGCTGGCATTGCCAGCGATGAGGCCCTTGAACCCTACTCGGAAATCCCGAGCATGCTCCTGGCCACGGCTTCGGCGATGCGAATGCCATCGACCCCGGCCGAGAGAATCCCCCCGGCATAACCCGCCCCTTCACCTGCGGGGAACAGGCCCTTCAGGTTCAGGCTCTGCAGCGTCTCGTCACGGGTGATGCGCAGCGGCGACGAGGTGCGGGTTTCGATCCCGGTCAGCACCGCGTCGTGCAGGCTGTAGCCCTTGATCTGCCGGTCGAAGGCCGGGATCGCTTCGCGCAGCGCCTCGATGGCGAAGTCCGGCAGGCTCGGCGCCAGGTCGCCGAGGTTGATGCCCGGCTTGTACGACGGTTCGACGCTGCCCAGGGCGGTGGACGGACGTCCTGCAACGAAATCGCCGACCAACTGCGCCGGTGCCTGGTAGTTGCTGCCACCCAGTACATAGGCGAGCTCTTCCAGGCGCTCCTGCAGCTCGATACCGGCCAGCGGGCCGCCCGGGTAATCCTGCTCCGGGGTAATGCCGACGACGATGCCGGAGTTGGCATTGCGCTCGTTACGCGAGTACTGGCTCATGCCGTTGGTGACGACACGACCTGGTTCGCTGGTGGCCGCGACCACGGTACCGCCCGGGCACATGCAGAAGCTGTACACCGAGCGACCGTTCTTGGCGTGATGCACGAGCTTGTAGTCGGCGGCGCCAAGTTTCGGATGGCCGGCGTACTTGCCCAGGCGTGCCTTGTCGATCAGCGATTGCGGGTGCTCGATGCGGAAACCGATGGAGAACGGCTTGGCCTCCATGAACACGCCCTTGCCGTGGAGCATGCGGAAGGTGTCGCGGGCACTGTGGCCGAGGGCCAGGACCACATGGCGCGAATGCAGCTCTTCACCGTTGTGCAGCACCACGCCGTTGAGCTGGCCGTCTTCCATCAGCAGGTCGGTGACCTTGTGCTCGAAGCGCACTTCACCGCCCAGGGCGATGATTTCCTCGCGGATGTTCTCGACCATGCCGGTCAGGCGGAAGGTGCCGATGTGCGGTTTGCTGACGTAGAGAATCTCGTCCGGCGCGCCGGCCTTGACGAACTCGTGCAGAACCTTGCGGCCGTAGTGTTTCGGGTCCTTGATCTGGCTGTACAGCTTGCCGTCGGAGAAGGTCCCGGCGCCGCCTTCGCCGAACTGCACGTTGGACTCGGGGTTGAGCACGCTCTTGCGCCACAGGCCCCAGGTGTCCTTGGTGCGCTGGCGCACTTCCTTGCCGCGTTCCAGCACGATCGGACGCAGGCCGGCCTGGGCCAGGATCAGCCCGGCGAAGATCCCGCAGGGGCCGAAGCCGACCACGATCGGCCGCTCGGCCAGGCCGCCCTCGGGGGCCACGCCTACCGGCTTGTAGCTGACGTCCGGGGCGATGCCGACGTTATGGTCGTCGGCGAACCTGGCCAGCACCGCGGCTTCGTCGCGGACATTCAGGTCGATGGCGTAGATGAACAGCAGTTCGGTGTTCTTCTTCCGCGCGTCGTAGCTGCGCTTGAAGATGGTGAAGTCGAGCAGATCGGCATCGGCGATGTCCAGGCGCTGCACGATGGCTTCGCGCAGGGCCTCGTCGGAATGATCCAGCGGCAGCTTCAGTTCGGTGATTCGTAGCATGACAGGGTCCAGTATCCCGGCCATGGGAGGGGCCGGCGGCTTTATACAAACGGGGGAGTATAAAGGTTTCGCCGGCTGGGGAGGCGGATTGAATGGGGGCCGGTGGTCAGTCGTTGCGCGACCCACCGTAGTAGCCGCAGCCCTGCATGGTCTGTCCATCGATGCGCAGTTGCGCAGTCAGATGGCTCACCCCCCCGGTAGCGCTGTCGACGCAGCGTTGCGGAGCCAGCCACAGCTCGACCTTCTGCCCATTGGCCTCGCTGCTCACGCTGATGCCGCCGCCAGGCATCTGCTCTTCCAGATAGGGCAGGGCCAGCGGTGGCTGTTCGGGGCGATTGAGGACCATGCCCTGGCCACTGACATTGAGGTTCCAGAACGGTTCGTGCCCGGCGGCGCGTAGGGTCAGGCGCTTGAAGTTGGGGTCGCTGCAGGCGCTGGCCGAGTGATCGACGCGGTACAGCTGGTGCACGTTGAACTGGCCGTCGGCGCCGTTGCTTTTGGTCGCAGAGAGGGTGCCGCGCAGGTCGGCGAACAGCACGCCCGGGGTGGCGGCGAGGGTGGCAGCTTCCTGGAGCAGGCCGGTGTTGCCGCTGTCCTGGATCACGAAGCGGCGGCTTTCGCTGCAGGGTTTGAACAGCAACTGGCCGTTGGCGGCGCTGAGCTCGCCTTGCAGGCGGGTCATGCCGGCGGTGGAGACGCTGGTGGTTTCCGGCTGGTCGGCGAGCAACTGACAGCCGGCGAACAGCGGCAGCAAGAAAGCAACCAGGAATGTACGGGTGAAAGACATGGCGAAACTCCGGTGTCACTTCAGTCGAAAACCCGCGAAATTACCGGCGTATCCAAGAGATAACAAGTGAAGTTCGTCGGGGTTGGGCAGGGCGTATTGATTATCGGGCCTTGCAAGGGACCTGATATTTTTATCAGTTGTTTCAGCGAGAAATCGAGGCTTATTCTCCTCCGCAGGTTGTTTCGTGTTCCAGCGCTATTCGAATGAGCTTGGAGGCAATTATGAGGATGGGACTTTGCCTGTTACTGAGTTTTCTACTTGTGGCCTGCCAAACAGCCGAGGGACCTTTAGAACGCTATGGTTCGGCGATTTACAGCGGCCAATCTGTAGCTGAAAAGTTGAACGCACGTTATGCGGACACCCGCGGGAACTGCGGATCACTTTCCAAGCCTGCGTTCCTCTGCTCTGGCGTGATCCTGCGAATCACCACCTACAGCCCCGACTATGACTCCTGGGATCCCAGTCCCAATTCGATAGAACTGGGTGGACAATCCTTCAGCTACCTGCGCAAGGACAGCAAGTTTTCAAGACTTGCCTGGCATCTTGGCAATGGGTACATCCTTTATTCGATCTTCGGCGCGCCAGCCGACAAGCTCGACCCCGATGTGCTTTGTCTTTTCCCGATCGATGGATATTCGGATAACCGCTCAGGCGAACGCTGTGGTATTTACTCCGACAACAATGCCTCCAGCAGGCCATGCGAAGATCAGGACATAACCACTGCCGAACAATGGCTCAGCCTCTATAGCGCCCAGAATCAAAGCAATAGCCGGTTATGTTCGTTCAACGTTCGTGATGATCGCAATATTCTCGCCGGACCGGCCTTCTATTCAGGATTGAAGGCCCGGAGCATGGGGGCGCCCAGTGACAAGCGATTCACTCAGCACAATGAACTGGTGTTGAAAACATGGGGAAGCGGGCTAGGCAAGACATTGCCGATCGAGGCGTTCTTCTACACGGATGCCAAAGGGTTGGAGAGTGCGATAAAGGACCGGCGTAATTTCCTGGGCAAGACTGGAATCATGCTTCCGCTGATCAAGCTCAACCTGCCAAGCACACCGGCTGAGGATGCAGCTTTCGAATATGTGCCGGGCGACGACAGGCTTTGACCCTGATATGAAAAAAGGGCCATTCGGCCCTTTTTTGGATCAACCGCCGAGGTAGGCGTCGCGTACCTTCGGATCGGTCAGGAGCGCTTCACCCGTGCCTTGCATCACCACGTGCCCGTTCTCCAGAACATAGGCCCGGTCGGCGATCTTCAGCGCCTGGTTGGCGTTCTGTTCCACCAGGAACACCGTCACGCCATCGCGGCGCAGTTGTTCGATGATGTCGAAGATCTGCTGGATGATGATCGGCGCCAGGCCCAGCGACGGCTCGTCGAGCAGCAGCAGCTTGGGCTTGCTCATCAGCGCGCGACCGATGGCGAGCATTTGCTGCTCGCCGCCGGACATGGTGCCGCCGCGCTGACTGTAGCGCTCCTTGAGACGCGGGAAGAGCTGCAGGACCTTGTCCAGTTGCGCCTGATAGTCGCCCTTGTCGGTGAAGAACCCGCCCATGGCCAGGTTTTCCTCGACGGTCAGGCGCGAGAACACGCGGCGGCCTTCCGGAACCACGGCGATGCTCTTGCGCATGATGTGCGACGACGGCTGGCCGACCAGCTCTTCGCCCAGGTACTTGATGCTGCCGCTATGGGCCTGCGGCGAGCCGCAGAGAGTCATCAGCAAGGTCGACTTGCCGGCACCGTTGGCGCCGATCAGGGTGACGATCTCGCCCTGGTTGATTTCCACGTTGACCGAGTGCAGTGCCTGGATCTTGCCATAGAAGGTGGAAACGTCTTTGAACTGCAGCATTTACGCTTCCCCCAGGTAGGCTTTGATCACATCAGGGTTGTCGCGGATCTGTTCCGGCGTGCCGTCGGCCAGGGGCGTGCCCTGGTTGATCACCACGATATGGTCGGAAATGCTCATGACCAGTTTCATGTCGTGCTCGATCAGCAGCACCGTGACGTTGTGCGACTCGCGCAGGTAGCCGATCAGCGCCTTGAGGTCCTCGGTTTCCTTGGGGTTGAGGCCGGCGGCGGGCTCGTCGAGCATGATGATCCGCGGTTGGGTCATCATGCAGCGGGCGATTTCCAGGCGGCGTTGCTGACCGTAGGCCAGGGTCCCGGCGGTACGGTTGGCGAACTCGGTCAGGTTGACCTTTTCCAGCCAGTACTGGGCGCGCTCCATGGCTTCGCGCTCGCTGCGGCGGAAGGCCGGGGTCTTGAACAGACCGGCGAAGAAGTTGGTGTTGAGGTGGCGGTGCTGGGCGATCAGCAGGTTTTCCAGCGCGGTCATTTCCTTGAACAGGCGCACGTTCTGGAAGGTCCGCACCACACCCTTGCGGGCGATCTGATGGCCGGCCAGGCCCTGGATCGGCTGGCCATCCAGGAGGATGGTGCCGCCGCTGGGCTTGTAGAAGCCGGTCAGGCAGTTGAACACCGTGGTCTTGCCGGCGCCGTTCGGGCCGATCAGGGCAACCACCTGTTTTTCCTTGACGGTCAGGCCTACGCCGTTGACCGCCAACAAGCCGCCGAAGCGCATGCTCAGGCCGCTGACTTGCAGAATTTCGCGGCTCATCGACGCAGCTCCATATGTGGACGTTGCATAGGCAGCAGGCCCTGCGGACGCCAGATCATCATCAACACCATCAGGGCGCCGAACATCAGCATGCGGTACTCGCTGAAGTCACGCATCAGTTCGGGCAGCAGGATCATCACGATGGCCGCGAGGATCACGCCCAGTTGCGAGCCCATGCCGCCGAGGACGACGATGGCGAGGATGATCGCCGATTCGATGAAGGTGAAGGATTCCGGGGTCACCAGACCCTGGCGAGCGGCGAAGAAGCTGCCGGCGAAACCGGCGAAGCAGGCACCCAGGGTGAATGCCGAAAGCTTGATCACGGTGGGGTTCAGGCCCAGAGCACGGCAGGCGATCTCGTCTTCACGCAGCGCTTCCCAGGCACGCCCGATCGGCATGCGCAGCAGGCGGTTGATGACGAACAGCGCCAGCAGGGCGAGGAGCAGGGCCACCAGGTAGAGGAAGATCACCTTGTTGATCGAGTTGTATTCCAGCCCGAAGAACTCGTGGAAGGTCTGCATCCCTTCGGCGGCCTTGCGTTCGAAGGTCAGGCCGAAGAAGGTCGGCTTCTCGATGTTGCTGATGCCGTTGGGGCCGCCGGTCCATTCGGTCAGGTTGCGCAGGAACAGGCGGATGATCTCACCGAAGCCGAGGGTCACGATGGCCAGGTAGTCACCGCGCAGGCGCAGCACCGGGAAGCCCAGCAGGAAGCCGAAGGTGGCAGCCATCAGGCCGGCGATCGGCAGGCAGACCCAGAAGCTCAGGCCGAAGTAGTGCGACAGCATCGCGTAGCTGTAGGCGCCGACGGCATAGAAGCCGACGTAGCCGAGGTCGAGCAGGCCAGCCAGGCCGACCACGATGTTCAGGCCGAGGCCGAGCAGGACGTAGATCAGGATCAGGGTGGCGATGTCGACCGCGCCGCGGGAGCCGAAGAACGGCCAGATCAGGGCCGCGACGATCAGGCCGATGATGATGTAGCGCTGGGTCTTCGGCAGGGTCAGCCAGTTGCCGACCTTTGGCGGAATCAACGGACCGCCGCTGCGCGAGCGCATGACCGCGCTCCACTGCTTGTCGAACAGCACACGCAGGAACATCAGCACCGAACACAGGGCGATCACGCCGAGGGTGAAGGGGCCCTGGCCGTGCACTTCCAGGTTGATGCCGACGATGCTGAGTTTCAGGCCGAGAACCGGGAAAGCCACGGCCCAGACCAGCAGGGCGCTGAAGAACGCCGATTTGAGATGTCTGTTCATACTTTCTCAACCTCCGGACGGCCGAGGATGCCGGTCGGACGGAACAACAGAACGAGTACCAGCAGGCCGAACGCCACGACGTCCTTGTACTGGTCGCCGAAGATGTCAGCGCCGAAGGCTTCGGCCACACCCAGCACCAGGCCACCGAGCATGGCGCCCGGAATGCTGCCGATGCCGCCGAGGACTGCCGCGGTGAAGGCCTTCAGGCCCACCAGGAAGCCGGCGTTGGGGTTGATCACGCCGTACTGCATGCTCAGCAGCACTGCAGCCACGGCCGCCAGGGCGGCACCGATGACGAAGGTCAGGGCGATGATGTTGTTGGTGTTGATCCCCAGCAGGTTGGCCATCTTGATGTCTTCGGCGCAGGCCCGGCAGGCCCGGCCCAGACGCGAGCGGGAGATGAACAGGGTGAGGCCGGTCATGGCGATCAGGGTGACCACGAAGACCAGGATCTGCATGTAGGAAATCAGGACTTCTTCCGCGCCACCCGGGCCGAAGGAGATGCTCCCCGGAATCAGGTTGGGAATGGATTTGTCCTTGGAGTCCTGGGAAAGCAGTACGGTGTTCTGCAGGAAAATCGACATGCCGATGGCGGAGATCAGCGGGATCAGGCGGTTGCTGTTGCGCAACGGCCGGTAGGCGACCCGTTCGATACTGTAGCCGTAGGCACTGGTAACGACGATCGTCGCGATGAACGCGGCGGTCATCAGCAGCGGCAGCGAGTGGATACCCATCATGGCCAGTCCGGCAAGGACGATGAAGGCCACGTAGGAACCAATCATGTACACCTCGCCGTGGGCGAAGTT